>Ga0308165_1002007_pt1 | contig 26069 bp, 27 predicted proteins | sample PhyWR2_FD_201032 | JGI IMG/M metagenome (GOLD analysis project Ga0308165, IMG submission 201032) | Phyllosphere microbial communities from UC Gill Tract Community Farm, Albany, California, United States - DLSLW.R2 | ecosystem: Host-associated > Plants > Phyllosphere > Unclassified | place: USA... | reverse complement strand
TGAACGGACTAATTGTTTGTTGATAATTAATTATCGCCAATTGGTCATTGTCAATTGCTAATCGCTAACTGTCTATTGATAACTGCCAACTGCGAACTGCTAACTGCTAACTGCCTATTGATAACTGCCAACTGCCAACTGTTTTACTTTGAATCCTCTCCTTCAATTATTTCCTCGATCTTTTTTGGCTGTAAACGACTCTTAATCGCCGCCCATATTGCTGGCACAAAAGTTACCGTAGCGATGGTCAAAATCACGATTTCGAAATTATTTTTAATAATCGGAATGTTGCCCAACAACCAGCCGCCGATCAATAAAGAAAAAATCCATGCCAGCCCACCAAGAACATTGTAGTAGGTAAAACGGCCAAACGGCATTTTAGCAATACCCGCAACAAACGGAGCAATGGTTCTGAAAATTGGCAAAAATCTGCTTAACATAATGGCTTTGCCGCCGTGCTTTTCGAAAAATTCGTGAGATTGATGATAATACTTGAGCTTCAATATCTTGTTATCTTCTTTAAATACGCCCGAGCCCAATACCGTACCTAGTTTATAATTGAGCGTGTTGCCAGTAATGGCGGCTATGATTAAGATAAGGAGCATGACCCAAATGTTCAAACCCGTGTTTCCGCCGGCAATTAAAGCTCCGGCAGCGAACAATAAAGAATCACCTGGTAAAAACGGCGTAACAACGAATCCCGTCTCAGCAAAAATAATCAAGAATAAAATAAGGTAAGTCCAAGTTTGATAATCGCGAATGATTTCGGCTAAGTGAACATCTATGTGGGCAATAAAATCCCAGAGTTGCTGTAGTATTTCCAATTTTTCTGATTTTAGGCAAAAGTAGGTATATCTGTTGGATTAATTAGTGATTGTTCAGAACAATTAGTTGTTTGATACCAGGCGCTCTTTCAGCTTGCCCCGGCTCGTTCCCTCGATAATTACGGTATACACTTTCCCCTTTGCGAGGCCTTTGTATGAGATGGAATCGACAACGCCAACAGAATCGACAAGGTTTAAAAAAATCGTTGCTGCGTTAGTGTCAACATCACTGATTTTGAGGTACTCGGTAAATTTGCCACGGCCGATAGTTTCCTTATAGTTGCCACCTCTATCCGTTATCATTACGTCGGAACCCAAGGTATAGCCCATATTAATAAATTTAATTTGAGCCATGTTTGCGTTTGGCCTAACCATATCTTCATAAACAACCAGTTGCGGCTTTGTAGCAGGTAAATTATCAGCCTTTGTGTAAAAAATAGAATAATTCTTACCCAAAGCAAAGTTATAATCTACAGCACCATTCGAAACGCCCGTTATGCTGTTTCTGGCATCAACGGAGTAATCACGATCGGCCACAACCACAAAATAAGAGGAGTTTGTACTGGTAGACAACGCACTTTGGCCGGTTGCACCTGCAAATAAACCGTTGTTGAAAAAGAAATTCCTTGCGGTATCAGATATCACAGTATTGAAGATCCGCACTTTTGCATCTCCGATAATAGTCCCATCATTCTTGATACATGAACTAACGATCAGAATGAAGAAAAATAAAATGAATATTTTAGGAAATAGAAACTTTGGGTTCTTCATACAAAAACTAAATTGTTAAAACGTAAAGATAGCATAAAGCGTATTAAAAGTTTCGAAATTAAACCAAATGGAATTTACCTGCTCTTGTCAACTGATTACCATCGTCTGTTTAGCAAAGAAGTCAAGTTGTAAAAAACTTGACTTCTTTAATATCATTAGCCGTAGCGTTCGTGCTATCCTTCTTTCTGATCTTGAATAATCGCTTAATAGCTATTATTTAACATTACCGGCATTACCAACATCAGCACGTCTTCATTTTCATCATTGGTTTGAGGAATCAAAAGTCCTGCACGGTTTGGTGTAGAAAGCTCTAAAGTAACTTCATCGCCGCTTAAATTAGTTAGCATTTCGATCAAAAAGCGTGCGTTGAAGCCAATTTCCAAGTCTTCACCATCGTACTGGCAGCTCAAACGCTCATGTGCTTCATTTGCGAAATCTAAATCCTCAGAAGATATATTGAGTTCACTTCCGCTAATCTTTAATCTAACCTGATGCGTAGTCTTATTTGCGAAAATTACTACACGACGTAGCGTATTTAAAAACAAACCTCTATCGATAATCAACTTGTTTGGATTGTTTTGCGGAATTACCGCTTCATAGTCAGGGTAACGTTCATCTATTAAACGACATACGAGGTTGATGTTTTCAAACTTGAAGAAGGCGCTTGTTGCATTGTAATCAACCGAAACGTTGATATCAGTTGATGGTAAAGCGGCCTTTAAAAGCGTTAATGCCTTTTTTGGCAAGATAAATGAAGTGGCCTTATCAGCTTTGCTATCCATTCTGCGGTAGCGCACCAACTTGTGGGCATCTGTAGCTACGAATGTAATGTGTTGTGGAGATAGCTGGCAAAATACGCCCGTCATTGCAGGTCGCAATTCATCATTACTTACCGCAAAAATGGTTTTGGTAATGGCCTCAGTTAAAACCGAGGCTGGCAAATTTACCGAAGATGCATTTTCAACAACCGGAATCTTCGGAAAATCATCTCCGTTTTCGCCACTTAATTTATATTTTCCGTCTCCGGCACTAATCTCAATTGCAAATGTAGAATCGTCTATATTAAACGCTATTGGCTGATCGGGCAAGGTTTTAAGCGTATCTAACAAAATTTTAGATGGAACAGCCACTTTGCCTTCTTCCTTTGATTCTACCGCCAAAGCAGTAGTCATGCTTGTTTGCAAATCGGTAGCAGAAATCGTTAGATTTCCCTCCTTAATCTCAAAAAGAAAATTTTCTAGTATAGGTAAAACCGTACTGCTGCTTGAGGCACCATTTACGGTTTGTAAATGCTTTAATAAAGTTGATGTGGATACAATAAATCTCATGATATTATTTAGTCTTCTTCAAAAATATAAAAATTATTTAGCGTACTTGTATTTGCGGTAATAATGTTGAAAAATTGCGAAGAATATTAACAATAACAATGGCGCCGCAACATTTATAAATTGCCATTTCGTTTTTTCAAGCTTTATTTTGGCCTTATCCAACAATCTAATCTTCACTTCCTTGTTTCGCAGGGCAATAAGATTATCATCATCCGTAAAGTAATCTATAATATTTAACAAAAGCGCTTTATTTCCAAATGTTTGTTGCGTGTACCGGTCAAAACCCAAAGGATAAGGCAAACCGTCTTTTTCAGCAACCTGATTCTTAAAGATATCGCCATCGCCTATCACGATCATCTTCGCAGGTTTGCTGTTAGTGGCGTTTGTGAAAGGTGCGCTAATTCCCCCCGGCAAGGGTCGCCCGGCAAATACCGACGAAAAACTTCCCTCGAGCATCAGGCCAACATTTTGAGGTACGCTTTGAAACGCCCGGGGATCGAGCTGATCGGCAATCATCTGTAAGCTGAACACTTTAGGAGTGTTAAAAACCTTATTAAATGGCGAAGTGCTCAGGATGTACGATTTTGTTACTCCCCCGGCCCCAATGGTATCAACGGTGCTCGGAAACTCCGATTTTACGCCATCGAGCTTCTTTACGACGCTGTGAACGGTATCGGGCAACAAAATCGGATAGTAAATCCAGGGCACCAGCTGCATCTGATTTGCACCGCCCACCACGCCTGTTGATACCGGAATTTCGGCGGAGTTGGCCGGATCTGCTATAATATTATAATTGATGCGTGCACCATACATAAAAAGCATGTCGTCTAAGTTGAGGCTTTTGTTGGTGGCCAGCTCGCCTCCCCTATTTTTCAGGCTGTCGAGCTCTGCTGTAACCTGATCGATACTCCATAAAACCCTACCACCGTTCATTACAAAATAGTTGATCTTGTATTTTTCGGCTTCACTAAAAGCTTTTTGCGGTTTTGCAACAACCATAACATTGAGCTTATCTAGCCCGGCTTTATCAATTGTTTCCAAATTTACACGCCCAACCTCGTAACTGGCCGAAAGCGTGCGAATGGCATCGTCTAGCTGTAAATCGCTAAGCTCTCCATTTGCCTCCGTGAAGCCAATCCTGGCGTTTCTTCCCGTTAAGACTTTTTTCAGGCTTGAGGTAAAAACGTATTCCAAATTCTCGATTGAGCGGTTAATGTTGTCCTCGTAACTGCCCCTGGTATCTAAATTTTGAAAAAGCCTGACAGGAAATTCGTTTCCATTACTTTCGAGCATCGCCATCGGAAACACGAGCTTTTGTGTTAACCCGGCCTCTGTTTTTACACTGAGGTTTGTGGCCTCAATGCCTCTTTCGTACAGGTTATCGACTACCGTTTTCTGATCAGCAACGGTTAAACCCGCCAATGGATCGATGAAGGAAATTTTCACTTCCGTATTTGCATAAGCCTTATAATCGGAAAGCAAATCGCTAACAGCAGCTTGCAAGCGCTTAAAAGCGGGTGGCAATTCTCCATTTAGGAAAACGGTTATTGTTATCGGCTGCTGATTGGTTTGAAGTAAACGTTTTGTTTTTTCGCTAAGAGTGAAGCGCTTATCTTCAGTAAAATCGAACCGATGGAAAAAAAATTGACTGATAATATTAACCGCGACTACGGCGATTAGTGCAACAGCTAAACTGATCCATTTTTTCTTATCCCGCATTACTTCTTGCCTCCTATTACCAGATTTGTAAAAATTAAAAAGAGAAAAGAAAAAGTTACAAAATAAATTAGATCTCTGGTGTCTAATACGCCGCGGCTAATTGATGTGTAATGTTGATTAATGCCCAAATTGGCCACTGACGCCTGCATTGGCGATAAGCCGCTGATTTGACTTGTATAATCGAACCCCAAAAATGCAAAAGCACATAAACCGGCACAAATTACAAATGCAATGACCTGGTTTTGAGTTAGCGAAGACGAAAAAATACCAATGGCGGTAAAGGAAGCACCCAACAAAAAAAGCCCGATATAAGAGCCAATTACCGCTCCGGAATCTATATTTCCTTGTGGAAAACCCAGCTGCGAAATTGAATAGTAGTAAATAAGTGTCGGAAGTAAGGCAAAAAGCACCAAGGTTAGACTTGCAAAGTATTTGGCGAAAATAATTTGCCACAAGCTGATTGGGCGGGTAATTAAAAGCTCGAACGTTCCTTCACGTCTTTCTTCGGCGAACGAGCGCATGGTGATTGCGGGAATCAGGAACATAAAAAGATAAGGGACCAAACTGAAGAAACCCGCGAGCTCGGCGTAACCATAATCTAGAATGGAGGTATCGGGGAAAAACCAAAGCAGTAAGCCAGATACCAATAAAAAGATACCGATGGTAATATAGGCAACCATCGAACTTAGGAAACTGAATAATTCGCGTTTAAAAACTGCGTACATGTACTTTTAAAATGTCGAAGTTAGCTATTTAATTCGAGCAAATTAAACTTAAAACATCGAAAAAACCAGATTCGTAAAATTGCGATTGCACAAAAAAAGTCCCGATTAAAATCGGGACTTTTAAATTAGTTTCTGTTGGGTTTAGAAAGAAAAACCAACGCCTACTGAAAATACTTTGTTTTTGATTTTATAATTATCACTTTCCGAACTTGGATTAAGATTAGTTAAGCCTAACCCATAGCCAGCATGAACATTAAATCCGTTTGATAACTGGTAACCAGCTAAAAAGTTCAACCCAAGATCACCACCTTTTAACATATCATCATCGGATGATCCGAACTGGATATCTTCTTTATAAGTACCTTCGCTATCTTCATATTTAGATTTGCCACCTAGCGCAAATGCATAATATGGACCTGCACCTACAAAAACTTTTCCCGAGCCAGCTTGGAAGCTTGCAACAAAGTTAACGGGTATCTCAAGATACATAATACCGATTTTTTCTGTGCTGACGCCGCCTTCATCGGTATCAGATGCTTTTGTGCCCTTTCCGATCAAAGTTAAGCCTGGCTGTACTGCGAACATTTCACTTAGCGCTAGATCTACTGTACCCCCTAAATAAAATGAAGTATTAGATTTTTGACTTGCGCTTACACCGTCAGTTGATAAAGTCATGTTTGGAAATGTGATTCCAGCTTTAACGCCGAATTTAGCTGGAGCTGTTTGCGCATTTGCTGCCAAGCCTAAGCCTGCAACCAATGCTAAAGAAAGTAATGTTTTTTTCATTTGGATTTTTGTTATTTTTTAGATTGTTAATTTACTGCGTGATATACAAGTCGGATGCCAACAGCTGGCAATTCAATAAAAGCCGAAAAAAAACAAACTAATCAATTGATTAACAATTCGTTTTAATTCAACCTTAGTTATTACAAATCCGGAACAACGGAAGTACAGAAGTGGGGTTCGTAGAATAACTTCAACGACATGGGGAAAAAGCACCCCTTTTTACTCGAAGCAAAAGCTTGAACTGGCCAACCCAACCTATTCGCTATTTTTAATGTATATTTTGTAGACTCCAGATTTGTCAACCGCTAACCGAAACCTTAAACGGCAAAAATCTCGCAAAATAAAAAGGCCGGCAAAATTTGCCGACCCTTTAAGAGCAGTTAAAATGAAACTATCTTTTGCCACCTCCGAAGAAGAAACCTACTTTTAAACCCAGGTAGCTATATTTTATATTGTCGTCCTTACCTGCGAAGTTATATTCTGCAGCAAGACGGAAATGGCCAGCCTCAAGACCTACTCTTGGCGCAAAACCGAATTTTGTGCCCCCGCCTACGGCTATCTCAGAACTTTCGCTAACTCCTTCGCCTTCAAGTTCAAAACTGCTGCTAACACCAGCAACACTGTAAATACCAACGCCTAACCCTACAAATGGGCGTACGCGGTTTGTATTGAACATATAATCAGCAGTTGCCAGGTAAGAACCGGTTGCTTTAATGTCGCCGGTGAACGATTCACCTTCCGCCTCGAACGCATAAGCGGTTAATGCCCATTCTAACCTTAAACCTAAGGTAATTTGATCGCTTATTGAATACTTCGGCTCCACTGCAAATAGAACTCCTCCCTTGCTACCCGAGCCTGCAGGTACCGCATAGCCGATAGCCAGATCGGTTTTAAATGCCTTGAATGTTTCAGATTGTGCTTTTGCCTTAAAAGCAGAAAACGAAACGAGTAAAAGTAGAGTAGCGATTTTTAGACTTTTCATGTTTGTTTAAATTTGGTTTATTGATAATTTACTCTTGCCTAGACAAAGCAAATGCCAATGGATCAAAAAGAGAACAAATCGCCTAAAAAATTAGTTATAGAATTGATAATCAAGCAGAAAAATTTTATCCATTTTAAGAATAAAAAATTTATAACTCACCTGTTAAACAAATAATTATGGATTTATTTCCACATAATAAATTCTGCTTTCCACGCTTTGGGGAAAACACGCTACACAACTACAGGTTGTAAAAAATAAATTATTGGAGATTAAAGAGGTAAGCAAAGCGGATACCCAAAAAGCCTTTGGTATTTGATGACTTTGAGAGTACCACAAGCTGATCGTTTTTACCTGTCCATCCTTCATACCTGATGCCCAGGTCCAATCGGTTTCTGCCCGAAATCTTAAATACGTTGCCAAAGCCCGGCGACCACACCGCCAATGTTTTTTGTCCATCATTTAATGGAAAACCCGCACCGATTTGCCCCTCTGCGTAAAAACTCTCACTCAATTGGTATTTTAAACCGGCCTTTACGGGAACATAAGCAAAGTCTTTAACATGCTGCAAAGCATTATGTTTACCAAAAAAGTTCATAAAACCACCATTAAGCGTTAAGGCGAAATTGGCTGATACGAGAACATCGATTTTCAGCGACGCACCTAAGCCTATTCCGGATACGTTGGCGAAGTTTCCTGATGGTAATCCCAGTTCTGGCCCAATGCCAATGGTTGGGGCATGCTGAGCCATGGTGCTCACAAAGAAAGATACAAGGCAAAAAGTTGAGGCCAGAAGTTTAAACATGGATTACGCAGTAAGTTTTCTAAAAATTTCTTCCAATGAGCTTTCGTTGTTGGCCTGTTTTATTCCTTCAAGCGTATTGTTTGCCACGATCTTGCCTTTATTGATTATGATAATATCGTCACAAATAGCTTCTACCTCTTGCATGATGTGCGTTGAAATTACAACGGTTTTATCTTTGCCGAGCGCCTTGATTAACGCCCTGATATCGACCAGTTGATTGGGATCGAGGCCGGAAGTGGGTTCATCGAGAATTAATACCTCGGGATTGTGAATAATGGCCTGTGCCAACCCTACACGCTGCCGATAGCCTTTTGAAAGTGTACCAATCTTTTTATGTTGCTCAGGCGTTAAACCTACCATTTCGATTACCTCGGCAATGCGGTTCGAAAGATCTTTTAATCCATAGGTACTGCCCACAAAGTTAAGGAACTCTTTAACATACATCTCTGAATATAGCGGCGTGTTTTCGGGCAAGTAACCAATGCATTTTTTCGCCTCAATACCGTCGGTTACAATATTCTTGTCCGAAATTTGCGCAATGCCCGATGTTGGCTCAAGATATCCGGTAAGCATACGCATTGTGGTCGACTTTCCGGCTCCGTTAGGACCGAGAAATCCCAAAATCCGACCCGGACGGGCATCAAAACTGATCGAATCAACAGCCTTTTGCTTATCGTAGTGTTTAGAAAGGTTTTTCACTGAAATACTCACAATCAAATATGCGATTATTTCGGACATAAAAAAAGGATACATCAGCTGATGTATCCTTTTTTGGCGTCTGTAACGTTGAATTAGTTAAAATCCTTATCAACTTTTTTAGCAGTTGCCCTACCTGGAAGATAGATCTGGAAACCTACACCTAAATTTAGGTTGTGGGCATACGCACTACTACCAAACCCGACTACACCTTCGTATTTTAACAAGGTTTCTAAACCAACATTTCTGGTGATAAAGTAAGTAAAGCCAGGACCAAAGCTAAAGCCCAATCCGTTAGTCGATCCGCCGCCAGATAAGTTTCTGCCCGAAACGCCCACTGTTGCTTCTCCAAAAAAACGGGTATGGTTGGCCAATTCATTTGCTCCTTTGGCGCCATAATAACGACCAAGGGCACCAATACCGTAATTAATGGTTGTACCAAGGCCCTTACCTGCTGTTTCTACGCCGAAAGAAACATCGCCACCCAGTGCTAAACCATCCTGAATAAACCAGGCAGCCTTCGGGTTAAGTGCGAAACTGAACGCATTCGGCTTATCTAAGGCAAAATTGATGTCTGAGATGTTTGCGCCTATCATCACATCGCCTTTAGATATTTGGGCATTTGCTGATAAGGTAATTACTGAAGCCGTAAAAAGTGTAAACAATAGTTTTTTCATAATGAAATGTTTTAGGTAAATGTTTATTAGAAGATCTACATAAAACAACAACTGCGCCAAAAATGTTACAATTAAAATAAAAACGTAAACAGCCGATCGAATTTCGGTTTACAGTTTAGCACATACTGCGTCAATAATAAACCACTGTTCAACAGCCCTTTTATTCTAAAGAGTGCACAATGAAAACAAATGCCGACAAAAAGCCTTGGAAAAACAATGCCGTTATTTTACATCAATACCAACGGTTTAGTTAATGTACGCCGAACTCAGCTTTTTGTTGTACCTGAACTTATTGAGTTGTTCGGCCGCCTGTTCTATATTATCTCCCGATAAGATGTCGGCACCGTTGTTTACCAAATGATAATATAAATTTCTGGCAGGGCTGGCGATGGCACTCTTATCAATGTTACCCATCGTGCCCAAAATTGTTGTTATCCCCTTACCGTGAAGAAACTTATATAATTCCTTATCAGGGGCACTCACCCCAACAAAGGCAACAATTCGATCGTTTGGAATACCGAGGTTATTCAATCTCTTTAATTCGGCAGCTTTTTGCACCGAGGCCGAAATCATTAAATCGGGTGCTAACTGATGAACTTCTTGCGCTTGGGTTGCGGTATACGTAATGATGATGGAATTACTTTCAACCTTATACTGGCGCACCTTTTCTATTACCCTGGCATAAGAAACGCCTTTTTTTAAATCGATTGTTAAAAGCACCTTCCCTTTGCTCCAGCTTAAAACGCTATCTAACGTAGGGATTTTAAAAGCAGTTTCCTTGCCCTCATCATCTTTTAAATTAAAAGACTTTAACTCATTATAAGTATAATCGCTCACTGCGCCTTTGCCCGTAGTGGTTCGATCCAGCTTGTCATCATGCATAATCACCATAACCGAATCTTTACTGTATGCAATATCAAATTCGATCACCATTGGATTATAAGTGGTTGCATTTTCGAACGTTTCTATGCAATTTTCGGGAAAGCCAGGCATTGGTCCGCCCCTGTGCGCACTAATTAACGGAAAACGAGAATCTGGCGTCCATTTTAGGAATTGATACAACTCATTAACATTGTTGAACTTAATATAATGATGTACCTTCTGCTCTTGCTTGCACGAAACAAAGACAATTGAAAAAGCCAGAAAAAGTAAATGATGGATTTTCATGCCTCAAAAGTAAGTTAAAATTGATTAATTGTTGAACGGCTGAATTGCTCATTGTCAACTGCTAATTGCAAACTTCAAACTGTCAACTGCTCCCACCATTCAGTCATCTCCCCATTATTGCCAATTGCCCATTGCAAACTGCAAACTGTCAACTGTCAACTGCTAATTGCAAACTGTCAACTGCAAACTGCAAACTGTCAACTGCAAACTGCAAACTGCCACCCACCCCTTATCTGGTCTTTACTTTAATCTTTGGTCTTTAGTCTTTAAGCTCAAAATAATTATCTTTGCTTCCATTATGGCTCAAAAAAATAACGACGAACAATTTAAAAATGTAATATCACATGCTAAGGAATACGGTTTTGTGTTTCAAAGCAGCGAAATATACGACGGCTTAAGTGCCGTTTACGATTACGGCCAGTTGGGTGCCGAATTAAAAAACAACATTAAAACCTACTGGTGGAAAGCCATGGTTCAAATGCACGAAAACATTGTTGGCATCGATGCGGCAATTTTTATGCACCCAAAGGTTTGGAAAGCAAGTGGACACGTAGATGGCTTTAACGATCCAATGATCGACAATAAAGACTCGAACAAACGTTACCGTGCCGATCAGCTATTAGAAAATAAAATTGATGAACTTTATTCGGAGCTGGCAAATTTTAGCGACGAAAATAAAAGTAAATTTCAAGAGTTTCAACAAGAGATTTTAGGTTTAAGCGATGAGGGACAGGCAAGTTGGGTACCAAGCTTTAAGGATGAAACCTCGATTTTAGATCACGCGAAGTATCCTTTTATTGACGAAGCCAGCTGGCGGTTTGTAAAAAAGGGCCTTGCACTGGAAGTAGAAATGAATCTGGCACTTAAATCGGAGAATTTGGCACAGCTGAAAGATTTAATTGTTGATTACAAAGTGATTTGCCCAATCTCAAAAACGTCAAACTGGACAGATGTACGCCAGTTTAACCTGATGTTTAGTACCCAGTTTGGTGCCATGGCCGAAGGCAGCGATGAAGTTTACCTACGCCCCGAAACGGCCCAGGGTATTTTTGTAAACTTTTTAAACGTACAAAAGTCCGGCAGGATGAAAATTCCTTTCGGTATTGCACAAATAGGAAAAGCATTTCGAAACGAAGTAATTGCCCGCCAATTCATTATGCGGATGCGCGAATTTGAGCAAATGGAAATGCAATTCTTTGTGCGCCCCGGTGAAGACAAGAAATGGTTCGAATACTGGAAAGAGGCCCGCCTGAAATGGCACCAGGCCCTGGGAACCAGTCCTGAAAAATACCGTTACCACGACCACGTTAAATTGGCGCACTATGCCAACGCAGCAACCGATATCGAGTTCGAGTTTCCTTTCGGATTTAAGGAAGTTGAAGGTATTCATAGCCGTACGGACTTCGATTTGAAGCAGCACCAAGAATATTCTGGCAAGAAAATGCAGTATTTTGATAATGACTTGAATGACGAAGGCAAACCTTATGGAAACTATGTTCCATACGTTATCGAAACCTCCATCGGATTGGATCGGATGTTCTTGCTTACCTTAATTAATGCTTTGGAAGAGCAAGACCTGAGCACCGAGGATAAACAAGACAGCCGCACATTATTGCGCCTGCACCCTGCCTTGGCGCCATACAAAGTTGCGGTTTTTCCGTTGACCAAAAAAGATGGCCTGCCAGAGAAAGCCCGTGAGATTATGGATACGCTGAAATTCGATTTTAACTGTATTTATGAAGAAAAAGATGCCATTGGTAAGCGCTATCGCCGTCAAGATGCTGTCGGAACACCTTTTTGCATTACGGTAGATCATCAAAGTTTGGAAGATAATACCGTTACCATTCGCCACCGCGACAGCATGGAGCAGGAACGTGTTGCAGTTGCCGATTTAAGCAATATTGTCGGTAAGGCGGTAAGCTGGAAAACACTTTTGGCATAGGCAAAGCCAGTTGTAATATTTAAAATCCATATTTTGATTTTATAAAATTGAGTCGCGGGTTTTGTCCCGCGACTTTTTTGTTAGATTATTATATGGAATTACCGCTTTTAATTAATCATTTGCGCATGAGAAAACTAATAACCACTATTATACTACTTACCGTAACACAATGGATTTATGCCTGTAGTTGTAATACACCAACATTATTAGCGAATATTTATCAAAGTGATTTTATTGCAACTGCTAAAATTTTGAAGGCAACAAAAGACCCAAATGATCAAGAATATCATAATATAGAAATTGAATTAATTGATGTTTACAAGGGAACCCAAGTTACAAAGCTCAAAATTTGGAGTGCAGAGCTGTCCTCTTGTGCCTTCTTCACTCCAATTGGCACAACTTGGTTGATTTTTGCCAGCTATGACAAGGATAAAGTTTTAAGTTTCCATTATTGTGGTGGCTCCCAACAAATAGATAGACAGTTTAACTTAAAAGAATATCCAGGGTTAGATAGAAAATATAAATCAGAAATCGAATTAAAATTAGACGTTTTAAAGTTTTTTAGAGATAAAAAAATGATTCCGATTGATAAAACGCAGTTAAAAATTTCATGGCCTACAGCATGTATGAATGATTTAAAAGGTTTTGATGGCGATAGTAAAGATTTTATGATTTACGAATGCATCGTAAATGAAGATATGTCTGTAACGAACATTAGTGCGGTTAGGAATTTCAAAAATAATAAATTGGCTAAAGCATTTACAGCATGTATTCCATCGAATCTTAAAAATAACGATAATACTAAAAATGCTATTCCCAAAAAGATAAAACAATATTTAGTTTACTATTTTTACCCAAATGAAAAAGGGAATCAAAGTTTTATCAGTGTATTTGACCTATAAAAAGCAATTTTTCTTTCCTTGATAAAAATGAGCCTAGCCGATCATTACAATAATTTGTATACTGCCTCTGTTGCAAAAATTGCAGCGGGAGACTACGAAATCGATTCGATGATCGAGAACAAAACAGACAATCGTTTCGGCATTACGCTTGTGATCAGACCCGATCAAAAGACTAAAAATAATATCCAAAGCTTTCTCACAGCGGTGAAGCAAATCGAGCCAGATCAGTATTACTATCAAAATTCCGATCTGCACATCACCGTAATGTCGATCATTTCTTGTTACGATGGCTTCTCGCTCGGCGATATCGATGTAGAAGCGTACACGACGCTGATCAGGAAGATTTTATCGCCGCACAAAAAGTTCAACATCCATTTTAAAGGGCTTACCGCTTCTCCATCGTGCATTTTAACGCAGGGTTTTGCGGGCGATTTCCTAAATTCCATCCGAAATGATATTCGAAGCGGCTTTAAACATTCAAACTTACAGCAAAGCTTAGATAAACGCTACACCATCCAAACGGCACACTCAACCATTATGCGGTTCAAAGCGCCCTTAAAAAGCCCTGATAAACTCCTACAGCTTATTGCGCAATACCGTGATTTCAATTTCGGCACTTTCGAGGCCAATGCCATCGAATTGGTTTACAACGATTGGTATCAGAGGGACCAATTTGTGAAAAAAATTTTTGAGTTTGAGCTGATTTAATTTATCAATCGTTTGAAATTCGATAAAACGGACATTAGCAAAAATCTGCTTAATTAAAGTTCACAATTGCAGCAGGTTTAAATAACTTTAATTAAGTAAAAGTAACCAATGCTCAAATCTATCTTCACCAGCATTATTCTGGCCTCCTCAATGTTGCTTTTTGCACAGCAAAGCAAGCCGAAGTTCAATATTATTGCGTTTTACACTGCAAAAAACGATCAGGCGCACATCAGTTTCGTACACGAGGCCAACCAATGGTTTCCTAAAATGGCCAAACAATACCATTTCAGTTACGATTCGACCGCCAATTGGAATAACCTGAATGCCAAATTTCTGGCAAAATACCAGCTTGTTATCTTTTTAGATACACGGCCTGAAAAACCCGAGCAACGGGCGGCTTTTCAAACTTTTATAGAAAGTGGAGGCGCATGGATGGGATTCCATTTTTCGGCCTTTGCACTGGCCAAATCAGCTTATGACACAAACTGGGACTGGTACCACAACACTTTTTTGGGATCGGGAGCATATGCTAGCAACACCTGGCGACCCACTTCGGCTATTTTAAAAGTAGAGAATAAGCAACATCCAATCACAAGAAAACTTCCGCAAACATTTAAGGCACAGCCGAATGAGTGGTATCGGTGGCAAAACGATTTGAGGAAAAACCCCGACATCAACATCCTGTTATCGATAGACTCTACAAGTTTTCCGCTTGGAACGGGACCCAAGCAGCACGAAATATGGACCAGCGGATATTATCCCGTAGTTTGGGGCAATAAAAAGTTCAAAATGGTGTATATAAACATGGGCCATAACGATATTGATTATGAACACAAATATGATGATACGAATAAAACCCTCTCTCAAACGTTTGGAAACCAAATACAGAACCAGATGATTTTAAATTGCCTGATGTGGCTGGGCTCGGGGCGGCAGAACAAATAGCTCTTTGGTCATAAAAAACCAGTAAACGCTTGCAATTTCTTTTTTGAACGGCTACAACATTATATTTGCTTAGCATCAAAGCAATATAGACATGAAGATCCCTGAAAAATTTTTTGCCCGACGGCACGAGATTGCTGCCGATTATTTAAAGGAGCTGGATAAACATCTGAACGATATTGTATCGGGCAGGGCAACGGAAATGTTCGAAGTGAGAGATTTTGCCGAGCTGATTCATGTTCACCCTACGCACCTCAGCAACACCATTAAGGCTGCAACAGGCCATTCTCCTTGCTTCTTTTTCGAAGAGCGCTTAATGGAAATCTCGAAATCGATGTTGCAAAACGTAAGTACGCCCATTGCAGAAATTGCCCGAACTTTAACCTACGATCCATCCAATTTTACCAAATTTTTTAAGCACTTTTCGGGGCAAACACCAAAGCAGTATCGCGAAGCCTATTTTAAATCGCTGGCCGAAAAAAAGGAAATCTTCACCATATAAAACTTAACGTGTCACCATTATAACTTAACTACTCACCATTTTAGTGATGAGGTTTACCTTAATTTTGTTTTAAATAATTTAAATATGAAAACACAAAATAAAATTGCCTTAATTACTGGCGGTAGCCGTGGTTTGGGAAAAAACGCTGCACTAAAAATCGCAGCCAGGGGAATTGATGTTATCGTAACCTATCAATCGAAAAAAGAAGAAGCAGAAAATACAGTTGAAGAAGTTAAAAAGCTGGGTGTAAATGCCGCAGCGCTACAATTAGATGTTGCCAACGCCGCTGGTTTCGATGCTTTTTTTACAGAAGTTCAATCGGTACTAAAATCGGTTTTTAATGCCGATAAGTTTGATTTTCTGGTGAACAATGCTGGCACTGGCCATCACGCTGCGTTTGCAGAAACCAAAATGGAAGATTTTGATAATTTGGTAAACATCCACTTTAAAGGACCATTTTTTATCACTCAAAAAGCATTGCCACTTTTAAACGATGGCGGAGGAATTATAAATATTTCGAGCGGACTGGCACGCTTCAGCTTGCCCGGCTCATCTGCCTATGGCTCGATGAAAGGCGCTATGGAGGTATTAACAAGATATCAGGCCAAAGAATTAGGTTCGCGGGGAATTCGATCGAATATTGTAGCTCCCGGAGCCATCGAAACCGATTTTAGCGGCGGAGCTGTTCGGGATAATGCCGATTTAAACAAAACAATCGCCAGCCAAACCGCTTTGGGTCGCGTAGGCTTACCCGATGATATCGGCGGCCTTGTTGCCTTTTTATGCACCGAAGATGCCAGATGGATCAACGCTCAACGCATTGAGGCCTCGGGAGGCATGTTCTTGTAAGAACTAGTTCACTGGTTCATTGGTCATTGGTTCATTGGTCACTGGTTCATTGGTAAATTGGTAAATTGGTCATTGGTTCATTGGTTCATTGGTTATTGCTAATTGCAAACTGCCAATTGCTAATTGCAAACTGCTAATTGCTAATTGCTAATTGCAAACTGCTAACTGCTAATTGCCAACTGCTAATTGCAAACTGCCAACTGCTAATTGACAACTGCAACTAACGAACTATCCTACCGTCCATACCACTCATGCTCGTCTACTCTTGTAATTTCGTTCGTGCCAATGTGCTTTAAATATCTTTTGGCGCTTACTAAACTCCTATACTCCCGCTCATCGAAATTCGGTGCGCTGGGGTTTAGGCTGTTTATTCTTACCATCCCAGCCGATTGTATAAATTCACCGTTGCCCATGTAAATTGCCGTATGCGTAACCCTTCCGTTTGTTGCTCCCCTAAGTTTGGCTGCAGCGAAAAACAGTAAATCTCCAGCTTGAAGGTTGTTCAAACATTTATCGATGCTTGTAGAATCATTGTCGAGCACGTCGATATTTTCTCCAACTAAAGCCTGCTGCGAGGCATCGCGGGGAATTATAATGCCATTTAAAAAGTAGCTTGTCTTGGTAAAACCACTACAATCGACTCCTTTAACTGATGTTCCGCCCCATAAATATGGCACCCCCAACAAGGTTTTGGCGGTGGCTAAAATGGCTTCGGCTTTTGGGTTGGCTCTGGCCTGCCATTTATCAAACAAGCCGGCCTCTTTCTTGCTTACGTAGCCCAATCGCTTATCAGGAAACAGAACATGATAGAAAGCCCCTTCCTCACCCTTAATCTCTAAAATATTTCCTCTTACCAAATCAGATACCCGCAGCGATTTATCGCTCGCTTTGCTAAATGCATGGCCATAATCTGCCAAATAAATAATTCGTTTTGCTTTTTTCCAGGACTCAAATCCTGCTTTGTTCATTAAGCTCACCGCCGTTCCGTCAGTCCACGATAAATAACCATCAGGCGTTTTAACCAGGTAGAAGCCGCCTTGTTTTTTTAATACCTCAACAGGCGTTCCCAAAAGCATCTGCGTCATCATTTCTGCCGCATTTTGCGGTGCGGCCCGGTTATTGCAAACTGATAAGTTGGCCAGCCCGTAATTAAAGCCGTTCAACTCGGCTAGCGGGAGCAGTTTCTTCATGAGCACCAAGCCGGTATAGCCTTTCACCTTTGCATCAATTGCGTTTATTGCATTCTGCGAGGTGCTTTCTACCAGCACCGTATCGCCCTTAATCTGCATATTAAAGTAAACCGATCGCCTATCGGGCGCCCATTCGGTTCTTACCTCATTAAAAATTTTCTTAATTGCCAGCGTGTCTACCTGCGCATTAACTGTATTGCAAAATGCCAAAACGGCGCAAAGAAGTAATAGTTTTTTCATTAACAATAGGAAAGCCTAAAACTACAAAAAATCCCGCTTCGATAACATTTCCGGGCTGTAACTTATCGCTTACCGTTCCAAAACAACATGAAAAACCAACAAGCCAAAAAATAAAACTTTCCTTCCCACGTTATCCTTACAAATCGTTCCCGATGAACAAACAGACTATACTGCTTATTTCGCTGATCTTGCTCGGCCTGTCTACCTACGGCCAAAAATGGACTGATGCTGAATTTAGACGGGCAAATACCGCCGCAAACGCAGATTATTTAACCAACGAGGAGAAAGACATTGTGTTTTACCTCAACCTGATTCGCATAGATGGCGACAAGTTTTATCACACCTTTTTAGAAGACTACATCAACAATTATAACGCAAAGGTTAAACAGTACCGCAATTACAATGAGCTGAAAATTACGAGGACAAATCCGTACTATACTTCATTGCTAAAACACTTGCGTCCGGTAAAAAACCTGCAGCTATTTTACCCCGATGAGAGATTGACGGCTTTGAGCCGCGGCCATGCACAAGATTTGAACCGAAACAATTTAGAAACGCACGACAGCAGCAACGGCGACAAGTTTTCGAAAAGGCTTTCAAAGTATTTCCCTAACAAGGCCATGAGCGAAAACATTGATTTTGGATATTCCAAAAGCTTAGATATCGTTTGCCATTTGTTACTCGATTGTGGCGTTCCGGCACTTGGGCACCGCTTTAACATTATCGACCAAAAGTACAAATTAAACACTGTTGGCGTAAGCATTCAACCGCATCCGGCTTACTCGTGGTGCGCTGTGATGGATTTTGTGGCTCAGCCCGTCTATTACAGCAACAACCGCTAAACCGTCCACCGCCGTTCTACCTTCAATAAAATTCGAAGCGATTTTTTATTAAAAAAACTACCTTTGCTGCGAACCAACGATTATAATACATGCGTCAAGCGATTTTAGCTTTTATAGATTTTTTTTATCCTCCGTTTAAAAAATTTATTTCGCCCCATAATTTCAGGTATATGGCAACCGGCGGCGGAACGCTGCTTTTAGGCATTTTAAGCTATTACTTTGCTTATTTTTTCATCTTCAAGGCCGAGGAAGTAGACTTTGGCATTATCGTACTGCAACGAGAAACCGCTTGCCTGCTGGTTGATTATTGCATTGCCATTCCCACCAGTTTCTTGCTTAACAAATACATCATATTTACGCATAGCGAACTACGAGGCCGCGTACAGCTTTTTAGGTTTTTAAACCTCCAGTTTATCAACATCCTTGCAAACTACGTTTTACTTAAATTTTTGCTTGAGCTTTTGAGAGATTATCCAACGTTGTCAATGCTTTCGCGGATTCTGGTTTCGGTACTGATGGCACTGTTCAGCTACCTTTATCAGCATTATTTTACATTTAGCGTAAAAAAGATTGGACGAGGAAAAGACCGTTAAATTGGTTAATTGTTGAAGTTGTTTAATTGTTTTAATCGTTAAATTGGTTAATTGTTGCGTTGCTTGTTTGCTTTCTTACACTAATTTTCAAAGACCGTTTAGCATCTTTTTTTTGAAGCGCAGGGCTTGTGGTTCTTAGGGAAGGCTTAGTCCCGCCAATGCTGCAATCTTTTGGTTAGCGTTATCCGTGATGTTAAAAGAAGGGCATCCAAAAGGATTTCCGCGTATGTCGGGGCTACTTTTAAAGGGCATTTGGGCGGTTAACAATCTGCCGTTTGTTTTGATTGTTGAATTTTTCGCATTCCTGAAATTAATTTTCCAAACAACCGTTTTGCATCAAACTTTTTTTGAAGCGCAGCGCTTGTGGTTCTTAGGGAAGGCTTAGTCCCGTCAATGCTGCAATCTTTTGGTGAGCGTTAGCCGCGACATCAGAAGACCGGGCATCCAAAAGGATTTCCGCGTATGTCGGGGCTAATGTTGAACGTTTTGGATATTGCTAACAAACCGCTGTTCTTAAACCCGATAGCGCCAAATAGCCCGGAGCGAGCAAGGGCTTGTAGCGTGGCAAAGCGACGACTATAGGCAATAGCGGGGCTCAACGCCGCCAAAACCTACTGAACGTTCATTTCCAATAAAAGAAACTTACCATTTAAACTATAGCTATAAACCCATTCAAATTATATCATGGCTATTTTTGAAAATTTTTGCGCGTTGCTAACAAACCGCTGTTCTTAAACCCGATAGCGCCAAATAGCCCGGAGCGAGCAAGGGCTTGTAGCGTGGCAAAGCGAGGACTATAGGCAATACCGGGGCTTAACGCCGCCAAAACCTACTGAACGTTCATTTCCAATAAAAGAAACTTACCATTTAAACTATAGCTATAAACCCATTCAAATTATATCATGGCTATTTTTGAAAATTTTTGAGCGTTGCTAACAAACCGCTGTTCTTAAACCCGATAGCGCCAAATAGCCCGGAGCGAGCAAGGGCCTGTAGCGTGGCAAAGCGAGGACTATAGGCAATAGCGGGGCTTAACGCCGCCAAAACCTACTGAACGTTCATTTTCTAATAAAAAAAGCCACTAAACTATAAATACGATAACCAAAAATATTAAACGAATAAGCATCCAAAAGGATTTCCGCGTATGTCGGGGCTAATGTTGAAGGGTTTTGAGCGTTGCTAACAAACCGTTGTTCTTAAACCCGATAGCTCCAAAGGAGTGCCGTTGGTACGGGGCTTAACGCCGCCAAAACCTACTGAACGTTCATTTTCGAAAAAAAGGAACTTCCCTTTTAATTTGCGGCTGTAAACTCCCGTTCAAACCATTGAATACAACAACCATTGAATCATTTATCTTCTTGCCGACTTGTCAACATAAAAACAACACGCTAACTTAGCTGCTAACCAACTTATTTCATAACCGATGAGCCCTTTCAACGACTTCAACAATGCGCAGGTAGCAAAGTTACCTACCCATTTAAAACAATTTATTGTAGCCCAAAACTATGAAAAGTATACGCCAATTGATCAGGCGGTGTGGCGTTATGTTATGCGCCAGAACTATAGCTACCTCAAAAATGTGGCGTACTACCCGTACATTAAGGGGCTTCAGCGGGCGGGTTTAAGCATAGAGCACATTCCCGATTTGCAAACCATGAACGATAATTTGGGCAAAATTGGTTGGGGTGCCGTTACCGTTGATGGATTTATTCCGCCGGCTGCCTTTATGGAATATCAGGCTTATCGGGTGTTGGTTATTGCGGCCGATATTCGCCAGATTAATCATATCGAGTACACGCCCGCACCAGATATTATTCATGAAAGTGCTGGCCACGCTCCTATTATTGCCGATACCGATTATAACAATTACTTAAGCTACTTCGGCTCAATTGGCGCTAAGGCCATGTTTTCGGCAAAAGATTTTGAGCTATATGAGGCCATTAGAAAGCTATCGATATTAAAGGAAGCAGCAGATGCCGATGAAACGGAGATTGCCAAAGCAGAAAAAGAACTGCGGTTTATCAGCGAAAATATGGGTGAGCCATCAGAAATGGCCTTATTGGGCCGCCTGCATTGGTGGACGGTTGAATACGGCTTAATCGGAACATTAGAAGACCCAAAAATTTATGGCGCCGGTTTACTATCTTCTATTGGCGAAAGCGCCACGTGTATGCAGCCTGATGTACAAAAGCTTTGGTATAACATTGATACAGTAAACTACGCTTACGATATTACCAAACCGCAACCGCAGCTGTTCGTTACCGAAACATTTCAAAACCTGATTGATGTTTTGGAACAATTTGCCGATACAATGGCCTTCAGGCGTGGTGGAACGGAAAGTATTATGAAAGCCATTGCGTGTAGAAACACTTCGACGGCTGTTTACAGCTCAGGCTTGCAGGTTACCGGAACGTTTACCGATATTGGCATCAGCGCCGACGACGAGGTTACATTTATAAAAACTACCGGTCCTTCGGCTTTGGCCCTGAGCGGAAAACAACTAAGCGGACATGGCAAAGATTACCATAAAGACGGTTTTTCGTCGCCAGTTGGCAAACTTAAAGGCGCCGTGAAGCCATTGGAAGATTACGGTGAGGAGGAAATTGAAGGATTAAGGCGCAACGGAAATGCCGTAAAGCTTATTTTTGAAAGCGGAATTGAAGTTGAGGGCCGAATAACTGACGTTTTAAGGAGAAACGGAAAAGTATTGGTAATTAAGTTTATCGATTGTACTGTTACCGAAAGTAACAAAAACGTATTGTTTAAACCCGAATGGGGCGATTACGATATGGCGGTAGGAGAAAAAATAGTTTCGGTTTTTAATGGCGCAGCTGATAAGGATGCTTTTGAGGAAATTAGCTTGATTGGTACTGAAAAAACACACAAAATTACGTACGATGACAAAACGTTGCAACTGCACAAACTGTATAAACGCGTGCGTGAAATTAGAGAAAGCGGCGAAAACTTGAGTGAATTAGCCGAAATTTTTAAGGCACTAAAGGCAAATCATCGACAAGATTGGCTCTGCGCCCTGGAAGTATTGGAAATTGTTTATCACAAAAAGATATATCATCAGCTGGAAAAGGAAATTCAGGTTTATTTGGAAATTAAGGCAGGTAAAGAGCACGATCATAGCAAGTTGATTAGCGATGGTCTGCATGTCATCAAAAATCCGGTTAGCCAACAGTTGCAGGGATAATTTAACCAGGTGAATCTAGATAGAGAATAATTGATTAATTTTGAGTATGATAATTGAAATTCAGCAACCCGTTACCAAAGAGAAGGTATAAGAAGCATTGAAGAAAGTTTCTGAAAGTGCTTCGAAAAAGACTTTACGCAAGCACTTTGGAACGTTAAAACGCGGGCTAAATAGCGTAGACTATCAAAGAAAGATAAGGGATGAGTTCGTTTAGTTGATATTTGATTCGCATTTAAAAATCACTAACTTTATGTTATGACAATACTCACCATACAAGTGGATAACGACCAGGATGTTGCTCTTTTACAAAAAGTGCTCAAAGAGTTATCTTTTGTAGGAGAAGTAGAGATTCAAAATCCTCAATCACCTGTAGCTGATAAACCAAAAGGATCGTATCAGCAGTTAAAAAAAGCACTTGATAAAATTGACAGTGATTTAACGTTTACAAATATTCAAGACCCGTCTAAGTGGCAAAGCGATTTAAGAGATGAATGGAAACATCCTTTTTGATACTAACATTATCGTTTACTTATCAAAGAAATTGCTAACTCCTGAGAAAATATTTGCAGAAAATGTTTTTTACTCTATTTCTATAATTTCCAAAATGGAGTTACTTGGTTATGCATTTAAAAATCGTTTAGAGGAAAATTATATTATCGAATTAATAGATTCTTTAAATATTGTGCCACTGAATGATGCTGTAGTTGACGCAACAATCGCGATAAGAAAAGCCAATTCAATAAAATTACCAGATGCAATTATTTACGCCACCGCAATGGTGTTGAAAGCTAGACCCTTTACTAATAACATTGCCGATTTCAACAAAATAGCTGGCGATGTTGAACTGGTAAATCCAATAATTTAATAAAGCTAATAATTAAAGGTGTAGAATAGTTAGTTTTGTTTCGAATTTATTGATGCGTAACTCAATAATAAAAACGTACAAATGAACATTATAATTACCGGCGCAAGCAGTGGCATAGGTTTCGAAACTGCTTTAGAATTTAGTCTACAGAAAGAGAATAAAATAGTTGCAATTGCCCGTTCGGCAGATAAACTGCGTAAGCTTTTGGAAATTGCAAGAGACATAAACCCCGACTGTACCTTGCTTCCGGTTGAGTTTGACATTGTAAACGACGACTATGCCGCACTTGTTCCCTTTTTAACAGAACGCCTTGAAACTATCGATATTTTAATAAACAATGCGGGTACGCTGGTAAATAAGCCGTTTTTAGAAACTACCGAAGTAGATTTGGGCGAAATGCTGCAAAGTAACGTCATATCGCACTTTAGAATGATCCAAAACGCCTTACCTTTAATGCAAAGCGGGAGCCATATTGTGAATATCGGCAGCATGGGTGGCTTTCAGGGCAGCGTTAAATTTCCCGGCTTATCGGCATACTCAGCAAGTAAGGCCGCTTTGCACACATTGACCGAATGTTTGGCCTTTGAACTGGCAGAAAGTGGAATTAAGGTAAATTGTTTGGCCTTGGGCTCGGCGCAAACCGAAATGCTCGAAGCCGCTTTCCCCGGTTACCAGAGTCCGGTTATGGCCTTTGAAATGGGCAAGTACATTGCCGATTTCGCCAAAACGGGACATAAATTTTTTAATGGTAAAATTTTACCCGTTGCAGTAACCACGCCTTAATTATTTTTTTATCTAAATTTTCAATACCTTGCAACAGTTTCCCTATTTTGTTTACATCCGCTAAAACTAAACTTTGAAAATATGGAAACGAATACCCCTCCTGCAAGCACAGACAACGGAAAAATGGCCGCAATTGTGAGCTATATTACTGTTTTCGGCTGGCTAATCTCTTACTTTGCCATGTACAAGGCTAAAAAGACTGCATTATCAACCTATCATTTAAGGCAATCGTTATTACTTCATTTAATTACATTCGTTATTTGGGGTGCTTTATCTATGATTGGCGCAATTTTGGCGGCAAGCGTGATGAGCTTTTTGGGTTATGTGTTTTACATTGTTGCTCTCATTTATATTGTATTGGGCATATTAATTGCAAATAGCAACAAACAGCGGCCACTGCCTTTTTTGGGTGAAAGCGCACAAAGAATGTTTTCAACAATCTAGTCTTCATTTTATCTAAAAAATAAATAAGCCGCTTTGGACTTACCCCAGGCGGCTTTTCTCATACTCATTTTCAACATCATAAGCGGCTTTGGATATTTTTTATATCTTTGGAACCAACATATGAAGAAAATAATATTCCCGATTCTGTTTTTCATTTTGTTTGTTACCACAGCAAAAGCCCAAACAATACTCCCACCGCAATACCAGGAACTGGTTAAGCATTTAGCAGCAAATTTGCCCAAAGAGGTAAAGGTTAATGAAAAGGAGCACGAAACCAGCTCTGAATCGTTGATCGATTTTGCCAAAAGTATGCTTGGCATTCCTTACCGCTATGCAACAAGTAATCCTAAAGTTGGATTCGATTGTTCGGGTTTTGTGAGTTATGTATTCAGTAATTTCGGTTTCAAAGTTCCCCGTTCATCAAAAGAGTTTAGCTACGCAGGGAAAGAAACCACTTTAAAGGATGCCAAAGTTGGCGATGTATTGATTTTTACCGGAAGCAATTCCAAAATCAGAAGAATAGGCCACGTCGGTATTGTTTATTCGATTGATGAAGATGGCATTAAGTTCATTCACGCGTCTTCGGGCAAGGCCAAAGGTGTAACCATTACGCCACTAAACGGCCATTATCAAAACCGGTTTCTTAAAATTGTTAGTATTATTTAAGTATCAAGATTTAAGTATCGAGTATCAAGACGACTTCGATACTCCCAACTGGACTCACGACTCTGGACTCAGAACTCTCAACTCAAGACTCAAGACTCCCAACTCAAGACTCAAAACTCCCCACTATTTCAAATACTTCCACATTCGCGGCTTTCCATCCGCAATCCATTCAACGGCAGTTTCGAGCCTTTTTTGCTTTGTATTTTCGGTTTTAGCTTCCTCTAGCCACATTACATATTCCTTTTTGTTCGACTGGCTAAAATTTTGAAATACGGCCATTGCTTTCGAATCTTGATGCAAGGCCTCGATAAAATAGTCGGGAATAATCAGTGGTGTAGCTTCGGCTTTTTTGGCTCTGGAAGGCAGTTTGATGTTGTCTTCGTTCAACTGAATCGCTTCTTGAATGTATGCGAGCAAAATTTCATCGCTGGGCAAGTCTTTAAATGAAGTTATTTTACCTAATGTACCCATTGCCGTGCTTTTATCGCCAAACAGTTTGTACTCATCTTGCATTAGTGAGGCTTTCCAGAAGCCGAATGCGCAGTGGTTTTTAAACGCAGCGATATGACAAACTGTACCTTTTAATTCGAAAAATGGCATTCCCCATTTTATCTTTTCCTCAATGCGGGCATCAGCCAGATGAACAAGGTTACGCAAATGGTCTAAAATGGGAATGGCAAATTCAGCGGCATTAATAATGTACTGATCTACCTGAACACTTGTATGCATATAGTTGGTTTTTAAATGCTTAAGTTAAAGTAAAACTATTTTTAATGCAAGCTCAACATCGCCTTTCCCCAGAAATTTTTTCGCCAGTTCATGCAGTTCCCTTTCTCTGTTAGTGGCATCGCCAATTGTTGCATCTAAAACCTCTTTTACCTCGGTATGCAAACCAATTAAATCGATTTCGTCATCGCTCGGCAAA
>Ga0308165_1002005_pt1 | contig 26086 bp, 24 predicted proteins | sample PhyWR2_FD_201032 | JGI IMG/M metagenome (GOLD analysis project Ga0308165, IMG submission 201032) | Phyllosphere microbial communities from UC Gill Tract Community Farm, Albany, California, United States - DLSLW.R2 | ecosystem: Host-associated > Plants > Phyllosphere > Unclassified | place: USA... | reverse complement strand
GATTTCACTCCAACCCGTAGGGACAGCGGTTTTGCGGGCGCCCGGCTAGGGGCGGTCTGCATCCTTGCAAATCCTCGCAATAGCATGGCTATTGCTGCGGTATTGCGCGGCTGGGCGCCCCCCTCGCCTCCCATCCCGCAAAACCACTGTCGCGGCGCGAGGAGATCGTAAACACGTTCTAACCAGTCCTGCCATGCAAGAACAAAAAATCGCCTTCTACAAAGGCCCAGCCGGTGGCTGGGGTGCTTTGAACAGTGTCAAGAACACGCTGCTGCACCACGATATCGCCGTCAAGGGGGCCAAGACGCTGCTGTCGGCCAACCAGCCCGACGGCTTTGACTGCCCGGGCTGCGCCTGGCCCGACCGCAACCATGCCTCGACCTTCGAGTTCTGCGAGAACGGCGTCAAGGCCGTTGCCGCCGAGGCCACGGCCCGCCGTGCAGGCCCCGAGCTGTTTGCCCGCTACAGCGTGCGCGAGCTCGCCGAGCACAGCGATTTCTGGCTGGAGGACCAGGGCCGTCTGACGCACCCGATGGTCTACGATCCGGCCAGCGACCACTACCTGCCGATCGCCTGGGACGACGCCTTTGCACTGGTGGCCCGGCATCTGAACGCGCTGCCCAGCCCGGACCAGGCGGTGTTCTACACCTCGGGGCGGGCCAGCAACGAGGCGGCCTTCCTCTACCAGCTGTTTGTGCGCGAATACGGCACCAACAATTTCCCCGATTGCTCCAACATGTGCCACGAGCCCAGCGGCACGGCGATGCGCGAGCAGATCGGTGTGGGCAAGGGCACGGTGACCCTGGCGGATTTTGAAGAGGCCGATGCGATCTTCATCTTTGGCCAGAACCCGGGCACCAACCACCCGCGCATGCTCGGCGAGCTGCGCGAGGCGCACAAGCGCGGCGCGCGCATCGTCAGCTTCAATCCGTTGCGCGAACGCGGGCTGGAGCGCTTTGCCGACCCGCAGGACAAGCTGGAGATGGCGACCCTGGGCTCCACCCCCATCAGCACGCATTATTTTCAGCTGCGCGTGGGTGGCGACCTGGCGGCGCTGCGAGGCATGCTCAAGCATGTGCTGGAGCAGGAGGCGGCCCGAGGCGGTGTGCTGGACCATGGCTTTATCGCCGCACACACCACCGGCTTCGACGCGCTGGCGCAGAGCCTGCGCCAGGAAGACTGGTCACTGCTGGCGCAGGAATCGGGCCTGAGCGAGGCGCAGATGCGGGCGGCGGCCGATGTCTACCTGGGCGCGGACAAGGTGATTGCCTGCTGGGGCATGGGCATCACCCAGCATGCGCACTCGGTTGCCACGATCCAGATGATTCTGAACCTGCTGCTGCTGCGCGGCCATATCGGGCGGCCCGGGGCAGGGCCTTGTCCGGTGCGCGGCCACAGCAATGTGCAGGGCGACCGCAGCATGGGCATCTGGGAAAAGCCGCCTGCGGCCCTGCTGGACCGGCTGCAGGAGGTCTATGGCTTTGCGCCGCCCCGCGCGCACGGCATGGATACCGTGGAGGCCATTGCCAGCATGCGTGATGGCCAGGCCCAGGTGTTTTTTGCGCTGGGAGGCAATTTTGCCGCTGCCACGCCCGATACCTATGAGACCTGGAAAGGCCTGCAGCGCTGCGCGCTGACGGTGCAGGTCACCACCAAGCTCAACCGCAGCCATGTGGTGCATGGCCGCGAGGCGCTGCTGCTGCCCTGCCTGGGCCGCACCGAGATCGATCTGCAAAACGGCCAGCCCCAGGGCGTGACGGTCGAGGATTCGATGAGCATGGTGCACCTGTCGATGGGCATGAACCCACCGGCCTCGGCCCATCTGCTGTCGGAGCCGGCGATCGTGGCGCGCCTGGCCCATGCCACCCTGGGCGCACGCAGCCGGGTGGACTGGCTGGCGCTGGCCGCCGATTACGCGCTGATCCGCGACGAGATCGCCAAGGTCTTTCCTGACTTTGCCGACTTCAACCAGCGTGTGGCCGTGCCCGGTGGCTTTCGGCTGCGCAACACCGCCAGCGAGCGCATCTGGGCCACCGCCAGTGGCAAGGCCAGCTTCCACGCCCATGCGGTGCCGGTGGCCACCCCCACGCACCGGGCGCGCGCACGCCTGCATGACCAGCGCGTGTTCACGTTGCTGACCACCCGCTCGCACGACCAGTACAACACCACGATCTATGGCATGGACGACCGCTACCGGGGCGTGTTTGGCCAGCGCCGGGTGGTCTTCATCCATGCCGATGACATCCGCGGTCTGGGCCTGGCCGATGGCGACTGGGTCAATATCCGCACCGTCTGGGACGATGGCCAGCAGCGCTGCGTGGAAGGCTTCAAGCTGGTGGCCTATGACATTCCGCGCGGCAACCTGGCGGCCTACTACCCGGAGACCAATCCGCTGGTGCCGCTGTCGGCAGTGGCGGCACATGCGGGCACGCCGACGTCCAAATCCATTCCGGTGGTGCTGGAGCGGGGCCAGGCGCCGCAGTGATGGAGTGGCGCACCGCTCTGCCGGAGCTCTCGCCGCTGGCGCAGCGCATGGTGCAGGTCTTGGCGCAGGAACAGCAGGCCCGCGCCGGGCAGACGGTGGCGCTGGTGCGCATCGCCAAATGTCTGGATGCCCCTGCCAGCAGCGTGTTGCGCGAGCTGGCCATGCTCAACGGGCGCCTGCAGCAAGCCCAGCAACCCGCTTGGGTGGTGGCTGACGCATCGGAAGGGCGCTGGATGCTGGCCTTGACGGCCGCTGGCGCCGTGGCCGCCGCGCAGATCACCGAGGCTTGACCAGCGTCTCGCAATGTCCGCTGGCCTGGGCGCCGTCTCAGCACTCAGGCAACGACCGCATTGCGCGCTTTGCGGGCCTGCTTGGTCTGGTACATCGCCAGGTCGGCTTGCTGTAGCGCACTGTCCGCATCGGTGTCCGGCGTCACCGCCACGAGGCCCACACTGGCACCCTGGTAGTTCAGGCTCACGCCCTGGCCCAGGCACAGGGCCTCGGCGCGGGTGCTGGCAAACAGGCGCGCCTGCGTTTCGTTGAGGGCCGGTGCGACGGGCTCGCTCAGAAACGGGCCCAGACCGGCAAAGGCGAATTCATCGCCGCCCTGGCGCGCAACCAGGTCCGAGCCGCGCATCGCTTCGCGCATCTGGTCGGCCAGCAGTTGCAAGAAGCGGTCACCCGCCTCATGGCCGTAGCCGTCGTTGATGGCCTTGAAGCCATCCATGTCGATCATGCCGACGAGCACATAGCGCTCCTGGCGGCGGGCTATGGCCTGCAGCTGGCCGAGCTGCTCGATCAATGCGCGGCGGTTGGGCAGGCCGGTCAACGCATCGGTGCGGGCCAGCCGTTGCAGCTCTTCGTTCTGCACCTGGATCTGGACCAGCAGCTGCTCGCGCTCGACCTGCTGGCCCAGGAACTGGGCAAACAGGCGCATGACATCCTGGGTGTCGCGCTGCAGCGGTTGGCGCTTCGCACTGGCACCGCACAGCGTGCCGTACAGCGCACCGTCCGACAGGTGCACGGGGGTGCTGGCGTACGTCTGGATTCCCAGTGCCCGCGCGGCCTGCGAGTCGCCCCAGATCGTGCCCACATCATCGGTGTAGAGGCGGTTCTCGTCGATGGCACGCTTGCACAGGGTGTCTTCCCAGGGCACGCTCAGGTTCTCGGGAATCTGCAGGCTCTGGGTATTGCGCGCGAACAGCACCTGCTGGACGCGCTGGCCCAGATCAATGCGGGTGAGGTAGGTGGATTCCAGACTGGTGACTTTTTGCAGCATCTCCAGCAGGGGGCGCGTCAGCTCCTCCAAACTGCGAGCTTTGGCAAAGGTCTGGCCCAATTGTGAAATCAAGGCTTGCATAGGGTTGGCTCGTTGAGAGAACGTTGTTTCATATCGTAACTCGCAATCGCCGTGTTGGGGATCATCTCTTTCAATGGAGCCATTGGAGGCCGTCTACGAAATCTCCGTTGCCCGGGGCGAGTGGTTGCCAGCGCGCGTTTGCGCGCGCAATTCCGGCCTGGGCTGGGGGTAAACGCGCATCAGTTATGTTTGCTGCATGAAACACAACTTTTTTGCGCTGGGCTGGCGCCAATTGCTGCGCGACTGGCGCGCCGGTGAGCTGCGCCTGCTGTTGGTGGCGGTGGCGTTGGCCGTGGCGGCGCTGACGTCCGTGAGCTTTTTCTCCGACCGCCTGCAGGCAGGGCTGCAGCGCGATGCCAGCCAGCTGCTGGGCGGCGATGTCGTGGTGGTGAGCGACAACCGCACACCAGCGGCTTTCAGCGACAAGGCCCAGGCGCTGGGGCTGCAGGGCGTCACGACGGTGACCTTTCCGACGATGGCCCGCGCGGACGATGCCGATGGCGGTGAATCCCGCCTCGTTGGCCTCAAGGCGGTGCAGGCCGGCTACCCGTTGCGCGGCAGCCTGCGCACCGCAGCGGCTGCCGGCCAGCCCGATGGCGCCACCCGCGACCTTCCGGCGCCTGGCGAAGTCTGGGTGGACCCGAGCTTGCTGGAGGCGCTGGCGCTCAAGACCGGATCGGTGCTGTGGCTCGGAGACAAGCGCTTCACGATTGGCCGGGTGCTGACGATCGAGCCGGACCGGGGGGCGGGATTTCTGGGCTTTTCTCCGCGCGTGATGCTGGACTGGAGCGACCTGGCTGCCACCGGTCTGGTGCAACCCGCCAGCCGTTTGCTGTACCGCTTTGCGGTGGCCGGTGAGCCCGCAGCAGCAGCGCAGTTTCTGCAATGGGCCGAGACCGAAGTGGCCCAGCCGCATACGCATGGCGTGCGCATCGAGTCGCTGCAAAGCGGCCGGCCCGAGATGGAGCAGACCCTGGAGCGGGCGCAGAAATTCCTGAACCTGGTGGCCTTGCTGGCCGCGCTGCTGTCGGCCGTGGCCGTAGCGCTGGCGGCGCGCACCTTTGCCAGTGCCCACCTCAACGGCGCGGCACTGCTGCGGGTGCTGGGCCTGGGCCAGCGCGCCATTGCCGGCGCCTATGTGGTCGAGTTCGTCATTGTCGGCATGGCGGCCAGCCTGCTGGGCGTCGCGCTGGGCTATTTGATGCACTACCTGTTTGTCTGGCTGATGGCGGGCTTGTTGGCCGTGACCTTGCCCGCTGCCAGCGGCTGGCCCCTGGTGATGGGCGTGGGCATGGGCATGACCTTGCTGCTGGCCTTTGGCCTGCCACCGGTGCTGCAGCTGGCCCAGGTGCCACCGCTGCGCGTGCTGCGGCGTGACCTGGGTGCCCTGCGCCCGGCGTCGGCCTCGGTGCTGCTGCTGGGGGTGCTGGGCTTTGCGGCCCTGCTGCTGCTGGTCAGTGGCGATGCCAAGCTCGGCGGCATTGCGGTCGGTGGTTTTGCGATGGCCATCGTCCTGTTTGGCCTGCTCAGCGCGGCGGCGATTGCGCTGCTGCGCCGTGGGGTGAATGAGCGCACGGCGCCACGCTGGCTGTTGCTGGCCACCCGCCAGGTGGCCGCCCGGCCCTGGTTTGCCGTGGTCCAGGTCAGCAGCCTGGCCGTCGGCCTGATGGCCTTGGTGCTGCTGGTGCTGCTGCGCACCGACCTGATCCAGACCTGGCGGCAGACGACGCCGCCCGATGCAATGAACCGCTTTGTCATCAACATCCTGCCGGACCAGGCGGACGCCTTCCAGCAGCGGCTGCGCCAGGCCGGCATCGACAAATGGGACTGGTACCCGATGGTGCGCGGCCGCCTCATCCAGATCAATGGCACGGACGTGGGCCCGGGCGACTACAGCGAAGACCGCGCCAAGCGCCTGGTCGACCGCGAGTTCAACATCTCCCACAGCGATGTGCTGCAGGAGCACAACCAGATCGTGCAGGGCCGGTGGACGCCGGGTGAGGCGGGGGGCGTCAGTGTCGAAGAAGGTATTGCCGAAACGCTGGGCCTGAAAATCGGCGACCGCCTGCTGTTTGACATGGGCGGCGTGCAGCACGAGAGCAGGATCACCAGCCTGCGCAAGGTGGACTGGGGATCGATGCGCGCGAACTTCTTCGTGATGTACCCGGTCGCGAAGATGGATGATGTCGCCGTGACCTACCTGGCCGCCTACCGCGCGCCAGACGCCCCGGGCTTTGACAATGCGCTGGTGCGCGAGTTTCCCAACATCACCAACGTCGACCTGCGCGCCACCGTGGCCCAGCTTCAGCAGGTGCTGGGCCAGGTCATCCGCGCGGTGGAGTTCCTGTTCGGATTCACGCTGGCCGCAGGCCTGGTGGTGCTGTTTGCCGCGATCACCGCGACGCGCGAGGAGCGCGCCCGTGAGTACGCGATCATGCGGGCCGTGGGCGCACGCAGCCAGTTGCTGCAGCAGGTGCAACGGGCCGAGCTGGCCGGCGTCGGGCTGCTGGCCGGTGTGCTGGCCAGCGTGGTGGCCATGGCCATCGGCTGGGCGCTGGCCCGGTTCGTGTTCGACTTTGTCTGGGTGCCACGCTGGTGGGTGCCGCTGGCCGGCGGTGTCAGCGGTGCGTTGCTGGCGCTGGTGGCCGGCTGGTGGGGCCTGCGCGAGGTGCTGCGCCGCCCGGTCGTCGTGACCTTGCGCGAGGCCGTGTGACGCCGTCCAAAAGCGGTAATATCGCGGGCCCGGTAGCACGGGCGCTGTGCTGGCACAGCGCCCGCTCCCCCGGATGGTCTGCCCCCGTGTACCCTGAGAGCCCGTTATGCAAATCGAAGAAAAACCCCCCTTTGACACCCCGTTCGAATGGATCGGTGGCGAGGAAAAAGTGCGGGCGCTGGTGGACCGCTTCTATGACCTGATGGACCTGGAGCCCGGCTACCAGGAACTGCGCCAGGCCCATGGTAGCAGCCTGCAGGATGCGCGCGACAAGCTGTTCTGGTTTCTCTGCGGCTGGCTGGGCGGCCCTGACCACTACCAGCAGCGCTTTGGCCACCCGCGCCTGCGCATGCGCCATATGCCGTTCTCGATCGGCATCCTGGAGCGCGACCAGTGGCTGGCCTGCATGGACCAGGCCATGGGCGATGTCGGGGTGGACGAGAAACTGCGCAGCCGCCTGGGTCAGAGCTTTTTCCAGACCGCCGACTGGATGCGCAACCGCTGACAAGGCCCGCTCCCCCGCGATGCCTGCGCGGGTGGGTGCTGATCCCCGCGCTGTGGTGGCGAGCCCGCAGCCCAATACCTGATTTCTTGACATCTGTCATGCAGAAGGTTCACAAAATGCAACGGCCACCCTGGTTTGCATTCCCTATTGGGGCCCGGCGACGCTTTGGCCCATAATCAGGCCACTAAAAACAATGAGGGTGGATGAGGGTTATGAATACCAATTTGATGGTGGTCTCGGCGCTGGCCGCCGCCGTGCTGGTCTGGGGCGTGCTGGTCTACAACCGCTTGATGACCTTGCGCAACCGCACCAGCAATGCGCTGGCGCAGATCGATGTGCAGCTCAAGCGGCGCTATGACCTGGTGCCCAACCTGGTTGCGGTGGCCAAGAAATACCTGGAGCACGAGTCCCAGACCTTGGAGGCGGTGATCCGCGCGCGCGGCCAGGCCCAGGCAGCGGCCAGTGCGCTGCGTGCCGCGCCCGGCAAGCCCGAGGTGGCCGAGGCGATGGTGGCTGCGGAGGGCGCGCTGGGGGGCGCGCTGGGCCGGCTGATGGTGCTGACCGAGAGCTATCCCGATCTGAAGGCCGATGACACGATGCGCTCGCTGAGCGAAGAGCTGGGCAGCACCGAAAACCGCATCGGCTATGCGCGCCAGGCCTATAACGACCAGGTGCTGGAATTCAACAACGCCTCCCGCGCCTTCCCGGCGATTGTCGTGGCCTCGATCCTCGGCTTCCATGCGATGCCGATGCTGCAGTCGACGCAAAGCGCCCAGGAACGCGAAGCCGTCCGTGTGCAGTTCTAAGGGCCATGGCCCGGTGCGCTGCCAAGCCGTAGCCGCCACCGCATGAAATTCTGGGATTTCCAAACCAGCGCAAGGCGCCGCACCTGGGGCCTGCTGGCCGCCTTTGCGCTGCTGGTGCTGGGCATTGCCGTGGGTGTGCACCTGGTGCTGGCGCTGGTGTTCTGGACGCCTGCGCTGGTGGCGGTGGCTTTCAGCCCACTGCGGCTGGAGCAGGTGGCGGTGCACTACCCGGCCGGTTTTCTGGCCACCAATATCGGCATTGTCACGTTGATGGTGCTGGGCGGTGCCTGGATCAAGCGCAGCAATCTGCGCCAGGGCGGGCTGCACCTGGCCAGGCAACTGGGCGCGCGGGCGCTGCGCCCCTCGGTATCGCATGCCGAGCAGCAGTACCAGAACATCGTTGACGAGCTTTGCATTGCCGCCGGTGCCCGGCGTCCCCAGGCCATGGTGCTGCCGCGTGACCTGTCACTGAACGCCTTTGCCGCCGCCTGGGAGGCCGAGGATGCGGTGATCGTCGTGTCGATGGGCGCGCTGGAGTACCTCAGCCGCGATGAGCTTCAGGCGGTAGTGGCGCATGAGCTGTCCCATCTGCACGAGGGCGATACCCGGCTCAACATGGAGTTGGCCGGCTATGTGTTCGGGCTGGAGATGCTGTTCAACTACGGGCGTGATTGGGTCGAGCGCGGCGTGTCGCTGTTTGGCAGGCCGTTGATGGCCGTAGGCTGGCTGGGCTGGTTGGCGGCGCAGGCGCTCAAGGCGGCGGTATCGCGCCAGCGCGAGTACCTGGCCGATGCCCGGGCCGTGCAGTGGACGCGCAACCCCGATGGCCTGGGCCGCGTACTGCGCAAGGCGCTGTGGCAGCAGGACTATCCGATGCAGGCCGGTGCGCTGCAATCCCGGGGCGGGGCAGTCGGCGCCTATGCGCCGCTGGTGGAGCACATGCTGCTGGTGGAGGTGCACAGCACCGAAGAGATGCATGACTTCTGGCACCTGGGCGGCGCGCGCTGGCTGGCCAGCCACCCCCGCCTGGAAGAGCGCATCGCCCGCATCTATGGCGAAGAAGATGCGCGCGACGCGCTGCCGCTGCAGGACCCGGACAAGCGCTGGGTGAACCCCTTCACGGCCCCTTTGCCGCTGGGCAAGCCCGAGGCATCCTGAAAACGCGCGGTCAGCGCTTGGGCTTGGCGCTGCGGTACTGCGCCGCCCAGGATGCCACCTGCTGGGCCACCGGGTCAGGGGCGGGCACGGCGGCGGCCTGCCCGGCCAGTGCCTGCATCTCCAGCAGCGCATCGGCCACGTTGACGGCACTGGCCGTCATCGTGGCGGCACGCAGCAGCACCACCAGTGCGCCGGCGCCGCCTTCGGCCGGGCGCGCCTGCACAAAGGCCAGCACCTCGTTTTTCTGTACCAGCCAGCTGTGCACCCGGCCTTTGAGCACCGGCATGCGCCCGGGCGAGCCCAGGCCCTTGCCATGCACCACGCGCACGCAGCGCAGCCCCTGGCGTTGGGACTGGCGTATAAACGTACCCAGCGCCTGGCGCGCCTCGTCGGTGCGCAGACCATGCAGATCGATCTGGCGCTGGATGGTCCAGTGCCCGGCACGCAGCTTGTGGACCACATCGCGGCCAATGCCTTTGCGTCTGAAGCTCAGCTGGTCATCGGTATCGAGCAGGGTGCTGGCGTCGAACTCGTCGCTCATCGCTTCGAGCAGCACGCGTTTTTCATCAGCCCAGTGCTGCAGCGGCAGCGGATCGGGCAGCGCCATCTCGGCGTGGATCTGGCCACTGCTGGGCAGCGGGCGCACGGCGCCCACGGTCTGCCGGAACAGCAGGCGGTCGCGTTCGGTCTGGCGCAGCGCCTGTTGGCGGGCGGCTTCCTGCAGCTGGCGCTGGGCCGCCTGCTCGGCCTGCAAGGCCGTCAGCGCCTTGCGCAGCTGCTTGAGCTCGCGCAACGATGAAGCGCCTCGGGCTTTGTCCTGTTTACTCACATCTCACCTTCCTCGGCCATCGACAGTGCAGCCCCGGGGCCCACAATGATATGGTCCAGCACACGCACATCGACCAGGGACAGGGCGGCCCGCAGGCTCTGCGTCAGTTGCCTGTCCGCCTGGCTGGGCGTGACCTGGCCGCTGGGGTGATTGTGCGCCAATATGACGGCGCCAGCGTGGTGGTGCAGCGCCCGTATTACCACTTCGCGGGGGTAGACGCAGGCCTGGCCCAGGGTGCCCCGGAACAATTCCTCCAGCGCAATCAGCTGGTGCTGGCTGTCGAGAAACAGCACGGCAAACACCTCATGCTGCTTGTGGGCCAGGTGCAGCTGCACATAGGCTTTGACGGTGGCGGCACTGTCCAGCAGCCGGCGTTGTTGCAACTGCTGGGCCATCGCGCGGCGGGCCAGCTCCAGCACCGCGATCAGTTCAGCGCGCTTGGCAGGTCCCAGGCCCTTGACCTGGGAGAGCTCGGCGCTGCTGGCCTGCAGCAGGCCATTGATGCTGCCAAAGCTGCCAACACTGCCAAGAGCATCGGGCTGGCGTGGCGCCAGCAGCTCGGCCGCCCATTGCAGCACGCTTTTGCCGGCCATGCCGGTGCGCAGCAGGATGGCCAGCAGCTCGGCATCGGTGAGCGTGCCGGCACCTTTGGCGAGCAGTTTCTCGCGGGGCTGGCAGTCGGCGGGGAGGTCTTTGAGGGGCATGCAGTCCTTTCAATCGGGCTGGCCTGGCCCCGGGGGCGCGCCAGACGGGCGGGGCAGGGGTGGGGCATGCCATGCGCAGGCAGGGGCAAGGCAGCAACGATGGGTGTTCACGGGCACTCCTGGCGGTTCGCTGTCGGCCGGTGGCCTTTTGTCCGGGCAAAACTCCCATTTGGTCGGGTTCTGCCGGTCATCTTTTGATATAGGTTGCATGCAGGGGTTTCACCCTACAACCTACAATACACCCCAGTTTATAGGGATTTGCATGACTACTCCGATGGCCCCCGTGACGCCGCTGCCTGTTGATGCGCCAGTGGTACAACCCGGATCGTTTCTGACCTTGCACTACCGCCTGGCTGGCCCGGCGGGCGATGTGATCAACACCTTTGAAGGCAAGCCCGCGACCCTGTCGCTGGGCATGGGCGAGCTCTCGCCTGCGGTCGAAAACCTGCTGCTGGGTCTGCCCGAGGGCACGCATGCGACCTTCCACGTGCCCGCTGGCGAGGCCTTTGGCGAGCGCAACCCCGAGATGGTGCAATGGGTGGCACGGCGCCTGCTCAATGAGCTGGGCGATCCGATGGAGCAGTACACGCTGGGCGATGTGGTGCAGTTCCCCACGCCTGATGGTGCCAGCACCTACGCCGGTGTGGCGATGCAGGTGCGTGACGATGGCGCCGTGCAATTCGACTTCAACCACCCGCTGGCCAGCCAGCCGGTGACCTTTGAAGTCCAGCTGATCGGAGTGCTCTGAGCATGTTGCGGCCCCAGGAAATCGTATTGGCTGAGCCGCGCGGCTTTTGCGCCGGTGTGGACCGGGCGATCGAGATCGTCGAGCGCGCGATCGAAAAGTTTGGCGCGCCCATCTATGTGCGCCACGAGATCGTGCACAACACCTATGTGGTCAACGACCTCAAGTCCAAGGGTGCGATCTTCATCGAAGAGCTCGATGACGTGCCCCCGGGCGCGACCTTGATCTTCTCGGCCCATGGCGTGAGCAAGGCCGTGCAGCTGGAGGCCGAGCGCCGCGGTTTCAGCATCTTCGATGCCACCTGCCCGCTGGTGACCAAGGTCCATGTGGAAGTGGCCAAGCTGGCCAAGGAGGGTTATGAGTTCATCATGATCGGCCACAAGGGGCATCCCGAGGTCGAGGGCACGATGGGCCAGCTGTCCGAAGGTATCCACCTGGTCGAAGAAGTGGGCGATGTGGCCCATGTCAACCCCGGCCAGACCGACAAACTGGCGGTGGTGACGCAGACCACGCTGAGCGTGGACGATGCCGCCGAGATCACTGCGGCCGTCAAGCGGCGCTTTCCGCAGATCCGCGAGCCCAAGCAGCAGGACATTTGCTACGCGACGCAGAACCGCCAGGATGCCGTCAAGGTGATGAGCAGCCAGGTGGATCTCGTCATCGTCGTGGGCAGCCCCACCAGCTCCAACAGCAACCGCCTGCGCGAGCTGGCCGTCAAGCTGGGCACGCCGGGCTATATGGTGGACAACGCCGACGAGCTCAAGCCCGAATGGTTTGACGGCATCGCCCGCGTGGGCCTGACCGCGGGCGCCTCGGCCCCCGAGGTGCTGGTCAAGCAGGTGATCGAGCGCATCAAGGTGCTGGGTGCCACATCAGTGCGCAAGATGGATGGCATCGAGGAGACGGTGAAGTTTCCGCTGCCCAAGGGCCTGAAAATCGATGTCGGCGGGCTGGAGATTTCTGCACGATCTCCGGAGACGGGTCGCTGAACAAGGCCTGGTGGCCTGGCGGCTCGTCCACTTCCCTTTGATCGCGGTGGGCGGCGCCCACCTCACCCCCTTTCATGGGCAGGCCTCGGCGCTGCCCCACCCCAAGAGGTTATTCATGCTTGATATTTTGTTGCTTCGCAAAGACCTGGACTCGGTCATCGCCCGCTTGCAGACCCGCAAGAGCCCCCAGCAGTTTCTGAATGTCGAGGCCTTCAAGGCGCTGGAAGCCGAGCGCAAGACCATCCAGACCCGCACCGAAGAGCTGCAGGCCAAGCGCAACCAGCTGTCCAAGCAAATCGGCATGCTGATGGGCAAGGGCGAGAAGGACGCTGCCGAAGCCGCCAAGGCCGATGTGGCCGCGATGAAGACCGAGCTGGAGCAGTCGGCCACGCGCCTGGATGAACTGCAGGCCGAGCTGCAGGCGATGCTGGTGGCCGTGCCCAACCTACCGCACGAGAGCGTGCCGGTGGGTGAGGACGAATCGGCCAATGTTGAAGTGCGCCGCTGGGGCACGCCCCGCAGCTTTGATTTCGAGATCAAGGACCATGTCGATGTGGGCACGCCACTGGGCCTGGACTTTGAGGCCGGTGTCAAGCTGACCGGCTCGCGCTTCACGGTGATGAAGGGCCCGATCGCCCGCCTGCACCGCGCGCTGGCGCAGTTCATGATCGACCTGCAGACCGAGCAGCATGGCTACACCGAGTGCTATGTGCCCTATATCGTCAACAGCGACTCGCTCAAGGGCACGGGCCAGCTGCCCAAGTTCGAGCAGGACCTGTTCGCCGCCAACAAGGGCGGCCAGGATGCCGAGCCGGTGCCCGACACCGCAGCGCTCTACCTGATCCCGACCTCGGAAGTGCCGCTCACCAACCTGGTGCGCGACGAAGTGCTGAGCGAAGACCAGCTGCCGATCAAGCTGACTGCGCACAGCCCCTGCTTCCGCTCGGAAGCGGGCTCGGCCGGCCGCGACACGCGCGGTCTGATCCGCCAGCACCAGTTCGACAAGGTCGAGATGGTGCAGGTGGTGCACCCGGACAAGAGCTACGAGGCGCTGGAAGAGATGACGCGCCATGCCGAAGATGTGCTGCAGCGCCTGGGCCTGCCGTACCGCGTGCTGGCACTGTCGACCGGTGACATGGGCTTTGGCGCTGCCAAGACCTATGACCTCGAAGTCTGGCTGCCCGCGCAGAACACCTACCGCGAAATCAGCTCGGTCAGCAACTGCGAAGCCTTCCAGGCCCGCCGCATGCAGGCCCGCTTCAAGAACGCGCAAGGCAAAAACGAGCTGGTCCACACCTTGAACGGCTCGGGCCTGGCCGTGGGCCGCACCCTGGTGGCCGTGCTGGAGAACTACCAGAATGCCGACGGCTCGGTGACCGTGCCCGAAGCGCTGCAACCCTACCTGGGCGGCGTGGCCGTGCTGAAGGTCTAAGCGTTCAGGCCCTGCGTTCTACCAAGCCGGTGCAGCGATGCACCGGCTTTTTTGTTGCTGCCGCCTCATGCCAGCGCCAGGCGCGCCTCTCCCCAGACGGGCATGTAGAACAGGCGTGGGCGCGGCAGCTGGGCCGTCCAGGCGCTGTAGGTGCGCGCGGCGATCTGGTGCAGCTGGCGGATATGCCTGGGCAATTGCGCCAGGATCTGCGCCCGGCTTTGCACGGCAGGGCCTGCAGCGCTGCGCAGCTCGGGCGCGCCTTCGTCGCACCAGTCGCGCACGCTCTGGGCGGTGACCTCCAGATGGCCCTGGAAAGCCCAGTGCGGCCCATGCACAAAGCCCTTGTTCAGGCAGTGGCGGCCGTACATGCTGCGGCGGGCGCCGTGCGGAATCTCAAAGCTGTCGTAGTGCCAGTTGAAGAGGGTGGCCTCGGCGGGCAGATCCATGCAGGCCTGCGCGTCGGAGGTGATCCAGACACGGCTCCAGCCGATATTGGCGCAGGGGTTGCGCCACACGCGGGCCCCCATCGCGCGGGCCAGCATCTGCGCGCCAAAGCAATGGCCGAGCACGGGCACCTCCGCCGCCAGGGCGCTTTGCAGCAGGCATCGTTCCTGCTCGATCCAGCGCAGCTGCTCATTGGCACAGTGGTTGCTGCCGAGCACGACGATGCCCCGGTAGTCGCGCGCCCGCATGGCCGCGATGCCCTTGTCGCAGGGCGTGATCAATGCATAGGGGATGCCGTGCTGCTGCAGGTGCGCGAGCAGCACGCCCGGGCCCTGCGAGGTTTCATGCTGGAGGATGGCGACAGGTTTCATGGAGGGTGGCTTGCGCTTCAAGCCCTGGGTGGAGAGGCCCCCACTGTAGAAAGCCCGGCATTGAGCGCATGTCTAGACTGTGCGGCCCGCCATCAAGATGGCATCAAGCTGCTGCCAACCTGCGTTGTGGTCTTTCACGGCGCCGCTGCAGTGCGCCGGGCTCCTCTCTATGATCGGCAGCAGGTGGCCCCCAGCACGCGCCAGCACCCTGCCGGGCCGCAGCGATGGGCCCCAGCCATGTACAGAAAGCTGAGGTAAAGCATGTCGGATCAACCGTACCAACCGCCCAAGGTCTGGACCTGGGACAAAGGCAATGGAGGCGCCTTCGCCCATATCAACCGGCCCGAAGCGGGCGCCACGCACGACAAGGTACTGCCGGTGGGTGAGCACCCCTTGCAGCTGTATTCGCTGGGAACGCCCAATGGCGTCAAGGTGACGATCATGCTCGAAGAGCTGCTGGAGCTGGGCATTGCCGAGGCCGAATACGACGCCTGGCTGATCAATATCGGCGAGGGTGACCAGTTTGGCAGCGGCTTTGTCGAGGTCAACCCGAACTCCAAGATCCCCGCGCTGCTGGACCGCAGTGGCAGCACGCCCGTGCGGGTGTTCGAGTCGGGCTCCATCCTGCTGCACCTGGCCGAGAAGTTTGGCCAATTCCTGCCCAAGGAGGCAGCGGCCCGCACCGAGGTGCTGAACTGGCTGTTCTGGCAGGTGGGCAGCGCGGCGTTTCTGGGTGGCGGCTTTGGCCACTTCTATGCCTATGCGCCCGAGAAGATGGCCTACCCGATCAACCGCTATGCGATGGAAGTCAAGCGCCAGCTCGATGTGCTGAACCGCCAGCTTGCCGAGCAGCGCTTTATCGCCGGCAGCGTCTATAGCATTGCCGACATGGCTGCCTGGCCCTGGTATGGCGCGCTGTTGAACAACGAGGTCTACAACGCGGCCGAGTTCCTGGATGTCCAGTCCTACCAGCATGTGCGCCGCTGGACCGATGAGATCGCGCAGCGCCCTGCGGTGCAACGCGGCAAGCGGGTCAACCGCATCCGGGGCGATGCACCGATGCCCGAGCGGCACAGTGCAGCAGACTTTGAGCGCTGACGCTTAGGCGGCCGGACTGCCGCGCGCTGACGCGCAGCGCAGCCCGGCGGTCTGCCGATCAGGCGCGCCAGAAGTACCAGCCTGCCAGCAGCAGAACCAGTACTACGGCGAAAACCGCCGTCCAGGCGCCCGAGCTGCGCACCCGGCCCGGCTCATGGTCCGGTGCCATCCACGCTGCAGCAGCGGGTGCGGCCGGCGTGCTGCCGGGGCTCGTGGCGGCATTGGGCTGCGGCAACCACTGCTGGGGGTCGCCGGATTCGATGCGGTCCTTGGCTTCTTTCAAGCCGATGCCGGTGGCATCCTTGAGCAGCTTGATGGCGACGATCTTGTCGCCCCGCGCCAGCGCCGCTTCAATGGCGGGGCGCAATGCCTCTGCACCGCCGGGCAGCTCCCGTCCATCGTCACCATCGAGCTGCGTCTCCAATGCGCTCTTGGCCTCCGCCAGGCCCATGCCGGTAGCTTCGCGCAGCCGCTTGATCGCGGCGATCTTGTCGTTATTGCGCCAGAGAGTGGCGATAGGGGCAGGGATAGGCGTGGACATGGCGGGTCTCGGCAGAGGGTGGAATAGCAGTCTTTGTACCCATTTTGCGCTGCGGCGGGCATAGGACAAGGGCTGACATCGCAGCCTCCGGGATCAGCCCCTCAACCCGGTGTCCAGCCCTTGGGCACGCGCGGCTTGTCGATGCCTGCCAGGCCGCAGAGCACATCGGCCATGCCGGAGAAATCGAGGCCGCCGTGCTGGCTGGCGCGGGCGAGGCTGTACGACTCATGCACCGCAGCGGCCACCGGCATCGGCACCTTGCTCGCATGGGCGGCGGCGATGACCAGCGACATGTCCTTGTGGGCCAGGTCGATCGTGAAGCCCGGCGTGGTGTCGCCCAGCAGCACCTTGTTGGCAAAGTTCATGCGCAGCTGGCCATTGGTGGCCGAGGTGCCCAGCAGCACCTGCAAGGTCTTGCCGATGTCCAGGCCAAAGCGCTGCGACAGCGCCAGCGCCTCGGCATTCACCTGGGTCAGGGTGACGGCCAGGTAGTTGTTGACCAGCTTGGTGCGCCCGCCCGTGCCCACCGGGCCGCAGTGGTGGGTGGTGGTGCCCATCGCGTTCAGCAGGGGTTGCACGCGGGCCAGGTCGGCATCGCTGGCGCCGACCATGAAGAGCGATTCGCCCCGGTCGGCATGTTCGGCCAGCCGGCCCACCGGCGCATCCACCATCGACAGGCCCTTGGCAGCGGCCTGCTGCGCCAGCCGGTCGGTGGCCAGCGGATCGATGGTGCTCATGTCCATCAGGATGCTGCCGGGCTGGGCATGTGCAAAGATGCCGCCCTCGCCCAGCGCCGTTTGCTCTACCTCCAGCGACGAGGGCAGCATCGTGACGATGATGCTGCAGTCGCGCGCCAGTTCGGGCACCTGGGCACTTTGCGCACCCATCGCGACCAGGTCCTTGACGGCCGTCTGGTTCAGGTCATGGACGACCAGTGCGAAACCCTTCTTGACGAGGTTGGCAGCCATGGGCTTGCCCATGCGGCCCAGGCCGATAAAACCGATCTTGTCTGCCATGCATGTCTCCTTGTTGGTATCCATCCATGATGGCAGGCGCGGGGCCCTGGCCCCTGTCAAACACAGGACATCAGCCCGGAAGCGCAAAAGCGGCCAGCACCGCCAGCACCGCAGCGGCTGCCGGGTTGTGGCTGCCATCGCGGCGGTGGGCCACGGCCATCGGGCGCATCAGGCGGGGCCAGAGATGGCGCACCTGCACGCCGGGCAGCTGCAGCTGGTCTTCGACCTCTTCGAGCGGCAGGATGACCGCGCTCTGGCTGGCCGCGGCCAGGCTTTTGAGGGCGCCGGGGTAGCTCAGGGTCAGAAAGGGCCGGGGTGGTGGCCCGCCTGCCCGAACCAGCCGGCGATCAGCCCATGCATTTGTGTGGCTGGTGCAAACGAGGCCCAGCGCTTGCCGGCCAGCCAGTCCGGCGTTACCCGCTTGGGCGCCTTCCAGGCGGCGGGCAGCAGCACCACCATCGGGTCATTGCGCCAGGGTGTCAGCACGATCTCGGCGCTGCTGGGCTGGGGGCTGGCCACAATGGCCACATCCAGCGAGCCGGTGCGCAGGCGCTGCATCGCATCGGCCGAACCCACCGCTTCGAGCTTGACCTCCACCCCCGGGCTGCGGCTGCTCAGCTGTTCGAGCATCATCGGCAGCAAGCGGGTGCTGACCCCTGCCGACACGCCCACCTTGACCAGGCCTTCGCGGCCGCTGGCACGGCGCTGCACCAGGTCGATCAGCTCATCGCTGGCGTCGAGCAGCTTGCGGCCATGGGCCACCAGCAGCTCGCCCGCCGCCGTGAGCACCGCCTGGCGCCGGCCGCGCACCAGCAAGGCCGTGTCCATGCGCGTTTCCAGCTCCTTGATATGCAGGCTGATGGCCGGTGGCGACAGGTGCAGCGCCTGCGCGGCCGCCGCAAAGGTGCCCAGGTCGGCAATGGCGACCAGGGTCTGCACCTGGTCGAGGTTGAGGTTGCGCATCAGTTTTTCTGAAGTGAATGCATAGGAAATTCAACTTTACAGAAGTCTGGCCGGCGCCGAGCATCGGTGGCCATGCAAAACCCTCGACCACTGCCTGAACCCTTGCCCCATCCGCCACCGCTAGCGGCCCCGCTGCCGCGCAGCTGGCTGGCCCGGCGCTGGCATGGCTGGCTGAATCTATGCCAGCGCGCCGAGCGGCGCATCAGCGAGAACTTCCAGGTGCCGCCAGGCGGAGGCTAGGACTGCGTACCGCATCTCCATGGCGCCAACTCCCAGCGGTCACCGTCGAATGCCAGCCGGTGCGTCAAGGCCAGCGCATCGAGCAGCGCCTCATCGTGCGAGACGACGACCAGGCAGCCAGGGTAGCTGCGCAGCATCTGCTCCAGCGCTTGCAGCGCCGGCAGGTCCAGGTGGTTGTCGGGCTCGTCCAGCAGCAGCATCTGCGCGGGCGCATCGCGGTACAGCGCGCAGGCCATGGCGGCTTTGAGCCGTTCGCCACCGCTCAGCTTGCCGCTGGGCTGCAGAATGCAGCGCGCATCCAGCCCCAGCTGCGCCAGGCGCATGCGCAGTACGCCTTCCGGCGTCTGCTGGTTGCCTTGCTGCAGCTGGGCCAGCAGGCTGCGCGCGGGGTCGAGCAGGCTTTGCTGCTGGTCCAGCATGGCCCAGGGCACATGCAGCTGGCGCTGGCCTGCATTTGGCGCCAGCTGGCCGGCGAGGATCTGCAGCAGGCTGCTTTTGCCGCAGCCGTTGGGCCCGGTGATGGCCAGGCGCTGGCCTGCACGCAGCTGCAGGTTCAGCGGCTGCCTGCCCGCCAGGCGGGGGGACTGCAGCTCCTGCAACTCGGCGACGAGGGCATCGCTGCTGCGGCCTTGTTCAAAGGCCTCGGGCGGCAGCTGCCAGTGGATGGGGCCGGCCTGCCAGTCGATCGCCTGGGCCGCTTCGCTGACGCGGGCGTTCAAGGCCTCGCGGGCAGCGGCATGCTGGGCTACGAGCTTGCCCGAGCTGGCCTCGGCGCGCTGCTTGGCGCGGCCCAGCAGGATCTTGGCCTGGTTGGCCTGCTTGCCCTGTTGGTGGCCTCTGGCCTGTTTGCGTTGCTGGCGTTCCTGCTGGCCCTGCAGCGCTTGCTCGCTGCGCTTGCGCTCCTGCTTGCTGCGGGCCAGCGCATCCGCCGCATGCTGCGCGCGCTGCTGCTGCGCCTGCTGGTAGCTGCCAAAGGAGCCGCTGTACATGCGCAGCCCCTGGCTGCTCAGCTCGGCGATCACCTCCATCTGGGCGAGCAGGCGCCGGTCATGGCTGATCAGCAGCAGGCCGCCGGGCCAGTGCTGCAGGCGCTGCGCCAGTGCGGCGCGGCCGGCGGCATCCAGGTGGTTGCTGGGCTCGTCCAGAATCAGAAAATCGGCCTGGGCCAGTTGCGCGCCCAACAGCGCCACGCGCATCGCCTGGCCGCCGCTCAAGGTGTGGGCCGGGGTCTCGGCAGGCAGCGCGGGCAAGCCGCTGTCCTGCAGCAGGGTCTGGAACTGCTGGCGCAGATCCCAGCGCTCTGCCAGCAGCGCAAAGTCCTGCGGGTCGCTGCTGCCTTGCTCAATGCGATCCAAAGCGGCCAGCGCAGGCGCCAGGCCGGCCAGCTCGGCAATGCTCTGCGCGGGGTGCTGCACCAGCAGGTTCTGCGCCAGGTAATGGATGCGGCCTGCACGGCTGATGCGGCCGCTGGTGGGCTCCAGCGCGCCAGCCAGCAGCTGGGCCAATACCGTTTTGCCCACGCCATTGCGGCCGACCAGCGCGGTGTGCTGGCGGTCAAAGCGGGCGTGGAGATCGGAGAAAAGCTGCCGGCCTTGCGGCAGCGAATAGGAGACGCCATGCAGCGTCAAATGCGTGTCTGTCATACCACCCGTGCGATTCATCGATGCCGAACATCCCCGAGCCATGGCTGGTGAGCCTGCAGCTTTGGCCATCGTGAGAGATAGGGCAGCCGCTGCGATCAAGGGGCGGGACGTGGGGCCGTCAGCAAGACGGCAGCATCAATAGCGCATGGGTAGGAGACCTCGCACAGGTAAGAAAGCAGCCCATTGTAGGCCGCATGGCGCAGCGGTCAAGGGCCGCCGCTGCCCGACCCTCAGCCCATCATGGCTGCAAAAGCCTGCCGGTACTGCTGCAGCTTGTGCGGGAAATGGGCCGCGCCGGTGTCGAACACCCAGTGCTCGATGGCGGGCGCGGCTGCCAGCCCCAGGCTGTGGAGCTGGTGCAGGGCATCGAGCTGGGTTTTGAAGCCATGCAGCATGGGGCCGTTGACGTCCTCATCGGAGTGGATGCCGGTGTCCAGAATGCTGGGCGCGATCGCCACGCTGCGCGCACCGCGCAGGTGACCGACCCGCAATGCGCAGGCCACCGCAGCGGCGCTGGTCGCGGGGCTCCAGTCCTCGGGGTGGCCCATGCCGATCACCACAATGGCGGGGGCTTGCACAACGCCTGCTGGGGGTGTGATCAGCAGCGTCTCCAACGGTTGGGCGCGGAACGCGCCATCGCGCCGGGCCTGGGCCAGCTGGCCGCCCAGGGCGGCATCCAGGTGGGCCAGGCCGCCTGCCATGGGCTGGTGGTCCTCTTCATGCGTGAACATGCAGGCGCAGGACAGATCGACCTGCGCGCCGGTGGCATCGACCGTCACCAGCTCCAGCCGCACCCCACGGTACTGCCCGATATCGCTACGTTCTACTGCTGCTGCCATTGGGGATATCTCCTGTCAGAGGGGGTTGCGCGGCGGCTGGATGCCGCCCAGGGTGTCGGCCCATCCTAACAAGCGCGTCAATCGGCTGCTGCCGGAGGGCCTCCGGTTTTGGCGTCTTGCTGCGCCAGCTGCTCTTGCAGCAGCTCGACAAAGGCGCGCACCTTCACCGGGCGAAAGCGCGCGGCGGGAAACACGGCATGGATGCCACCCGAGGGCAGTTTCCAATCCGGCAGCACCTGCAGCAGCCGGCCGCTGTGCAGGTCATCGGCGACGGCATAGTCGGGCAGCACCGACAGGCCTGCGCCGTGGCGCACCGCCTCGCGCACGGCCATCGTGGCGTTGAGCGACAGCACCGACGGCATGCTGACGTTCTGGCGCTCCAGAGCCGTGCGCGAAAAGCTCCAGTGCAGCGGATCGCGCAGCGCCGTATTGGCCACAAAGGGCAGGGCGGCCAGTTGTTGCGGCTCCTCCAGGCTGGCCAGCTGTGGCTTCCACGCAGGCGAAGCCACCAGCAACTGGCGAAAGCTGCCGATCTGGCGCGCCTGCAGGTGCAGCTCGGTCAGCCAGCCCACGCGGATGGCCAGCTCCACCTTGCCGTCCATCAGATCCAGCGATTGGTCGCTGAGCGAGGCGTCGACCTTGCACTGCGGGTAGCGGCGGCAGAAGGCGGTGATGGCCGGCACGATGGCCGCAATGCCGTAATCGAGCGGTGCCGTCAGCCGCAAGGTGCCCGAGGGCGCCTCGGCCCCCTGGGCCAGCTCGTCAAAGGCGTCGGCTGCTTCCTTGAGGATCAGCGCGCAGCGCTGGTAGAAGGCCTGGCCTGCATCGGTAGGCACCACCTTGCGGGTGCTGCGCGTCAGCAGGCTGGTGCGGAAGTCGGCCTCCAGCCGCGCCACCTGCTGGCTGACCACCGCCTTGGTGATGCCCAGGCGCGCGGCGGCGGCGGTGAAGCTGCCGGTTTCCACCACCGCACTGAAATAGGCCAGGCGCTTGAGGTTGGAGAAGTGGCCCATCGCCGCATCATCAAGATTGTTTGCTTTTTGCATACGAGTTATCTATTTGATTGCGGTTTATTTGTCAATCCAAATTGACTACTATGGCGCCATCGCATTCGATAAGCAATGGATATGAAACGCCTCTATTACCTCTTTGATCCTCTTTGCGGCTGGTGCTATGGCGCAGGACCGGTGCTGGAAAGCCTGGCGCAGCAAGGCGGCGAGCAGTTGCAATTGCTGCCCAGCGGACTTTTCTCGGGCGAAGGCGCCCGCCCGATGGACGAGGCCTTTGCCGCCTATGCCTGGAGCAATGACCAGCGCATCGAGCGCCTGACCGGCCAGCCTTTCAGCCAGCGCTACCGCAGCGAGGTGCTCGAGAAGCCGCAACAGATGTTCGACAGCGGCCCCGCCACGGTGGCGCTGACTGCCGTGCACCTGACGGCACCAGAGCGCGAGGCCGAGGCGCTCAAGGCCATCCAGCATGCGCGCTATGTGGATGGGCTGGACAACACGGCCATTCCCGTGCTGCTCGTTCTGCTGCGCGGCCTGGGCCTGAACGACGCTGCCGCCCGGCTGGCGCAACCCGATGCCGCGCTGATGGACGCCAACAACGCCCGAATGGCCCAGGCCCGGCAGCTGATGCGTGCGCTGGGTGCGCAAGGTGTGCCCAGCTTTGTGCTGGAGCGCGATGGCCAGCGCCAGCTGCTGAACGCCAGCGCCGCTTTCTCCAACCCCCAGGCCTTTGTGGCGCAGTGCCTGGCTGCCTGAATCTGTACGGAGACTCTCAATGACCACCCGCAACCTGGACACCATTCGTGCCACCTATGAAGGCAGCCCCGAGGACAACGCCCGCCATTTGATGTTGGCGCTGGCGCCCGATGTGCGCTGGATCGAGGCGGCCGGATCGCCCTATGCCGGCGAGTATGTGGGTGCCGCGCAGATCGTGGAGGGTGTGTTTGCGCGGCTGGGCAGCGACTGGGCGGACTTCCGCGTCCATGTGCACAGCTACCTGGCCGATGGCGACCGGGTGGCCGCCTTTGGCCGCTACACCGGCACCCACCGCGCCAGCGGCCGGGCGATGGAGGCGGGCTTTTCGCACCTCTACCAGCTGCGCGGTGGCCAGATCATCCGCATGGAGCAGGTGGTGGACAGCGCTGCGATGCGCCAGGCGATGCAGCCATGACGGCCATGCAGACGCCGGACGAACTGCGCCAGTTGCAGGGGCTGGCGGCCCAGCTGCAAGCGGGTGACTGGCATGCCGCCCACGATGCCGTGCAGCGCATCCCCGGCCTGCTGGCCGCCTGGTTGCACGGCATCGTGCATTTGCAGGAAGGCGATCTGGAAGACGCCGAGAACTGGTACGAGCGCGCCGGCAAGCGTTTTCGCCAGCGCGAAAGCCTGGCGCAGGAACTGGCCCAGTTCCACGCAGCCCTGGCGCAAGCGATGGCAGACGGGGCTGCTGCCGGAGCCTGAATCACCGGGTTGCAGCCTGGCCTGCGCCCACCTTTGTTGAATCCCTTTTTGAAAGCAAACCAGACCATGAAACAACGCTACTACACCCTGTCCGCCTGTGCCCTGGCCGCTGCCCTGTTGGTGGGCTGTGAGCGCAGCAGCACCCAGCCGGCGCCCGCTGCGCCGGCCGCCAGCGCGCCTGTGGCCCCCGCGCCGGCCGATACCCAACAGGCGACCCTGACCACCGAGGTCTTCAATCCTGGCGAACAAGCGATCTTTGCCGTCTCGTCGGTGCTGGTGCAGGGCAAGACCGAGGCGGTGCTGATCGATGCGCAGTTCTCGGCCGAGCAGGCGCGCAAGCTGGCCGACAAGATCAAGGCCAGCGGCAAGCGCCTGACGACCATCTACATCAGCCATGGCGACCCGGACTTCTACTTTGGTCTGGACACCCTGCAGGCCGCGTTCCCAGACGCCAGGATTGTGGCGACCCCGCAGACCATTGCCCATATCGAGGCCACGAAGGACGAGAAGCTCAAGGTCTGGGGCCCGAAGCTGGGCGAGAACGCGCCCAAGCAGCTGGTGGTGCCCCAGCCGCTGCAGGGCGACAGCCTGCAGGTGGATGGCCAGGCCTTGCAGCTGATTGGCCTGGACGGCCCGACGCCGGACCGCACGGTGGTCTGGATTCCGTCGATCAAGACGGTGGCCGGTGGCATCCCGGTGATGGCCGGTGAGCATGTCTGGATGGCCGATACCCAGACGCCGCAGTCGCACAGCGACTGGCTGGCGACGCTGGCGCGCATCAAGGCGCTGGGCCCCGATGTGGTGATCCCCGGCCACTTTGCCGGCACGATGCCAGCGGGCACGGTGGCCGTGGACTTTACCGCCGATTACATCCGCGCCTTTGATGAAGAAACGGCCAAGGCCAAGGACGGCGCTGCGCTGGAAGCGGCGATGAAGCAGCGCTTTCCCAACCTGGGCGGTCTGGAAGGCCTGGCACTAAGCGCCAAGGTGGCCAAGGGCGAGATGCAGTGGCATTGATGAGGGGCTGATACGGCCCACAGCACCGTACCCCGGCGGGATCGGCTATCCCCGCTGGGGTGCATTGCTTTTTGCCTACAATGCGTGTTTTGGCTGGAATCTCCAGCCCCCTTTGGCGTGCGCGCCCGATTCCAGGCCTTTTTCCGTTGTTTGTTAATGCAGCACATTCGTAATTTTTCCATCATTGCCCATATTGACCATGGCAAGTCGACCTTGGCGGACCGCCTGATCCAGTATTGCGGAGGCCTGGCCGAGCGCGACATGGAGGCACAGGTGCTGGACTCGATGGACATCGAGAAAGAGCGCGGTATCACCATCAAGGCGCAGACGGCGGCCCTGCACTACAAGGCCAAGGACGGCCAGGTCTACAACCTGAACCTGATCGACACCCCCGGCCACGTGGACTTCTCCTATGAAGTCTCGCGTTCGCTGTCGGCCTGCGAAGGTGCGCTGCTGGTGGTCGATGCGTCGCAAGGCGTTGAAGCCCAGACGGTGGCCAATTGCTACACCGCGCTGGACCTGGGCGTGGAAGTGTTCGCGGTGCTCAACAAGATGGATCTGCCCAATGCAGACCCGGACAATGCCAAGGCTGAGATCGAAGATGTGATCGGCATTGATGCCAGCGACGCGATACCCTGCTCGGCCAAGACCGGCATGGGCATTGAAGACATTCTGGAAGCCGTGGTGGCCAAGGTGCCGCCACCCAAGGGCGAGCCCGAAGCGCCCCTGCGCGCGATGATCGTGGACAGCTGGTTTGACCCCTATGTGGGCGTCGTGATGCTGGTGCGCGTGGTCGATGGCCAGCTCAAGAAGAATGAGCGCTTCAAGATGATGGCCACCGGCGCGGCCTATGAAGCCAACAGCCTGGGCGTGTTCACGCCCGCCAATGAGCCGCGCGATGTGCTCAAGGCCGGAGAGGTGGGCTACATCATTGCCGGCATCAAGGAGCTGAAGGCCGCCAAGGTGGGTGACACCATCACGTTGGAAAAGAAGCTGCCCAACAACCTGGGCCCCGCCAGCGCGCCGCTGCCGGGCTTCAAGGAAGTCAAATCCCAGGTGTTCGCCGGTCTGTACCCGACCGAGGCCTCCGAATACGACCAGCTGCGTGACGCGCTGGAAAAACTGCAGCTCAACGATGCAGCACTGCATTACGAGCCCGAGGTGTCGCAGGCGCTGGGCTTTGGCTTCCGCTGCGGCTTCCTGGGCCTGCTGCACATGGAAATCGTGCAGGAGCGCCTGGAGCGCGAGTTCGACCAGGACCTGATCACCACCGCGCCCAGTGTGGTCTACCAGGTGCTCAAGGCCGATGGCGAACTCATCGATGTGGAAAACCCCTCGAAGATGCCCGATGCCGGCCGTCTGGAAGAGGTGCGGGAACCGATTGTGACCGTGCACCTCTATATGCCCCAGGACTATGTAGGCCCGGTGATGACCCTGGCCAACCAGAAGCGCGGCGTACAGATGGACATGGCCTACCACGGCCGCCAGGTGATGCTCACCTACGAAATGCCGCTGGGCGAAATCGTGCTGGACTTCTTTGACAAGCTCAAATCGGTCTCGCGCGGCTATGCCTCGATGGACTACGAGTTCAAGGAATACCGGGCCTCCGACGTGGTCAAGGTCGACATTCTGCTCAACGGCGAGAAGGTGGACGCGCTGTCCATCATCGTGCACCGTTCGCAGTCGGTCTACCGGGGCCGTGCGGTGGTGGCCAAGATGC
>Ga0308165_1002004_pt1 | contig 26090 bp, 27 predicted proteins | sample PhyWR2_FD_201032 | JGI IMG/M metagenome (GOLD analysis project Ga0308165, IMG submission 201032) | Phyllosphere microbial communities from UC Gill Tract Community Farm, Albany, California, United States - DLSLW.R2 | ecosystem: Host-associated > Plants > Phyllosphere > Unclassified | place: USA... | reverse complement strand
ACGACTGCCAGCGGTACCCAGCGCAATCTGGCGTTCTGCGAGACCTGTGGCAGCCCGCTGTATGCCTGCGCCGTGGAGAATCCGCAGGCCTACTCGCTGCGCACTGGCGTCCTCCAGCAACGCGATGCGCTGGGAACCCCGCAGCGGGAGATCTGGACGAAACGGCGCCGGCCCTGGGTGGCCCTTGCAGGGGTGAGCGAGACACACGACGGTCAACCCTGATGCGATGGATTTTTGGCAGCCTGGCAGTGGGGAGTCTGTGTGCCGGTCACCCCCCGAGACCCTGATACACCGCATCCCGCAGCTCCACCACAAACCGACCCGACATCCCCTCGTACAAGGTATTCGTTAGCGCCACCACCGTGAGGCCTCGGGGCTGGTCCACCCACCACGCGTGGCCGTAAGCGCCGCCCCAGCGCCAGGCGCCTGGCGATTCAGGAGACTGTGCCAGCGCGGGATCGCGCAGCACCGAAAAGCCCAGGCCAAACCCCAGCCCCGGGCCGGCAGCCAGTGCCTGCCCGTGGGTCTGGTCGCGGGCCATCTCAGCGACCAGATGCCCGGGCATCCAGCCATCATGGCCAGTGCGTAGTGCCTCCAGCAGCCGCAGCACATCATCGGCCGTACCGGCCATGCCGGCGCCGCCGGACGGAAACGCGCTCGCATCCGAGATGCGGGATGGGCTGTAGATAATGCCCACCGTGCCATCGAACGGGGCCACCACCTCGCCCTCCTGCAGGCGATGGGGCACCGGGCCGCCATTGACATAGGGCGTGGCCAGGCGCGCCGCATCCCGGCAGACAAAGCCGGCATCGGCCATGCCCAAGGGGCGCGTCACCAACGCCTCTACTGCCTGCGGCAAGCGGGTGTTGCATACCGCCTCGATCAGCGCACCGAGCACATCCACCGCCAACGAGTAACCCCAACTGGTGCCCGGCGCGTACAGCAGCGGCACCTTGGCGATGCGGCGCAGGTTCTCCTGCAGGTCGATGCCGCTGGCATCCATGCCGTCGGATACCCCCGCTTGGGCATAGGGCCCTTGGTCGTCTGCCTCAAAAAAGCGGTAGCCCAGCCCGGCGGTATGGCTGAGCAACTGGCGCACGGAGATGCGCGCTTCGCGCCCGTCCGGCAAGCGGGGGCGAAAGGTCGGCAGCCAGGTGGTGATGGGCTCGTCCAGGTCCACTCGCCCATCGGCTACCAGCCGCATGACCGCGGCACTGACAACAGGCTTGCTGACGGAGGCCCAGCGAAACACCGTATCCTCGGCCATCGCGATGCGGGCCTCCCGGTCCGCCCAGCCAGCTGCGATGCGGCATAGCGCCAGCCCATGCTGGTAGACAAGCACCACGGCCCCCACCAAGCGCTGCTCGGCCAGGGCCGTATTCAACACCTGGGCGACCGGTGCCCACTGCGCCGCCCCGCCAGAAACACCCGGCTGTACACGGCTGTCGTGCATGTCTGAAACTGATAAATCCATCGCATCGCTACCTTGGTTGGAACACAGGCATCAGCTTAGGCAGCCAGCGATCCCAGAAAAACTAGGATAGAGTTCCGCACTTTCAGGACTGCAATGTCCGCAATCATGGGCCGTGACACCGGTCCAGAAACGCAGGTGAAACGCATGGATAGCCTCAACGCATTTACGGTGTTTGTGCAGGTGGCCGAAACCCGCAGCTTTACAGCGGCTGGCCGGCTGCTGGGCATTTCTGCATCCGCCGTGGGCAAGAGCGTGGCGCGGCTGGAAGAAAAGCTCGGTGTGCGCCTGTTTCACCGCAGCACCCGCAGCATCACCCCGACGGCCGAAGGCCTGCTGCTGCTGGAGCGCAGCAGGCGCATCCTGGCAGAGATCGAGGCGGCACAGACGGAGCTGTCACAAGCCTCGTCGGCACCCCGGGGGCGGCTGCGGGTGAGCCTGCCCTTGGTCAGTACCTTGGTGCTGCCAGTGTTGGCCGATTTCATGCGCGACTACCCGGACATCCAGCTGGACCTGGATTTTTCCGACCGCCTGGTGGATGTGGTGGAAGAAGGCTTTGACGCTGTGGTGCGCACTGGCGAGCCGGCCGATTCGCGCCTGGTGGCCCGCAAGCTCGGCCATTTCAAGATGCTGCTGGTGGCGTCGCCGGACTACATCGCCGCCCATGGCATGCCCCGGCAGGTGCAAGACCTGCAAGCCCACCAATGCATGCATTTCCGCTGGCCCCACAGCGGCAAGCTGGAGGCCTGGCCGCTACCGCCGGCCGACAGCGGCGAGCCCGTCAACCTGCCCGTCTCGATGGTCTGCAACAACATCGAAACCCGCGCCTGCTTTGCGCTGCGGGGACGCGGCATCGCCTGCCTGCCCGACTTTGCGATCCGCGATGCGCTGGCCGAGGGCAAGCTGGTGCAGGTCATGCCGGGGCTGGCGGAGCGCACCGGGGTGTTCCACATTCTGTGGCCTGCAGGCCGGCATGCAGCGCCCAAAGTCAGGGCGCTGGTGGACTATCTTTGTGCGCGGATGTTTGCAGTGGATTGAGGATCGGCCAATGCCTTGTCCACGGCCTGGGCTTCATACCAGTGCCACTGCGTTCCGCATACCCAATAGCCACCCCCATCACCACCACCCCGACCATCTGCCACGCCCCCAGCCGGTGCCCAAAGTACTGCCAATCCACAAGAATGGCGATGGCCGGATAGACAAACTGCAGTACCGCAATGCGCCCTGTGGGCAGCCTGGCCATGCCGGTGTAGATCAACGCGTAGGCGGTGGCGGTATGCACGAGGCCCAACGCAGCCAGCCAGGCCCAGCTGGCACCCCAGGCCGGCCAGCCCTGCGTGGCGGGCGCCATCCACAGCACGGCGGTGCCGATGGCGCATTGCCACCAGGCCAGCACGCCGGCAGGCAGTGCGCGCAGGCGGCGTGCCATGACGGTGACAGCCGCGGTCAAGAACGCGCCCAGCAAGCACATGCCCACGCCCCACCAGTACTGAGGCTGTGCGGCATGCGGCGATGCGGCTTGCTGCAAGACACCGGTGGCCAGCACCAGCCCGAGCATGGCCACTGCCACGGCAACTACCCTTTTGCGGCCTGGCTGCTCGCCCAGGCACAGGGCGCCCAGCACCAGCACCCACATGGGTTGCATATGGAACAGCACCACGGCCACCCCGGCAGAGATGCGCTCCATGGCGGCAAAGAACAGCACCCAGCTCAGGACCATCAAGACACTGGCCAGCAACACCCAAACCGCTGTGCTGCGATCCAACCTAAGAAAGCGCAGCTGCCGGCGCCATAGCAGCCAGGCCGTCAGCCCCAGCAGCCCAAAGGCGCAGCGGAACCAGGTTGCAGTCAGCGCACCGGCCTGCGCCATGTGCACAAAAATGCCAATGCTGCCCAACAGTGCACTGCCTGCCACAAAGGGCAGTACGCCACCGAGCGCATCGCCCGCAGTGCAGGGCACCGGGTCGGTGGAGTGCTGAGTGCTTGCAGCGGCCATCTGCGCTGGGTCTGGGTATCTGGTCATGGATGCCAGTGTGCTGCGCAGGTCGCCCACCGAAAAGCGCATAATTCTCGCATCAGCTATTCGATTTTCGAAAACCCATGCCTGCCACCTCGCAAGACCTTCAGATGGATTGGCTCAAGTGCTTTGTCGCAGTGGTCGACACCGGATCGCTGTCGGGCGCGGCGGGCGAGGTGCACCGCTCCCAGTCCGCCGTCAGCATGCAGCTCAAAAAGCTTGAGGCGGCAGTCGGCCATCGCCTGCTGGAGCGCGACAGCCGCAGCCAGCAAATCACGCCAGAGGGCCAGCGCCTGCTGGGCTACGCCCGGCGCATTCTGGATCTGCACAGTGAAGCGCAGTGGGCGCTGCACGGCGAGGAACTCAAAGGCAATGTGCGCCTGGGCGTCCCCGATGACTATGCCGCCAAGTACCTCACTCCCGTTCTCAGGCGCTTTGCGCCTCGCCATAGCGGTGTGGAGATCATCCTCAGTTGCGAGCAATCGACCGCACTGATTCCGCGCGTAGCGGCCGGCGAGCTGGATCTGGCACTTATCTCGCGCGACCACGCCCGGCGCGGTAGTCTGCTGTTTCACGAGCCGATGGTCTGGGTGGGCTCGGAGCATTTTGAACTCTGGCGGCGCGATCCGCTGCCGATTGCCGTGTACGAAGAGGCCAGCCTGGCCCGGCGCGGCGCGCTGCATGCGCTGGCCCAGCAAGGGCGCCAGCACCGCGTGGTCTACAACAGCTCCAGCCTGGCAGGCCAGATTGCCGCCGTTGAGAGCGGTCTGGCGGTGGCGGCTTTGACCCAGTGCAGTGCCCCGCCGCATTTGCAGGTGCTGGGCAGCAAGCACGGCCTGGGTCCGTTGGCGCCGATGGAGGTGGCCGTGTACCGCAGCAAGGAATCGCGGCGCTCCAAAGCGGTCGATGGTTTGTACAAGCTGCTGGTGAACACCTTGCGCCAGGGACTTGGGATAACGGCGGGATAGAGGCCGTCGCTCCCGTTATAAGACACGAGATTTCATATTCATATAAAATTCTTGATCTATTCAGCACGCATCTCATGTCTGCCCCCCTCCGATCTCCGATGACCGATCTTCACCAGGCCATTCAACGCGCACTGGCCGGTGGACCGCGCTCGGGCCAGCAGTTGCTGGAGTCGCTGGGCATCAGCCAGCCGACACTGTCTCGAACTATTCGCGAACTATCCGCTGCGGTCAGCATGTTTCGGGAACCGGGGCAGCGCACACCCCAATACGGGTGGTTGCGCAAGCTGCCGCTGGGGCTCAACCCGCGCCAGCGTGTCTATCGCTTTCTGTCAACCGGCCACATCGTTCCATACGCGGATCTGGAATTTCTCGCCGGCGGAGGGACCCTGGAGCGCCAGGAGGCAGGCGCCATTCGCCTCTACGAGGGCCTGCCGCCCTATATGCTGTTCGCGGCTCCCTCGGGTTTTCTGGGCCGCCAACTGGCCCAGACCGCTGCGCGCAACCAGCCTTTTCCGGCCAGCCTCAACGACTGGAGCGACGACCACCGCATCGCCTTTTTGTTTACCCAGGGGCTGAACCTGCCGGGCAACCTGATCTTTGGCGACCAGCCTCTGCAACGCGAGCTGGATCTGCTGCGCCAGCCACGCCAGCAGCCGCAGGACAAGCTCGGCATCTATGTGGGGCTCGCACAGCAACTCAAGCATGAATCCTATGGGTCGAGCGCCGGCGGCGAGCAGCCCAAGTTCCTCTGGGTGGCCGAGGATTCGGGCTCGGTCATCGTCAAATTCGCACGGCTGGGCAGCCGCATGGCCGAGCTGCTGCCGCTGGAGCATTTGGCACTGTCGGCACTGGCCGATGTCGGGGTGCCCGCCGCCCAGACCCAGATTCTCGTGGCAGACGAATATGTCTTTCTGGAAGTGCAGCGCTTTGACCGCGTGGGCCAGCAAGGACGCTTGGGCATGCTTTCGGCAGGCGCCGTGGATGACGAGTTCTTTGGTGCGCGCGATACGTGGCCGGAGTTCGCTGCACGCTGCGTGCACGCGGACTACTTCAGCGCACAGCACGCCCAGCGTGTGGCCGTGATGGCTGCGTTCAGCGAGTTGATCGGCAACACCGACCGCCATTTTGAAAACATCTCGCTGCTGATCGGCGACGATGGTGAATACCTGGGCATCGCACCGGCCTATGACATTCTGCCGATGCGCTACGCGCCCATTGGCGGAGGACTGGATCCGGCGCTGGTGCCGATCGAGCCCCAGGTCAGCACCATCGGCGCCGTGCCCCAGGTCTGGAGCCTGGCGGCCCGCGCCGCCGATGCGTTTTGGCAGGCTGCCAGCCATGCCCAGCTGGCGGCGCCCATCTCAGAGGCGATGCGCGAGCTGGCGGCGCGCAACCGCGAGGTGGCGCGGGCGTTTGCGGCGCCGCTGCTGCCCGCGCAGTAAGCCAGCTCAACAACTCGGTGTTATGGCCCGCAGGGCTTACCTGCCCGCCTCCGCCTGCCCAAATCTCTCGTAAATCGACTGCCCCCCAGACAGCAAATCCGTCTGAATCGCCACCCGCGCAGCATGTGGGTCGTTGCGGCGCAGGGCCTCGACGACGGGGTAGTGGTGGTCGATCATGCTGCGGCCGCCTTCGCTGTAGCTCTGTGCTATCAGCGGCCCCATCTTGAGCCACAGGCCGTAGAGGATTTCGGACAGCAAGGGCATGCGCGCCAGCTGGCAGAGCGTAAAGTGAAAATCCTGGTTCAGCGCAATGGCCTGGGCGATGTCGCCGCGCCGCACGGCCTCTTCGTTGTGCTGCACCTGCTCGGCCAGGCGCTGCACTTCGTCGGCGGTGGCGCGCAGGGCCGCCTGGCTGGCGGCCATGCCTTCGAGCTCGACGCGGATATTGCGGATCTCCAGGTACTCGTCCAAGGTCAGGCGCCGCACCCGTATGTCGCGGGGGCTGAGCATCACCAATACCCCATGCTGCACCAGCCGCAGGATGGCATCGCGCACGGGCGTCACGCTGGTGCCCATCTGCGCGGCCAGCTCGCGTATCTTCAGACGCTCGCCCGGCAGCAGCTGCCCTTTGACCAGCGCCTGCGCCAGCTGGGCGTAGATCTGCTCGCCCTTGCTCTCGGTGTTGACACACTCAAATCGCTCTGCCATCTGCCATTGCTCCCGCTGGTGTTCTTGTAGGCACTGCAGTCGGCAAAAACGATGCACACCTTGCGCCGACCCAAACTGCAAGATGCATCATAAGCAAAAATGCGCGCACTCAGGTTTATCCGGATGCCTACCTTCATGGTTGCTGTTCCAATCAACCCATCCCATTTATGATGCATCAAACATCAAATTAAGACCTTTCCGCTTTGACCCGGCCGCAAGCCATCCGCACCCTGTTTGCCAAAGCCTCCCGCCTCGCACCACCTGCCGCCGCCATGAAACGCCCTCTGCCAGCTACTACCTCTGCCCCGCCTGATGAACCCGATGCCCTGGCGCAGGCCAGCCAAGCCTTTGTGACGGCGGTGCCCCAAGTCAGCGCAGAACAGGCGGCGGCCCTGGCCCGTGAGGCCTATGGCATTCAAGGCAAAGCACAAGCCCTGTCCGGTGAGCGGGACCGCAACTTTGTGATCCGCTCGGACAATGGCAGCGCCGTCACCCTCAAATTCATCAGCACGGCCGAATCACTGGCGGAGACGGAGATGCAGATCGCCGTGCTCAAGCACCTGGCAGGCCGCTGCGCCGTGCCGGTGCCATTGCACTACCCGCTGCGACGCACTGCCACTGCCAGCAGCATCGCCAGCACCGATTGGCTGGACTGGTGCAGCCCCACCGGTGAACTGTTGCGGGTGCGCTGCTACAGCTTTCTCGATGGCAAGGCGGGCAGCGATCTGCAGCGCCATGCCAGCGCCTGGCAGGCCTGCGGCCGGGCGATTGCCCAGTTGCATGGAGCCATGGCAGACTTTGCCCACCCTGCTACCGAGCGCCCTTTTTTATGGGATGCACGCCGCGCTCCGCTGCTGCGCCCCTGGCTGGAGGTGGTAGAAGACGCCCAACTGCGCACGCAGATTGCCGCATTCTGGACGGCCTTTGAGCAGCGGCTGGCACAGTTGGGCCCGCAGTTGCCCATGCAGACCATCCACAACGACCTCTCCCCCAGCAACCTGCTGAGCAGCAACGATGGCCTGGGCATTGCCGGCGTGCTGGACTTTGGCGACATGCTGCTGGCCCCGCGCGTGGCCGATCTGGCCATTGCCGCCTCGTACCAAATGCCGCTGACGGACAGGCCCGAAGCTGCGCTGGCGGCGATGCGGACCGGTTATGAAAGCCTGCTGCCGCTGACGGCTGCCGAGCAAGCGCTGCTGCCCGATCTGATCCTGGCCCGGCTCACACAGCGCATGGTGATCACCGCCTGGCGCGCCCGCCTTTACCCGGACAACCGCGTCTATATCCTGCGCAGCCAGGCCACCGCCACGGCCTTGTTCAGCCACATGATTGGCGACTGGCTGCAGCGCCATGCCGCCCCTGCCGCTGAGCGCGCAGCCAGCAGCGCAACCACCCCGGCCACTGCCTGACCCGACTTTTGGAGCACCACGCCATGCCAACCCTTTCCGCAGACGACCAGCGCCTGCTGGCGCGCCGCCAAAGCGCGCTCGGCCCCTCTTACCGCCTGTTCTACGACGAGCCCCTGCACCCGGTGCGCGGCGAAGGCGTCTGGCTGTTCGATGCCGGGGGCCGCCGCTACCTGGATGCCTACAACAATGTGCCGGTGGTCGGCCATGCCAACGCAGCGGTCAACGCGGCGCTCATCGCCCAAAGCCAGCTGCTCAACACGCATACCCGCTACCTGCATGACAACGTGGTGCAGCTGGCCGAGCGCCTGCGGGCGCTGTTTCCGGCCGAGCTGGACACCAGCGTCTTCACCTGCACCGGCAGCGAAGCCAATGACCTGGCCTTGCGCGTGGCGCAGGAATATACCGGCCGCCAGGGCCTGGTCATCACCCGCCATGCCTACCACGGCGTGACCATGGCGCTGGCGCAGTGCTCGCCGTCGCTGTGCCCGCCGGCAGCGCATGTGCAAGTCATCGACCCGCCCGCCTTCCAGGGCGTGGATGCGCAGGCCGCCGCCGCTGCCTTTGCCCAGCGCGTGGATGCTGCCGCCGACGCGCTGCAGGCGCGGGGCACGCCGGTCAGCGCCTTGCTGCTCGACACCGTGTTTGCAAGCGATGGCGTGCATATCGATGCCGCGCCCATCCTGGAAGCCGCTGCCCAGGCGGTGCGCAAGCGCGGGGGTCTTTTCATTGCTGATGAGGTGCAAGGCGGCTTTGCCCGCACAGGCCGCTGGTGGGCCTTTGGCCGCGAATCGGTGGTGCCCGATATGGTGACCATGGGCAAACCGATGGGCAATGGCCACCCGATCGCCGCACTGGTATTGAAGAAGCCGCTGATGGAGGTGTTTGGCAAGCGCTGCCGCTACTTCAACACCTTTGGCGGCAACACGGTATCGGCCGCAGTAGCGATGGCCGTGCTTGACGAGCTGGAGCGCATGGATGCCCCCGCCCATGTACGCCGCGTGGGCGGCCATCTGCAGCAGGCACTGCAGTCGCTGGCGGCGCAGCACGCCAGCATTACGCAGATACGTGGCGAAGGCCTGTACTGGGGCGTGCAGCTGCAAAGCGGCAGCCTGGCCAGCGCTGTCGTCAACCACCTGCGCCAGGCGGGCGTGCTGATCAGCACCAGCGGCCCGCTGGGCGATACCCTCAAGATCCGCCCGCCACTGCCCTTTGAGACCGAGCATGCCGATCTGCTGACCTCGGCGCTCGACGAGGCCTTGCGCGCACGGGCCTGAGGGCTGCCCGCCGGAGCGGCCGGGCAGTGGCACCGCCGTCCGGCCACGCTTTGTCAGCGCCGCTGCCACCGCTGGCATGCAGCTTGCGCTACACTCAGCCGCTGCGGAACTTTCCGAACCCTGCGCTGTCTGACCCCACCATGCGTGCCTGTTTGTCCCTGTTGCTGATGCTGATGCTGGCCTTGCGCGGCCTCATGGGCGACGCCATGGCCATGGGCATCGTCGCACCGGTCATGCCTGTGGCGCTGGCCGAACACCACGCCAGCTGCATGCTGGACCATGCCGAGCATGGCACAGCAGATGCCCTCCAAACCCCCAGCCACTGCGCTACCGGGATCGAGGCCACGGGCCATGGTGACCACAAAAGCCATGGCCAACACAGCGAGCATGACCCGGCCCAACACGGCGCCAGTTGCTCGGCCTGTGGCATCTGCCACTCTGCTGTCGATCTGTTCAACGGAACGGGCTTTGCAGCCCTTCCCACCCCCTCGCTGGCCCGCGCCAGCGGCAGCGCGCTCTTTGCCAGCGCGCTGCTCGCCCAAGCCTCCAAACCACCCATTTCCTGATCGCTGACACCCGAGGTGCGTCCGCATGGCAGCTGCCGTGCAGGCGTCTGCTTTGACCAAGCTTTCAGGAGAACCCTATGCGCACTGCGCATGTCTTGCGCTGGCTTGCCGGCGCGGGCGGGCTGGCTGTCACCAGCTGGCTATCTGCCCAAACGGTGGTTCCGGCCCCCGCCGACCCCAACGCGCCCACATCGGCGCTCCAGCACCGGCCGCTCGCCAGCGGCGGCAGCATCGTCAATGCGCCCAGTGATTGGCGCCAGGCCAATGCGGCCGTAGGCGCGTTTGCACGCGGCCATGCCGATGTTGTCGCCTGGGAAAAATCCCAGGCCACCCCGGGCGCCGCCCAAGCCGCACCGGCCGGCTCAACGGCACTGCCCGGCCATGGCGCGCATGGCGAACACAGCGCCCATGGCCAGCACGGCGAAGGAGGCCAGCGATGAAGCGTCTGAGCCTTCGCCTTTCCACTCTCGCCGCCGCGCTGCTGCTGGCCGGCTGCGCCAGCGTCTCCCCCGATGGGCTGCGCAGCGATGTTGCCCAGCGGCTGCAAGGGCGCCTGCCCGACCAGGCCCAACTGCCCGCCTCCGATGCACAGGGCCAGCAATCGGCGCAGATGCAGATCGACGCCTGGCTGCAGCAACCGGTCGATGCAGACACCGCCGTGCGCATCGCGCTGCTGAACAATCCCGGTCTGCAGGCACAGCTGGCGCAACTGGGCATTGCCGATGCCCAGCGCGTGCAGGCCATCACCCTGCCCAACCCCAGTCTGACCTTGGGCTGGTTTCGCAATGGCCATGAGCGGGAGCTTGAGCGCAAGCTGGGCTTTGGCCTGGTCGATCTGCTGACCCTGCCCTGGCGCAGCCGCTGGCAAGGCTGGCAGATGGAGCAGGCCACGTTGGAAGCGGCGCAGCAAACCTTGCTGCTTGCGGCCGACACGCGCCGCGCCTGGCTCAACGCCGTGGCCGCCGAGCAAGCTCTGGCTGCCCATACCCGCATGCACGAGGCAGCCGCTCTGGGCGGCGAGCTCGCCCGGCGCATGGCGGCGGTGGGCAATTTCAGCAAACTGGACCAGGCACGCGAGCTGGCCCAGCAGCAGCAAGCCGCTGCGCAACTGGCGCGGGCCGCGCTGGCCGCGCAACAGGCGCGTGAGCAACTGGCCCAGCGCATGGGCCTGTGGGGCCCGCAGCTGGATTTTGTGCTGCCCCAGGCGCTGCCACCATTGCCCAAAGCGGCCAGCGAGCTGCGCAGCGGTGACGATGCCGAGGCCACGGCGCTGCGCGAGCGCCTGGACCTGGGCGCGCTGCGCCGCAACCTGGAGGTCAGCACCGACCGCCAGGGTTGGGCCACCCTCGGCGCGGTGTTTGGCGATATTGGCGCCACCTACAGCCGCACTACCAGCACCGAGCGGGACAGCGGCCACCAGGACCGCACGCGGGGCTGGGAGCTGGATGTGCCGTTGCCGCTGTTCGACTGGGGGTCTGCCGCCAGCAGCATGGCGCGCCACCAGGTGCAGGCCAATGCGGCGCAGCTGCGTGAAAGCGCCATCCGGGCGCGCAGCGAGGCCCGCAGCAGCTGGCGCGCCTACCGTACTGCCTGGGATCTGGCCCACCAGCAGCAGACCGAAGTGCTGCCCCTGGCCCAGCTGGTGCAGGAAGAAACCATCTACCGCTACAACGGCATGTTTGTCAGCGTCTGGCAGCTGCTGGCCCAGGCCCGCAGCACCACGCAGGCGGTGCTGACGGCGACCGAGGCGCAGCGCGACTTCTGGCTCGCCGAGACCGATCTGCAACTGGCGCTCAGCGGTACATCGCCGCAAGCGGCAGGCGCCAATGTGCGCGCTGCCCGCAACACTGCAGCACCTGCCGCTCCCGCAACCGAACCCCAAGGCCACTGATATGCAACGCCGTCAATTCTTCTCCGGCGCCGCCTCGGCCGTGGCGGCTGCCGCCGTCAGCCCGGTAGCCATGGCTGCCCTGCCCGAGCCCGTCATCCAGACCAGCGCCGATACCGCCGCGCCGCTGGCGCCGCCCAATGGCCGGCCTTACCAGCCGGTAGTCACCCTCAACGGCTGGACCCTGCCCTGGCGCATGAACGCTGGTGTCAAGGAGTTCCACCTGGTGGCCGAGGCCGTGGTGCGCGAGGTGGCACCGGGCTTTTTTGTCAACATGTGGGGCTACAACGGCCAGTCACCCGGCCCCACGATCGAGGTGGTGGAAGGCGACCGGGTGCGCATCTTCGTCACCAACCGCCTGCCCGAAGCCACAACGGTGCACTGGCATGGCCAGCGCCTGCCCAATGGCATGGACGGCGTGGGCGGGCTCAACCAGCCCCATATCCCGCCAGGCAAGACCTTTGTCTATGAGTTCGATGCGCGCCGCCCCGGCACCTTCATGTACCACCCGCATTCGGACGAGATGGTGCAGATGGCCATGGGCATGATGGGCCTGTGGATCACCCACCCCAAGGGCCGCCACCCGCAGATTGCCGATGTGGCGCGCGACTACGCCTTCCTGCTCAGCGCCTATGCGGTGGAGCCCGGCGCGATGACACCCCGCGTGGCCGAGATGACGGACTTCAACATCTGGACCTTCAACAGCCGCGCCTTTCCCGCCATCACGCCACTGGTGGCCGGCCTGGGCGAGCGGGTGCGCATCCGCGTGGGCAACCTCACGATGACCAACCACCCGATCCATATCCATGGCCATGAGTTTGAGGTGACCGGCACCGATGGCGGCCCGGTGCCGCGCAGCGCGCGCTGGCCCGAGGTGACCACCGATGTGGCCGTGGGCCAGATGCGCCAGATCGAGCTGATCGCCAACGAGCCCGGCGACTGGGCCTTTCACTGCCACAAGAGCCACCACACCATGGGTGCGATGGGCCACGATGTGCCAACCATGATCGGCGTGGACCACCAAGGCCTGGTCGGCAAGATCCAGAAGATCGTGCCCGACTACATGCTGATGGGCGAGCGCGGCATGGGCGATATGGGGGCCATGCAGATGCCGCTGCCCGACAACACCTTCCCGATGATGACCGGCAAGGGCCCGTTCGGCAATATCGAGATGGGCGGCATGTTCACCACCTTCAAGGTGCGCAAAGGCCTGCCAGCGCAGGACTACCGCGACCCGGGCTGGTATGCGCAGCCTCCAGGCACCGTGGCCTATGAATGGCAAGGCGCGCCGCTGGACGCGCAGGCGCCACGCCAGACCCTGCCCGGCACGGCGCCCGGTGCGCCCAGCGTCCACAAGCCCGCCGCTGGCAGCGGCCATGCCAACCACTGAACCCCGGAGCGACGCTATGAAAACTATTTCCCACCTGCTGGCATGCACCCTGCTGGCCAGCGCCAGCACCGCCTTTGCACACGGCAATGAAAGCCATGCCGCTGCAGCCACTACTGCCGCATCCCACACCGCACCCCCGGCACAAAAGGACTGGGGCATTGCCGGCGATGCCAGGCAGGCCAGCCGCAGCATCGACCTGAACATGGGTGATGACATGCGCTTCTCGCCCGCGCACTTCAGCGTCAAAAAGGGCGAAACCCTGCGCCTACGCGTCATCAACAAGGGCCAGGTGATGCACGAAGTGGTGCTGGGCACCAAGGCCTCGCTCGCGCAGCACGCGCAAATGATGCTGAAGTACCCCGGCATGGAGCATGACGAGCCCTACATGGCCCATGTGGCGCCGCAAAAAAGCGAGGACCTGGTCTGGCACTTCAACCGCGCCGGCAGTTTTGACTTTGCCTGCCTGATCCCCGGCCACTACCAGGCGGGGATGACGGGCACCTTCACGGTAACGGAATGACGATGAACTACAGCCAGGAGCCCACCATGCGCAACCCCCATGCCTATAACCGCCGCCGCACCCTGCAGATGCTGGCAGCCGGTCTGGCCACTGCCGCAGCCACCGGCCAAGCCGCGCTGGCGGCCCAGCCAGCACCCACCCCCATCGAAGTCTGGAAAGACCCGAACTGCGGCTGCTGCAAGGACTGGATCGCGCTGATGGAACAAGCCGGCTTTAGCGCCAAGGTGCACGACAGCGGCAACAACGCCGTGCGCGCCCAGCTGGGCCTGCCTGCACGCCTGGGCTCCTGCCACACCGCGCTGGTAGGCGGTTACCTGGTGGAGGGCCATGTACCACCTGCCGATGTGCGCAAGCTGCTGCAGCAAAAGCCCAAGGCGCTGGGCATTGCAGTGCCCGGCATGCCCATCGGCAGCCCCGGCATGGACGGTCCCGCCTACGGCGGCCGCAAAGACCCGTTCGATGTGCTGCTGGTCACCAGGACTGGCGCGGGCAGCGACGTCACCACCCGCGTTTTCAGCGCCTACCGCGACTGAGCGCGCAGATCTTTTTGCATTGACATTTGGAGCATGACATGAACCACACCACCACCACCCTGGCCGCGTTGACCCTGGCTTGCAGCCTGCTGAGCCCGGCTCTGGCCCAGAACCACGCCGACCACGCCAGCCATGGCGGGGCCGCACCGGCTGCGGCCGCAGCACCGGCATCCTCACCCATGGCAGCCACAGCCGCCGATGCGGTGATGACCGCAGGCGAGATCACCCGCGTGGACAAGCGTGGCAGCAAGCTGACCATTCGCCATGCAGCGATCAAGAACCTGGACATGCCGCCGATGACCATGGTGTTCGGGTTAAAGGACGCCACGCAAATAGCGCAGTTCAACGTGGGCGACAAGGTGCGCTTTCATGTGCAGGATGAAGGCGGCAGCCTGATGATCACCCGCATTGAGCGGGCCGACTGATCATTGCGGTCCCCAGATCACACCAGATCTGGGGCGGGCATGCGCTGCCAGCACCTACACTGTGCAGCCATGCAAAGCCTTCAAGCCCTTCAAGAGCAGCTGCACAGCGGTGCGCTGCGCGGAGCCCGCCAGATCAAGCTAGCTGCGGATCTGCGCGAGTTTCCACGCGAGCTTTTTGCGCTCGCAGACACCCTCGAAATGCTCGACCTCAGCGGCAACCAGCTCTCCAGCCTGCCCGATGACCTGACCCGTTTTAGCCAGTTGCGGGTGCTGTTTGCGTCGAACAACCTGTTCACCGAACTGCCGCGCGTGCTGGGCCGCATGCCCCGGCTGGAGATGGTGGGCTTCAAAGCCTGCCAGATCCGCACGGTGACGGCCGACAGCCTGCCGCCGCAGTTGCGCTGGCTGATCCTGACCGACAACCAGATCACGGAGTTGCCCGATACCCTGGGCGAGCGCCCCCGCCTGCAAAAGCTGATGTTGGCCTGCAACCAGCTGCAGAGCCTGCCAAGCGGCCTGGCCCACAGCCCCCGGCTGGAGCTGCTGCGCCTGGCCGGCAACCGCTTTGCGGCACTGCCGCCCGAAGTGCTGGCCATGCCAGCGCTGGCCTGGCTGGCGATGGCCGGCAACCCGATGACCTTGCACAGTGAGCAGCAGGTGCTGCAGGCCAACGCGGCAGCAGCTTGGCGCGGTGACGATCTACAGCGGCAGGAGCTGCTGGGCCAGGGCGCCAGCGGCCACATCTACCGCGCCAGCGCTGTGGATGGTGGGCCCGATGTAGCGCTTAAAGTGTTCAAGGCGGGGCAGACCAGCGACGGCACGCCCCAATCAGAAATGGCGGCGGGTCTGGCAGCGGGACAGCACCCACATTTGCTGACACCGCTGGCGATTTTGCAGGCGGATGTGCATGCCAGCTCACAAGAACTGGCGATGGTATTGCCATTGCTGCCGCCCGGCCTGCAACCGCTGGCGGGCCCGCCCAGCCTGGCCAGTTGCACACGTGATGTCTATGCCGATGGTGCCCGGTTTTCTGCGGCTGCCGCGCAGCGCATGCTGACGCAAGTGCGCAGCGCCGTCGCGCATCTGCATGGCCACGGCATGTTGCATGGGGATCTGTATGCCCACAATATCTTGTGGAACCCAGCCACCGGCGATGCGGTGCTGAGCGACTTGGGGGCGGCATCGATGCTGGGCGAGCTGCCGGCGGCACAGCGCCAGCAGTTGCAGCAGATGGAGCTGCGCGCGCTGCAGCATCTGGAAGCCGAGGTGCAGGCGCGGACGCACTGACTGCGCCCGGCGCGCCGGGCGCAACGGGCGCAATGCTTTACTTCAGGAAAGCAGGCTTGGCGTAGCCGGGGAACTGGCTGTCCACCACGGCCTTGAACTCGGGCGAGCGGTAGGCAGCAGCCAGGTCCTGGGCCCAAGCGCTCTTTTCGTTGCCGGTCTTGACGGCGACCACGTTCAGGTACTGGTCGGGCGTGTTTTCCAGCACCACGGCTTCGCTCAGCTTCAGGCCCGAAGAGACGGCAAAGTTGCCGTTGACGACCACGTAATCGGCGTCTTCCAGCACGCGCGGCAATTGGGCCGCATCCAGCGCCAAAAACTTGAGCTTGTGCGGGTTCGCGGCCAGGTCCAGCTCAGAGATGCGGGCCGGGTTCACACCCTCCTTCACCTTGACCAGGCCTGCCTGCTGCAGCACCAGCAGTGCACGCGCCAGGTTGCTCGGGTCATTGGGCAAGGCCACCTTGGCACCGTTCTGGATATCGGCCAGGGTCTTGTGCTTTTTGCTGTAGACGCCCATCGGTGCCACCGGGCCTTGCACGATGGCCGTCAGCGCCAGTTTGCGGTCGGTGGTGAACTGGTCAAAGTAGGCGCGGTGCTGGAAGAAGTTTGCGTCCAGCGAGCCATCGGACAGCGCCAGGTTGGGCTGCACATAGTCGTTGAACTCGATGAGCTTGATCTGGTAGCCCTTTTTCTCCAGCTGCGGCAGGATGCCTTTTTGCAGCAGGTCGTAGTTGGAGCCGGCGGTAGCGCCAATCTTCAGGCTCTTCTTGGCCGCATCCTGGGCCATGGCAGGCAGAGACACAGCAGCGATCAGAGCAAGGGCAGCGCCAGCCATCACGGCACGGCGCCCAGCGGCGAAGGAAAAACGAGCGGACATCAGAAACTCCGAGCAATCTGAAAACAGCTGCTGACCCGACAAAACGTTTCAACGTTTTCTCGGTATCGCAGCAAAGCAGCGAGTATGAACCTGCCTACTACCTTTCACTCAGAAATTATCGAAATCAGCTCATTCCAAACGCATATATAGAGCTAGTGTCTCAGAAGCATCCAGCAAAAAGCCGCCTGTCGCGAAAACAGGCGGCTCGTCATGAAATGGCCGGTGCCATCAGGCATCGACCGGAGAGCGTAAGAATTCAGGGGCGGTCCCAGACCTGGATCATGCCTTGCAGCATATGTGCCAGAGAGTCTGCGGCCGCCGCCGTGGTGACGGGCCAGATCGTCAACATGAATGCCAGCAATACGGCCAGCACCAAGGCAATAAAAGAGGCTGCATCTAACCAATGGCTGTGGTGGTGAAACATGGTGAACCTCCTTTCCACCGAGACTGGTACTGCTGAACAGAGGCCTCTGCCACCCCGACATGGGATGGGAACTGTGGAATGTCTCTATTGCACCATGGGGATTCCCCGGTGTCTGTCAGAAAAGTTCTGTGCTTGTACAGCGATTTCTTGAACACGGCGCCTCGGAAACGGGCTGATAACCCCACAAGCAGCTTGGCACTTTTTGGGAGTCGATCTGCGCTCCAGAAGGCAGATCTACACAAGCCCTTTATCCATCTCATCCGGTGCTATCTTTTTTGATATCAGGCGTCTGCCTGTCGGCATGCGTGGTGGTCGCCAGAGCCAGCATGTTGCCGCATGGTTAGGCGAACTTGCCGACATCTTTGCTCCAACTTCTGGCAACCACGTGCAAAACACGGGCCCAAACCACGGCAGCGGTCACCGGCTGCGCCCCTCCGCCCCCCTGCACCGGGCCTGCGCTTGGTGCGACAATACGGCACCGCTCTGCAGGACGCCCGCAAGCCGCGTCCGTATGGGCTTTGCTACCCGTGACAGGCAGACCCGCCCACCCGCCGCGCGGCCACCACCGGCACAGGCGATGGGGTACCAAACCTGCCACCCTATCGCCCCTCGCGAAGGCGAGCACGTGTATTTTTTGAAACCAGCGGCAGCGGCTTGCGCCCTGCCTTGCAATGCTGACATGACACCCTCCTTGGCCCACACCGTTTCCGTGGCAGACATCCGCCTGAGCGATGTGCACCTCAAGCGCGGTGCACAGACGGTGTTTCAGGGCCTCAACCTGCAGGTGACCGAGCGGCGCATCGGGCTGATCGGTGACAACGGTGCTGGCAAGACCAGCCTGTTCCGGCTGCTGTGCGGGCTGGAGCATGCCTACCAGGGCAGCGTGCAGGTCGCAGGATGCGATGTGCAACGCCAGCGCGAGCAACTGCCCGGCGTTGTCGGCCTGATGTTCCAGAACCCCGATGACCAGATCATCTTCCCGACCGTGGAGGAGGAGCTGGGCCTGAGCCTGCAATACCGGGGCGTATCCCGCAAGGCAGCCATCGTGCAGGCACGGGATTTTTTGGCGGCGCGGGGCCTGGCAGACTGGGCGCCGCGCGCCGTCAGTGGCCTGAGCCAGGGCCAGCGCCAGCAGGTTTGTTTTTTGGCCATGCTGATGGCGGCTCCGCAGGTGATGCTGCTCGACGAGCCTTTTGCCAGCCTGGATCTGCCTGGCCAGGCACGCCTGTCGCGTGAGCTGGATGCTGCACCCGCCCAGGTCATCATCTCCACCCATGTGCTGGACCATGTGCGCCACTTTGAGCGCGTACTGTGGCTGGACCATGGCCAAGTGCGTGGCGATGGCCCGGGGGCCGATGTTTGCGCGGCTTATGAGGCCGACGTGCAGGCACGCATGGGCCAGCCCCTGGATGCAGCAGCGGCAACAGCAGACGCTGCCCACAACCGACCAGGGGCGCAGTGATGGGCACCCTCTACAGCGACATCCCCAGCTGGATGCACCGGCTGCCTGCCGGGCTCAAACTCCTGCTGCTGGCCTTGAGCAGCATCGCCCTGTTGGCGCTCAGTGATCTGCGCCTGCAAGCGCTTGCCTTTGCGGCGATTGTCTTGTTGTACGCCAGCCTGGGCGCAGCCTCCCGCCCCACGCGCCGGCTGGTAGTGGTGGCCGTTATGGCGTCCGCGCTGGTGGGCGGCCTGCATGCGGCGACCGGCCAGCCCTGGCTGGGCCTGGCCAGCGGCCTGCGCCTGGTCAGCACGACGATGCTGGGCGCGATGCTGACGGCGACCACCCGTTTTGGCGATCTGCTGGGTGTGGCCGAATGGCTGCTGTCGCCGCTCGCCCGCCTGGGCGTGCCGGTGGAGCGCCTGGCCTTGCAACTGGGGCTGATGCTGCGCTTTGCCGAGCAGTTTTTTGTGCAGTGGCAGCGCCTGGCCGATGCCTACCGGGTGCGCACCGGCCGCGCAGGCGGCTGGCGTTTGCTGGCACCTCTCACCATTCATATGCTCATCACCGCCCGCAAGGTGGCCGATGCGCTGGCCATTCGTCTCAAGCTCTAGCAGCGCTGCGCCCTCATCTCTTTTTTTGAAAGACACGGACATGCCTATGACCTCCGAGCACCGCCCCGAAACCCGCGCTCAGCGCATAGCCCTGGTGGCGCTGTTTGCCGCGCTGATGGCCGCTTTTGGCCTGATTCCCAAAATCGATCTGCCGTTGGGCGTGCCGATTACCGCGCAGACGATGGGCGTGATGCTGGCCGGCTGCATGCTGGGAGCCGCGATGGGCTTCCAGGCCCTTTTGCTGTTTCTCGCGGCGGTCGCGCTGGGCTTGCCGCTGCTGTCGGGCGGCCGAGGCGGCATGGGCGTGTTTTTCCTGCCTTCCGCAGGCTATCTCCTCTCCTACCCGCTGGCCGCTGCGGTTGCCGGGCTGGTGATGCGCAACTTGGCCGGCACCGGCCCGTCATCGCCCATGCGGCTGGCCACTTGTGCCTTTGTGGCCTCGGTGCTGGGCGGAATCGTGGTCGTCCATGTGTTTGGGGTGCTGGGCCTGATGCTGCTGGCCAAGCTGAGCTTTGTGCAGGCGGCAGTAGGCACCCTGGTGTTTGTGCCGGGGGATCTGGTCAAGTGCGTGCTGGTGGCACTGATGGTGCACACGGTGGCGCGCGGCCTGCCCGACTGGCGCTTTGGCGGGCGCCGCCTGTGAGCGGCTCGCAAGCGCCATCGGCCCCGCTGGCCGGCTGGCAACGCCTGGTACATGGCCCGCTGGCCCATTGGGCCCAGCAGCGGCCCGATGCCATTGCCATCGATGACGGCCAGCAACGCATTGGCTTTGCCGATCTGCATGCCGCCGTGCAGCAACACGCCCAGGCCCTGGAGGCCCAGAATGCCCCCCACACCCGCCTGCTGGATGCCAGCCAGCCGCCGGCAGCGCTGATCACCGATTTTTTGGCCACCAATGCCAGCGGCCGCTGCGCGGCGCTGGGCGACAGGGCATGGTCACCCGCACAGCAAGCGCAGGCGCAGCAATGGATCGATGCGCTGGCCGCCGCGCCACGCAGCGATGATCATAGCGATGCCGCGCTGCAGCCGTTCTACATTGGCTTTACCTCGGGCAGCACGGGCCTGCCCAAGGGCTTCAGGCGCCACCACCAGTCCTGGAGCGAGAGCTTTCGCGTCTGCGTGGACAGCTTTGGCCAGGCCGCGAACGGCTGCGTGATGGCGCCAGGCAGCCTGTCGCATTCGCTGTTTTTGTTTGGTGCGCTGCAAGGCATCTGGACGGGTGGCGGCACGCAGCTGCAACCGCGCTTTTCTGCCAGCCAGTGCCTGGCCACGTTGCGCCAGCAGGCGACGCCCTGCCTCGTCGCCGTGCCCAGCCAGTTGCTTGTGATGCTGCAGCTGGCCGAGCGCCGCGCCCTGGCGCCGATCACCTCGCTGGCGCTGCTGATGATCAGCGGTGCGCGCTGGATGCGCCAGCACACGCCGGCGCTGCAGGCGCTGTTCCCGAACGCCCGGATTGTGGAGTTCTATGGCGCCTCCGAGGCGAGCTTTATCGCCTGGATGGACGCCCACGCGGCCACCGCACCGCAAGTGGTGGGCCGGCCCTTCAGCAATGTGCAGTTGCAGATCCGCGATGCCAGGCTGCAGCCGCTGCCCCACGGCGAGGTGGGCACCATCTGGCTGCGCAGCCCCATGCTGTTCATCGACTATGTGGGCGCGCAGGCGGATGCGACGGCTGCACTGCGCGACGGCGAATGGCTCAGCGTACGCGACATGGGCAGCCTCGATGCGCAAGGCATGCTGACCCTGGTGGGGCGCGAGAAGCGCATGATCGTCACCCAGGGAAAGAACCTGTTCCCCGAAGAGGTGGAGGCGGTGCTCTGCGAACACCCGCGCGTGGCTGCGGCATCGGTGCATGGCGTCGATGATGCGCTGCGCGGCAAGCAGGTCTGGGTGGCGCTGCAATTGCGTGACGATACTCCCACATTGCCTGCACAGGCGCCATTGCAGCCGCTGGCAGATGCCGCGCTGGCCCGCGAGCTGGCCGATTGGTGCCGCTGCCGGCTGGAAGCGCACAAGTGCCCACGCCGCTGGTTCAGCGCCGCGCCCTGGCCCCAGACGGCCAGCGGCAAGACGGACCACCCCAGGCTCGCACAATGGCTGGCAGCAGCACTGCCCAGTGCGGACAAAACCGCTTGATCGCGCGCGCCACCATGCCCAACCCACCCGTCTTTATCGCCAGCCATGCGCGCAGCGCCGTGGTGCCGGTGGGCGGCGCGTTCAAGCATCTGCACACGCATGAGATTGCCGCGCCTGTGCTGCAAGGCCTGCTGCAACGCGCCGGGCTGACGGCAGATGCTGTGGATGCCGTCGTGCTGGGCAATGCCTTGGGTGCTGGTGGCAACCCGGCACGCATGCTGGCGCTGGCGGGCCAGCTGCCGCTGCACTGCGCCGCCTACTCGGTCGATACACAGTGCTGCGCCGGGCTCGACGCCATCGCGCTGGGCGCCAGCCTGGTCGCCAGCGGCCAGGCCGAGGTGGTGGTGGCCGGCGGTGCTGAGGCCTGGAGCCGCGCCCCCATCCGCGCGACCCGCCCCTTGCAAGCCGGGGACAGCGCCGTGCCTTATGAGCGCCCGCCGTTTGCCCCACCACCGCATGAAGACCCGGATCTGCTGCTGGCAGCCGCCCGCTATGCCGCCAGTGCGGGTTACAGCCGCGCCGTACAAGACGGCTATGCGGCCGCCAGCCATGCACGTGCGCTGGCAAGCGCTGCGGTGATGGCGCAAGAGATCATTCCCGTGGCGGGTGTCGTGCAAGACCCCTTTCCGCGCGCCTTGAGCCAACGCCAGCTGGACCGCATGCCGGTGGTAGCGCAGACCGATGCCAGCCTGGCCGATGAGGCGCGCCGCGCGCATGCCGTCAGCACCGTCGCCATCTCCCCCAAGGCCGACGCAGCGGCGCTGGTGCTGCTGGTCAGCGAAGCGGCCTGCCGCCGCTGGCGCGTGCAGCCCAGCGCGCAATGGCTGGGCCACCGGTCGCAGGGCGGCTCCCCTGCGATGCCCTTGGTGCTGGCTTTTGACGCTGCGCAGGCCTTGCTGCAGCGCCAGGGAGTGCCCTGGCCGAAGCTGGCTGCCATCGAGTTGCATGACGCCTTTGCGGTACAAGGCCTGCAATGGCAGGCGCTGCTGCAAGACCAGGATGCGGATGCCAGCCTCCTGAACCGCCATGGCGGCGGCATCGCACGCGGCCACCCGATTGGGGCATCGGCCGCTGTTGCGTTGGTCCGCGTATTGGCTGATTTGCAGGCAACGGCGGGCACATCTGCCGCCCTCGGGCTTGCTGCCGCCGCCGGTGCCGGTGGCCTGGGCAGCGCGACCCTGGTGCGCCGGGCGCCGCTGCTATATTGACCGGATGCTCAGCACCTTAGCCATTGCCAACTACCGCTCCTTGCGCCAACTGCTGGTGCCCCTGGGGCAGATTACCGTCATCACCGGGCCCAATGGCAGCGGCAAAAGCAGCGTCTACAAGGCCCTGCGCCTGCTGGCCGATATCGCCCATGGCGGCGTGGTGCGCTCGCTGGTGCGCGAGGGCGGGCTGGCGTCGACACTGTGGGCCGGGCCGGAAGAAATCACCGCACGCATGCGCCGTGGCGACGTTCCGGTGCAAGGCACGGTGCGGCGCAAACCGGTGCAGCTGCAGTTGGGTTTCGCGTCGGATGAAGACGGCTTCGGCTACGCGATCGATATTGGCATGCCCACGCCCTCGACGATTCTCAAAGCCTTTGCACATGACCCGGAGATCAAGCACGAAGCGCTCTGGGCTGGGCCGCTGTGGCGCCCGAGCGCCACCTTGGTGGAACGCCAGGCCGCACAACTGCGGTTGCGCGGAGGTGGCCGCAGTGCAGCGAGCTGGTTGCCGGTGGAGCGCCCTATCCCGCGCTGGGCCAGCATGCTGACGGAGTTTGTCGATCCTGTTGCCGCGCCGGAGATGCTGACGGTGCGCGAGCAACTGCGCTCCTGGCGTTTTTACGACCATTTCCGCAGCGATGTGGATGCCCCTGCCCGCCAGCCGCAGCTGGGCACCTACACGCCGGTGCTCAGCAACGATGGCGCGGACTTGGCCGCCGCATGGGAAACCATCACCGCCATTGGCGACCACGAGGCGCTGATGGCGGCCGTGGACGATGCCTTTGCCGGCGCCAAGATCTCCGTGCACCAGGATGGCAGCCGCCTGGAGCTGCTGATGCACCAGCCCGGCCTGCTGCGCCCGCTGCACACCAATGAACTGTCGGACGGCACCTTGCGCTATCTGCTATGGATTGCCGCGCTGCTGACGCCGCGCCCGCCACAGATGCTGGTGCTCAACGAGCCGGAAACCAGCCTGCACCCCGATCTGCTACCAGCGCTGGGCCGCCTGATAGCGGTGGCTGCGCGCCAGACCCAGGTGATCGTCGTCACACACGCCAACCGCCTGCTGGCCGCGCTGGAAGACGCCGCCGCCGAGCTGGACTACCAGGCCATCCATTTGGAAAAGAACCTGGGCGAGACCCATATCGCCAATATCCCGGCGAGCGAGCTACCGCGCTGGCAATGGCATGAGCGCTAGCCAGACGCTCGGCCTCAGTCCAGCCGTTGGAAGTACGCGTCGAGCTCGGCACGGGCCGTCAATGTCCGGTTCACTGCGGCAGCGGTATCCTCGTAGCCCAGCGCCATGCCGCAGACCACGGTTTGCGTGGCGGGAAGCGCCAGCACGTCGCGAATCAGCCCTGGGTAGGAGGCCATCGCACCAATAGCACAAGTCGCCAAGCCGCGTGACTGGGCCGCCAGCATCAAGCCGTAGATGGCCATGCCCAGGTCCATATAGCCGCCTGGCCCAAAGCCGCTGTCGATGGTGATGATGAGGGCCACCGGTGCATAAAAAAACGAAAGTTGCGCCCGAACTGCGCGCCCCGCCCCGCTGAATCGCCCCGCTCCACCCCCAGCGCACCATACAAAGCCTGGGCGGCTGCGACCTGGCGCTTGCGCAGCGACAGCGGCAGAGGGTTGGGGAAATAACCGTAATCCTCCGCCTCTTGGGCGCCCGCCTCATAGGCCTGCTGCAGACGGCTGGTGAGCTGTTCGCGCCGCGCGCCGCACACCTGCCAGAAGTAGCCAGGCTGCAAATTGGCGCCACTGGGCGCGCGCCGCGCTTCCTGCAGGCAATCGAGCAGCAGCGCATCGGCCACCGGCTGCGAGGTAAAACCGCGCACCGAACGGCGCAGCTGTGCGCTGTTGGGTGATGCTGATGCGGTTCGGATGAGAGATGGAGACAGGGGCTTGTTCATGGCAGTGGCCGCCATTGTAGTGAATGGGCTCCTGAATTTGCCATCCGGCCGTGTTGAGGCGCGCAGGCAGCACCGACTTGCAGCACAATCCATCCACTTCTCCGCCGTGCCGGAGTGTTCTTCCTCGGCGACCGCTATGACGACCTCCTCTCCTTCTTCTGAATCGCCGCAAGACGCCCCCAGCGGCAATATGCTGCTCTGGATTTTGTTGGCCCTGGCGATAGGTTTCGCCGCCTGGCAGCCGCGCAGCCCGCAGTCGACCATGGCGCTGGTCGATTGGCAAACCATTGGTGCGTTGGCGGGCCTGTTGGCGATCACCCAGGCCGTCGAGCGCAGCGGCATGCTGCAAGCCACCGCGCAGCGGCTGCTGACACGGGTATCGACCTTGCGCGGCCTGGCGCTGCTGCTCACCGCAACGGCTGCCCTGCTCTCGGCCTTGGTGACCAACGATGTCAGCCTTTTCCTGCTGGTGCCGCTGACGGCGGTGCTGGCGGCCCAGGCCCATTTGCCATTGGCGCGGCTGGTGGTGCTGCAGGCATTGGCGGTGAATGCCGGCTCTGCCCTCACCCCCATCGGCAACCCGCAAAACCTCTACCTCTGGCACCGCTCTGGCGAGAGCTTTCTGGGCTTTATGGCGATGATGGGCCCGACCGTGGCCATCATGCTGGCCTGGGTCTTTGTGGCAGTGTGGTGGCTGGTGCCACGCACGGCCATCACCCTCAAGCCAGCGGCAGCACCCACCGCTGTGCAGCCCCGTTTGCTGACCATGGCGGTGCTGCTGTTTGTGGTCTTTGTCATCGCGCTGGAGCGCCACTGGACCCTGGCCGGCCTGGGCCTGGTGTTTGGCATGTTTGCACTGGCAGCACCGCGGGTGCTGCGCGGCGTGGACTGGGCCTTGCTGGCCACCATTGCGCTGATGTTTGTGGTGCTGCGCCAGGTAGCAGAGTTGCCCGCCATGCAAACGCTGCTGCTGCAGTGGCCGATTGCCGAGGGCTGGCGCGCCTACCTGGCCGCCATTGTGGCCTCACAAGTCATCAGCAACGTGCCCGCCACCATCTTGCTGGACGGCACCGTGCGCGACCTGCCCGCCCTGGCCGCTGGCGTAAGCGTGGGCGGCTTTGGCTGCGTGCTGGGCTCGCTGGCCAACCTGATCGCGCTGCGCCTGGCCCGGCTGCCCAATGGTTTGTGGGAGTTTCATCGGATCAGCATTCCGTTTTTGCTGGTGTGCGCAGCTTCGGCGGCTTTGTTGCGTTTGGGGTGAGGTCGCAGCACGTCATATCAGAAGCTTCTTCCTATCAACGATTGGCAACGACAAGCTGAACAGGAAAAAGCGAGCTGGCCACCCGCCTAGGGTATTGCCAGATCTGAGAGACTGAGCGCGCCCCAAATCAATGAGATAGGAATGAAATGACAATAAGGCACTTGCATCTACTGATCTCTTGTTTGGTTTTTCTTGGACTTCCCCCAGCTGAGAGCCGCGATCTGCGCCCCAAACCATCTGCAGCAGCCCAATCTCAAACTGCAGTACTTGCGGGCTATTTCTGGGACATGGATGCTGCTTTTGACAAATCAGGCGCTA
>Ga0308165_1002003_pt1 | contig 26098 bp, 26 predicted proteins | sample PhyWR2_FD_201032 | JGI IMG/M metagenome (GOLD analysis project Ga0308165, IMG submission 201032) | Phyllosphere microbial communities from UC Gill Tract Community Farm, Albany, California, United States - DLSLW.R2 | ecosystem: Host-associated > Plants > Phyllosphere > Unclassified | place: USA... | reverse complement strand
TGATTAATTTTAAAAAGATTTGACTAAAAATCTGTAAGCCCTGTCCGAAAAATGGGAAATCGTGGCCTATTGAAATGCCGACAAGCAAAGCGACCAGAATCCAAAAAGTGAGGGTCTTTTTTACAAATCCGTAGAAAACGATGAAGCCCAACATGACCCATCTTAAAATAAAAAAGCCTGTATCGACTGATGGGGAGAAATTAACGTTCCAGCTGAACTGACTGTTTAAAAACAAGAAGGCATTGAACGACAAAAACCCAATTATTAAGATGCTGAAGGTAATTAAACTTAATTTTTTGGGCAGAATGTAAAGAAGAAAGCCTCCAAATGCCAGCGCATACATAGGGATATAATCTTTAAGTGCCAACAGTTCGTTACCTTCTTTTCCGGCGCCTATGACATCAAAAAAACCGAGTGCATTTTGTAAAATAGCCAATAGAACTAGGGAGATTACTGCAATTAACATCGGTTTGTTTCTTTTCATATTGAGTTTGGTTTAAGCACAAAAGTAATTATTTGAAGCTAGTAAGCAAACAATTATTAATTTTAGCTTTACTGTAACATTAATGCCGATCTACCATCTAAAAAACACGATTAAACCCTAAATGGAGCAAAAAGACAAGTTATTTAAGCAGATCTTCGATTCGAATTCAAAAAAGATTTTCCATTTATGTTATGGCTATACCGGCGATGCTGATGCTGCGAACGATCTTTTGCAGGAAACATTTTTAAAAGTTTGGCAAAACCTGGATAAGTTCAGGAACAAATCGCTGATCTCTACCTGGATTTATAGAATTGCCGTTAACACCTGCTTAACGTATTTGAGGTCGGAGAAAAGGCAGGCAAAAGACGAATTAACGGATAACATTATCGAAGGTAAAATAGAGGAAGTATCTGAAAAAAATGAACAGGTGGCCTTGCTTTACACTTGCATATCAAAACTTGAGGAAAACGACCGCTTAATTATTACCATGGTATTAGATGAACTACCCTATCATGAAATTGCTGATATATCGGGCATTAGCGAAGGCAATTTGAGGGTTAAAATTCATCGCATTAAACAAAAATTAACAGAACTATATAACCAGTATGCAAGCGTTTGATCAAATACAGGAGTTGTGGCAAAAGCACGAGGTAGAAGTTAAAGTTTCTGCTGATGAAATGCTGCAACAGGTAAAAAAAGAAGTGAATGGCTTAAAGCTGAAATCGGCCCTGAATATTTTGGGCATGAGTTTGTCCTTTATTGCAATTGCTGGAATATGGATGTTTTATCATTTCGACTCGTGGACTACCCACGTTGGCTTGAGCATTACGCTGGCCGCCATTGGCGTTTACACGATTATTCTATATCGCAGCCACCGATTAATTGCCAAGAACGATTATACCGTTCACCCTACAGCCTACCTAAGTGCTCTAAAGGCTTACCAGTTAAACCGTTATAAACTTTACGATTCGTTATATTGGTTTTATACAGTTGCCCTTTCGCTGGGGATGATTTTCTACTTCATCGAAATGCTGGGCTACCTCAGCCTGATCCAAAAAGTTATTGCCGTTGGGCTAACGGTGCTGTGGATGTTGTTCTGCTCAACGTTACTACGAAAAGCGGTTATTAAACGCGAAAAAGAGCGAATTGCCTTGTTGATAGAAAAATTTGAGCGCATCAGTGGTCAAATTTCGCAGCCAGAATAATTTAGGCACGATTTTTTCATTGTAATTTTTTACATGAACTATCGTGATTTACTTTCCGGAAATGGGATAAATCGGTACAGCTTCATTAGTGTTGAGTTAAATTAGACCACGTGAAAAAACTGATTACTGCTGCATTACTTTTGATTACGCTACCTTTTAGCTTTGGTCTTAGCGAGGGTTTTACTGAGCCTGTTCAGCTCGATTGGGAGACTTATTTTAAAGGTCCGGCTGATACTCAGTCGCCATTTTTTGCCTTAACGGCGATGACGTGGAAATACAGTTACGAATCGACGGTATACCGCAATCGCGTGGCCATTAAGCTCAAAAACGAGGTAAGTATCGATAAAAAGCGTTCGTGGGTGAAGTGGGATAAGATTAAAAATCCGCAGGTTAGTGCCGATCTGTTGCATCATGAGCAAGGCCATGTAAACATCCAGTATATTTTACTGTCGGAGGCTGAGCGGGTTTTAAAAAACAGAAATTATTCAGTAAGAAATTACAAAGCTGAGATTTCTAAGCTCGCCAATGAAATAAGCGATTACTTTGATACGATGCAGCGTAATTATGATGAGGAAACGGAACACGGTTCGAATCATAAAATGCAGGCCCGCTGGGATAAAATTATTCAAGACAAGACCGAAGAATCGAAAGCGGCTACTGCAACCGATCTACAGTAAAATTGTAAAAACCCCTAATATCGAATCCCGATTTTTTAGCGGGAGAGATATCTGCTCCTACAAGTAGCGGCGCAACCGCTTGTCTAGGAACGGTCGTCATCCTCAGAGTTTAGTTTTGAAAAAACAAAGGAGTTGGGATGACAGGTTTCAATGCTGTCATTCTGAGTTTTAATTTTTAGCAAAAAAAATCAATATGGCATGACGTTCAGGCTTGAAAGAATTTTAAGCGTTCTGGTTGACCGCCTCGTCACCCTGAATTTATTTCAGGGCCTTTATAGCATGAAAGATGCTGAAATAAATTCAGCAGGACGACCGTTCGTGTAGGATCTTATAAAACAGCGTGTTACAAAAAACGTCAATGGTAGCATAGCGAAGACCGCGAAGCAGCTACGAAGTAAATCCCCAAGCGATGGAACGCAAAACGCCAAAACCCCACTGCCAAAGAGCGTGGGGTGGGTGGGCAGAGATAGTGAAACGTAGGTTACAGATGCTTCGTTCCTCAGCATGACAAAACCCGTACTGTCATTGGTAGCTTGACTGGGGATCCTAATTCGCAAAAATTGAGCATCTTGCATTAATCCCGTACGTACGGGACCACCTGCGTGGGAATGACGGACGGTGGAAACATGTGTCCACACGATAGTTCGCTATCGGATGACGGATAGTATCGGCGGCAAAAACACAATTGCACCAACTGCCAAAGCCAAAAATGCCGCAATTAATACAGCGGCTGCAGCCAAATCTTTTACTATTTTAATTTGTGGATGATAACTGGGCGAAACCACATCGGCAAGCTTTTCAATAGACGAATTGATGATTTCTGCGGCAAGAACGATTGCAATCACTGATAAAATGGCTACCCACTCCAACCTTGAAATACCCAACCACCAAGAGAGTGCAATTGCGATAATTGCTGCCACTACGTGGATTCTTCCATTATGATCGTTGAGCAGAAACAGCTTTAGCCCGTTAAAAGCATATTTGAAGCTCTTTAAACGATCGACTAGCGAAAATTTCTGGTTCTCTTCCATATAATAATGTGATTACACAGATTAAAGTGATTACACTGATTGGAGTGATTTTATAAAGTCATCCGATGAATTTAGCCCTGCGGCTTATATTCATCGGATGACTGAAATCTTCGGACTTTGGACTAAAGACTCGGGACTATGGACTCTCGACTAAAGACTCCTGACTATTTCTTCGCCTCCGCCTTAACCTCGGCAGCGCCGTTGTTCAAAAGTGTTTCGGTAACTACACTTCGTCTTCCACTTGGGGCCACAACTATCGTTTTCAATACTCTTTTTTCGCCCTGCGGAACGGTAACTTTTATGGGCGAAGTGTATAGAAACGCATTTTCAGATGGACGCGAAGAGTCGAGAGAGTAATATATTTTGCTGCCTTTTACCGGTATTTTAAGATCGATGGTAAAATTTCCACCAGTTAAAGTCTTATCGCTGATACCGATTGGTGTGGGTACCCAAAAGTTCACGCCCATTTTATCTAAACGGGCAAGGTGAACCGGCAGGCGTACTTCCGAAAAGTTCACCGAATCTTTGCGGTCAACCGGCGACCAGGCAATTTCGGATAGCGCCAGCAGACGAGGGAAAGCATGATTTTCTGCTTTTTCGGGCGTTTTAATGTATTCTGTCCATAAATTGGCCTGTACGCCCTTTACATGTTTCTTTTGGTCTTCTGTTAGCACCTTTGGAACTGGGTTGTACGCGTAAATTTTTTGATAAGGGGCGTAGCCGCCGATAGTTACGGGTTCATCGGGAGAGTTAGATTGTTTATGATCTATATACAATCCCATTGAGCCCGGTGTCATAATTACATCGTGGTTTTGTTGCGCCGCGGCAATACCGCCTGCTTCGCCTCTCCAACTCATCACTGTTGCGTTCGGCGCTAACCCGCCTTCCAAAATTTCGTCCCAACCAATAATGGAACGGCCTTTCGCATTCACATGTTTTTCTATCGTTTGAATAAAATAACTCTGCAATTCGTGTTCGTCCTTCAAACCCTTTTCTTTCATCAGGGCCTGGCAGAATGGCGATTCTTTCCAATAAGTTTTTGGCGCTTCATCGCCTCCAATATGGATATATTTTGAAGGGAAAATTGCAATTACCTCGTCGAGGACATTTTGAAGAAAGGTGAATGTATTTTCTGATGGAACAAAAATATCATCGAAAACGCCCCACGTTTGTTGCACCTGTTTGCCTTTTCTACTTCCCGCCCATGGCGTTTTATCGCTTACAAAGGTATCGCGATCTGGGAAGCAGCTCAATTCGGGATACGCTGCAATTGCGGCAGAGGCATGCCCCGGCAATTCAATTTCGGGAATGATTGTAATATAACGTTCGGCGGCATATTTCACCAAGTCTTTAGCTTCCTCTTGCGTATAAAAACCTTTAACCTCGGTTAAGTAATTGCCGGTACCGGGATAGCGGCCAATAATAGAACCGTTTCTAACTGACCCTACGGTTGTTAATTTCGGATATTTTTTAATTTCCAGTCTCCACCCCTGATCGTCGGTTAAATGCCAGTGAAAAGTGTTTATTTTATAGTAGGCCAGCTGATCGATATATTTTTTGATGAATGATATCGGGAAAAAATGACGACAAACATCAAGCATTGTTCCACGATAACTGAAACGGGGATAATCGTTAATGGTAGTGCCCGGCACGGTAATCTTATCTCCTACTTTATCCGGCATCATTTGCATTACCGATTGCACTGCATAAAACAATCCGGCACCCTTACCCGTAATTACAAATTGTTTTGGCGTTACCGTAATGGTGTAACCCTCCGCAGGCAACTTATCGGCCCCAACCGAAGTTAATAAAATGCTTTTTTGATTCGGTTGCAGTACCTTCGCTTCTCTTAAGGCATAGCCTGCTTTGTTAACGATAAATGCGTTTAGCAGATCTGCAGATCTCGCCCCGTCGATACTTTGATTTATTAAAACCGTTGTTTTATCTAAAATGAAGTTCCCGTTTGATCTTGTGACACTTACGGGTGCCGGAACAATACCTAAATTGGGATCATTTTGGGCAAATGCACTTGTACCGATTAAAACGCCAACAAGGATCGATAATGCTTTATTCATAACTGGTTTTGCTTTAGTTTGTATTATTAACCCAAGATATAGGTTATGGAAAGATTATTAATATCACATTTTCGTTACAACACGGATCAAACGTTTGACACTCGCAGTTAAACCTTATTTTTTTTGCGCTCGGTTATGAGCTTCGGGGTTTTATTGAAGCAGTGAATGGTGTAGTATAAACTGGATTGAAGCGATATCCTTTTAAATGTGATAGCGGCTTTGAGGAATTGGGGATTTAAAAGATTAAGCGGAAAGCCAGACTGTGTTTGCCAAAAGCCCGGAACCTTGCTTTACAAAAAAAGGGAAACCGTTACTGATTTCCCTTTTTTTATTATTTGACGTAGTTTTATGCTTCTACAGGATGCTCTTTGGCAGCAAGAAACCTTTCGGCGTCTAAAGCAGCCATACAGCCCGATCCTGCAGCGGTTACGGCCTGGCGGTAATACATATCCTGCACATCGCCGCAGGCAAAAACGCCCTCCACATTAGTAAATGTTGTGCCGGGCTTTGTTGTCAAATAACCGGTTTCGTTCATTTCTAACTGGCCTTTAAAGATATCGGTGTTAGGCTTGTGGCCAATGGCTACAAAAAATCCTTCAACCGCAATATCATGTTCTTCGTTGGTTTGGTTATTAACCACTTTTACCGCGGTTACGTTTTTACCATTGCCCAATATTTCTTTGGTTTCGGTATTGTAATGAACTACAATATTCGGGGTAGCCAACACTCGGTTTACCATCGCTTTTGAAGCTCTGAACTCATCGCGGCGAACGAGTAAATGAACGGTTTTACAAAGCTTTGCAAGGTAGGTTGCTTCTTCGGCAGCGGTATCGCCAGCCCCTACAATTGCAACATCTTGTCCTTTAAAGAAAAAACCATCGCAAACTGCACATGCAGAAACGCCAAACCCATTGTATTGTTGCTCGCTTGGTAAGCCCAACCATTTAGCGGTTGCACCAGTTGCAATAATAACGGTATCGGCAGTAACTGTTTTAATTTCATCAACAACCACTTTGTGTGGCGCAGAAGAAAAATCGACAGAACTTACATAACCAAAACGGATATCTGTACCGAAACGCTCGGCCTGTTTGCGGAAATCTTCCATCATTTCTGGCCCCATAATTCCTTCGGGGTAACCCGGAAAATTTTCGACATCAGTTGTTTGGGTAAGCTGACCGCCAGCTTGCATTCCGGTGTACATAACAGGTTTTAAATCGGCACGAGCTGCGTAAATGGCTGCTGTATAACCGGCAGGACCGGAACCGATAATTAAACACTGAACGTGTTCGTTTTCTTGTGACATTATATTGTGCGTTTGAAATTTCTTAATTAACGAGCAAATTTAATGCTTTAAACATTTGTTGGCAATAGTACATTGTCAACATAGTTTACTTATTAACATTCGGGTTTAGGGTGATGGAGTGTTGTTTAGGCGAGCTGTCATTCTGAACAACCTAACCTGTCATTCTGAACAACGTGAAGAATCTGCAACCTATTAACACGGAACCCTTCAACCGCCCGTGCCCACATTTTCGCCTGTGTGTTGTTTAAGCCAGCGTCTTATCGGTTAGGGATTCTTCCTACGTCAGAATGACAAAGTAATCAACTTATAGCTACCCGCCCTTGCTTTGGCGAACAAGCCTAACTACATTACCGCCTAAGATTTTTTTTATATCGCCTTCTGAATAACCCGCTTCAATTAACGCTGCTGTAACCTTTGGATAATCGGCAACACTATCCATTCCTATTGGGTACGATTCTGCCCCATCAAAATCAGCGCCCAAACCAACATGGTCGATTCCGACGAGCTTTACAATGTGATTAATATGTTTCACAATTAATGAAATGGGCGGCCGGATGGCCTCTACCTCGGCTTTATGATTGGCGATAAGCGTATCGATTGCGTTGCTCTTGCCGTAGTTGGTGGTCAGCAATTTGAGCTCAGCATCATATTTGGTGAGAAATGCCTTTTCTTTTCCGCTAAATGTAGAATCGAGAAAACCACTATAAAAATTGACACATATAACACCTCCGTTTTTACCAACCGCTTTAATTTGATCGTCTTTTAAGTTTCTCGGAACCGGATTTAAACTGTAAGCACAGCTGTGCGATACAATTACGGGCTTTTCGGTCGTTGCAATTGCATCGTAAAAGGTTTTTTCGCCAACATGCGATAGATCAACCAAAACGCCAAGCTTATTTAGGCGATGCACCACTTCCTTTCCAAAGGCATTTAAACCGGCATTCTCGGGCTTTACCTTTCCCGATGTTTCGTCGGCCGCAGAACTGGCCCACGGCGTGCTATTGTTCCATGTTAAGGTTAGATAGTTCATTCCGCGTTTCGCCAGAGTATCAATATAATCTAAACGGTTATCGATCATGTGTCCGCCCTCTACTCCTATCATGGCGGCCATTTTCTTTTGTTTTACGGTTTTTACCAACCCGGCAGATGTTCTTACCAGGCTTATTTTCTGGGGATACCTTTTTATCAAACTGTAAAGCGAATCGATTTCCTGGTTGGCCACGCCGTAACCGCCTGTTTCATCGCACCAAATCGAAAAAAACTGAACGTCTAATCCGCCGCGTTTTGCCCTTACAAGGTCGAAGTTTCCTTTGGGCTGAAGTTTGCCGATATCAATTCCCGATTTAATCTGATTGAAAAGAATATCGCCGTGGGTATCAATAACGATGGCGTCTGCATGAATCTTTTTTTGCGCAAACAGATTAAAATGAAAAAAAATCGACAGTACAATTATAGGGATGATTTTCATGCTTTAAAGATAAATTGTTTTACTTCTTTCAGCGCTTTATGAGATTTAAATTTGATGCAAAAGATTAGAGCCAATTAAACGCCATTGGAAATCGTGATATGTTATTCCATCGTTACCGAATTGGAGAATAGCCTTGCAAAAAATACGGCTGTTTAAGCTAGCGTTTCATTGCTTGGGGATTGTTCCTGCGTCAGAATGACAAATTATTCGAAGGTTTTCGCTTTTTCCTCAGCCTAGGTCTGAATAATCCCCACATTAAACTTTTTCGTTATTGGCGATTGATTGGCGGCCTCAATGCCCATCGAAATCACTTTCCGCGTTTCCAGGGGATCGATAATTCCGTCGACCCAAAGTCTCGATGCGGCATAGTAAGGTGTCGTTTGCTCATCGTATTTATCAGTTATCTCTTTCAATAGCCCGGCCTCCCGTTCAGGAGTTATTGTTTCTCCTTTGGCTTTTAACGAAGCCTCCTGAATTTGCAACAATGTTTTGGCTGCCTGTGCGCCACCCATTACTGCAATTTTTGCCGTGGGCCAGGCATAAATCAGGCGAGGATCATAAGCCTTGCCGCACATGGCATAATTGCCCGCACCGTAAGAATTGCCAATTACAATGGTGAACTTCGGCACTACAGAATTTGCGACTGCATTGACCATTTTTGCGCCGTCTTTGATGATTCCGCCATGCTCGGATCGGCTTCCGACCATAAAACCGGTTACATCCTGCAAAAAGACCAGCGGAATTTTCTTTTGATTACAGTTCATGATAAAGCGAGTGGCTTTATCTGCGCTATCGGAGTAGATTACACCACCGAATTGCATCTCTCCTTTTTTCGATTTAACCACTTTACGCTGGTTTGCCACAATGCCAACGGCCCACCCATCAATACGGCCCAGGCCACAAACAATACTTTGTCCGTAACCTTTTTTATACTCCTCAAATTCAGAATTATCAACCAACCGGTTAATAATATCCATCATTTCGTAAGGCTGGTCTCTGTTTTCGGGAATCAAGCCATAAATATCTTCTTCGTTTTCTTTGGGTTTTACCGGCTTCACACGATCAAAGCCAGCGTTTTCCGGCGCTCCGAGCATGCTCATGATGTTGCGAATACTATCGAGGCATGCCTTATCATTTGGATGTTTGTAATCGGTAACGCCCGAAATCTCGCAATGCGTTGTTGCGCCACCCAAGGTTTCGTTGTCAACTTCCTCGCCAATGGCCGATTTTACGAGATAAGAGCCCGCTAAAAATACGGAACCTGTTTTATCTACAATCATGGCTTCATCGCTCATGATCGGCAAATATGCGCCTCCGGCAACGCAAGCTCCCATAATGGCCGAAATCTGAACAATTCCTGAAGACGACATGATTGCATTGTTGCGGAACATCCGTCCGAAATGTTCTTTATCAGGAAATATCTCATCTTGCATAGGCAAATAAACACCGGCACTATCTACAAGATAAATCACAGGTAAGCGGTTTTCCATGGCAATTTCCTGTGCACGAAGGTTCTTCTTTGCAGTCATCGGGAACCACGCCCCCGCTTTAACCGTGGCATCGTTGGCTACAATTATGCACTGCCTGCCACTCACATAACCGATGCCACAAACCACACCTGCCGAGGGGCATCCGCCTTGTTCCTTGTACATGCCGTCGGCAGTAAAAGCGCCAATTTCTAAAAAGTTCGAGCCTTCATCAATTAAATATTTGACCCGTTCTCGAGCTAATAATTTTCCCTTTTCTTTCTGTTTCGCTGCATTCTTCTCACCACCGCCCTGGTATATTTTTTTAAGCTTCGTTTTTAGCTCATAAACCAGTTGTTTGTTTACATCCTCATTTTTGTTGAATTCGATATCCATGAGGGCAATTTAAATTTATTTTTAGAAAAAGCGCTGAGACTAAATCGGTTTCGGGTCTACGTAGGACGAAAAAAGGCGATTTTGACCATAAAGGCACAGCGCCACCAAAAATTGAGAAGCTTCAACCTGGACTGAGAAATTTGTACGACTTAAACGCTGACTTGCTAGTGGCCTTAAAAATAAATTTTAATAAACTACGCCATTAATGATCAGCTTTCTCCAATCGCCCGGAAAACCCTTGCCTTTAATGTAAGTTATTGAATGAGGATGTCCTTTTAAATTTGGCTGGTAAACGGCATCAAAGGAAAAAGTCATCTTCTGGTCGCTTTTTTCCAAAACCGTAACTTCATTATCATTATAGTCTTTATTTCCGCTGGTAAAAAACTTGTCTCCCACGCTCGCGTCAAAATCAGCTTTTATATATATCTTTAATGGATCGGTTGGATAGCTTTCTATCAATCGATTTTGCTCGTCAATTCTCATGTAATTGATTGCGATTGCATCTCCACCTATCAAAGAATAGAATTTGTAAAAAAGCTTACTGTTTATTCTAACTGTATCTTGAATTTCTATATAGTTCTCTCCGTTAGTATACCACAAATTACCAATTTGCATAGGCAGAAAAGAATCGCCCATTGGTTGGGTACTTCGGTCTTTCTTACAAGCTAATGGAACAAGCGAACATGCAAGAACCAGAATTAAACCGGCATTCAGAAAAATCTTCCTCATAATAGTAATAGTTTGTTTACTACCAAAACGGGAGAAACATTCAGGATGCTACAAACTTTAAATATTTAACTGATAAAATGGTATAGGAAAACAACTTCGCCTGTAAAAGCAGGTTTCTTTTGGTTTTCTATCTCCATTTCAATTCCCATATGCACTTTGGTAACCCCGCGAAGGTTGACAATTGAAGCCAGTTTGGCCTTTAACCTGATCTGACTGTTTACCGTTACCGGCTGAGCAAACCTTAGGCTTTCGATGCCATAGTTGATCTCCATTTTTAGATTTTGAATGTCGACAATCTCTTTCCAGAGATATGGAATCAACGACAAGGTTAAATAACCATGTGCGATGGTCGAGCCAAACGGTCCCTCATTTTTTGCTTTTTCTTCATCGATGTGTATCCATTGATGATCTAAAGTAGCATCAGCAAACTTGTTGATTTGCTCCTGAGTAATGGTATGCCATGATGAAACACCAAGTTCTTTGCCTAAATGTTGTTCGAATTCTGCGTGAGAAGTTATGATTTGCATCGGAGTATATTTTATTGTTGTATTGTTTGAATTGGTTTATTGGTTCACTAGTTTATTGGTCATTGGTTCACTAGTTCATTGGTTCATTAGTTCATTGGTTCATTGCCAGTAGTCTATTGCTAATTGTTAACTGATAATTGCCCATTGTTAATTGCTAATTGCCCATTGTTAACTGCTAATTGTTAACCGTTAACTGCAAACTGCTAATTGCAAATTGTAAACTGCAAACTGCTAATTGCAAACTGCTAATTGTAAACTGAAAACTACGTTAAATTTCTTTCCCGGAACCACACTTCATCAGGTGTAGCAGAAAAACTGTCCATTTTTCCGATTAATGTTTCGGCGTTGTCTTCATTAAACACCAAATCGCGGTTGGCTGGTTTCAGGAACTTACTTTTCACCATCATGTCCATCTGAGCAAACAAGGGATCGTAAAAACCGTTAATATTCAGCACACCTATTGGCTTAGTGTGGAGTCCCAGTTGCAGCCAGGTAAGTACCTCGAAAAATTCCTCTAATGTACCAAAGCCTCCGGGCAAAATAACGAAACCATCGCTTAAATCGGCCATTTTTTGTTTCCGCTGATGCATATTTTCGGTAACGTTCATTTCTGTCAGCCCCTTATGGCCCACTTCCTTGTCCATTAAAAACTGCGGAATTGCGCCTGTTACTTTTCCGCCCAATTCCAGAACATCATCGGCCAGCACACCCATTACGCCTACACTTCCGCCGCCATAAACCAGCATAATCTGTTCGCTTACCAGTATGCCAGCAAGCTGCTTTATACCGCTGCGCAGTTCGGGATCGCCGTTAAAATTCGATCCGCAATACACGCAAATTGCTTTTAGTTTGTTCATTCGGCTTAAAAATTTACCGAAGTTAATATTTTATCGCCGCTCTATAAATTTTTATTCGGAACAAAACCATTACGCAGCACCACCATCATTAAAACCAACAAAAAAGCGCCGAAAAATTTCGACGCCTTTAACCAAATATATAGAGAGAAAAACCTGCAAATTAAAAGCTGTAACGGAATGTTGCACCGTAGGTTCTTGGGTCGCCAAGTACGCCTGCATATAAGCCAGCGTTACCCGCGGCAGCCTGTAGCTGTTCGTAATAATTTTTGTTAGTAAGGTTTCTGCTCCAAACAAATACCGAGAACTTTTCAGACCTAAACCCTAACCTTGCGTTCAGCAAGGCATAGCCCTGAACGTTAAGCACCTTTGATGGAGTTGGATTTGATGAGTAGGTTGAACGATAACTTGCATCGCCGGCAATAAAATATCTTCCGGGCTTGGTTGCGAGGTTGCCCGGATTGCTAAATTCGGCACCGCCTGAAACGTTCCATTTCGAAATACCCGGCAATCGGCCTCCCGATGCATCCTTAAAGGCTACCTGCGTGGCAACGCCGTTAATGGATTCTGTATGGCCGGTTTCTTCGAGCGGCAGCGGCGCATTTGTAAACTTCACATATTTTCCATCAAGGTAAGCCAGCGCAGCGTTCAGCGTTAAAGATTGTTCTAACTGGTAAGTTCCGTCTATTTCGAGGCCCTTAACATTTACTTTTTCAGCATTGGCGAGGTACCCGCGGTTTACGCCCAGTTGTGGCGATTGTACGTTGGTTTGATAATCCTTAATGTCGGTATTAAAGGCGGTAACGTTCAATATTGCACCTTTAAACGGCTTCGTTTTAAGTCCGAACTCATAGTGCTCTACATATTCTGGTTTTACTACTGCCAACGATAAATCGGCCTGTCCGTTTGCCGTAGTTGGCAAGCCGCCAACGTTAACGCCAACCGGCTTATATCCGGTAGAAAACGTTCCGAACACGTTCAGTTTTTGCGTGGGGCGGTAAGATACCGTGATGTTTCCGGATAAGTTTTTGTTGCTTACATGGGTTGCAAATTCCTGATTGCTGTAAACCGCAGCTTTGAGCGCAAGCAAAGCGGCATCGGTGGTTTGCAAGCCTCCATAAGTGTTCCTATTGTAATCAACATCTTTTTTATCGTACGTGAACCTTAAACCCGGCAGAACATGTAAGTGCTCTACGATTTCCCAATCTGCTTGCCCAAATATGGCGGCACTTAACGATTTGATGGTAGAGTTGGTTTTAATACCGAATCCATCGAGCAGGCCGGGGGTTGAGTATAACGCCTGCGAACCCGTGTTTCCGGTTTGTACAAACCGCCATTGATCTTTTCCAACCTCTTCCGTTTGATCGAGGCCCTGTAAATTTTGGGCTAGCGCAAACACGCCAATTACGCCGCTTAATTTCTCTGTTATGTTGCCTGCGTACCTAACTTCTTGCGAATACTGGTCGTGACGGGAATTGCCCTGCGATTTGGTGAGTGCCGAAAGTTGCGAAAAATCCCGGTCGTTGGTTGGGTCCCAGTTCCAAAATCGCCATGCGGTTGTAGCGGTTAATGTGCCATTGCCAATTTTATAATCAACGTTTAACGATAATCCTCCAATTGATTGATTATGTCGCCAAGGTGTATTGGTGTTGATTTCCCTCGAAAACGGATCGATTTTGGGCTGTTGATAGCCCAGGTCTGAAACGATTTGCGCATATTGGCGATAGGCGCTTCGCTCGGTTGTTGTAACACCAGCGATAACCAATGGATAACCTGCGGGATGCTGAACGCTTACATCGCCACTAAGCAATATTTTGAGCCTATCGGATGGCGTGAAATAAAGCTGCCCCTTAAAACCAAGATTATTCTGGCCGCTATACTTTCTTTCTTCTAAAGTATTCCAAATCGTACCATCGCGTTGCGTACCCGAAATGGATATTTTGGCAGCCAGATTTTTCGCTACTCCTCCGGATACCGAGGTTTTTGCCTGAATGAAATTGTAATTTCCAACGCTCATCTCCACCTTTGCAGTCGGCGTTTGGGTAGGTTTGGTCGTGGTAATATTAAATGCGCCTGCGGTGGTGTTTTTACCAAATAGCGTGCCTTGTGGACCGCGGATTACCTCAATTTGTTCGATATCTAGAAAATCGGTAGAGGTGGCCGCCGGGCGGGCATGGTAAACCCCATCTACATAAAAGCCTACACCGGGATCTATCCCATCGTTTGTTAAACCAAAAGTAGAACCCAAGCCTCTGATATTCAATGTCGTGTTTCTTGCATTAGAAGCATATAACTGAACAGATGGAACCAATTCTTTTAACCTGTTTACATTAAAAGCACCCGCGTTTTCTGCTGCATGCCCGCCAATCACGGTAATCGGGATCGGTACATCTTGCAATACTTCCGATCGCCGCCTCGAGGTTACGACAATTTCATCGAGCAGGGTATTTTCTACCAAAACAAGCTCGAGTGGTGTATCTTGGAATGCCAATACCTGAAAATCTTGTGGCTTGTACCCTACTGAACTTACCTGGATATAAAACGGAGGTTGTTGTTTAGCGTCGATTGTAAATGCACCGTCGACATCGGCGATTGTAGCAATATTAGTTCCTCTTATTTTAATGGTGGCATTGGGAATGGTGATGCCGTTAGCGCCTTTTACAATTCCCTTTATGGAAGTTTGAGCTACAGCAAATTTTGCGGAAAGTGTTAAAAATACCAGGAGAAATAAGTTTTGTTTCATAATTTTCTTTGGACGGATAAACGATCGATTCGTCGATCAGCTTTCCGTGATTACAGTTTTTTAAAAATTCGATGGGTGCTAGAAACAACAAATCGTTTTAATATATTAAATCTATAGATTTAGTCGACAAATATATTAAAAAATGGTTATCACCAAATTTTATTTTGAAAAATTTATTTAACGAAGGTTTGAAGATATTTTATTTGCGATGGAAACGCGGTTGAAGGCGGAATTGGAATAGCAATTTTTTATTGTTAGATTGTTTAGTCATTCGATGAATCTATAGGCTCAGGTGTCAGTCTGAGCGGAGCCGAAGACTTCTTTTTATAGAAAAATCTATTAACGTCTGCCCTTCGACTCCACTACCATTGACGTTTTCGTCATTGCGAAATCGATTTTTCATCGATTGAAGCAATCTCATTAGCGATTTTATTGCAGAATAGATTGCTTTCCCGAGAAATCGGGACAGGCTGTGCCTCGCAATGACGACCGCTTCAAAAATGTCACTCATATTGATTTGTTTGCTAAAAAATTAAAACTCAGGGTGACAATGTTTCTTTAGATTTACCCCTAAATAAACTTTATCGAGGCGGACGCTGAGTGTGACAAGGAGAATTTTAACAAAAAAAACGGAGCAATCGTTTCCGATGCTCCGTTATCTATTAACCTGAGTTCGATTAATATTTCAACAAAATTATTTTAACGACATTAACAAGCCATCACGTCATTCTCACGCAGGTGGGAATCTTAAAGCATTCGGCTATTTGTTGCATTAAGCCCCCCAGTCAAGCTGAGGGTGACGACCAGTCATAATAAAGAATCGATAAAACCCATAAAGTGGATGCTTATTAATCGAACTCAGGTTATTAACGTTTTTATTCTGAAAGATTTCTCCGCTACGGTCGAAATGACGACTGAACGATTGAAAAAGGAGCAATCGTTTCCGATGCTCCGTTATCTATTAACCTGAGTTCGATTAATATTTCGACAAAAAATTATTTTAACGACATTAACAAGCCATCACGTCATTCTCACGCAGGTGGGAATCTTAAAGCATTCGGCTATTTGTTGCATTAAGCCCCCCAGTCAAGCTGAGGGTGACGACCAGTCATAATAAAGAAATCGATAAAACGCATAAAGTGGATGCTTATTAATCGAACTCAGGTTATTAACGTTTTTATTCTGAAAGATTTCTCCGCTACGGTCGAAATGACGACTGAACGATTGAAAACGGAGCAATCGTTTCTGATGCTCCGTTATCTATTGTTAACCGTTTTATTCTGAAAGATTTCTCCGCTACGGTCGAAATGACGACTGAACGATTGAAAAAGGAGCAATCGTTTCTGATGCTCCGTTATCTATTGTTAACCGTTTTATTCTGAAAGATTTCTCCACTTCGGTCGAAATGACGACTGACGAATCTTCCGACTTTCGGACTTCCCGACTTCGGACTTCTAAACTACCTAGTATAGTTTGGCGCTTCTTTGGTAATTGTGATATCGTGTGGATGACTTTCACGCATACCGGCAGCCGTAATCTGTACAAATTGTGCTTCTTGCAATGCTTCGATACTGGCAGCACCACAGTAGCCCATACTTGCCCGCAAACCACCGATGTACTGATACATTACTTCGGCCAAAGTGCCTTTAAATGGTACACGACCTACTATTCCTTCAGGAACCAGTTTTTTAATGTCATCTTCTACATCCTGGAAATAACGATCTTTAGATCCCTGCTCCATGGCTTCGATAGATCCCATACCGCGGTAAGATTTAAATTTACGACCTTCGTAGATGATGGTTTCGCCTGGCGATTCTTCAACCCCGGCAAACAATGAACCAGCCATAACAGTACTTGCACCCGAGGCAATTGCCTTTGCAATATCGCCCGTGTGCTTAATGCCGCCATCGGCAATAACCGGAATCCCTGTGCCTTTTAACGCTTTTGCACATTCGAAAACGGCATATAACTGAGGAACACCAACACCGGCAATAATTCGTGTTGTACAAATCGAGCCCGGGCCAATACCTACTTTAACAGCATCGGCGCCTGCATCGGCTAAAAATTTAGCTGCTGCTCCGGTTGCAATGTTGCCTACAATTACCTGAAGATCGGGATATTTTGCTTTAACTTCTTTTAATTTATCTACAACTCCCTTCGAGTGACCGTGAGCGGTGTCGATCGTAATTACATCTACCCCGGCGTGTACCAATGCATCAACACGTTGTAAAGTATCTGCGGTTACCCCTACGGCCGCACCTACCCGCAAACGACCGCGTTCGTCTTTACAGGCAGCAGGATAATTCTTCACCTTCGAAATATCTTTAAAAGTAATTAAACCGCTTAGGTAACCATCGGTTGAAACCACGGGTAATTTCTCAATTTTATGGTATTGTAAAATTTCCTCTGCTTGTACAAGGTTTGTTCCTTCTGGGGCGGTAATAAGATTTTCTTTGGTCATTACCTCAGCAATTGGCCTTGCCATGTTTTTTTGGAAACGTAAATCGCGGTTGGTAATAATACCTACCAATTTATTGTCGCTGGTTACCACCGGAATACCGCCAATTTTATGCTCTTTCATAATTTTAAAAGCATCGGCAACTACTGCAGTTTCCAATAGCGTAACGGGATCTTGAATCATTCCGCTTTCCGAGCGCTTAACCTTGCGCACTTCATTGGCTTGTCTTTCAATCGTCATGTTTTTGTGCAACATGCCAATACCTCCATTTTGTGCAATAGCGATGGCCAGTTCAGCTTCGGTTACGGTATCCATTGCTGCAGAAATCAACGGTACGTTAAGCTTGATTTTTTTTGTTAAGAAAGTGCTTGTATTTACATCACGAGGCAGGATTTCGGAATATGCGGGCACTAAAAGTACGTCGTCATAAGTTAAGCCTGTAGCAATAAATTTTGTGGGGTCGAGTTGCATAGCAAATAAATTAGGAGTTATTATTTGCCAGGCAAAGATACGAAAATATCAGGAAATAAAAGCACAAAATCTAAAATAGATAAATATTGAGCTTCGCTGACAAATGTACTTTAATGCGATATATTTTGTTTTTACTTAAAGCTTAGTTATTATTATGTCGAAATCAAAAATCTAAAAAGAAATGACCATAACAGAAAACCAGTATTTTGAAGGAAATGTAAAATCACTTGGCTATCAATCAACGGAAGGAAAATCGACCGTTGGCATCATAAACCCGGGCGAATACCAATTTGGCACTGCCCAAAAGGAGATTATGCACGTTATTGAAGGAACATTATCTGCATTGCTGCCGGAAAGTGAGGAATGGCAGATCTTCTCGGCCGGGACAAGTTTTACTGTTTCTGCAAATTCTTCTTTTCGGGTGAGAACGGACGTGCAAACAGCTTATTTGTGCCAGTATAGATAAGATTTTGCGGGAGTAATTTAATTAAATTAATTTTTTAACCGGTTATAAGTGCTTAAAAACGCTTAAAGTTGAGTATATTACCAGTTATTCAGCAGCTTAAAAGACGACACCTGATAACAACAAATGAAACGAGTATAACTTTTAGTATTGGTTATTTTGACATTTTCAGCTTGCAATAACACGCTGACAAATCGGACAACCAACAAAATCAGGAAAGAAAATGGAACAAAGAATTAGCGTGTTGACAATTGGAGCGGACGACATAAACGCAATGAAAAACTTCTATGGACAAGTTTTAGGTTGGAATACAGTAGCTGAAAACAAAGGCACAGCATTTTATAAATTCAATGGATTTTTATTGAGTATCTGCGACAGGAAAACGCTTGCTGACTTTATCGAGGTTGACCATAACGGACAGGGTTTTCGCTCTGTAACAATTGGCTACAATGTTAACAGCAAAGAAGAAGTGTTCGAACTCTACGACCAACTGAAAGATAAAGTAAAAATTTTGAAAGCGCCTACAGAGCCACCATTTGGCGGACTTTTCTTTTATTTTGCAGACATTGAAGGAAACATAATTGAAGTTGCTCAAAACTCATTTATTACGTTTGACAAAGACAAAAATGCCATTGACCACAAACCAATTGACCATTTGTAAAACGACAAGAAACTGAATTAATTTGAGGAATTGAAAAGCCAGTCGAAAAAGGGCTTTTATCTAAGTTGTTTAGCCGATAATATTAGCTGCAAAAATGCTAGTGGGTAACAGCGTTTTGCAGTGGCAGGCGAAACTGAAAGTTCAATGGTTGTTCTTCTATTTAACTTTTGTGGAAAATTGCGGATTTGTGCTCGATGTTCGCCCGAATGCAAAGGCCCGAACCGCTGTACGCCATCTTATCGATACGAAACTTGCAATATTACATTTGCAACATCAAAATATTTTCTACAAATTTGTATCCAAGTGAAGACGATTAATAATGTATCTGATTGAAAAAACAATAGAATTTGATAAATGGTTTCGGAAACTGAACGATCTGAGAGCAAAATCAAAAATTTTGTTCAGACTTCAAAAATTAGAAAATGAAGAACACTTTGGAGATTGTAAATCGGTTGGAGATGGAATTAGCGAACTGAAAATCAATTATGCGAAAGGGTACAGAATTTATTTCAAAGAAACTGACGGGAAGATTATTATCCTGCTAATTGGCGGAGACAAATCAACTCAACAGAAAGACATTCAGAAAGCCATAGAAATCTGGAACAAATTAAAAAAGTAGAAAAATGGAAACGTCAAAATTTGATATAGCGGACTATTTAGACAGCAACGAAATGATTGCAGAATACCTAAATGCAGTTTTGGAAGAAGGAAACGATACTGATGTTGTAGCTGCAATCGGGCATATTGCTAAGGCAATTGGTATGACCAAAATCGCGGAAGAAACCGGAATGAGCAGACCGAGTTTATACAAGGCGCTATCAGAAGGTGCCAAACCACAATTTTCAACTATTATGAAAGTGCTAAAAGCTGTTGGTGGACAAATACGAGTAAATCCAATATCAGCCTAAAAGAACGCACAACATTAACGATCATTTCAAGCTCTCAACTTCGGCTTTTAACTAAAACACAATAAAAAACCCCTGTCCGTTTACGTGGCTGGTTATGAACGAGATAGTCGATAAACTGCACTATTTTTTCGCTTTCTGTTGTGAAATAAGAACAGAAATGAAGCGGATTTCGAACAAATATCCATTGAAAATACCATTACTTTTACTATATTCGTCTATCAACTCTCTTTAATTAACATCCCAATTTAACTTAAAACTTAAAATTGCAGGATCTTAATTATGACCAAAAACGCCCTCAGACTCTTAATTCTGGTGCTTTGCATTGGAATCCAAACTGCCTATTCCCAAAAATCAACCTTCGAGAAACGAGAAGTTAAATTCGGAAAAATTTCGCCCGAAGAATTTGAAACAAAAGCCCAGGGGGTAGACTCTGCCGCTTCGGCCATTAAATTGTTCGACATTGGCGATTGCTATTTCGAATATGAATCTTTTTCGGGTCGGTTCGTTTCCATCTTCGAAAGGCACATCCGTTATAAAATATTGACCAAAAGCGGGTACGACCTGGCCAATTTCGAACTCCAACTTTACAAAAATAGTAACTCACAGAAAGAGGATTTAAGTTACATGGATGCCGCCACTTATAACATGGTAGATGGGAAAATGGTAACGAGTAAATTATCCAAGGATGCAAAGTTTACCGAAAGTTTCGATAAAAACCATGACATTAAGAAGTTTGCATTGCCCAATGTTAAAGAAGAATCAATAATCGAATTTAAATATAAAATCAAATCTGATTTTATATTTACCCTCCGACCATGGAAATTTCAGTCGAGAGTACCAACCCTATATACCGAATTCAGTGTTAAAATTCCCGAATACTACCACTACAAGCAAAATTTAACCGGATATTATCTGGTAAACCACCCCGTTCACGAGGTAGTCAATACAACCTATGTAGCAGGTTTAACGTCGACAGCAACTTTAGACACCTACTTTCTTGAAAACGTGCCTGCGCTAAAAGATGAGCGGTATGTAACCACAATGGATGATTACATCCCGAAGATAGAATTTGAACTGAGGGCAACCAACTTTCCCGGCGATGTTTACAGAGACCATACCGGAACATGGCCAAAAATTGTCAACATTTTAAAAGAACATGAGAATTTTGGGGAATATATTGATAGAGGAAGCTATGCAAAATCGGTGCTGCCTGAGATACTAAAGGGAGAAAAAGATACGCTGGCCATGGTGAAATTGATTACCAAGCATGTTAAGCATACCTTAAAATGGAACAAGAGCCACAATAAATACACATCAGAAACGAATCCAAAAACGATTTTTGAAAAGAAAACCGGATCTTCTGCCGACATCAACCTCGCATTGATCAACTTGTTGAGAGAAGCTAAATTAGATGCCAATCCAGTACTAATCAGCACACGATCGAATGGAATGCACCCGGGCTATCCGATAATGTCGGCCTTCGATAATGTTGTCGGGACTATCAAAATTGCCGGAAAAACGTACTTTTTAGATGCCACCAATGTCGATCTGCCTGTTGGCATGTTAGATTATGAAAACCTCAGTCATCAGGGCTTTTATGTAGACTTAGCAAACAAAAATGGCAGATGGATCTCCTTAGAGCCTGATATAATAGACGAAAAAATATACGCCTACAATTTCACTCTCGACACTGATAACAAGCTCACCGGTGTGATCAACCAATACGCCAAGGGATATTCCGCATTGCGATTGAGAAACAGATACAGGAATACGAAAAATCAGGATGAGTTTCTTAAAGACTTCAAAAGCGACAAAACGGGCCTTGAAATTTCGAAGTACGAGATTCTTAACCTCGATAGCCTCGATAATCTCTTAACCGAGTCGATCGATGTCGTTATTGAAGACAATGTTGAAGAGGCTGGTAACCTGGTTTATTTCACTCCCCTACTTTTCGAAAGGACAAAAGAAAATTTATTTAAGCAAGAGAAGCGCAAGTTTCCGGTTGATTTTGCCTGTCCCTTTCGCGAGACATTCAGGATTACCTTAAATTTTCCAGAAGAGTATGAAGTTGAAAAGTTACCGAAAGGCGGTGTTTATAAGCTGCCGAATGATAATGGACAATTCAGTATCAACTTTGTGGCACAGGGAAAAGCCCTGATGGTAAAAAGCATAATCAACATTAATAAGTCGTTTTATACGCCCGACGAATATTTTGATTTGCAAGCGCTGTTTAAAGCAATTGTAGAGAGACAGGCAGAACAAATTGTATTTAAGAAGAAAGCATAATGAAGTATTTTTTGAGTTTAGCCCTATCACTTTATGGTTTCGCTGCTGCTTGTCAAAACGGTTACGATGTAGCGAAAATACCTGCCGAATTAAAAAAGGACGCTATTGCAGTGGTACGGAATGAAGAACAATTTTTCGACGTTAAAAACCTTGGTGCTGGCCAGTTTGAATATAAAATAGCGATTACTATACTAAACAAAGCGGGCGACAATTTTGCTGAAATGGAAGAGATGTACGATAAATTCTCGAACATTTATAGCATCAAAGCTACTTTGTACGATGCCAATGGCAAGAAGGTAAAAGATTACAGAAATTCTGATATAAAGGATCAAAGCTTAATGTCTGACTTTTCTATTTTTGACGACAACCGGGTTAAGCGATTAAGATTTGTGAGTGTGAGCTACCCCTACACCATTGAATACAGTTACAAACAAGATTTTAAGGGTCTTTTATACTTTCCATCGTGGAGAGATTTTAAGGGCTACAACGTTTCCATCGAGAAATCATCTTATATCCTCCAAAAAGACAAAAATTATCAATTGCGGTATCTTACATCAAAAGGGCTAAAAACCGATTCGATCAGCGTAGATGATAAAGTGCAATACAAATGGGCAAGCGCAAACAAGGCGGCCTTAATCCGCGAACCATTAAGTACAGGTGTCGATAATATTACTTCGTGGGTTAAGGCTTCGCCCGATCAATTTGAATACGATGGCTCTACCGGCAACTTTAATAACTGGAAGAGCTTCGGAGCCTGGATTCATGGTTTAAATGCAGACGGTAACAAGCTGCCCGATGCTACCAAACAACTGGTTCAAACGTTAATTAAGGATGCCAAAACCCCGAAAGAAAAGATTCGGGCTTTGTATAACCATCTGCAGCAGAACACACGATATGTGAGTGTTCAGCTAGGGATTGGTGGCTTTAGGCCCATATTGGCTGAGAAAGTTGCACAGGTTAATTACGGCGATTGTAAAGCCCTTTCAAATTACATGAAGGCCCTGCTTTCGGAAGCTGGAATTACATCAAACCTTGTTGTAATAGGAAACGACATGCCTAGTTTAAATAGAGAGTATGCGAGCATGGGCCAGGCCAATCACATGATTTTGTGTGTGCCGCTGGCCAGTGATACCGCTTTTTTAGAATGCACAAGCCAATATAAGCCGATGGGATTTATAGGCAACAGCAATGCCGATCGGGATGTTTTGATGATTACGGAAGATGGTGGAAAAATTGTACATACGCCTGTTTACACGGCAAAAGACAACTATCAAATTAGAAAGACCAAAATTAGGGTGAATGAAGATGGTACTGGCCTGTTGGGCCTTGAATCGGTCTACGGCAACGCCAGATTTGAAAATTATTTCGGATATACCTTGCTTGAACCCGTTACACTCCGCAAGCGCATTATTGAAGGAAGCCCGGTGCCCATTAATGAGTTAATCAACGTCAAATACACTCAGGCAGACAAAACTTTGCCGGTGCTTACAGAAGAACTCAGTTTTAAAACAAATAAACTGTTAACCAAGGGCGGTGATAAATTGTTTTTGGTAATAAACCAGATCAATAGAGAGGAGCATGTGCCCTTAAAAGTTGAAGATAGAAAAACGTATTTTTCAGTTCCATTTAGTTACAGTGATGAAGATGAGATTGTTTATACACTGCCAAGCGGCTACAAAGTTGAGTTTATTCCAAAAGATGTGACCATTACCTCTGAATTTGGTACGTATACGGCAAAGTTTGCAACTAAGGATAATACGATTGTGTACACACGAACGCAAACCATGACTGATAAAAAATATCCGCCGGAAAAATACAATGAGTACGTAGATTTTTACAAGAAAATTTATCAGGCTGATAAGCAAAAGGCAGTTTTGACGAAGGTGTTGTAAAGTCGGGTTATCGAAACCCGTAAGCAAATAAATATAGCTGCGTACGTGCTGGTAACTCAGATTAGGTTGGCGAATCAGCAATGTCTATTCTCTCTGATGAGCTAACATAATGAATCCTTATCGTTAGGCTTAATTAAACAGTGCAATAGCTAAAACAAGTAGAAAATAACTTAAAACACTAACTTCTTGACTTTTCTGATAGTCACAAATAATCAGATAACATTTAAATTAAAAACTCTAAAAAAATGAACGATCAAAAACAAATTTCAAATGCGCCAATGGTTTTGGGCATCATCGGCGGAATTACTGGGCTTCCAGCCGCACTCTGTTCCAGCGCTTGCGCAGCAGGATTTTCGAGTCTCGGAGAAAGTGCAACGGCCCAATCAACCCAAGAGGCAGGAAGTCTATTTTTAGGACTTGGTTTAACTGCCGCAGTTTTAGGACTGGCAAGCGCGTTCCTTTACAAAAGCAGCCCGAAATTATGGGGATTTGTGATGATTCTAGCGGGCTGTATTTCCGGTATTACGCTTATCACATTTAATTTTTTGTCTTTAGTCGTGTGCATCCTCTTCTTAATCGGTGGAGTTATTGCAGTGGTTCAAAAAAAGCCTTTGTCTGCGTAATAAAAGATGGGGCATTTGCCCCCTCTTTATTGAACTATGTTGAGATATTTTCAAATTGGCGAAAATCTATCAATTCCTTCTTACAATCTTTTTGTTGGAATTGGGATTGCTGTGGCTATGGTATATTTACAATACGAAAAACAGTTTTCTCTTCTCGATGCAGACAAAAAAAATGCAATTCATTTAGGACTTTTGCTTTCAATAATGATGGGGTTCGTAGGTGCATTTACGTTTGAAGCATATACACAAGGTACTCCGTTAAACTGGCACAATCTCAACCAAATCGGCCTGACATTTTTAGGTGGAGTAACTGTAGGTATTTTAACGCTTACTATTTTCTTAAAACTAAAATCAATTGCAGTATTAAGAACGTTAAACTTGCTTACACCTGCTTTTTGCTTATCACATATTTTAGGTAGAGTCGGTTGTTTTTTTGCGGGTTGCTGTTTTGGCTCACCAACAAATCTTAGTTTCGGAGTTCAGTTTCCAGAACACAGCTTGGCGCATGATCATTTTATGAAAAATGTTCATGTCCATCCTACTCAACTTTATGAAAGCTTTTTCATCTTCATCGTGTTCCTCACAGTAAGAAAGCCCGAAATTAAAAGCAAATTTTTAATCTATTTATTTTCTTATTCTGTATTTAGATTTTTCATTGAGTTCATCAGAGCCGATAACAGGGGAACCATATTTAACCAATCAATCTTAACACCCTCTCAATTTATCTCTTTGGCAGCTGCTATCGTTATTATAGCTTTTACAGCGAGGCAAAAACTAAAATCATACAACCTTTAAAACTATTAAATATGAACACTATTTTCGGACTTCTACTTTTAGCTAGTCTAGTATTTCTAATCATCGGTCTTATTAATCCGAATCTTTCTTTGTTTTGGTTTAAAAAGCAAAAAACCAGAGCTGCCTCATCGATTATTTTTGGCGTATCGTTAGTGATTTCGTTTATTTTATTCACTCTTACAACAGCTACTTCAACAAAAACTGCTTCGAGCACAACCGCAGAAGTGCCTATAGTCGAAGAAAAAAAACAAGAAAAATCGTGGCAAACGGTTTACACTTTCAAAGGAAATGGCGAAAAAAAATCTGCAACCTTTGAATTAACTGGCGCTGAGGCACGAATTAAGTATAAATACAACAACGATGAGCGAGTAAATATCGGAGTATTTGCCGTTTTCATTGTAGATGAAGGGAAGGACCTTATGGCAGAAGGTGGTTTTCCGGAAATCATGACTTCAGAACCAAATGAAGAAAGTGAAAGTTCAATACAGAAGAGTGCTGGCCGTTATTATATGAGCGTGAAAGCAGCCGGCAAGTGGACGGCCGTTATAGAGGAATTCAAATAATAAGATTTAATTTAGAAAGC
>Ga0308165_1002002_pt1 | contig 26099 bp, 31 predicted proteins | sample PhyWR2_FD_201032 | JGI IMG/M metagenome (GOLD analysis project Ga0308165, IMG submission 201032) | Phyllosphere microbial communities from UC Gill Tract Community Farm, Albany, California, United States - DLSLW.R2 | ecosystem: Host-associated > Plants > Phyllosphere > Unclassified | place: USA... | reverse complement strand
CTCTGTAGGAGCGGGCTTGCCCGCGATGCTTTTAGCTATCGGAAAAACGCCGCAGGTATTCAACCTGCTCCCGATGCGCAACCTCCTGCACCACCGGCCGTAACCGCACCTGCGCTCCCGGCAGACTCTGCGCCAGCCGCGCCAACGCCAGCGGCGTCAACGCACCAAGGCGTGGATAACCCCCGATGGTCTGGCGATCGTTGAGCAACACGATTGGCTGACCGTCTGGCGGCACCTGCACCGCGCCCAGCGGAATACCTTCGGAAATCATCGGTTTCCCCTGATAAGCCAACGCCGGACCCAGCAGGCGCATGCCCATGCGATCGGCACGGCTGTCGAGTGTCCAGGGGCTGTTGAATGCATCGAACAGACTTTGGCCACTGAACTCACCGATCTGCGCCCCCACGATCACATCCAGTGGCGCATCGAGTTTGAAATCCGGCACCTGTTCGGTTGGCACCTCCCGTACCAGCAACGGCGCATCGGCGTGATAGCTCAACGACGCGCCCTTGACCAACGCATGCCCTCTGCCATCCAGCCCGCCCAGCTCTTCACGCACTACGGTGGCACAACTGCCCAGCACCCGCGGCGCCTCAAATCCGCCCGGCGCGGCGAGATAAGCCCGCGCGCCCAATAGCGGCTGGGTGAACAGCAAACGTTGGCCTTTGCGCATCTTGAAACTGCGCCAAGGCATCAGCGCCTGACCGTCCAGTTGTGCGCCCAGATCCGCACCCGCCAAAGCCAGCAGGCAATCTTCTTCGGCTCCCACGGTAAATCCGCCCAAGGTGATTTCGATGACGGCGGCACCCAAAGCATTGCCCAACAACCAGTTGGCCCAAGACATCGAACGCCAATCCAGCCCGCCGCCTTGGGTCACGCCCAGGTGGCGTACACCGAATCGACCGGCGTCCTGCAACAGGCACAATGGCGTGCTCGCTTCGATTGAGAGCCGGCTCATGCTTGAACCTCCAACGGCGTGTCGTCACCGCCCAGGTTGATGAACTCGGCATGGCTGATGGGGGCGAACCGCGCGGTGTCACCCGGCTGCATCAGGCTGTACCCCTCGCGATCGCGGTCGAACAATCGGGCCGGTGTGCGACCGATCAGGTTCCAGCCACCTGGAGAGACAGCCGGATAAGCGGCAGTCTGCCGTTCGGCGATCCCGACGCTCCCCGCCGCGACCTTCTTGCGCGGGGTATTCAGGCGCGGCGCGGCCAGCGCTTCCTCCACCAGCCCCATGAAAGCGAAGCCTGGTGCGAAACCCAGCGCGAACACCTGGTACTCACGCTCGCTATGACGGCGGATCACTTCCTCGACTGTCAAACCGCTGCGCTTGGCCAACAGGCTCAACTCCGGACCGACGCTCAGGTCGTACCACACCGGCAACACATGGCATTGGCCGCTGCTGCGGGTATTGGGTGACAGATCGATCAACGCCTCGGCGATCAGCTCTCGAGCCTGCGCAGGACTCAAGGCATTGAGATCGTAATGCACCATCAGCGTCGTGTAGGACGGCACCAGGTCGATGAGCTGTCCGGCAAATGCTGCACGCAGGTTTTCGCTGGCAGCGAGCATCCACGGCATGTTGCTTTCGGCGATTTCGTCGAACAGGCGCACCATCAGGCAATCCAGTGCGACGCCTTCGATGCGCAGCTTCATGATGCGCCCAACTGATCAAGGGCTTCACGAATCCGCTGCACTGCCGCCACCGAACTGGCGTTGTCGCCATGGACGCACAGGGTGTTGGCCCTCAAGTGCAAGGCGCTGCCGTCGCTGGCGGTAAGCGGCTCGCCACGGGCAATCTTCAAGGCCTGGGTGATGATCGTTTCCGGATCGTGGTGCACGGCACCCGGCAGTTGCCGCGAAACCAACCGGCCGGCACTGTCGTAGGCGCGGTCGGCGAAGGCTTCAAACCAAAGGGTCACACCGTACTCATCGCCCAATTGCTGCGCGGCGCTGTTGTCGCGGGTGGCCATCAGCATCAACGGCAATGTCGAGTCGTAGGCCGCAACAGACTGTAGCACCGCACGCAATTGCGCAGGGTTGGCCATCATGTCGTTGTACATCGCGCCGTGGGGTTTGACGTAGCTCACCCGTCCACCCTGCGCACGGCACAGACCATCGAGAGCGCCGATCTGGTAATGCAGGATGTCTTGCAGTTCTTGCGCGGTGTACACCATGGAACGCCGGCCGAACCCCACCAAATCCTGATAGGCAGGATGCGCGCCAATCTGCACGCCGTTACTCAGCGCCAGGCTGACGGTCTTGCGCATGATGCTCGGGTCCCCTGCGTGGAACCCGCAGGCAATGTTGGCGCAATCGATGAAGGGCATGACCTCGGCGTCCAGACCCATGGTCCAGTTACCGAAACTCTCGCCAATATCGCAGTTCAATAGCAGACGGCTCACGGTGAACACTCCTGTTGGCTTTGTTCTTTTCAACGGCGGGCAAATCTTCGCGCTGATTTTACGGGTATTGTCCTGAGCCCCGACGACGCCTATCGTGAGAACCGGATGCGGTGATTTTTGGGCGCACTGCCCTGTCGCGTCCAACTAATTAAATCCTGTTCCAGACATAAGAAAAATTTATCCCCCCCGAGCAACCCCCATGAACCTGAAGTTTCTCGAGACCTTCGTCTGGGTCGCCAGACTCAAGAGTTTTCGCCTGACTGCAGACAAGCTGTTCACCACCCAGGCCTCGATTTCCAGTCGCATTGCCGTACTCGAGAGTGAGCTGGGCGTGAAGCTGTTCCTGCGTGATTCGCGCGGCGTGAGCCTGACGCCTGAAGGCTTGAAGGTACTTGAGCACGCCGAGCAGATGATGGACACCATGCAGGCGCTGAAACAGTCGATCGAGACGCGCTCCAGCAAGGTCGGCCGGGTGCGCATCGGCGTGATGGACACCGTCATCCACACCTGGCTGAGCCCCCTGGTCGCGCAGATGACCGAGCTGTACCCGCTGGTGGAAATCGAACTGGTGGCCGATACCTCGCTGAACCTCTGCGATCAGTTGCAAAAAGGCTTTCTCGATGTGGCCTTGCAAACCGATCTGTTGCGACAGGAAAGCGTGCGCAGCCTGGAATTGGCCAGCCACTCGATGGGCTGGATCGCCGCCAGCAATTCCCTGTACAACCGAGCGTATTCAGGTGTCGCCGACCTCGGCAACGAACGCATCATCACCTACTCGAAAAACTCCCACCCGCATCAACAAGTGCTCGCGCTGATGCAGGCCAACGGTGTGATGACGCCCAAGCTGAACTGCGTGAACTCGGTGTCGGCGATCACCCGGCTGCTGCGGGACGGTTTTGGCATCGCGGCGTTGCCACCCGTGCTGGTAGCCGAAGAGCTGGCGAGCGGGGAGTTGACCCTGCTGGCCATCGACCAACGGCCGCCGGATTTGCAGGTGGTGGTGTCGTGGCGCACCGGGGTGGAGTGGGTCGAGGAGATTGTGGCGTTGTGTCAGCGGGTGCTGACGGACTACGCGAGTCGGGTGGGGGATAACTACGTCGTGCTGGCACGCTGAAGTGACCCTCCCCTGTAGGAGCGAGCTTGCTCGCGATAGCGGTTTGTCAGTCACCCATGGTGTGGCTGGTTGACCGCTATCGCGAGCAAGCTCGCTCCTACAGGGACTACTTCACTGCAACCCACGCACATCCCGGTCTTCGATCGGCCGGCTCTGGCGCAGGCGTCGGCCGCCCAGCACCACCCAATCGATCAGGCGGAACAGGCACTCGATGCCGAACGACAACAGCAAAGCACCGCTCATGCCCCAGATCATCGCTTCGGGCGTCAGCAGGATCTGATAGCTGTAGCCGTTCCAGGTTTCCTTGCGGATATCCGGGTCGGCGGCGAGCACCACTTGCAGGAAACGCACGTACCAGGGCCCCTGCATGGCCTGGAACTGTTTATCAAGCGCCACCTGGCGGGTCAGCAGGTGGCTCAGGCTGTCGGCGTCACTGCGAAATATCGGGTCTTCGCTGGCGCGGTAATGGGCGACCAGCGCCTGCATGTCGCCCTTGAAGAACTGGTTGGCGGTGTTCTGAAAACCGCTGAGGCTGATCTGCGCCTCAATCAGGTGCGCTTCGATACGCTTGGTGTAGTCGTTGATAAAGCCTGGCACCTGGACACCAATCAACAGGCCCGCCGCGAACAACACCAGCCGTAGATAACTGAGCAACATGAGAGCGTCCTTTATTCGGTCTTGCCTTGGCTGACGCATTCACCACGTCGCCACAGGCTCCATTGGCCCGGCTCGTAGCGGGTCCAGGTTTCGTTTTCGGTCAAAGGTTCGGTGGCGATCACCGTCACCACGTCGTTGGGCGTCGTCTCGGCCTGGAAGTCGACGATCACATCGACATCTTTCAGGCGCGCCGGGCCGAACGGTGCGCGACGGGTAATCTGCGCCAATTTCGTGGAGCAGTAGCAGAACAGCCAATCGCCGTCGCTGAGCAGGCAATTGAACACGCCTTTGCTGCGGTATTCGGCGCAAGCGGCCACCAGGTCCGGCAGCAACGCTTGGACGTCCACCGGCTCGGGGAACCCGGCGCGTACGCGGTTGAGCAAATCGCAGAACGCCGCTTCGCTGTCGGTATCGCCAACAGGGCGATAGAAGCTGGTGGTCGGTTGAAAATCCGCCAACTGGCCGTTGTGCGCAAAACACCAATTTCGCCCCCACAGCTCTCGCACGAACGGGTGGGTGTTGGACAGGCAGACCTTGCCGACGTTGGCCTGGCGGATATGCCCGATCACCACTTCGCTCTTGATCGGATAACGCTGCACCAGATTGGCGACTTCCGATTCGCTGCTTGCCGCCGGATCCTGGAACAGGCGAAGGCCGCGTCCCTCGTAGAATGCGATGCCCCAGCCATCACGATGAGGGCCGGTACGCCCGCCGCGCTGCATCAATCCGGTGAAGCTGAACACGATATCGGTCGGGACATTGGCGCTCATGCCCAATAACTCACACATGCTCGGACTCTCTGTAAGGCAGGGGCAAGGTTACAAACGCGGTTCGACCCGCATACGCTGCGGGTTGCTCGGGACTGGCGGACGGCCATAACGGTCATCCCCGGCACCGCCGAACGGTTGGTCGTCGTCCGGCTCGTCGACGCGGGCTGCCGCCTTCGCGGCCTCCGCCCGCTCCTTGCGAGCGCGGGCGTTACGCTCGATGGGGAAGCGGATCGCAACGAATACCAGATAGATACCGAAGGCAATCATGCCGTACATGAGCAGGTCGGAGATGGCGCGCCAAGCGTTGTTACCGACCTTGAACGCGAGGTCCAGAGTGGTGATGGCGATGGCCGGGGCAACTTTTTCCTTCACCGGGTCGATGATCGTCGGGCTGAACAACAGCACTGCGCCCAACACCCGCAGCGGCTCGCGCAGCCAGCGCCACATCCAACGGGTAATGCGCATCCACACCAACAGGCAGCCCAAAGCGGCGAAGGCGTAAAGGCCCCAAGCGATCAGATAGTCGTTCTCGGTCATGGTGTCCATGGCAAGGCAAGCAAATAGGGGCTTATAGTAACGACTTTTTGCACGTCCGGCTTGTCCCAATACCAGGCCATACGCGCTCCCACAGGTTGCAAAACCCTATTTCGTGCACTCTTCGAGAACCATTCATGTCTCAATCCGCCCCCATCGCCCACACAGCCCCAGGCTCTGACCCGTATGCCTGGCTGCAGGAACGCGACACCGACGCGGTCCTCGACTACCTGAAAGCGGAAAACAGCTATCAGGAAGCGCAAACCGCCAATCAGGCCGGGTTGCGCGAGACCCTGTTCGAAGAGATCAAGGGCCGGATCCTGGAAACGGACCTGTCGTTGCCGTCACCGTGGGGCCCGTACCTGTATTACACACGCACCACCGCCGGCGACGAGTACGCTCGCCATTATCGGTGCCCGCGCCCGGACGACGATAGCCTGCAACTGGACGAAAGCCGCGAACAACTGCTGCTGGATCCGAACGAGCTGGCCAACGGTGGGTTCTTTTCCCTCGGCACCTTCAGCATCAGCCCGGATCACCAGCGCCTGGCCTACAGCGTCGATGCTACAGGCGATGAGATTTACACCCTGTTCGTCAAGGAATTATCCGACGGTCGTGTCAGCGAACTGGAGTTCCAGGACTGCGACGGCAGCATGACCTGGGCCAACGACAGCCTGACGCTGTTTTTTGGCGAACTTGACGACACGCACCGACCGCACAAGCTGTATCGTTATCGACTGGATGGCACAGCGGCTGAAGAAGTGTTCCATGAGCCCGACGGCCGCTTCTTCTTGCATTGCTACCGCGCAAGCTCCGAACAGCAATTGTTCCTGGCCCTGGGCAGCAAGACCACCAGCGAAATCTGGGTGCTCGACGCCTGTCAGCCGCAGCAGCCGTTCAGCTGCATCGCACCACGGGTTGAAGACCATGAGTACGACGTCGATCATGGTGTGCTCGACGGTCAATGGACATGGTTCATTCGTAGCAACCGCGACGGCATCAACTACGCCCTGTACACCGCTGTCGATACCGGCGTGGCACCCACCGAAGCCGACTGGCGCCTGCTCATCGCGCATCGCGACAGCACCATGATCGAAGGCATGAGCCTCAATGTCGGGGCCATGACCCTGAGCCTGCGCGAAGGTGGCCTGCCGATCATCGAAGTGCACCCACAGGATTTGCCGAGTTATCGGGTTCAATTGCCGGATGCTGCCTACAGCCTGCACGTGCAAAACAGCCTGGAATTTGAAAGCGAGCGCATCCGCCTGCGCTACGAGGCGCTGAATCGCCCGGCGCAGATTCGCCAACTGGACCTGGTCAACGGCGACCAGACCGTTTTGAAAGAAACCCCGGTACTCGGTCCGTTCGATGCCGACGCCTACGTCAGCCAGCGACTGTGGGCGACCGCGCCGGATGGCACGCAAGTGCCGATCAGCCTGGTGGTCAAACGCGACGCTTTGGGCAAACCTACGCCGCTGTACCTCTACGCCTACGGTGCCTACGGCCAGAGCCTCGACCCGTGGTTCTCCCACGCACGCCTGAGCCTGCTCGATCGCGGCGTAGCGTTTGCCATTGCCCACGTGCGCGGCGGTGGGGAATTGGGTGAAGCCTGGTATCGCGCCGGCAAGCAGGAACACAAGCACAACACCTTTGACGACTTCATCGCCTGTGCCGAGCACTTGATTGCCAATGGCTACACCACCTCGCCTCAACTGGCAATCAGCGGCGGCAGCGCGGGCGGTTTGCTGATCGGCGCGGTGCTCAATATGCGCCCCGACCTGTTTGGCGCAGCGATTGCCGAAGTGCCGTTCGTCGACGTGCTCAACACCATGCTCGACCCGGACTTGCCATTGACCGTCACGGAATACGACGAGTGGGGCAATCCTCAGGAGCTACAAGTCTATGATCGGATCAAGGCTTACGCACCGTACGAAAACGTCACCGCACAGGCGTATCCGGCAACGCTGGTGATCGCCGGCTACAACGACAGCCGCGTTCAATACTGGGAAGCCGCCAAGTGGGTGGCCAAACTGCGCGCCACCAAAACCGACGACAACCTATTGCTGCTCAAGACTGAGCTGGGCGCGGGCCATGGCGGGATGAGCGGCCGATACCAGGGATTGCGTGACGTAGCACTCGAATACGCATTTGTTTTCGCGGTTTTGGGCATTGCTTGAGGAACTTGGCCGCCAGGACGGGTCATAAACGAAATCCCGTGGCTACGAAGATCCCTGTAGGAGCGAGCTTGCTCGCGATAGCGGTGTGTCAGTCACTATAAATATTGACTGGTATACCGTCATCGCGAGCAAGCTCGCTCCTACAGGGGGGCGTGGAATCGATATCAGCAACAATAAAAAGACCGTGATCACATGTCAGAACCGACCTTGTTGAACAATGAAATCCGCGATTGGCTGATGGACTGTGGCTTGTTCGCTCAATTGCTGCCCGCCGACTTTGCGGCGGCATCCGGCTATTTCAGCATCAGCACGGTGGCCGAGGGCGAAGTGATTTTCCAGGAAGGCGATGCCGGCAGTTTCATGTGCATCATCCACACCGGCCAGGTGGCAGTGCAGAAAACCAACAGCGACGGGCAGCGAGTGACCATGGCCACCCTGCGCAGCGGTCGGGCCTTCGGCGAAATGGCCGTGCTCGATGGCGAACGCCGCTCCGCCAGTTGCGTGGCCGCGAGCAACTGCCAACTGCTCAACCTTGGCAAGGATTCACTGGAAAAAATGCTCAATGACGCGCCGAAGATCGCCGCCAAGATCATCCGCGCCTTGGCCGTTTCCCTGTCCAAGCGCCTGCGCATGGCCGACGGTCAGCTACTTTCGCAACAGGTCTAACCCCCCGGCGATTTAACCTTGGGTACGTTTGGCTCGATCCCCGGCACCGGCTGATCCCTGGCGGGTGGAGTCGGCGGGAGGATCGGCGGCAGCAATGGCGCCCCGCCGCTGCCTGGCCCCGACTTGGGAATGCTGTTGGGGGTAATTTGCGGATACGGTGTCGGCGTCGCAGTGCCGGGCGACCCAGGCAGTGGCGCAGGCGTGGTCGGAATGGCTTGCAGTTCCTGAGCGGACACTGCAGTTATCGAGAGCGCGGCCAGTGCGATGATCGTTAGAATGATGCGCTTCATCAAGGGCTCCGTTAACCTTGTTGTCTGCTTGCAGGCTACTCCCAACTGCGCTCGTTTGCTTTCACCAATGCCCATTCTTCTCAAGAGAACCCCATGAAACGTTTCGTCCTGCTCGACACCGCCCCTATTCCTGGCAACGGCGGAGCCCTTTGCCTGTTCGAATACGGCGAGGACTTTGTCATCAAGATCCAGGGCGGGGATGGCGGGCAACTGATGAACACGCGCATGCACGGCTCCGAAGATGCGCTGGCCGAGATTCCCTGCCGCAAAGTCGCCGGACGTCCGAATTCGCGAGTGCTGATCGGTGGCCTGGGCATGGGGTTCACCCTCGCTTCGGCGCTCAAGCACCTGGGCAAAAATGCCGAAGTGGTGGTCGCCGAACTGGTGCCTGGCGTGGTGGAGTGGAACCGCGGGCCGCTGGGCGAAAAGGCCGGCAACCCCCTGCAAGATCCTCGCACGGTGATCCGCATGGAGGACGTTGCCAAGGTGCTGCAAGCCGAGCCCCAAGGGTTCGACGCCATCATGCTCGACGTCGACAACGGCCCGGAAGGCCTGACCCAGCGTGCCAACAGCTGGCTCTACTCCGCCAGTGGCCTGAGTGCCTGCGCCAAGGCCCTGCGGCCCAAGGGCGTGCTGGCGGTGTGGTCGGCCAGCGCCGACCGGCTGTTTTCCGACAAGCTCAGGAAAGCCGGTTTCAAAGCCGAGGAAGTGCAGGTCTTCGCCCACGGTAACAAGGGCACCCGCCATACCATCTGGGTTGCCGAGAAGCTCAAGGGCTGAGCTAAACTGCATCCATAACCGTCATTAGTCTTTTTACAAAGGTGAACCCATGAGTTCGTCCACCCCTGCCAACACGTCGAAACTGGACCGCATCCTCGCCGACAACCAGCGCGACAAGGAAATGGGTTACCGCGACAAGGCCCTGAAGATGTACCCGCACGTGTGCGGCCGCTGCGCCCGTGAGTTTTCCGGCAAGCGCCTGAGCGAACTGACCGTGCACCACCGTGACCACAATCATGACAACAACCCGCAGGACGGCTCGAACTGGGAGCTGTTGTGCCTGTACTGCCACGACAATGAGCACTCGCGCTACACCGACCAGCAGTATTTCGGCGAAGGCTCGCTGAGCACGCCGAAGATCGCCAAAGCGACGCACAACCCGTTTGCGGCGTTGGCTGGGTTGATGAAGAAGGAAGACTGAAGGTTTTCGCTGGCCGATCTGGCCTCATCGCGGGCAAGCCCGCTTCTGCAGTGGATTTGTGAACGACAAGCCCCCTGTAGGAGCGAGCGTGCTCGCGATGAGGCCGGCAAACTCACCGCAAATCTCAAACCGACACCCCTCCCCCAATCCCCGTATAATCGCCGTTTTTTCCCGAAGGCACCCCGCTCGTGGCAGACAAACGGTACAGCTGCATTGGTTTGTATAACCCCAAATCACCGGAAAATGTCGGTTCGGTCATGCGCGCCGCCGGCTGCTATGGCGTGGCGTCCGTGTTCTATACCGGCAAGCGTTACGAGCGCGCCGCCGACTTCGTCACCGACACCAAGCGTGTGCATTACGACATTCCGTTGATCCGCTGGGCTGTGTACCGGTTGCCGTGGAACTGGTGGAAGGGGCTCGCTCGTTGCCGGAATACACCCATCCGGATCGTGCCCTCTACATCTTTGGCCCGGAAGACGGCTCACTGGATAAAGAGATCCGTGACTGGTGCGAAGACGTGGTCTACATCCCGACCACCGGTTGCATGAACCTTGCGGCCACGGTCAACGTCGTGCTCTACGACCGCATGGCCAAAGGCCTGAATACCCGCTCGGGTCCGAAATTTCGCTGAACCGCTGCATATCCGATGGAACAAGCCGCCCGCCCAGGCAGTCAGCTTAGTTATCTGAAACAGTCAAACCTGCCAGGAGACAGATCATGAGCGAACTCAAACGCGTCGAGCGCATCGAATCCACCCCGTTCCAGAGCCCCTCCGATAAAAACGTTCACGGTTGGGAACGTGTTGGGTCGTTGGCGGGTGGGGCGGTGATGGTCGGCAAGGGCCTGCGTCGCGGCGGTATTCTCGGCCTGATCCAGGTGGCCATCGGCGGCGTGGCGTTGGCACGTGGCATCACAGGGCACAGTTCTGCCAAGAGCCTGTTGGAAAAAAGTCGTCAGGACATGAACAACGTGCGGGCGAAGATCGAGCGGGCCGGAGAAGAGTTGGGCCGGCTGAAAGCCAATGCCGAGGCGGCGACCAGCACGGCGACCGTAACGGGCAATGATTCGCTGAAGTCGCCGAAGGCTGGGGTCTGACCCAGCGTTCCCACTCCCCTGTAGGAGCGAGTCTGTCGAGGCGTCGAACCGTCGCGATGGTCGTCAACGATCACGCTGGCTGTCTGAATGCCAGCGGTGCCTGAGCCACCATCGCGAGCAAGCTCGCTCCTACAGGGACGGGGGGACCGGGAGACGGGGTTATTGAAGTAATTCGTTATTGAGCACCCTGGACGACTCGCCAATCACGCTTTCGGCTAATTGCACGAACGCTTGGGTGTCCACGCTCTCCAGGCGCATCGACCCACGCATCACATCATCCAGCGAACGCTTGTTGCGCGTTTTCAGGCGAATTTCGCGATCCAGCTCCTGCAGCAGCAACACCGCCTTCGCCACTTGCGCCGGGCTGGCCTGGGCATCGCGCAACGTGGTGACTTTCTGGCTGTCCTTGACCAGCCGGGCATGCAGGGTTTCGTAGCGCTCATCACTGATCCCGCCCGCTCGCCGCACAAGCTCGATCGCGTAATACTCGGCCAGCCCCTCGCTGATCCAGTCGCTGCGATGGGTATCGTTGACCCGTCCGAACACCTGGACCAATTCGCGCACGAGCGCGCTGCTCCCGCTTTCACTGACCAGCGGCAGACGCGTATTAAGGTAGATCGATTCACGGGCTGCCAGGCTGCCGCGCCACAGGGGGTCATTGGCGCCGACTATCAGCAGTTTGCTCGGGTGGCGCGGGAACACCGCCTGCACTTGCGGCCAAACGAAGGTGAGCAGCGTCAGCACGTCCATTCGGCGCATACCCTGGCCCTGGGGCGAAGCGACGGTGACTTCGGTCTCCCCCAGCCGAGCTCGACGGCTGCCCAGGTGGCCGGCGAGCATCCAGCCCGTGGGTCGGTCGAACAGGCGCGAGACGTTGTCGATGCGGAATTTGTTCTTGCCAATGCGCGGCCACGCGGTTTCGATGCTTTTCCAACCGCTGGGCAATTCGAATTCGAGGCGTGATACCAACTCGATGCCGTCCTGCTGATCGAGCCGGGCGGCAGGCACCAGATCATCGCCACGCATCAGCGCCCAGGTTGGCGTCATGCGGGTGTCGAAACTGCCATTCTTGCGGCTGTGGCTGATGCGTACGCGGTAGGTCAGGCTGGCCTTGTCGGCAGCCGGACGCCAGACACCGCGCGCTTGCTGGCCAGGCGTGAGCTGCCATTGGCCGTCGGCCTTGAAGTCGCTGTAGTGGCTGCCGTCGCCGAGATCAAAATCCAGGCTGCGCACCGTCGAGCCCTGGGCCAGAGTCAGGCGAACTTCCGCTTGATCGCTTTGCGGGAGCAGGCGCACGTGGTAATCCAGATCCACCTTCTTCGCCGCCCACACCGACGAACTCAGGGCCACCAGCCCGACGGCCAGCGCCAGGCGCAATCCCACAGCCATACACCCTCCTTGTTCACACTAACCTGCGCGGAAAATCAGATGATCTTCCCAATCCTCTTCAGCCACGCTGCCTTCGGCGAGCATGCGCCCGGACTGGGAAATGCGTTCGTGGTGCACGGCGTCGCGATCGCCACACACCAGGTGGTGCCACAGCGGCAGATCCTTGCCTTCACTGACCAGGCGATAACCGCAAGTGGGCGGCAGCCACTTGAATTCATCGGCCTTGCCCGGCGTGAGTTGAATGCAGTCGGGGACGGATTTGCGGCGATTGGGATAATCGCTGCACTGGCAGGTTTTCAGATCCAGTAATTTGCAGGCGATACGCGTGTAATAAACGCTGTTGTCGTCTTCATCTTCGAGTTTTTGCAGGCAGCACAGCCCACAACCGTCGCACAGCGATTCCCATTCCTGCTGATCGAGCTGATCGAGGGTTTTACGTATCCAGAACGGTTCGACTTTGGCGGCCATGGCTCAAGCATCAACATCAGGTGGTGAAAAGGCCGCCAGTCTAGTGCCCGGCGCCGTGCGGGCCAAGCATTGGCGACTACCGGTACAACGGGACTTGTCAGTGAGTGCGTCGGCAAGTAGCTTTGCCTGTCGCTTCGATCCCAAGGAAACCCTGCATGAGTGCCACTCCACGCGTTGCCGATTATGCCATTCACCCGCAATTCACCGATCGCTGGTCGCCTCGCGCCTTCACCGGCGAAGCCATCCCGGAAGAAACCCTGCTGAGCTTTTTCGAAGCCGCACGCTGGGCGCCATCGGCCTACAACTCGCAGCCATGGCGTTTTCTCTACGCCCGTCGCGATACGCCGAACTGGGAGCGTTACCTGAGCCTGCTCAACGAATTCAACCGAGCGTGGGCACAACACGCTTCAGCGCTGGTGATCGTGATCTCGAAGACCACCTTCGTCGCACCCGGCGCCAGCGAAGAAACCCCGGCCCTGTGGCACACCTTCGACACCGGCTCCGCCTGGGGCCACCTGGCACTGCAAGCGAGCATCAGCGGCTGGCACACCCACGGCATGGCCGGTTTCGATCAGGAGCTGACCCGCAAGGAGCTGAACATTCCTGAAGGTTACGCGCTGCACGCGGCGGTGGCCGTGGGCAAGCTGGGCGACAAGGCGACGCTGGCGGAGTACCTGCAAGCGCGTGAAGTGCCCAGCCCGCGCCGGCCGTTGAGTGAAACGGTAGCTGAAGGCGATTTCACCCTCTAACAAACACCACCCTCCCCTGTAGGAGCGAGCACGCTCGCGATGGATGTCAACGATAACGCTGGGCATCTGACACCCGGCGCTGTTCTTGCGACCATCGCGACGGTTCGACGCCACGACAAGCTCGCTCCTACAGGGGGCGGGGTGTCAGTATCCGCGATTGAAATCCACTTCCCCGCGCAGCGCCTCGCCCGCGTGATACGCGCGCAGGTTCTCGATGAACAGCTTGACCATCATCGTCGGTGACGTTGGCGCTGAGCTGTGGCCGGTCAGCAGCAAGCCCCAGGCCGTCCAGAACGGGTGACGCTGCGGCAGCGGCTCCTGACGGCAGACGTCGATCACCGCGCCCGCCAGATGTCCTTCCTTCAACGCTTCCACCAGGTCTGCGTCGACCACCGCCACGCCGCGTCCGACGTTGATGAACAAACCGGTCGACTTGAATCGCTTGAACAGAGCGGCATCGTACAGATCATGGGTGTTCGGCGTGTTAGGCAGCAGGTTGATCACGTAGTCCACTTCACCGACAAGACGTGGCAAGTCGCCCAGCGCGCCCACTTCGATAAAGGGTGCCTGCTCCCGTGCTTCGCTGGCGATACCATACAACTCGACGCCAAACGGCAGCAGAAACTCTGCGACCGTTTGGCCGATGTCGCCGGTGCCAACGATCAACACTTTGCGCCCCGCCAGGCTCTGGCCCTGGCGGCTGTCCCACTTACGCTCGACCTGACTGACCAGGCGCGGCAGCACTTCACGTTCGTGGCCGAGCATGTAGGTGAGTACATATTCGGCCATGACCTGACCGAAAATGCCTACCGCGCGGGTCAGGCGATAGTGCCGTGAAAGGCCGTCGGCCAGCAGTGGCGTAATACCAGCCCAGGTCGACTGCAGCCATTGCGGCTTGTGCCCTTGGCGTAACAGGGTGGCCAGCAGATCAGGCTGCCCCAGCCAGATCGGGCATTCGGCGGCCTGACGCGCCAGCTCGGCCGAATCGCCGCTGGTCAGCACTTCGAGATCGGGTGCGGCCTGGCGCAACAATTGGGCATATATAGCGTGGTCGTGTTCGGCAATCAGAACGCGCATGTTTCAAACCTTTCAAAAGCAGTGCAGACGGCCGCCAAGGAAGCCTCGTCCCCTGGCCTGGCCATCGCCAAAATCATTCCAGTATTTCACGCCGACTCTGAACAGAGCCTGTCTGCCGGTCACACCGGGTCGTTGCGTCGCAACAATTCTTCGGGCAAATGCTCGATGTACTCGTCTTCGGCCGGAGGCATTTGCAGGTGATAGCCCTGCTTGTCGAGGTTTTCCAGGACCACGCCGATGTCCTCGCGCGACAGCTTGCGCTCGGGGCTCAGCACCAGATCGAACGCGTGGATGGCCTTGCCGAACGCGGCCAACAAAGGTTCCGGTACGCGCTCAAGGGCATCGCTCTTGAGCACATACAGGTACATTTCGTTTCTTTTCGAACTGCGGTAGATGGAACAAATACGTTTCAAGGCTGTTCTCCGGCGTTGTCCAGGCTGTCGAGCAGCGCCTGGCCCATCAATTCGCGGCGCCAGCCACGCAGCGAATCAGGCAATTGATAAGGACCGTTGGGAAAGCCGCTCTTGAGCAAGGCTTCCAGGGTTTTCTTGCGCAACATCAACTCTGGCACGATGGCCAGACGCTCAGCCTCGGCCTGGCCGATGGCCTTCAACTGTTTGAGCAGCGCGGCGGCCTCCACCGGCAGGGGCTCCGGCACGGCAGGCGGCCACTGATCGGGCGCTACACTGCCAGCGCGCTTGATCAAATCAAGCAGAAACTCACCGTCCTGGCGTACGGTACGCGGGTGCATGTCTTCGATTTTCGCCAGAGCACCCAGGTTGTCCGGTTGCGTGCGCGCCAGGGGCCACAGCGAGTGTTCACGGATGATTCGGTTGCGCGGCAGGTCACGGGCACGGGCTTCACGCTCGCGCCAGGCGCATAGCTCACGCAGCACGGCGAGCTGAGCGCGGGAAAGCTTCCACGCCAGCTTGGCATCGCGATAGACCTCGTACGGATCGATCTCCCGACGTAGATTGGCCACCAGCTCGGCGCCATCCTCCAGAACCCAGGCAAATTTCTCGTCAGACAGTTTTGGACGTAGTTGTACGAATACCTCGGCCAAGTGCAAGGCGTCTTCAGCGGCATAGCTGATTTGGGTCTCGGACAGCGGACGCTGCAACCAGTCGGAACGGGTTTCACCTTTGGGCAACTCGATACCGAGCACTTCCTGCACCAGCCGCGAATATCCCATGGAAAACCCGAGGTTCAGGTAACCGGCGGCCAACTGCGTGTCGAACAGCGGGGCCGGCAGGCTGCGGGTCAGGCGCAACAGCACTTCGAGATCTTCGCTGCAGGCGTGCAACACCTTGACCACCGCCGGGTTTTCCAGCAATGCGGCCAGGGGCTTCCAGTTGTCGACGGTCAACGGATCGATCAGATAAGCGCGTACGCCATCGCCGACCTGCAGCAGGCCGGCGATCGGATAAAAGGTGTCGACCCGCATGAATTCGGTGTCGAGTGCAACGTAGGGCAGCTGCTGCCACTCGGCGCAAAACCGGGCGAGGCTATCGTTGTCGCGAATCCAGTGAATATCGATGGCCACACGGCTCTCCCTTGAAGAATGGCGCGCAGTATATATCGCCCCCGGCGATTTCCGCGCATCCACTGAACAAGAGCTTTAGCGAAAAAGCCTACCTAATGGCAAGAATTGCCTGATGGAGGGACGTCACCTGCGTTGTAGGAAGGTCACTCTTTGGCCAGAACGCCATCGATCACAGCCCCACGGCAGCCGGAGAACATATCCAGGTCGTGGTTGTAGACCTTGCTGCTGACCTCCAGCAGGCCCAGCATTGAGTGGAACAGGTTGTCCTGGCTCAACGGCTTGTCACGGCTCAGTTGCAAGCAATGGGTGTCGACCGAGAACGATTTTTGATAGCTGTCGGAAAACCAGGCCAACATGGCCACGTGTTTCTGTTGTTCGGGTGCCATCATGTAGGGCGTGCCGTGGAGGAACAAGTTGTATTCGCCCAACGATTCGCCGTGGTCTGACAGGTACAGCATGGCCGTATCGACTTTGTCCTGATTCTTGCGCAACAGGTCGATCAGGGTCGAGAGCACATGATCGGTGTACACCAGCGTATTGTCATAGCCATTGACGATGCTCTCGCGACTGCAATTGTTCAGGGCATTGCTTTCGCAAACCGGGGTAAACCGTTCGTACTCTTTTGGATAACGCTTGAAATATTCCGGCCCGTGACTGCCCATCTGGTGCAACACCAGCACGGTGTCTTTATCCAGGGTGTCGATGAAGTGCTGCAAACCCTGCAAGAGAATTTCATCGCGGCATTCGCTGTTGGCGCACAGTGCCGGGTCTTTCAAATTGCTGACATCCTCGAGCGTGACTCGATCACACGTGCCTTTGCAGCCCGATTGATTGTCACGCCAGATCACATCCAGACCCGCGCGCTTGAGCACATCCAACAGGCCTTCTTCGTTTTTTGCCTTGCTGGCGTTGTAATCCTTGCGACCCATGTTGGAAAACATGCACGGCACCGATACCGCTGTCTCCGTGCCGCAGGAATGCACATCAGTAAACGCGATCAGGCCTGCCTGCTTGTCCAGTTGAGGCGTGGTATCACGTTTGTACCCCAGCACGCCAAAATTCTCGGCACGGGCACTTTCGCCCACAACCAATACAGTCAGGGACTTTCGGCCATGGGTCTGCCAGACCGGGTTTTTCTGCGCATCCTCCCCGATCTTCACGAAGGGTTGCTGGGCCGAGGCGACCTGTTCGCGCAAATAGCTGATCGAAGCGCCCACATAGTTGCTGGGCACCACCATCAAGCGCAATTCGTGGTGATTGCGAAACAGCGAAGAAAGCCCCTGATAGTTGACCAGTGCAATGCCGCCAATCACCGCTATCGAGGCCACACTGACCAAGACCTTGCTCAGCAACTCCCGATGCCAGCGGCGATAACTAACCGGTGTCTTCCAGAGCAACCACGACGGCAATATACCCAGCAAAACAATATAAACAGCCATCTTTAACGAGAGTAAATCACGCACTTCCGTTGCATTGGTTTGAGCAAAGTTGCGCAACATGCCGGTGTCGATCATGACCCCGTATTGAGCCATAAAATAAGCCACGCCCGCGCTGACCATGAACAGAAACGTCAACAGCGGTTTAAGAACTGGCCGGAACGCCAACAACGTCAGCACAATGTTGAAGGCTGCCAGGATCATCACGCCAAACGCCGCCCGCATCGCCAGGCCCTGAGCGTCGGTCGCGGTGATTTCAAACAGGTGCTGCCAGAGTACAGAGTTGAAACCCAATAACAGAAAGGCGCTGGCAATCAGTGTCACCCATTCAGGGCGCACGGCTTTGAACTTCAACATGATGATCGACTATTTCCTTGAAAGAGATGCCGTCGATAAATGTGAAAATTTCATTTATCGCGACGACTTCAATTCTGGGCAGCCATCCATCAATTTTTTGTGAAAAAGAAGCCAACGATTAGTTGGCCTCAATAATTTGCAATGAACTCTGGTGGTATTTGAGAATGATTCAGGCCTGGTTCAGATACCAACGCCAATCCTGTTCGCCAACTTCTCCCATGAACTGTCGGTACTCGGCCCGTTTCACGGCCAGGTAAACGCCGAGAAATTCGCTGCCGAACGCCCCCTGCGCCCAGCTCGAGTCTTCCAGCGCGCGAAGGGTGGTCAGCCAGTCGGTGGGCAGCAGTTTCGTCGCCTGGGCGTAGCCATTGCCTTCCACTGGCGCGCCCGGGTCCAACTGTTCACGGAGGCCGCGATGGATACCTGCCAGGATCGCCGCAGCGGCCAGATACGGATTGGCATCGGCGCCGCAAATGCGATGCTCGATGTGTCGCGAGAACGCCGGGCCTCCCGGGACCCGCAGGCTTACCGTGCGATTGTCGACGCCCCAAGTGGCGGCGAGCGGCGCGTAGCTGTTGGTCTGGAAGCGGCGGTAGGAGTTGGCGTTAGGGCAGAACAGCAATAAAGAGTCCAGCAAAGTCGCAAGCATGCCGCCCACCGCATGCCTGAGCAGCGGTGTCCCGTCTGCAGCTTCACTGGCAAACAGGTTCCTGCCCTCGCGATCCGCCAGGCTGACGTGCATGTGCATGCCGGTGCCCGCCAGATCATCGAAGGGCTTGGCCATAAAGCATGCTGTCATCCCGTGCTTGTGCGCCACCCCCTTGACCAGGCGCTTGTAGCGCACAGCTTCATCCATCGCCTGCAACGCATCGCTTCGATGCTCAAGGGTGATTTCAACTTGCCCCGGCGCGTACTCGGAAATCGCCGTGCGTGCCGGGATGCCCTGGAGTTTGCAGGCGCTGTACAAATCGGCCAGGAACGGCTCGATCTGCTCCAACTCACGCAACCCGTAGACTTGCGTGCCTCGCGGCCGCCCGCCATCGACATCTCGCGCCGGTTGCGGCCGACCGTGGCTGTCACGCTGTTGGTCCAGCAGATAAAACTCCAGTTCCGCAGCCATCACCGGGTAATAGCCGTCGGCTTGCAGGCCTTCAATCACCTTCGCCAGCAAGTGCCTGGGGTCGGCGATAGTCGCCGGCATGCCCTCGGTCGGGTGCATGCTGACCTGCACCGCCGCCGTCGGCATCAAGCGCCACGGCATGCGCGTCAGGCTGCCACTGATCGGGTAGGCCCGGCAGTCGATATCGCCGACATCCCAGACCAACCCGGAGTTTTCCACGTCTTCGCCGTTGATGGTCAGTCCCAGGATCGTGCTGGGCAAGGGACGTCCGCTTTCGTAAATCGGCAGTAATTCATCGCGATGCAGCAACTTGCCCCGCGGCACCCCGTTGTTGTCGAGGATGAACAACTCGAACATCTCGATATCCGGGTTCTGTCGCAGAAAAGTCAGGGCTTCTTCCGGGGCGGCGAAGGAGGTTCGGGCACAACTCATGGGCATTCTCTTGTTTCCGCGTCAGGCAGACGCACACGCGCTGCCGATTTGATCCCGGTGCATCACACGGGACCTGTAGGATTTTCTAACGGGAAAGGCAGGAGTCCGGCGGGCGCGCGTGACGACAATGCCACAACGCCCAGAAGGCGAGTTCGGAAGGGAGTGCGTCCGGACAACCGTCCATAGGGAAGACCGCAGTAAACAGATGCTCAGCAGCGTCACATGCCGGGATAAGCAGTTAAATCGGGATTTGAAGAACCTTGGTTGTCAGATGGCTAAACATTCCAGATACACCGAAGATGGCGCGAGCAAGCCCACTCCCACAGGGACGGTATTTAATTTCTAAATACCACCCCGGACTTTCTGATTTGCGGCCCAAGCCCCTGGCGCATGTAATTCCGTTCTCGCCCATCAAGGTTCGACCATGGAAAACATCCGCGCCACCTCTCGCCCCGCCCTCCTCCTGATGGTCACCATCATGCTCGTCGCGCTTAACTTGCGCCCCTCCATGGCCGCTGTCGGCCCGCTGCTCTCGACGATTCGCGGCGACATCGCCCTGAGCTTCAGCCTCGCCTCGCTGCTGACCATGCTGCCGGTCATGGCCATGGGGTTGGCGATGTTTCTTGGTCTGCGCATCAGCCAACGTTTTGGCGAGCAACGTACCGTATTGGTGTCGCTGCTGATCATTGGCCTGGCGACGGCATCTCGCCTTTTTCTCGATTCCGCACTCGAACTCATCATCAGCGCCATAATGGCCGGCGTCGGCATCGCGTTGATCCAGGCGTTGATGCCGGCACTGATCAAGTCGCGATTCAGTGACAACGTTGCCGTCTGCATGGGCCTGTACGTCACGTCAATCATGGGCGGTGCAGCCATTGCGGCGTCTTTTTCCCCGCTGGTGATGATGCGTTTCGATAGCTGGCGCATGGGACTGGCGATTTGGGCCGTGTTGGCGCTATTGGCGTTGGTGTTCTGGTTGGGTCAACGCTCGACAGTGCCTGCGCTGCCCGCTCCCGCGCGACAAAACGGTTCATGCTTCGCCAATTCCCGCGCGTGGCTGCTCGCCATCTTTTTTGGCCTGGGGACGGCGTCCTACACCTGTGTACTGGCCTGGTTGGCACCGTACTACGTAGAAAAAGGCTGGAGCGAGCAGAACGCTGGGCTGCTGCTGGGCTTCCTGACCGCCATGGAGGTGGTGTCGGGCCTGTTGGCGCCCGTCATCGCCAATCGCAGCCGAGACCGACGCGGGGTGCTGATGGCATTGTTGGCGCTGATCATTGCAGGGTTCATAGGCCTGATTCTCAGTCCTCAGCACCTGAGCCTGTTGTGGCCTTGCCTGCTGGGGCTGGGCATCGGTGGGCTGTTTCCCATGAGCCTGATCGTGTCGATGGATCACCTGGACAACCCGCAACAGGCCGGCGCACTGACGGCCTTCGTCCAGGGCATCGGTTATCTGATCGCCGGTGTCTCACCGCTGATTGCGGGCGTGATCCGCGATCAACTGGGTAGCTTCGAATGGGCCTGGTGGTCACTCACTGGCGTCGTGTCGCTGATGATACTCATGGCCGTGCGATTCAACCCAAGGCACTACGCCCGCCATATTCATTGATACGGCGGTGAAAACACCTACAGGGCATTCTCTCGACATCCTCGTTCCGCTAGGATCCAGCGCATGGATCCCAGCGAGACGAATGGATGCTTAACAGTAACCAGCTCAGAAAGCTCGACATGCAAGACCTCATGGTGTTTGTCGCCCTGTATGAGCAAAACAGCGTCACCGATGCATCCGAAACGCTCTGCGTCAGCCAGTCCACCGTGAGTTACTGCCTGAAAAAGCTGCGCACTGGCTTCGCGGACGAGCTGTTCATCAACACCCGCACAGGCATGCAGCCCACCGGCAAAGCCAGCAGCATGTATGCCCACGTGTTGAAAATCCTCGAAAGCATCAATTTATGTCATACCGGTACAGAAGCCTTCGATCCCGCGCGGCAACCGGTCACCTTCAATATCTGCGCACCGGAATACTTCGAACAGTTGATTCTGCCGCGCCTGTTGAAGCGTTTTGCTTTTGCCGATCTCCCCGTGGTGATCAACGTGCAGAAGCTTGAAAGCGACATCCCCGCCGATGCATTACGCAAAGGCAGTCTCGACCTGGTGATTGGCTTTGGTCCGAACTTTCACCGGCATCACACCGACCTGAACGTGCGAACGTTGCTGGAGGATGAACTGGTGTGTGTCTTCGATAGCAGCATCAAGCCGCTGGCGCCGCGCTTGAGCCTGCAGGCTTTCGCCGGGTACCGGCATGTGTTTCCGACACCCTGGATCTCCACCACCAACATGGTCGACGGCTGGTTGGCCCAGCAGGCGCACACACGGCACGTCGTAGCACGCGCCAACAGTTATGGGGCGGCACTGAAACTGATCGTCGGCACCGACTACATCCTGGCCATGCCCCGCCGCATCCAGCAATTGCTGGCCAACGACGACGCGTTCATTCACTGCGAAGCCCCCGAAGGTTTGCCGGGTTTCACTCTCGACATGCAGTGGAGCCTTCATGTCGAGCAGAACGCAGCCAACACGTGGCTGCGTGAACAGGTGTTGCAGGCCTGCGCCGAACTGGACCTCGGCTGAACTCAGTGACTGATGAGGACTTTGCTGTAGGTCTCTCGATCCATATCGACGATTTCCACCGCCAACTGGACTTCCACACCCGCTGGCCAAGGCCCCAGGTCCTGAGCCACCGCCAGCAGGGCTTCCGACAACTGCTTCTTGATCTGCGGCGAGCGGCCGCTCAACAGCGCAAGATTCACATACACGAACGCCCGCTCATTCAACGCGGTGCCGACCTTGAACGTTTCGACTTTCACCGCACGGCTCTTGATATCGGACTCGGCGCCAAACTGACCGGAAGCCACCAGCGCATTATTGAACCGCAGCAGCGCCACATCGGCATTCAGCTCGGGCAGGTTGGCGGTGTATTCCATGTGCAGGTGAGGCATGTCGTGGTTCCTGATCTTATTGAGAAAGGTCGTACATATATCACAGAGTTGTCTGGCTTACTGAGGGATCGCTGACTCAAAGCGCTCACTCATGAACGCCTCCAGTCGGGACCGCAACCAACGCTCGGCCGGGTCGGTATCGACATGGCTCAGCCAGACCATCGAAAGATCGAGGGTGGGTGTCTTGAAGGGAAACGGCTCGACGAACAAATGACCGGAAGCAGCCATGGCTGTCGCCGTGTAATCCGGCAGGCTGGCAATCAGGTCCGTCCCGGCGAGCAGGGCCGGCAACGAGCTGTATTGCGGCACAGAGAGCACCACCTGGCGCGTACGACCGATCTCTGCCAGCCACTCGTCAGCGTAACCACTGACGTTGGCCGTGTGGGAAACCAGCACGTGTGGGCGTGAGCAATACTCGTCGAGGGTCAACGGCGTGTCGGACGCATCGGCGCGCAGGATGCTGGGCTGGATGTGCCGCAGCAGCTTGCGCTTGGCATTGGCCGGCAGGCCACGCGTCTGGCTGATGCCAACGGTGATGTCACCGGAGGCCAGCAAATCGGGAATCCGCCAGTAATCGACATGCTGCACCACAAACACCACCTTCGGCGCTTCCTGGCGCAGGGCGCGCAGCAAGGGTGGCAAAAGGCCGAACTCGACATCGTCGGACAGGCCGATACGGAAAGTCATGGTGCTGCTGGCAGGGTCGAAATCATGGGTCAGGCTCAAGGCTACCGACAGCGAATCCAGAGCCGGCGACAGGTACTGGATCAGCTCCTCGGCCCTGGCCGTGGGCTCCATGCGATGGCCTACCCGGATGAACAACGGATCATTGAACATCGTGCGCAAGCGATTGAGCGCCGAACTGATCGTCGGCTGACCCAGAAACAGCTTCTCCGCCACCCGAGTGACATTGCGCTCATGCATCAAGGTTTCGAACACCACCATGAGGTTGATGTCGGCCTTGCGTAGCTCATTACGATTCATCCACTGTCCCCGATCTCCCGTCTGCCGACAGTTTAGGTAGCGGGTGCAAGTGGCGTCTATGCGACTGAAGCAATTTGCAGGTTGAATTGAAGCTGCTCCGGTTGAACAGCTTCGTCGACAGTTCTCTAGATTTCCTTCAGCGGCGTCTGATCGTGCGTCCCTTTGATCAGGTTGATGGCATGCACGCAATCGGCCTTGTTCACGTACGACTCGCCACTGGCAATCGTCTCATGGTTCGCCGCCCTCAAGCGCCACCGCCACTGGCCCCTGCCCGTCTGGGGGATGCCACGGGTTTGCCGGTAAATCTCGAAATACATGGTTCGCTCCTTGCGATGGTTGAGACCTGTGATGCGAAACCAGAGTAGATGAGGTGGGTGGATGGTGGAGGGATTGAGTGTCAGGGGATATTTCGCTGAAAGCGCAGTGATTTGCGTGGCGCCCAATGAACCGGGGCGTCAGTCATTTCGGCTACTTGACTGCGTAATCCATACCAAGTGATCAGCTTCCTTTTCTTACAATGGAATGTGGCTGTCCGGTGCTCTTTACCTGCTCACCTGCCGCATCCCTCCGCTGGCTAACTCAACAGACGTACCTCACGTAGCTTCCAGACTTTGCCTACACCCTCGCAATAGCCTCGCTCGATATTCTGAGTGCCTCCAATAAAGGTGCTGATTCCGACAACGCGAAAGCCAACTGTGCAGCGCCCGGACTTTTCTTGAACAGACAGGAGTGCCCCGTGAACGTGATGAATTACAACGGCTACGCAGCACGTATCGACTACAGTGACGAAGACGGGTTATTCGTCGGCCACCTTGAGGGAATCAGCGACGTTGTAGGCTTTCACGCAGAGTCGGTCAGCGAGCTGCGAGCTGCATTCGAAGAGGCCGTCACCGACTATCTGCAAACTTGCGCCAAGCTCGCACACCCTCTGATACAAGTTAAAACAGACTGCCGCTTATAGGGCCTTCCTCCACCGGCCTTATCAAATGCGGGCCCTGATTGCGCACATTCCCCACTGCGCGATCCACCTGAAACCACTCAAAAGCCTCAGTCGGCTCGCCCTGCAGCAATGCCATCTGCTCCGCTCTCTCCATCGGTGTGGCGGGGTCCAACCACTCCCTGGCCAGTTGCGCAGACAGCGACACCGGGCGCCGATCGTGAACATCCACCATCCCGCCTTCACTGTCGGCGGTGATGATCACAAAACCGTCGTCCTCGCTGGGCCCGTGCTCGGCATTCGGGTACTGAGCAATGGCGGCACAAAGGATGACCCCCCGGTTCCGACGCCGAATCAGGTAGGGCTGCTTCTTCGGCCCTCCCTCATCCACCCATTCAAACCAGCTATTGATCGCAATGATCGCGCGGTGCGGCCATATCGCCCGGAAAAAAGGACCGTGAGCCACCTTCTCCACTCGGGCATTGATCGGCGCAGCTCGATCCTTGGCCCAATGCGGCCGCCACCCCCAGCGCACCCTATCCGCGTGCAGGGAGCAGCTCTCCTGATGGAAAAGCGCCAACTGCGTGGTTGGCGCCGCGTTGTAGTGATCAAGCGGTTGGTCGCCCACATTGTTGACCAGCGGGTTGGGCATGCTCAGCGCAGCAACAAAATCATGAATGCCGTGATACTGGGAAAGGCGTCCGCACATGGGAGGGTTCTCCTGCCTGGCTGATTGCTGGGCCTGCTGGAGTTTGGACGCGGTTGGGAGTGATTTGTTGCGTTGGATGGCAGCGCCTGTTCAGTGGCCGGGATCAGATCAGCTTTGCCAACAGCCAGATGGCTACAAAGGTGATCAGGGCTGACGCCGCGCCGAGGGCGAATGGAATCATGGCTGCGCGAAGCGGATTTGGAGCAGGATTGCGCATATCCTCGGCCAAAGCCGCCACCTCACGGTGTAATTGCTCAATACTGGCGTTATTACTTGATGCTGACATGTCCATATTCCCTGGAAAGCGAAGACCATATCTTGCGCACTAAGATTGCGCGGATGGCGATGCAGTAAAGAAGTTTAAATGAAGTGTCCCTACTGCCCTTGCGAATCCGGTTTTCAGACTTTACTCCAAAAGCCAACTGCTGCGGCGATCGCAGTCACCACACCTGCTCCAACCGCGAACGGATACCAGATGGTTTCTTGCCTTAGCTTGGACTCCTCAGCCGTGAGCTTACGGGATTCAATCAGGAGCTTTCGAATTTCGACCTGAAGCTTATCCAGCTCCAGATTCTCGCGATCGTTTTGTAGCACGGGCCATCCTCCTGGGCAGTCGTCCTTTGATACGCAGCGAGTATTCATCCCCCACCTAAACCAGGCTAGCGGGTGACGCCAGTCGATTTTGTGGGCAAATTCCGGGAGTCGCGTAAGGCAGAACGTAAACTGTGACTTTGACCAAAAACAAAAAAGCCCCGTAACTTCTCAGCTACGGGGCTTTTTCTATGTAATGGCGGAGAGATAGGGATTCGAACCCTAGGTACCCGCGAAGGTACAACGGATTTCGAATCCGTCCCATTCGGCCACTCTGGCATCTCTCCAACGGCGCGCATCATAACAACACTTTCGTCGGAAGCGAACCCCCCAAGCGAAATTTTTCCGTGCTATCAGATGCTTGCGTCGATTAAAGCGGTACGCCCAGACGGTTGG
>Ga0308165_1002001_pt1 | contig 26100 bp, 27 predicted proteins | sample PhyWR2_FD_201032 | JGI IMG/M metagenome (GOLD analysis project Ga0308165, IMG submission 201032) | Phyllosphere microbial communities from UC Gill Tract Community Farm, Albany, California, United States - DLSLW.R2 | ecosystem: Host-associated > Plants > Phyllosphere > Unclassified | place: USA... | reverse complement strand
CCCCTCAAGGGGGGAGATCGGCAGGAGGCCCTTTCGTCGCTTCATCCTCAAAGGTTGAGATGGGCGAAACCTTGCCGCAGATCGATCTCCCCCCTTGAGGGGGAGATGCCCGGCAGGGCAGAGGGAGGTGAAGCCCCAGCCTCCGCCATTCCCCTATTAAATCGCCGCAAGCACCTCACTGGTTTCCGCCTGCGCCGTCGTAATCAACCGGCCAAGCCGCTTCATGCCTTCCTCGATCATCGCCTCGTTGGCGCAGGAGAAGCTGATGCGCAGCGTGTTCGTACCCGAACCATCCGCAAAGAACGCGCGGCCGGGAACGAAAGCCACCTTTTCCGTGGCGATGGATTTCGCCAGCAGTGCGGCGCCATCCATGCCCTCAGGCAACGTCACCCAGATGAACATGCCGCCTTCCGGCTTGGTCCAGCTGGTGGTCTTCGGCATGTACTTCTCGAGCGCGGAGAGCATCGCATCGCGGCGCGCGCTGTAGGCTGCCTTGATTTTGGCCACCTGCTTATCGAAGCCGCTCGAGGCGACGCGTTCGATGGCGATCTGGTTGATCGTCGAGGAATGCAGGTCGGCGGCCTGCTTCATCAGCACCAGCTTGCGGATAACAGGCGCGGAAGCAACGATGTAACCCACGCGAAGGCCGGGGGCGAGCGTCTTCGAAAAGCTGCCGCAGTAGATGGTGCGGGTGTTCTCGATGCCGCCCGAACGGGCAATGTCGAGCGCCATGATGGGCGGAACCGCTTCGCCGTCGTAACGCAGCGACTGATAGGCAGCGTCTTCGATGACGGCGATGTCAAGCTCGTCGGCCAGCGCCAGAACCTTTTCGCGGCCGGCAAGATCGACGGTTTCGCCGGTCGGATTGGAGAAATCAGCCGAAAGATAGGCGAACTTCACCGCGCCCCCGAGCTTGGCCGCTGTTTCGCGGTAAGCTTCAGGCGTGCGGTTGCCACCCGGATTAAGCTGGTCGTAATTCGGCTCATAGGCGTTGAAAGCGGAAAGCGCGCCGAGATAGGTCGGCCAGGTGACCAGCGCCGTATCCTTAGGCGACAGGAACAGCTTGCCGAGATAATCGAGACCCTGCTGCGAACCGGAAACGATGAAGACGTTATCGGCGGTGCAGTCGATGCCGATTTCGGCCATTTCGCCCGCCAGCCATTCGCGCAGCGGCTTGTAACCTTCGCTCACCGAATATTGCAGCGCCGAGTTGACCTGCGAACCCGAAAAAATTTCCGCATAAGCCTGCTGGAACTCCTCTGCGGGGAAAAGAGCCGGGTCCGGAATACCGCCGGCAAAGGAGATGATATCGGGCTGCTCGAGCAGCTTCAGCAGCTCACGGATTTCAGACGCTTTCATGCGCGAAGAGCGCGTGGCGAAAATTTGTTCCCAATCAAGCATGGGTACGTTTCCTCTTGTGTCGTTTTTATGCGTGCATCTTTACAGAAATGTCGATATGTCAGCAATACTGACTTATCAGTTTTTCGAATTATTTCTGCCTCCCTGCACGGTGTCCGCCACAGCCCCGCATTCGAGGCCGTTTTTTCAGACAAAGCCAGATACACCCTCTGAGAAGGCTTAACAATCTTCCGTTTGCGATTGACGCCGCACGCTTTTCCGGCTGGATTGCGCGCCGGTGCCGCAGACGGCATGACCATGATGGGAGTTCGAAGACATGTTGAAAAATATCGACCCGGCGCTGAATGCCGATGTTCTGCACGCGCTGCGCGCCATGGGTCACGGCGATACGCTGGTGATATCGGACACCAATTTCCCCTCCGATTCGGTTGCCCGGCACACGACGGTCGGCAAGGTGCTGCACATTGACAATGTCTCGGCCGCCCGCGCCATGAAGGCTATCCTGTCAGTGCTGCCGCTCGACACCCCATTGCAGCCTTCGGTTGGCCGCATGGAAGTGATGGGCGCACCCGATCAGCTGGAACCAGTCCAAGTCGAAGTGCAACAGGAAGTCGACGCGGCCGAGGGAAAGTCCGCTCCCATGTATGGCATCGAGCGTTTTGCTTTCTACGAAAAGGCCAAGCAGGCCTATTGCGTCATCACGACAGGCGAGACGCGTTTCTACGGTTGCTTCCTGCTGACGAAGGGTGTGATCCCGCCGAAGTGAGCGGTTACAGGTAGTGAAAGCGGCACTGGATGATTTCCAGCCGTTGCTCGCTTCCGGACCCGGATACACGGTAGACAAACCGATGCTCGGCGGTAATCCGCCGAGACCAATATCCTGCCATATCGCCTTTCAGAGGCTCCGGTTTCCCAAGCCCTGCAAAGGGCGTGCGTTTGGCATTTCGGATAAGGTCGTTTATTTTCTCGACCATGCGAGCATCGGTTCTTTGCCAGAACTCATAATCGTCCCATGAACTCAGCGTCCAGACGAGCTTCATTTTTCGGTCGGATCCCGCTCTATGGTATCATCGCGCTCAAGTTCGTCCATGGACGCGCGAAGCCGTGAGGCATTTGCCGGGTTGGACAGGAGATGCAGCGTTTCCTGCATGCTCTCATATTCCCCTTCGGCGAGCACCACGACCGCCTCTTTACCCTGCCGCGTGACGAGCAATGGCGCGCGGGTTTCCAGAACCCGGTCGAAATGGGTCGCGAAGTTCTGCCGGAACTCGGTGAATCGCACATTCGCCATGAGAATTGCCTTTCCGCAAATATGTACAGATTCATGTACGCTCCAAACGCCGAAAGTCAAGATACGTCGGTGCGATCGATAACAAGAAAGGCCGGAGCTTTCGCCCCGGCCTCCATATCTTCCACCAAGCAATGAAGCTTAGTTGACGGCCTTGTCGACCAGCTTGTTCTTGCCGATCCAGGGCATCATGCCGCGCAGCTTTGCACCGACTTCTTCGATCTGGTGGGTGTCGTTCATGCGACGGATGCCCTTGAAGCGGGCAGCACCCGAACGGTATTCCTGCATCCAGTCCGAGGTGAACTTGCCGGTCTGGATGTCGTGCAGGACGCGCTTCATTTCAGCCTTGGTTTCGGCGGTGATGATGCGCGGACCGGTGACGTATTCGCCCCACTCGGCCGTGTTGGAGATCGAGTAGTTCATGTTGGCGATGCCGCCTTCATAGATCAGGTCGACGATCAGCTTCACTTCGTGCAGGCACTCGAAATATGCCATTTCGGGTGCGTAACCGGCTTCGGTCAGCGTTTCGAAACCGGCGCGGATCAGCTCGACGAGACCGCCGCACAGAACGACCTGTTCGCCGAAGAGGTCGGTTTCGCACTCTTCCTTGAAGTTGGTTTCGATGATGCCCGAACGGCCGCCGCCAACGCCGCAGGCGTAGGAGAGAGCGAGTTCAAGGGCGTTGCCGGAAGCATTCTGGTGAACGGCAACGAGGCAGGGAACGCCGCCGCCCTTCTGGTATTCGCCGCGAACCGTGTGGCCGGGGCCCTTCGGTGCGATCATGACGACGTCGAGCGTTGCCTTCGGCTCGATGAGGCCGAAGTGAACGTTGAGGCCGTGGGCGAAAGCGATCGCTGCGCCGTCTCGGATGTTGCCGGCGATGTCGGCCTTGTAGATGTCGGCCTGCAATTCGTCAGGCGTTGCCATCATCAGGAGGTCGCCCCACTTGGCGGCTTCGGCAACGGTCATGACCTTGAAGCCATCGGCTTCAGCCTTCTTGACGGTCGGCGAGCCGGCCTTAAGAGCGATGACGACGTTCTTGGCGCCGGAATCCTTGAGGTTCAGCGCATGGGCGCGGCCTTGGGAGCCGTAACCGACGATGACGACATTCTTGGACTTGATGAGATTGAGATCCGCATCACTATCATAATAAACGCGCATTTTATGGTCCTTCCCTAATGCTTGTCTCTGTTGTCTTAACCGGAACCTTAAGCGACCTTGCCGCCCAGTTCCGAATGCACCTTTTCCGTCCCGTAAAGCGTCAGAAAGGCGACGACCGCCTTCTTGGCCCGGGCGGAAAAATCCTTGTCCGGCGCCTCGCCCAGCAGCATGCGCACATGCAAATCCGAAACGATGAGGCCGTAAAAACTGCGATACGCCTCTTCGGCGTCATCGAAACGCAGATAGCCGGAACGGCGACCCGCCTCGATCAGTCCACGGGCGCGGCGATCGATCTGGCGACGGCCGCGTTCCAGCAGCAGATCGCCAAGCTTCGAACCGTCGCGGCTCGCCTGCCCGATGGCAAGACGATTGAGCGCCAGCGATACATCGCCCGCCAGCACGTCCAGCAGATCATGTGCGAAAACCTCGAGATGATCGGCAAGCTGCGGCGCGGAGACGCGGTCGCCCGCTTTCTCGAAGGTGCGAACCTTGCTCTGCTGAAAGGTGATCATCGCCGCCAGCAGACCATCGCGATCGCCGAACCACTTGTAGAGGCTTTCCTTCGAACAGTTGGCGGCACGCGCCAGCCCGGACGTGGTGAGCGCTTTCTCGCCGCCCTCGACCAATAGACGCAATGCCTGGTCCAGAACGGCGTTCTGGCGCGGCGAAAATTCCTGCGTTGTGATCGGGTCGGAAGCCAAGTCTTTCCACTCCAGGGGCTAGATTGATGTACCGTACGGTACGGTTCGAGCGCCATTTAAGCGGAGGCAGCGACGGGGTCAAGCGGATTCTTTAGAGGTGGGAAGAATTGGTGCGGTGCAGCGTGGGATAAGTGTGGGTGTGCTTAGGGTATGCGTTAGTAGCGGGTCGGTGGCGCGTGGGGCTCACCCCCCCCTCTGCCCTTGCCGGGCATCTCCCCTTCAAGGGGGGAGATCGATATGCGGCAAGGTCTCGGCCATCTCAAAGCTTGAGAATATAGCGACAAAAGCGCCTCTTGCCGATCTCCCCCCTTGAGGGGGAGATGCCCGGCAGGGCAGAGGGGGGGGTAAAGCCCCACGCACCTTCGGTCCGCTAACCAACGCACAACCTTCCCAACGAACCAATCTACCCCGCCGCGATCTCCCGCGAAGCGTCCACATCCCGCGACGGCGACAACCCATAAAACCGGCTATATTCCCGACTAAACTGCGACGGGCTCTGATAACCGACGCGATGACCGGCAGTACCCGCATCCAGCCGCTCCAGCAGCATCAGCCGGCGCGCCTCGTGCAGGCGAAGCTGCTTCTGATACTGCACCGGCGTCATGGCCGTAATCGTCTTGAAATGATGGTGGAAGGACGAAACGCTCATGCCGATCTGTTCGGCCAGTTCTTCGATCCGTAGCTGGCGCGCGAAATTCTCGCGCAGCCAGGCGATGGCGCGGGCGATGCGGTTGCCATGGCTGCCGGCCGCGATGACGTTCATCAATTGCCCGCCGGCCGGTCCGGTCAGGATGCGATAGAGGATCTCCTGCTCGATCAGCGGCGCCATGGCGGCGATGTCGGCTGGACGATCGAGCAAGCGCAGGAGCCGTATGGCCGCATCGAGAAGCTCCGGTGTGGCCCTGTTGACGACGATTCCGCGCTGCGCATTCGCCGGCTCCGAAGATGGATCGATCGGTATGCGGCGCATGAGATCGAGCAGCTTTTCACTATCGATGGCAAGGGCAATACAGAAATGCGGCACCTCCCGGCTCGCCTCCACCACCCGCCATGCAACAGGCAGATCGAGCGATGTCAGAAGATAATCACCCGCGCCATAATTTATGGTGTCCGTGCCCAATTGCACGCTTTTCGACCCCTGGATTACCATAGCGAGACAGGGGCGGTAACTGCCGTGGCATGGTGCGCTGGGGATCGTGCGCCGACTGATGCCGAGGGATTCGATCGCCGTCCGCACCTCACCGTCCTGGGTGGCGTGCCGCGCGGCGATGGCGGCGATCTCCTGATAGACATTGAACGGCAAAGACATGGGGGAAATCCCTTAACTGAAAGAAGAGATGTATTGGATGTTGCTTATCTAGAAAGCCGCCCGCCATCCGCAAAGAGCACGCGGGGTATTTTTTGCAGGATCGTGCAAAAAGCTCGGAGGATCGCTCTAACGCCTCTTTGCACTTCCATCGCATATTTCGCCGTCCCCAACTCCCGAAAGGATATTCAGATGGCTATTGCAAGAGGTTATGCTGCGACCGACGCGTCGAAGCCGCTTACCCCGTTCACCTTCGAACGCCGCGAGCCGAATGATGACGACGTCGTCATCGATATCAAATATGCCGGCATCTGCCACTCGGACATCCACACCGTCCGCAACGAATGGCACAATGCCGTTTACCCGATCGTTCCGGGCCACGAAATCGCCGGTGTCGTGCGGGCCGTTGGTTCCAAGGTCACGCGGTTCAAGGTCGGCGACCATGTCGGCGTCGGCTGCTTTGTCGATTCCTGCGTTGGCTGCGCCACCCGCGATGTCGACAACGAGCAGTATATGCCGGGTCTCGTGCAGACCTACAATTCCGTTGAACGGGACGGCAAGAGCGCGACTCAAGGCGGTTATTCCGACCATATCGTGGTCAGGGAAGACTACGTCCTGTCCATCCCGGACAACCTGCCGCTCGATGCCTCCGCGCCGCTTCTCTGCGCCGGCATCACGCTCTATTCGCCGCTGCAGCACTGGAATGCTGGCCCCGGCAAGAAGGTCGCGATCGTCGGCATGGGTGGCCTTGGCCATATGGGCGTGAAGATCGGCTCGGCCATGGGCGCTGATATCACCGTTCTCTCGCAGACGCTGTCAAAGAAAGAAGACGGCCTCAAGCTCGGCGCGAAGGAATATTACGCCACCAGCGACGCCTCGACTTTCGAGAAACTCGCCGGCACCTTCGACCTGATCCTGTGCACAGTCTCGGCCGAAATCGACTGGAACGCCTACCTCAACCTGCTCAAGGTCAACGGTACGATGGTTCTGCTCGGCGTGCCGGAACATGCGATCCCGGTCCACGCATTCTCGGTCATTCCCGCCCGCCGTTCGCTGGCCGGTTCGATGATCGGCTCGATCAAGGAAACCCAGGAAATGCTGGATTTCTGCGGCAAGCACGACATCGTTTCGGAAATCGAAACGATCGACATCAAGGACGTCAACGAAGCCTATGAGCGTGTGCTGAAGAGCGATGTGCGGTATCGCTTCGTCATCGACATGGCCTCGCTCGACGCTTGATACCCGTAGAGACGACCAAATAAACAAGGGCGGGAAGCCATGCTTCCCGCCCTTTCCTTTGTTACTTCAGGCCTCGTCCTTTAGCGTCTCTTTCTGGGTAATCAGGCGCGCACTGTGCTGGCCGCTCAGATAAATCCACAGCCAGCTCCACGCCACGGCCAGCCGCGAGCGCGTTCCGATCAGGAAGTAGATATGGGCAAGCCCCCATATCCACCATGCCAGCACGCCCTTCAGCTTGAACCGGCCGAAATCGATCACCGCCGCGCGTTTGCCGATGGTGGCGAGATTGCCCTGATGGCTGTAGCGGAAGGGTGCCGGCGATGGTTTGCCCTCCAGCCGCGCCTTGATGACCTTTGCCACATAAGCGCCCTGCTGCTTTGCCGCGGGCGCGATGCCCGGCACCGGCTTGCCGTTTTCCTGATTGACCGCGGCGGTATCGCCGATGACGAAGATATCAGCATCGTCTTCGAGATGAAGCTGAGGCCCGACGATGACACGCCCTGCCCTGTCGCCGGCCGCATTCAGCCACTTCGCTGCCGGAGAGGCCTGCACACCGGCGGCCCAGACGACGGTGCGGCAGGGATAATAGGTCTCGCCCACCGTCACCCCCTCATCCGTGCAGGCCGTCACCGGCGTTCCGAGCAGAACCTCGACGCCGAGCTTCTCAAGCGCTTCCTTCGCATAGGTCGAAAGATCCTCCGTAAAGACCGGCAGGACGCGAGGGCCGGCCTCCACAAGCAATACGCGGGTCTTTGTCGTATCGACATTGCGGAATTCCGCCGGTAGCGCCCTGTGGGCAAGCTCGGCGATCATGCCCGCCATTTCCACGCCGGTCGGGCCCGCCCCGATGATGACGAAGGTCAACAGCGCCTGCCGCTCCTCTTCGCTGGAGGCAAGCTCCGCCCTTTCGAAGGCCAGAAGCAGGCGGCGGCGGATCGTTGTTGCATCTTCCAGCGTCTTGAGGCCGGGGGCGGAACGCTCCCATTCGTCGTGACCGAAATAGGCGTGACGCGCGCCGGTGGCCAGCACCAGCGTATCGAAGCCGATCACCTGGCCCGAATTCAGCTGCACGGTCCGTGCCACCCGGTCCACGCCCGTCACCTCCGCAAGCAGGGTCGTCACCTCCTTGCGATCGCGATAAAGATGGCGGATGGGCCAGGCGATTTCGGACGTCGCCAGCGCCGTCGTCGCAACCTGATACAGCAAGGGCTGAAACAGGTGGTGATTGCGACGGTCGATCAATGTAATACGGACAGGGGCCCCCTCCAGCCCATGCACCAGTTGTAAACCGCCGAAGCCTCCACCCACGACGACAACATGATGTTCTTGCATATGTCTTTGCCTTCCAAAGCTCGCGCACGGAGCATGCGCAAGCCAAAGCATAGGCGAAAAAATTGACTTTGGTTATGAATTAGGCTGACCGCAGGCCTGACAAAAACGCCGGACTGTTTCAGCCATGCCATATTCCATGGCATCTGCCGTCAGCCCGTGGCCGATCGATACCTCAGCGAGATTGGGGATACGTTTCATCAGCTTGGGCAGGTTCGCAACCGTCAGATCATGGCCGGCATTGACAGCAAGCCCGAGTGCTGCGGCATGATCCGCCGTCTGCCCAAGCTTCTCGACAAGCAGGTCAGCCTTTTGCGGATCGTCAAAACAGCCGCCATAAGGGCCGGTGTAAAGCTCGATGCGGGCGGCCCCCGTCTCGGCCGCCAGCTCCACCGGCTCGCGTTCCCCGTCGCCATCGGCAAACAGTGAAACGCGCATGCCGCCGGCCTTCAGGCGCCCGACGACATCCTTCAGGAAAACAGCATGTTTGCGGAAATCCCAGCCGTGGTCTGACGTCGCCTGCGACGGGTCGTCAGGCACCAGCGTCACCTGTTCCGGCTGGGTCTTTTCGCAGAGAACGAGAAAATCCTCGGTGGGATACCCTTCGATGTTGAATTCCGCGCCGGGGAAACGATCATCGATCAGCGCCCGCAGCACCGGCAGATCCGAAAAGCGGATATGGCGCTGGTCGGGCCGCGGGTGTACAGTCAACCCGCTTGCACCCGCCGAGAGCGCAATCTGCCCGAAATGCGCGACATCAGGCCAGGGAAGATCGCGGCGGTTGCGTAACATGGCAATTGCGTTCAGATTGACGGAAAGTTTTGCAGGCATGGCATCGGGCTCCGGTTCGGAATTGATACCTTGTTTCACGCAGGTTGACGCCGACCGCAAGGAGGCCGATAAAATTTTTTAAAGCTGCGGGAACGAAAGCAGGCAATACACGTTATGGTTTTTTTGCTGCGTTTGGCATGATGTCTTGATCAGAAGACGGGCCCGCGACGGGGGAACGAATAACGGATGCCATAAAAAGCAGGCACACTGTCAAAAAGCGTGAAGGGGGAGACGATGCAGGATGGCAGGATGCCGTTTGAACACGGCGACGAGGACAAACCCAATCTCAGGATCAGCAGCTTTCTACCGGATGTGAGCCTGCCTTCCTCCCTGCCCGCCGAACCCGTTCCCATCGCCGACATGGCCAATATTTTCGGAGTGACCCACCGGACACTGCATTTTTACGAGGAAAAGGCACTGCTGACCTCGAAGCGCATCGGCCAGATGCGCGTTTATACCCACCGCAACGTTCAGCGCATGGCCGTCATCAACGTCTGTCGCGAAGTGGGCATCTCCGTTGCCGCGATTACCGAAATCATGGAAAAACTCGTCCGGTCGCTCTCGCAGGAAGAGGCGGACGACATATTCCACGCCGCATTGCGGCAGCGGAAGAGAGAATTGACCTCCGAGCTTTCCACCCTCCAGCGTCAGGCCCAGCAGATCGAGGAATTGCTGGTGACGGAGACGGATGCGGACGGCATGGATGGCACTGAGCGGGCACCGGCAAAGGACATCGCCCTCACCGACACCGAACGTAAATGCCTGGAACTGATGGCGGAGGGTTATGCGCCAGTGCGGCTTGCCCGCGCCCTTGGCCTTTCAGGCAGCGATCTCAACACGCTGGAGGCAAAGATCATCGGCAAGTTCAGTGCCAGCAACCGCTTTCAGGCGGTCGCCAAGGCGGTTCTGCTCGGCGTCATCCGTGCCTGATCAACGAACGATCGTCAGGGTTTCGGCCGCGCGGGTGATGGCAGTGTAAAGCCATCTTTCGCGGGAATCACGGAAGGCATAGCTCTCGTCGAAGAGAACCACATTGTTCCATTGCGAACCCTGTGCCTTGTGCACGGTCAGCGCGTAACCGAAATCGAACTCGTCGTACCTCTTGCGGGTCGACCAGGGAATTTCGGTCTCCACATCCTCGAAGGCCGCCTTCAGCAGTTTGATCTTGGCCGCACCGCGATCCATATCGTCATCTTCCGGCCGGATCATCAGGTTGATGCCGGGTTTCACCGTCTCGCGCGATGAACTCATCACCTGCCATAGCGAGCCGTTGAGCAGGCCCTTGGCAGGATCGTTGCGAAGGCAGACCAGCTTGTCACCGGACTGTGGATAATCGGCGGAAAAACCCTTCAGCTCACGAAGCCGCTGATTGTAGCGGCGGCGGGTGCGATTGGTGCCTACCAGAACCTGATCGGCCTCCAGCACCAGCGACTGCGTCACTTCTGACTTGGAAATCACCTGCGCGGAGCCATAATCGCCGCGCATGATCTCGCGGCCTTCGCGCACATCCATGGCAAGATGGATGATGGGGTTGTCCTTGGCCTGGCGGTGGATTTCCGACAGCAGAAAATCCGGCTCCTGCTCGGTAAAAAAGCCGCCGCCCGAGACCGGCGGCAGCTGGCCGGGATCACCAAGCACGAGGATCGGCGTGCCGAAACTCATCAGATCCTTGCCGAGCTGCTCGTCCACCATCGAACATTCGTCGATGATGATCAGCGCCGCCTTGGCAAGCGGGCTCTGGCGGTTGATGGAAAACATCGGCGCAACAGAGGTTTTGCCGGTTTCCTCGTCTTCGACCGTTTCTTCACCGCGTGGGCGGTAGATCAGCGAATGAATGGTGCGGGCATTGGTCGCCCCGCGCGAACGCAGCACCTGCGCCGCCTTGCCGGTGAAGGCCGCAAACAGCACCTCGCCATCGACATTTTCCGCAAAATGCTTGGCAAGCGTCGTCTTGCCCGTTCCGGCATAACCGAACAGCCGGAAAACCGGCGTCCGGCCTTCTTTCAGCCAGCGGGAAACAGCCTTGAGCGCTTCGTCCTGTTGCGGTGAAAATAACATGCGTCCTCATCGCAGGATTCGAGCCTGATGCGCAACAGAAAAAGAACGAAAGATGAATCGCGCAATGAGAATGATGACCTCAATGCGCCGCCTGCTTCTCGACAAGCTGCGCCAGCTGCTCGGCAACCGTGTTCCAGCCGTCGAAGAACCCCATCTCCGCATGCCTGTCGCGGTCGGCAAGGTTGTTGTGCATGGCATAGGCCTCATATTCCATGCCTTCGGGATGATCGCGAAACGTCATCACGGCGGTGAGGAACGGCTGGGCGGAGGGCCGGAAACCCGCCGTCAGCGCATCGGTGAAAATGAGGCGCTGCTCATGATCCACCGCCAGGAAACAGCCGCTGACATGCTGGCCAAATTCCCTGCCGTCTTCGCTGTAGCGCGTCTCGAAAGCACCGCCGGGGTGAAGCTCCATTTTGTCCACCCGGCACTGGCCGGGATGCGGCACCCACCATTGTTCCAGGCTGGTCTTGTCCGTCCAGGCATTCCAGACCAGCTGGCGCGGCGCCCTGATAATGCGTGAAATCTTCAGGTCGAGATCGGGATTGAAAGTCTCGGTCATTGGTCATTCTCCCCTTTGCTGGACATCCTGTCCTGTTGTGCCATGACGAATTGCTCGAGCCGGTCGGTGCGGCCCTCCCAGACGGCACGCTGTTGCGAAAGCCAGCCATCGAGCATGGAAAACCTCTGTTTCTCCAGCGAGCAGAACCGGACACGCCCCTGCTTGCGTGTCACGATCAGCCCCGCCTCCTCCAGCTGGCGGATATGTTTCATGAAGGATGGCAGGGCCATATTGAAGGGTTCGGCCAGCGTTCCAATGCTCGCCTCCCCGCCGCCCAGCCGCAGGATCACGGCCCTTCGGGTCGGATCGGCGAGAGACTGGAAGATATCGTTGAGCGCGTCTGAATAGTTTTCCATAAAGCTAACTATCATGGGAAAACACTTAGCTCAATGGATAAGTTTAAAAAATATTTCGCAACGGGGAATAAACCGGCGTGCGACGGTGTCTCTTGATGTGCTGGCGGCTTGAGCCCGCCCGAACCAAGGAGGATATGTCCATGAAAATCCGCTTTATCGTTCCCGCCCTCGTTCTGGCTTTTGCCGGAACGGCCTATGCCGCGCCGGCGGTCGAAACGGTCAAGACCGACAAAGGCAATGTGCTTGCCGGCGAAAAAGGCATGACGCTCTACACTTTCAAGAACGACAAGAAGGGCGTATCCAATTGTTACGACAAATGCGCGGTGAACTGGCCGCCGTTTTTTGCAGCCGCCAGTGACAAGGCCGAGGGCGCCTATTCCCTCTTGAAGCGCAAGGACGGCAAGATGCAGTGGGCAAAGGACGGCATGCCGCTTTATTACTGGGTCAAGGACACGAAAAAGGGCGACGCCACCGGCGACGGTATGAACGGTGTATGGGATGCCGCAAAACCCTGATGGCATGAACGGTGAAAAGCGGGGGAGCCACTCCCCCGCAGCCGGCAGCTTCGAAACGGAGATGCTGGCGCTGATACCCATGCTGCGCCGTTATTCCCGCAGCCTTTCCCGTTCCGATGCCGATGGCGAGGACCTGTTGCAGGACTGCGTGGAAAAGGCACTTGCCAACAAAAGGCAATGGCGCGGAACGGGTTTGAAAACATGGGCTTACACGATAATGACGAATCTTTATCGCAACCGCCACCGCGCCGAGAAACGTCATCCGTCCGAAAGCCTCGACGGCCACGAGACCATTGCCATCCCGGACACGCTTTCCGACACGCTGGAGAACGACCGGCTGCATGGCGCGCTAGCACTTCTTTCGCCGGATATGCGGGCAGTGCTGATGCTGGTGACGGTGGAAGGCTACAGCTATCAGGAGGCGGCCGAGACCTTGGCGATCCCGCTCGGCACCGTCATGTCCAGGCTGTCTCGCGCCCGCGAAACACTTCGCCAGCATCTGGCGGAGGATAATATCATACCCCTGCGGAGACCACGATGAAACGGCCCGATGCCATAACCGAAGACGATCTGCACGCCTATGTCGACGGACTTCTTTCCGACGACGACCGCGCGGCTGTCGAGAGCTGGCTGGCTGAAAGACCGGAAGACCAGAGCCGCGTGCAGGCATGGAAAAAACAGGCCGACATTCTGCGCAATGCCTTCGCCTCCTATGCCGCCGCACATCCGCATGACGCCTCGATGCTCGGCCCGCAAAAGAGGGATCGCACATGGCGGCTGAAACCGGCCCTCCTGCGGACGGCGGCGGCCCTGCTGATCTTCGTAGCGGGCGCTGCAGCCGGCAGGCTGCTGCCCTCCTCCTTTTCGACGCCGCAGGACGTGACCCTGGCATCGCTGACGACGGATATTCCGGCACAGGCGAAATCCGCCTATCTCATCTATGCAAGCGAGGTGCGTCACCCCGTCGAGGTCGGCGCCGGCGAGCAGCAGCATCTTGCGACTTGGCTTGGCAAGCGGCTCGGTTACCCCTTCGCCATCCCCGATCTGTCGAAGATCGGATATGACCTCGTCGGCGGGCGTCTCATCCCGGTGAGCGGCAAGCCGGGCGCGATGCTGATGTATCAGGACAAGACCGGCCGCCGGGTGACGGTGCTGGTCGGCCACAACGAGGAAAACCGCACCACCAGCTTCCGCATGGCCAGCGCCGACGGTGTCGAAACCTTCTACTGGATCGACAACGAGCTGGGTTATGCCGTTTCCGCCGAACTGTCGCGCGACGAGGTGCAGGCAATCGCCGAGGAATGTTACCGGCAGTTTCCGACGTGAGGCCAGCAGGGGCCGCGGAATGCGAGTGACGACGTCAGCATCTGCGTGATGGAAGGCAAACAGCAGCAACGCACCGAAGGACGAGGTCAAATTTTTTGATGGATCGATCGTCTCCGCCATGGGTTTGAGAAGTCGACACAAAAGACTATTGTCCAATCGACAACCGCTGGAGCAAAACCATGCATGAGGATATTCCTGCCGTCACCCTGCCCTCTGGAAAAGAGGTTCCAGCCCTCGGACTTGGCACCTGGAATATGGGTGAGACGAGGTCATCGGCAGACGACGAGATTGAAAGCATCCGCAAGGCGATCGATCTGGGCATGACGTTGGTCGACACCGCGGAAATGTATGCCGACGGCCGGTCGGAAGAAGTGGTCGGCACGGCAATCACCGGCCGCCGCGACGAGGTGTTTCTGGTCAGCAAGGTCTATCCGTGGAATGCCAGTGCAAGAGGCACTGCGGAAGCCTGCGAGCGCAGCCTCGCAAGGCTCGGCACCGACCACATCGATCTCTATCTGCTGCACTGGCGCGGCGAGCACCCGCTTGGCGAAACCGTGGCCGCGTTCGAAAGGCTAAAGAACGACGGCAAGATCGGCAACTGGGGCGTCTCCAATTTCGATACCGACGATATGGAGGAGCTTTTCACCGTTCCAGAGGGCAAAAACTGCGCCGCCAATCAGGTGCTCTATAACCTCTCCCGGCGCGGACCTGAATTTTCCCTTCTGCCCTGGTGCCAGGAGCACGGCGTGCCGCTGATGGCCTATTCCCCCATCGAGCAGGGCCGTATCCTGAAGAACCACGAACTCATTCGCATCGCCAAGGCTTATCAGGCAACCCCGGCGCAGCTGGCCTTGGCCTTTCTTTTGGATAGGGACGGCGTCATCGCCATTCCAAAATCCGCCAGCGTGTCCCGTATCGTGGAAAATCGCGGCGCCACCGATCTTGAAATAACCGAGGAAGACTGGACCGCCCTCGACGCCGCCTTCCCGCCGCCGACGCGCAAGACGTCCTTGGAAATGCTCTGACATAACAGGGCGTTAGCGGACATTTCGGAATCAGCTGCTGAAGCGGTTGAATCGGAATGTGAGAACCGGGAACTGCCCGCAATAAAGATTGCAATAACGGCGCGGCAAGCCGCGCCGTCGGTCAGATAGCCCCGGGGCTTTATGACGGTATGCGGGGCTCGTATTCCTCTTTCAGCGCCAGCCACGTATCCCAGAAAGGGCCCGGTTCCTTTTCCTGAAGACGGGCAGCGAGAATATCGAGATGCACATGCCAGCCGGCGCTGACATCGAGCTTGGTCTTCCTGCCAACCAACCGGCGATGAATCAGCGTCAGAAGCACATCCTTGCCCAGAGCCTGAAGCTCGATCGACACCTCTCCGCTTTCACCCCAACTAAAGACAAGGTGATGCGGCGGAACGACGGTAATGATGCGGGATGCCATCTTTTCCTCTTCGGAAAAGCCTTCCGGGCGGTGGCCCGGCGGATCGGAAAGCTCGTCGTTGCGCCACACCAGTTCGAAGGGCGCATCGGGCGCAAGCCGCATTTCGCCGGAGGCGAGCCAGCGGCGGCGAAGGTCACTTTGGGTCAGATAAGCCCAGACCCGCTCGATCGGTCCGGGCAACAGCCGCTCGATCTTCAGGGTCGTTGGCTCGACGAGACGGCCATAGGTTTCAGGCATTGCGATATCAGCCATTGTCATTTCCTCCATCTGCAGGGGATTTTCCCTGATCTTCCTCCCTGAGCATCTGCTCAAGAACATCGAGGCGATTGCCCCAGAACTGCCGGTAGAAATCCAGCCATTCATGCGCTTCCGCCAGGGGTTCCGGCGCAAGGCGGCAGACATGGATGCGCCCCCTTACCTCGCGGCGGATAAGCCCCGCATTTTCCAGCGCCTTGATATGCTTCGAGGCTGCCGCGAGCGATATGTCGAAGGGTTGAGCCAACTGGCCCACCGTTCGCTCGCCACGGGAAAGATCACGCAGCATCGTACGTCGCGTTGCGTCGCCAAGGGCATGAAAGACAGTGTCTAGATGTGAAGCGGATAATTCAACCATGTTGTTGAATATAGCCGGTCGCCGCGGAATGTCAACCACATGGTTGAATATCGATCCAAAGCGGATTCCATAAAAAAACCCGCGGCGAACCGCGGGCTTTATGGAAGATTTCGCTTAGAGACGAATTACATGCCCTGTGAACCGCGGTTCATGGCGGCAATGCCCGTGCGGCAGATTTCGATCAGGCCGAGCGGCTTGATGATCGCCACGAACTGGTCGATCTTGGATGACTTGCCGGTGATCTCGAAGATGAAATGCTCCACCGTGGCATCTACCACCTTGGCCTGAAACGCATCGGCAAGCCGCAGCGCCTCGGCACGGACTTCGCCCGTGCCGGCAACCTTGATGAGCGCCACTTCGCGCTCGATCGGCCGTTCCTGTCCCAGTTCACGGGCGCGGACGGTAAGGTCCAGAACCCGGTGCACCGGCACGATGCGTTCCAGCTGCGCCTTGATCTGCTCCAGCACGATGGGCGTACCCCGTGTGACGATGGTGATGCGCGACAGATGCGCCTCATGTTCCGTTTCCGAAACCGTCAGGCTTTCGATGTTGTAGCCACGGCCGGAAAAAAGGCCGATGACCCGGGCGAGAACGCCCGGCTCGTTGCTGACGAGAACCGACAGCGTGTGATTTTCAACGGCAGCCGTTTCCTTCTGGATGAAATAGGCGGAGCCGGTGGGTTGTAGGTGTGCGTTCATGTCCTTTTCCTCTCCCGGCTCAGACTAGCTGACGGCCCTTGGCATCGATGGCATTGGCAACAGCTTCATCCGTCGCCTCATCCGGCAACAGCATCTCGTTATGGGCTTTACCAGATGGGATCATCGGGAAGCAATTGGCGAGATTGGCAACGCGGCAATCGAAGATGACCGGCTTGTTGACCGCAATCATCTCGGCGATCTTGTCGTCCAGTTCCTTCGGGTCGTCGCAATACATGCCGACCGCACCATAGGCTTCCGCCAGCTTGACGAAATCAGGCATGGCTTCGGTATAGGAGTTGGACAGACGGTTGCCGTGCAGCAACTGCTGCCATTGCCGCACCATGCCCATATACTGGTTGTTGAGGATGAAAATCTTCACCGGCAGGCCGTACTGGATGGCGCAGGACATTTCCTGGATACACATCTGGATCGATGCGTCACCGGCAATGTCGATGACAAGCGCTTCGGGATGCGCGACCTGCACGCCGATAGCCGCCGGCAGGCCATAACCCATGGTGCCGAGACCGCCCGAGGTCATCCAGTGGTTCGGCTCCTCGAAACCGAAGAACTGCGCCGCCCACATCTGGTGCTGGCCGACTTCTGTCGTGATGTAAGTGTCGCGTCCCTTCGACGCCTCATAAAGCCGCTGCAATGCATATTGCGGCATGATGACATCTTTGGAGTTCTTGTAGGCGAAGGAATTACGGGCGCGCCAGCGCTCAATCTGCGACCACCAGTCGGCCGTCTGCGCTTTTTCCGGTTTCTTCGGCAAAGCGCGCCACAGGCGAACCATGTCCTCCAGAACATGCCCGACATCGCCGATAACAGGCACGTCGACACGCACGGTCTTGTTGATCGAGGACGGATCGATATCGATATGGATCTTCTTGGAATTCGGCGAAAACGCATTGATGCGACCGGTAATACGGTCATCGAAACGCGCGCCGATGCAGACCATGACATCGCAATCATGCATCGTCATATTGGCTTCGTAGGAACCGTGCATGCCCAGCATGCCGAGCCAGTTCTTGCCGGAAGCCGGATAGGCGCCGAGACCCATCAGCGTCGAGGTGATCGGGAAATTGGTGAGCTCGACCAGTTCACGCAGCAGACGGGTTGCCTCCGGACCAGAATTGATGACGCCGCCGCCGGTGTAAAAAACCGGCTTCTTCGCTTTCGACATCAGTTCGATGGCAGCATGAATGGCGTTGAGGTCGCCCTGAACCTTCGGCTTGTAGCTCTTCTGCTGGATGGCGGCGGAAGGCGGCGTATAGGTGCCGGTGGCAAACTGGATATCTTTCGGAATATCGACGACGACAGGGCCGGGACGGCCAGTCTGCGCAATGCGGAAGGCTTCATGGATGATGCCCGCCAGTTCGTTGACGTCCTTGACCAGCCAGTTGTGCTTGGTGCAGGGGCGCGTGATGCCGACGGTGTCGCATTCCTGAAACGCATCGGAACCGATCAGCGATGTCGGAACCTGGCCGGAAAGGCAGACGAGCGGAATGGAATCCATCAGCGCATCCTGCAGCGGCGTCACCGCATTGGTGGCGCCGGGACCGGAGGTAACAAGCATGACGCCGACCTTGCCGGTGGAACGGGCATAACCTTCGGCCGCGTGGCCGGCACCCTGCTCGTGACGCACGAGAATATGCTGAATGTCTTCCTGCTGGAAAATCTCGTCATAAATCGGAAGAACGGCACCGCCGGGATAACCGAAGATGTGCTCGACGCCGTTATCCTTCAGCGCCTGCAGAACGATCTCCGCACCTGTCATACGATTGCTGTTTTCCGTATTGTCCTTATCCGTCATTGCCTGTTTCCATCCCGCTTTGGCTTTGGATATCGAGGAGCCCGAGGGCCTGTTTGAAGACATAAAAAAAGGCCCCTAGAGGAGCCTCGTTCAGCGCATGGGTGCTTTCGCCGGATGGTTACACCACCCTGCCCATGCGCCGTCCCACCACGATAAGTACGTTAAGATTTTTCATGGGCCGGAGTGTTAGCCACAAACGCCCCAGCCGTCAACGCATATTGCGGGAAAAAATCACCGCCGCCTTCTTTTATTACCCCGCAGGGCGCTTTGGCGAAATTTTCGAACGCGGCCAATACACCTGTTGTTAAGCATAATCTTTTAGTCTCGAAAGCGCAGATGCTGCCCGAACCACCGCGATCATCCGCATGTACCGGGAAAAAATGTGAATAACGACACGTCTCATAACGCGTCCCGCATGGACGAACACGAACGGCGTTCCGGCGAGCAACCGGCAAACCGCATGCTGGGCCGCGTCATCGCGTGTAACGGCGCGCACGCCACCATTGCCGCAGAAACGGAACCCGGCTCCACCGACGTGTCGCAGCTCTGGTCCGTCGGACGCCTGATCTCCATCGAAATGGGCACGAGCCGTGTCACTGCGCTGGTCTTTTCCATGCGCACCGGCGAAGACCATTGGGCAGCGGACAAGCCAAACAGGCTGCTGATCGACGTGGAACTCGTGGGTGAAGTGTATCGCACCGAAGACGGCAGCGAACGTTTTTCCACCGGCATCTCCCGTTACCCTTATCTCGGCGCGGTGGCGCACCGCATCCGCACCAGCGACCTTGCAAAGATTTACGACAGCGGCAGACGTGATGCCTGTGTCATCGGCAAGCTGACGCAGGACGACACGATCAACGCGGCGATCAGCATTCCTCAGATGCTTGCCAAACATTTCGCCGTCGTCGGATCGACGGGCGTGGGCAAGACCACCGCCGTTTCGCTGCTTCTGAACAAGGCGATCGAGACCGACCCGAAACTGCGCGTCCTCATTCTCGATCCGCATAATGAATTCGCGGCTGCTTTTCCCGATCATTCCGTCGTCATCGATACCGATACGCTGGACCTTCCCTTCTGGCTGATGCGGCTCGAGGAATTTGCCGAGGTGATTTTCCGCGGCCGCAAGCCCGTGCCGGAAGAGATGGATTTCCTCCGGGACCTCATTCCCGAAGCAAAAAAGGCATTTCGCGGCACCGAAGGTTCCGCCGTCCGCCGTACATCCGACAAGAGCGCGATCACGCCGGATACGCCGGTGCCATACCGCATCGCCGATCTTCTCGCCCTCATCGATGAGCGCATCGGAAGGCTGGAAGGCCGCGGCGAAAAACCCGCCTTGCGCACGCTGAAGGGCCGCATCCTCTCGGCCGTCAACGATACGCGCTATAATTTCATGTTCTCGAGCAATACGATCAACGACAACATTCTCGAGACGGTCGCGCATATCTTCCGCATCCCCGGGGAAGGCAAGCCGATTTCGGTTTTCCAATTGTCAGGCATCCCCTCCGAAGTGGTGAATTCGGTGGTCTCGGTGCTCTGCCGCATGTCCTTCGAGCTGGCGGTTCTGGCGCGCGGTTCGCTGCATATGCTTATCGTCTGCGAGGAAGCGCACCGTTATGTTCCGGCTGATCCCGAGCGCGGCTTTTTCCCCACCCGGCAATCCATCGCCCAGATCGCCAAGGAAGGCCGCAAATACGGCATCTCACTCGGCGTCATCAGTCAGCGGCCAAGCGAGCTGGACCAGACCATCCTGTCGCAATGCTCGACCGTGTTCGCCATGCGGCTGTCGAACGAGATCGACCAGAAGATCATTCTCTCCGCCGTGCCGAACGCCTCGACCTCGACCACAAGCTTTCTCTCCTCCATCGGCAATGGCGAAGCCATCGCCTTCGGTGAGGCCGTGAATGTGCCGATGCGCATGCGCTTCGACCGTGTCACCACGGCCAAGTTGCCGAAGGCGAGCGGCACGAGCAGCCATATGAACCATGAAACTCCTGACACGGTCGACCTGAACAGCATCGTCACCCGCATGCGCGCCACGGCCAAGCCCGTTATCACTGGTTTCCAGCAAAGCGTGGAAGCGGCTTTTTCCGACCAGCCGGAACCGTCCGTATTCCAGACGGCAGACGACATCGATCGCTGGAAGCGAGAATTGGGAACGCCCGCAACGGAGGGATATGAACCCTACCGCCCGGACATGCTGCCCGGACGCACGCCACCTGCGCCATCCAATATGGCGTCAACGGACCCCACCGCCGGCGCCGTCAACGATCTGCGCAAGGCGGGTTTCCAGATGCAAGCGCAGAATGGCCCGCCGCCCGGTGAGACGCGCCCTTCGCTGCGCGAAAGCCTCTTGAAAAAACCGCTCGGCAGCCTCTACCGCAAGGATTAGGCCCCTTTCACGGCTCGATGCGCGTCCAGTCATCCCCCATCTGGTTGCGGAACCAGGTCATCTGCCGTTTGGCATATTGGCGGGTCGCAGCCGCCGATTTTTCTATCACCTCCGCCGCACCCATGCGCCCAGTCAGCATATCGGCGATCTGAGCAACGCCAATCGCCTTCATCGCCGTTGCATCGGGCGCTAGATTGAGCGCAAGAAGCGCCTGGACCTCCTCCACCGCACCACTGTCCATCATCGCCTCAAAACGGCGGTTGATACGGTCATGCAGCACCGGTCTCTCCGGCAGGACGATGAATTTCTGCGCCCGCTCGGGATCGACCATCATCGGGCCGCTGGCACGCTGGAAATCGCGGATCGATTTCCCCGTCGCTTCGAGCACCTCCAGTGCCCGGACGATACGCTGGCCATCTCCCGGCTGCAGCATCTGCGCCATGGGCGGATCGCGGCTCACCAATTCGGCGTGTAGCTTTGCCGCTCCCTCTTCGATCAACCGGGCGCGCAGCCCCTCGCGAATGCCATCGGGAATCGCGGGCATGTCGGAGAGGCCACCAGTCAGCGCCTTGAAATAAAGCCCCGTACCACCGACGATAACAGGAAAACGCCCCTCACCGCGCAGATCCGAAAGCAGGCCGGAAATATCCCGCAGCCATTCACCGGTTGAATAGGCGCTGTTAGCAGGCACATGGCCGTAGAGATGATGCGGCACGCCCTCCATTTCGTCGTCGGAAGGCCGGGCGGTCAGCACCCGCAGCGTGTCGTAAACCTGCATGCTGTCGGCATTGATGACGACACCGTTCCGCTCCCGCGCCAGACGAAGCGCAAGCGCGGACTTGCCGCTTGCCGTCGGGCCGGTTATCAGGATCGCATCAAAATTCTGATCAAGGTTTTTCATCATGGCTCTGGTTGCCACGCTTATCGCCAATCCGTCAAATCCTGTTCTGACCCCAGCTCTCGGCGAAGCCGCCGCAAAGGCGGTCAATGCATCGGGCCTTTATTGGCTGGCCGATGGCATCGCCTGCGATATCGCGCTACCGCTGGGCACCGCAGCCGAACAGGCGCGCGGCGCGATTGCAGCCGCGCTTATCGGAAAACCCATCGATATCGTCATCCAGGAGCAGGACCAGCGGCGCAAGAAGCTGCTGATCGCCGACATGGATTCAACCATGATCGGCCAGGAGTGCATCGACGAGCTGGCCGCCGAAGTCGGGCTGAAGGACAAGGTCTCCGCCATCACCGCCCGTGCGATGAATGGCGAGATCGCTTTTGAGCCGGCTCTGCGTGAGCGCGTGGCGCTGCTGAAGGGCCTTCCGGCCTCTGTCATCGACGACGTCATCGAAAAGCGCATCACGCTGACATCAGGCGGCAAGGAGCTGATCGCCACCATGAAGGCGAAGGGTTATTACACGGCCCTCGTTTCCGGCGGCTTCACCGTCTTCACCAGCCGTGTCGCTGCGATGCTCGGTTTCGATGAGAACCGCGCCAATCTGCTCGGCGAAGCCAATGGCGAGCTTGACGGCACCGTTGCCGAACCCATCCTCGGCAAAAAGGCCAAGGTCGACGCGCTTAACGATATTGCCGCAAGGCTCGGCATTTCGTCTGAAGAGGCGATGGCGGTCGGCGATGGCGCCAATGATCTCGGCATGCTGCATGTGGCCGGCGCGGGCGTTGCCCTGCACGCCAAGCCGGCCGTCGCCGCCGAAGCGCAGATGCGCATCGACCATGGCGACCTGACCGCGCTTCTTTACATCCAGGGTTATCGCAAGACGGATTTTGTGACTCCATGATCATTCGTGAGACACAAAGACTCATTCTGCGCGAATGGAAGGAGAGCGACCGCGACCTGTTCCGCGAAATCAACGCAGACGAGAAGGTCATGGAATTTTTCCCCTTCCGCCGCAGCCATGCGGAAGCGGACGCGGTGCTGGAAACCATCAATGGCATGATCCGCGGCAGCGGTTATGGCTTTTATGCCATGGAACTGCGCGAGACCGGCGAGGTTATGGGCTTCTGCGGCATATCGCCGGTCATGAACCTCAATCCGCCCTTCCCGATCGGCACCATGGAAATCGGCTGGCGGCTCGCCACCCGTTTCTGGGGGCACGGTTATGTCACCGAAGCCGCGCAATCGTTGCTCGTCATGGCTTTCGATGAAAAGGAGACGCCGGAAATCGTCTCCTTCGCCGTCCACCACAACCATCGTTCGACGGCGGTCATGGAGCGCATCGGCTTGAGGCGTGATCCTTCCCGCGATTTCGACCACCCGCGCGTGCCGGAAGAAACGCACCCGCATCTGCGGCCCCACGTCACCTATGCGCTGACACTGGAGGAATGGCGGGCGCGATAAGACGCCTGCCCGCCAGTTCCGAAGGTCATTTCACCGCGGCATTGCCGCCATCGGCAAACAGCGCCGCCCCGGCGACAAAGCTTGCCATAGAGCTCGCGAGGAAAAGAGCGGCCTGCGCAATTTCTTCGGGCTCGGCGATACGCTTCATCGCATGCAGGCCGGCGGCCCATTCCTTCTGCGCCGCGTCTCCTGCGGCCGGTGTATCGACCCCGCCGGGGAGCAGGGCATTGGCGCGAATGCCATTGATCGCATAATCGGCGGTAATGCCCTTCACCAGCCCCATCAACGCTGCCTTCGCAGTTCCATAAGCTGACATGCCAGGAATGCCGGCGCTGGTGCCGACGAAGCTCGACGTAAAGACGATGGAACCGCCGCCCCGCTTCAGCATCGGCGGGATCTGGTAACGCGCCCCCAGAAAGGCGGAGGTGAGATTGACGTTGAGGACATGATCCCACTCCTCGGGCGAAATCTCCGCCAGCGGCTTCATGGCCCCCACCGCACCGGCATTGTTGATGGCGATATCGAGGCGACCAAAAACGCCCAAGGCCGCATCCACCAACCGGGAATGGGTTCCCGCAACACCGGCGTCGCCCGCAACCGCATGGACACGGCCGCCGGTATCACGAATGTCGGCTGCAACCTCCTGCAGCGCCTTTTCACCGCGCGCATTGATGACGACTGCCGCGCCTTGCGTGGCAAACAACATCGCCGTCGCCCGGCCGATGCCGGATGACGCGCCGGTGATGATGGCAACCTTGTTTTCGAGTAATTTCATATCCTTGGCCTCCGTTTGATGGAGACCAAGGGATAGGGACCCGACGGGGCCGCAACCACCCGATTCCTGACGGATCCGGCGAAAAGCGTTTACTCCAGCGGCAACGCCACCACGCGCAGATTGCCCTGAGCATCCGCCACCATCATATGCGCATTCTTGCGGCCTTCGGACTTCAGGCCGTTCACACGCACCAGCACGTCGCCGGGAACTTCCATGAAATCCTGTCCGACCTCGACAATGACGTCGCCGGCCTTCATGCCCTTCTGTTCGGCGGGCGACCCGGGATCGACGCTTGCGACAAGCACGCCTTCCACGCTTTCCGCAATGCCCTTTTCCGTGCGCAATTCATTGCTCAGCACCACCAGATTCATGCCGAGCACGGTCTGCGGTGCTTCGCGCACTTCAGGTGTCTGGTCCTGCGCCTGATCGTCGCCACCGTCTTTATCGTCGGGGGCGACCATGCTGCCATCACCGTCTTCACCCTGCGGGTCGTCGGTCGAGGCCTTTTCGTCGGTCGTATCCTGCAATTGCCCGAGCTTGACCTTGACGGTCTCCTCCTTGCCGTCGCGATAAACGACAACATCGACTTCCTTGCCGACAGGGCTTTCCGCCACGATGCGCAAGAGGTCGCGCATTTCATAGATATCCTTGCCGTCGAATTTCAGGACGACATCACCGGCCTGGATCGGGCCGTTCTCCACCGGACCGCCCTTGGCCACGCCTGATATCAGCGCGCCCTTGGCGCTTTCCATGCCGAGGCTCGCCGCCACGTCATCAGTAACAGGCTGAACGCGAACGCCGAGCCAGCCGCGGCGGGTCTCGCCGAATTCGATGAGCTGCTGCACGATATTCTGGGCAAGCTCCGTCGGCACGGCAAAACCAATACCGATCGAACCACCACTCGGGGAAATAATCGCCGTATTGATGCCGATCACCTCGCCCTTCATGTTGAAAAGCGGGCCACCGGAGTTACCCTTGTTGATGGCCGCATCCGTCTGGATGAAATTGTCATAGGGGCCGGCATTGATATTGCGGCCGCGCGCGGAAATGACGCCCACGGTCAGCGATCCGCCAAGCCCGAACGGATTGCCGACAGCCATCACCCAGTCGCCGATGCGCATGCTGCGCGAATCGCCGAACTTCACGGCCTTCAGCGGTGTTTTCGGCTCCACCTTCAGGACCGAAAGGTCGGTCTTGGTATCGGTACCGACCAGCGTCGCCTTGAGCTTCGAGCCATTCGGGAAAATCACCTCGATGGCATCAGCACCCTCGATGACGTGGTTGTTGGTCACGACATAGCCAGCCGGATCGATCACGAAACCCGACCCCAGCGAATTGACCTTTTCGCCGCCTTCCGGCTTCTGGCTGTCGAAATAATCCTTGAAGAACTCCTGGAAGGGCGAACCTTCCGGCAGCTTCGGCGGAACTGGACCCTTGCCCTCGGTCTTGACGTTCTGGGACGTCGAAATATTCACCACCGCATCGAGCAGCGGCTCGGCAAGATCAGCCACCGATTCCGGCCCATGGCTCTGCGCTCTTGCCGCAACCGGCGCCGAAAGGCTGCCCGCCACAAGCGCGATGCCCGCGACTGCGGCAATGCTGCTGCGAAAAGGCGAAAGAAGGGTCACGGCCATAAGCGTCCTCGCGTTTCAAATCGTCATGCCCTGCTTATATCGTCAAAGCATAAGGCGGAATGATGAAGTGTAAAAATACCTTTTCGTGAACAGGCGGGGATGTCCTGCCCGTAGCCACAGCATTGGCACGAAAACGGAGTAAAAAGAAAGGGCCGGTAAAAACCGGCCCCTCCAAAATCATTCGATCCGCTATCAGTTCGCCGGCGCTGGCGTAGGTGCGCCGGGAGCCGCAGGTGGCGCACCGTTGATATTGTTGAAATAACGGAAGAAGGTCGAATCCGGGGACAGGACCAGCGTCGTGCCGTTACCGTTCAACGCATTGGCGTAAGCAGACATGGAGCGATAGAA
>Ga0308165_1001999_pt1 | contig 26177 bp, 24 predicted proteins | sample PhyWR2_FD_201032 | JGI IMG/M metagenome (GOLD analysis project Ga0308165, IMG submission 201032) | Phyllosphere microbial communities from UC Gill Tract Community Farm, Albany, California, United States - DLSLW.R2 | ecosystem: Host-associated > Plants > Phyllosphere > Unclassified | place: USA... | reverse complement strand
GACGAGACGTTGATGATCGAGCCGCCGCCCGCCGCTGCCATCCGGCTGCCCAGCAGCGCGCACAGACGGAACGGTCCCTTGAAGTTGACCGCAAGGATGCGGTCGAACAACTCCTCGCTGGTCGCCTCGCTGGAGGGTTCCACCGGCGACATCCCGGCGTTGTTCACCAGCACGTCGATGCGGCCCCACTGCGCCCAGCCGCGCACCGCCAGCGCTTCCATCTCGGTCCACTGGCCGGCATGGGCAGACAGCGCCAGCGCCTTGCGGCCCAGCGCCTCGATCTCGGCGGCGACCGCGCGGCAGGCGTCGAGCTTGCGGCTGGCAACGATCACGTCGGCGCCCTCGGCGGCGAAGGCCAGCGCCATCTCGCGGCCAAGGCCCCGGCTGCCGCCGGTCACCAGCGCGACTTTTCCCTCCAGCGTTCCCATGGCCGCTTCCGCTCCTCGTGGTGGGGGCGCCGCGCTACGCCGCGCGATGCTCGCTCCATCACGCTGGACAATCGTCCATCGAAATGCCACTTGTCCATCACCATGAGCCGACCATCCCAGCGATCACATATGCGCTCGCGCGCGGCCCGCGCATGATGCCTGCACGCCCTTCGGCGCGCCCATCGCTGCGTGAGGAGCAGCGCCGACTGACCCGCCGCCGGATCGCCGAGGCGGCGCGCGAGAGCTTCTACCGCGATGGCGTCGCCGAAACCTCGGTGGAGCACATCGCGCGGGCGGCGGGCGTCAGCCGGGCCACGCTCTACCTGCATTTCGCCAACAAGGACGCGATCCTGATCGACCTGCTGCGCTCGAACATGCGCGGCGTCCGGCTGATCTTCGCCGAGTTGTGCGATCTCGATGCGCCCACGGTGCCGGCGGTGCGCAAGTGGCTGGGCGACTACGTGCGCGCCATCGCCGAGCACCGGCAGGCGCTGCGGCTGTTCAGCGTGGGCCTCGCCAACGACGAGGCATCGCGCGCGCTGATCGACGACCATCGCGACGCGATCATCGCCACGCTCGGCGCGCGCTATCCGGCGCTGGACGCCGCGCCCGGCTCGCCCGTCCACACCACGGCGCTGTTCGTGATCGCCCGCGTCGACCATTTCGCCGCTGGCGCAGTGGAGGCCGAGCCGCGCTTCGACGTGGAGACCGGCTTCGCGCTCGTCGCCCGCGAAGTGGCGGCGCTGCTCGCAGGTCAGCTCGCGGCGTAGCCCGCCAGCGAACCGCCCTCGGCCGCGAGCCTGCGCAGCAGCGGCGTCGCGGCATGGCCGCGAATCCGTTCGAGGCGTTCGATCACCGTGGCGAGGCCGATCGCGTCGGCGTGGAACATCGGCCCGCCGGTCTGCGCCGGCCAGCCGTAGCCACAGGTCCACGCCACGTCGATATCGGACCCGCGCGCGGCGATACCGTCTTCGAGAAGACGCGCGCCTTCCTCGATCACCGGCAGCAGCAGGCGATCGAGGATGGCCTCGTCCGAACTGGGCGAGGTATCGGCATCGGCGGCTGGCGAAGGCGTCGCCGGGAAGCCGAAGTCGTGGAGCACCCGGTCGATCCGCGCGGCGGGCACGCCTTCGCGCACCAGGGCCTCGGCCTCGCGCTGGCGCACCGCCAGCATCCGCTCGCCGATCGCACCGGCACCGCCGCCCGAAACCACCGCGACTTTGCCCAGCTTCTTGGCGAGCGCGAGCACCGTCGCCAGCGTGCGCAAGTCGGTCTGCGCGCCGCGCATCACCTCGATCAGCCGCACGCCCTCGCCGGGCGCGGGGACATGCAGCCCCAGCGTGCGTTCGGGGCCGGGCACGCGCAAGTCGAGCGGCAAGCTGCTGGTGGCGAGGATCGCATCGGCACGCACCACCGCGCCCAGCCGTGCGAACAGCGCCTGACGCGCGGCGAGGTCCTCGCCCCCCGCCTCGATCACCAGATCGGCATCGGCCAGTGCGTCGAGCGAGGACGCCGGGCTCAGCTCGCCCCGGGCAGTAGCGCCGATCGCGGCGACGGCCCGGTCCAGCGCGGCCTGGTCAGCCTCGATCAGAACGACCCGATAGCCAGCGCCCAGCAAGGCGCGCGCGAGGGCGGTGGCCCCGGCGCCGATGACGCCCACCGTGTTCACCGGCAGCGCCGTCACCTCGGGCGTCATGCCGAGCACCTTCTGCGCGGCGCGCTGGGCCATGAAGCCATGGCGCAGCGCCGCCGACTGTGGACCCTTGAGGACTTTCTGAAACTCCGCCCGCTCGACCGCGAGCCCGGCCTCCCAGGGCCCGGCGACCGCCGCCTCGACGCAGGCCACGATCGCCTGCGGTGCATCGAGGTGGCGAAGCTGCGCGGCATGGGTCGAACGCAACCGCGCGAACAGGCCGGCCTCGGCGCGATCGGCGGCCACTTTGTCCTCGAGGTCGCCGATGCGCCGGGGCGGCGTGCCCGCCTGCGCCAGCTCGCGCGCGAAGGCGATCGCCTCAGGCCGCAGGTCGCCTTGCGCCAGCCGGTCGACGAGGCCGATCTCCAGCGCCTCGGCCGCGCCGATGTGCCGGCCCGAAAGCAGCAGGTCGAGCGCATGCTCGGCGCCGATGATGCGCGGCAGGCGCTGGGTGCCGCCGCCGCCCGGCAACAGGCCCAGCGTGACCTCGGGCAACCCCATCTTCGCGCTTGGCGCCGCGATGCGGTAGTGGAACGTCAGGGCCGTTTCCATCCCGCCGCCCAGCGCGGTTCCATGCAGCGCGGCGACGGTCGGCTTGGGGCTGTTCTCGATGGTGTCCTGAAGCTGGAAGAAGTCGACCTTGGGCTCCGACTTGCCAAGCGACTTGAGGTCCGCCCCGGCGATGAAGGTGCGCCCGGCGCAAATCAGCAGGATCGCGTTCGCTGCGTCGTCGGCGAGGGCCTGGTGGAAGGCATCGTAGAGGCCGTCCATCATGTCGGGCGACATCGCGTTGACGGGAGGAAAGTCGAGCGTGATGACGGCCACGCCGGCTTCGATCGCAAGGTCGGTTCCGTGATTGATTGCGGGCATGGACGGGGATCTTCCTGGTGCGGGTTAGGTGCGCTTGAGGTGCGGTTAGGCGCCGTCCGTGTCAGCGCAACGGCTTGATCTGATCGAACGCAACCGCCTTGTCGGGGCGGTAATCCTGCGGCAGTCCCAGCAGCCGCTCGGCGATCGTGTTGAGCAGCATCTCGTCCGCCCCGCCGGCTATGCGCAGGGTCGGCACGGTCAGCCAGCTATGCGCGAAGTCCTCCTTGGGGAAGCGCCGGGGATCGAGCGTCGTACCCTCGCTCCCCATCAGATCCATCGCCGCAGCCGACATCTTCTGGCGCAGGCGCATCGACACCAGCTTGTGCACGGCTCCTTCCGGTCCCGGCTCGGAGCCGGCCTCCAGCGCCATGAACGTGCGGGTGCGGATCGCCGCGAGAGCGCGTTGCTGGCGGAAGGCATTGGCGATATCGCGCCGGGTACGGCCGTCCTCGATCGCCGGAACCCCGCGGATCGTGCGGGTCTTGGCCAGTTCGACGAACTCGGCCAGCTCCGGGCCGAAGCCGAACTCGTCGGCGGCGGAGTAGCGCTCGATCATCAGCGTGTCGATCGCGACCCCGAAGCCGCCGCCGACCGCGCCCAAGCGCTGGGCGTCGGGGATGCGCACGTCGTCGAAGAAGACCTCGTTGACGTCATGCTCGCCATTGGCCAGCTTGACCGGGCGCACGGTGATCCCCGGCGTCTTCATGTCGAGCCAGAAGAACGTCAGGCCCTTGTGCTTGGCGACGGTGGGATCGGTGCGGGTGACGATGATGCCGTAGTCGGAAAGCTGGGCCCAACTGGTCCACAGCTTCTGCCCGTTGAGCACCCAGTCGTCGCCATCACGCGTGGCGCGCAGGCGTATCCCGGCAAGGTCCGATCCGGCCGCGGGCTCGGAGAAGAGCTGGCACCAGATCTCCTCGCCGTTCAGCGCGGGATGCGAAAAGCGCTGGCGCGTCTCTTCGTCCGCATACTTGAGCATGACCGGGATGGGCTGGCCGAGGCTGATCCCGAAATAGCTGGTGCCGAAGCCGAACTTGGCCTCCTCCTCGGCGAAGATGGCCTGTTCCAGTTCGCTCAGGCCCCCGCCGCCGTAAGTCTTGGGCCACGAGATGCCGGCGTATCCGGCATCGTACTTCACCCGCTGCCAGCGGCGCGCCAGGGCGAGGTCTTCGGCATGGTCGAGGCCGCGACGGGCCTCGACGCCGTAGACCCCGGAGTGGCCCGCGAGCCATGCGCGCACGGTGGCGCGGAACGTGTCGAGATCGGCCATCACGCGGCCTCCAGCATGGAAACGATCCGGTCTTCCCAGAACCAGGGCGCGCCGGCCTCGAGCGCAAGGCTGCGGGCGCGGCGGTAGTGCAGGTGCATGTCGTCCTCCCACGTCACGCCGATGCCGCCGTGGACCTGCGTGGCGGCGGCGGCGGCGTAGTCGTAGCCATGCACGGCGTTGAGCCGGGCGGCGGCGACGTAGGCGCCCGCCTGCGCATCGCCGCGATCGAGCCGCACCGCCGCGTCGAGCAGCGAGGCGCGCGCCAGTTCGTTGGCGACGTAGATCTCGGCGAGCGCGTGCTTGACCGCCTGGAACTTGCCGATCGCCTGCCCGAAGGCCTGGCGCTGGTTCGCATAGTCGGCGGCCTTGCCGAGACAGGCCTCGGTGCCGCCGATCGCCTCGGCCGCCAGATGCAGGGCGAGGCGATCGAGGCAGGCGCTTGCGAGGCCCAGGGCGTCGTTGCTCGGCAGCAGCGTCGCGGGGGTATCGGTGAAGGAAATGCTGGCCGAGCAGCGGCTGTTGTCGATGCTGTCGATCGCCTGGCGCGAAACGCCTTCGCCATCGAGCGCCACCAGCGCGAGACAGGGCGCGCCACCGTCCTGGGCGAGTACCAGCGCGATATCGCCCGCCGCCGCGCCGACCGAGGCCTGCTTGGCGCCGGTGAGGCGACCCTGGCGGAACCGGGTCGCGGGCAGGGCGGGCAGCGGCTCTCCGCCCTCCTCGAAGGCGATCACGATCCTGGCCTCGCCGGCCGCGATGGCGCCTAGCAGATCGGCCTGCCCCTCGGCGCCGGCCAGCGCGTGCTGGGCAGCGAAGGCGGTCGCCAGGAACGGTGCGCCGGCAGGCGCGCGCCCGGTTTCCTCGGCGACGATCAGCGCGTCGATCAGCGACATGCCGAGGCCCCCGTCGGCTTCGGCGATGGCCATCGCGGTCCACCCCATCTCGACCGCGCGGGCCCAGAACTCCTTATCGTAGGCGCCCTTGGTTTCCAGCAGGCCGCGCAAGGCATCGGGCGCGCAACTGGCGGTGACGATCCGGCGCACTTCGTCGCGGATCTGCTCCTGTTCGGCCGTGTAGAGATATGGCATCGCTATCCTCTCCTCGCCTTCGTCCCTGAGCCAAAAGCACGGCGAGCGTAAAGCACCCGCGCATGCCCCAGGCGAAGCATCCGATATGTGTTGCGCCTGTGCGTTGACCGCGTCCGCGCGAAAGCGTCAACCATGGACGAAACGATGGAGGAGGATCGCCCATGTATGCGCCCATGTTTGCCCAGGGACTGCTGCGGGATGCCCGCATACTCGTGACCGGAGGCGGCAGCGGCCTGGGCCATGCCATCGCCCGATCGTGCGTGGAACTGGGCGCGACCGTGTACTTGTGCGGCCGGCGCGAAGGCGTGCTGCGCGACGCGGCGGCGGCACTGCCGGGCCCGGGTCGCGCCGTGGCGGTGCCCTGCGACATCAAGTCGGGCGAGCAGATCGAGGCGATGCTCGACACCATCTGGGCCGACGGCGGGCCGCTGACCGGCCTCGTCAACAACGCGGCCGGCAATTTCATCTCGCGCACCGAGGACTTGTCCATGCGCGGCTTCGATGCCATCGCCGACATCGTCTTTCGCGGCACGTTCCAGGTCACTCATGCCTGCGGTCGACGCTGGCTCGCAGGCGGACACCCGGCCTCGGTGGTGTCCATCCTGGCGACCTGGGTGTGGAACGGCAGCCCTTTCGCGGTGCCATCGGCCATGTCGAAAGCGGGCATCAACATCATGACCCAGAGCCTGGCGGTCGAATGGGGCGGGCGCGGCATCCGGCTCAATGCGATCTGCCCGGGCGCGTTCCAGACCGAAGGAGCCAGTGCGCGGCTCAATCCGGGGCAGGACGACCGGCTCGGGTGGAACCCGATGGGCCGCGTCGGCACGCCCGAGGAACTGGGCAACCTCGCAGTGTTCCTGCTGGCGCCTGGCGCGGCGTTCGTGAACGGACAGACGATCGCGATCGACGGCGCGGCCTGGCAGGCGACCGGGCAGAACTTCTCGAGCATGACCGAGTGGGACGATGCCGCCTGGATCGCCGCCCGCGAAGCCGCGCGCGGCATCGACCGGCGCGACAAGGCGGCCCGGACGGTGGAAGCGGACCCGCGCGGTTAGGGTCTGTCCTGTTCAAGCGGGCCGGTGCCGATTCCGCTGCAAGCGGACAAACTCTAGGGGCGCGTCTCCTGGTCCGCCTTGTGCTCGGGATAACGGCCCAGCGTGCCCAGCAGCAGCGCCGTCACCAGGCACAGCGGGATCGCGCCCCACAGGAATGGCGCGTAGGAGCCGGTGCGGTCGTAGAACGCGGCCGCGACGATCGGGCCGAGGCCGACGCCGGCGAGCAGCGCCGATCCGATGCAGCCGAACAGGGTGCCGAAGGATCGCATTCCGAAGTAGCGCGTCGCGAGGTAGATGATCGAATCGTATTCGCCACCCACGGCCAGGCCCAGGAACCCGATGGCGATCAGCGCTGCCGGCAGCGACCCCGGAAAGGCCAGCAGCAGCCCTGCCGCGACGACCGGGAGTATTACGCTGGCGGCGCCGACCGGCGGCCCCGGCAGGCGGTCGAACAGATAGCCCACCCCCAACCGGCCGATAACCGAGAAGATTCCGGTCAGCCCGGCGGCGAACGCGGCCTCGCCGCGAGGAAGGCCGTTGTCCGACAGGATCGGCACCAGATGGACCACCGAGCCGACGATGACGGCGGTGATCAGCAGCGCGGCGGCGCCCAGTTGCCAGAACTGGCGGGTGCGGAATCCTTCGCGCGCGGTCAGGCCGGAGACCGGCCGGGAACTGGCGGCGGAGGGGCCGGACGGGTTGCGGCGTGCATCGTGGAAGAACAGCCACAGGACCGGCACCACCGTCACGCCGAACACAAGGCCCAGCCCGATGTATGCGCCGCGCCAGCCGAAGGCGTCGATCAGCATATTGGTGAGCGGCGGGATGATCGCCGAGGCGAGCCCGGTGCCGCACAGCATCACCGCCAGCGCTAGTCCCCGCGAGACGACGAAGCGGGCGGATACCGCGGTCGACCAGACCGTCGGCTTGAGGCACAGGGACGCCACCCCGATGGCGATCCACAGAAGCCACCAGCTCAATATGGAAGGGCCTGCCAGCGAGAGCGCGGCAAACGAGGCGCAGCACAGCATCGCGCCGGGCAGCGCCAGCGCGCGGGCGCCCCACCGGTCGATGAGCATTCCGAAGAACGGCGAGAACAGCACGCCCATGATCGCGGGAACGGCCATCGCGCCGCTGATTTCCGAGCGGGACCAGCCATATTCGCGCTCCAGCGGCTGGAGGAAAAGGCCGGTGGAATAGATCTGCAGGCCGCCCAGCGAGACACCGAACGTTGCCGCCAGCACCAGGGTCCAGCCTTCGCGCCATTCCCGCAGCGCAGCCGAGCGCACCGGGGTCACGAGGCGGTGATCGCGGCGGCGGCCTCGGCGTCGAGACGCTCCAGCTCGACGCGGATCGCTGCGTGCTTTTCCGCAGTCAGGGGATAGCGGAACGCTACCCATGCCGCCACGAGGCTGAGCAGGATTGGCAGGCCGACATAAAGCACGAGGAGCCCGTCGAGCGCGGACTCGGGATTGGCGGCGCCGGGCGCGGGGTCGAAGCCGATCCAGGCGAGGACGTAGAACATGATCCCCACCGACAGCGCCTGGCCGATCTTCCATACCCCTATCAGCAGGGCGTAGAGCAGGCCGGTGCGTTCCTGACCCGTCTCGAGGCGCTGTTCGTCGGCGACGTCGGCGGTCATCGCCCGCGGCAGGGCGGACGTCGCGCCATAGGACAGGCCGGCCAGCGACTGGATCGCCAGCGCCGCCAGCAGATTGTGGGCTGGGACGAACAGGAACAGTGACTGGACGCTGGCATAGGCGATCGTGGCGACGGCCAGCGCGCGGTGTTTACCGATGCGATTGGCAAGCCACGACCAGACCGGCGTGAAGACGAGGCCCACCAAGAAGTGCCCGATCAGAAGCAGGCCGACGTCGGCGCGGCCAAGGGACAGCAAGCGCGTGAAAAAGAACAACGCAAGCGTCGAGGTCGCGCCGCTGGCCAGGCCCATCAGCCCTTCGCAGGCAAGCAGGCGCCGGACGGCGGGATGGCGCATGAGGCCGAAGTATTCGCGCAGGCCGCCGCCCTTGCGGCTGGCGTCGATCGGGCGTTCGCGCACGGTCGCAACCGCGAAGATCACCATCATCGGCGTCAGCACGATCACCAGCCAGGCCATCGCCTGCATCCCGGCGGCGGGACTGGACAGGCCGTAGATGGAGGCGATCTTGGGCACCAGCATCGCGCCGATCATGCCGATGAAGAAGGCCACCTGCCACCAGCCGTAGATGCGCGAACGCTCGTGATAGTCGGGCGAGACGTTGGCCGCGAGCGCCAGTTGCGCCAGCGCCAGCACCGACCACCCGGCATAGGCGACGACCAGCCAGATCGTCAGGTGCAGCGCGCCGACCCCCGGTTTGGCCATGAACAGCATCGCCATCGCCAGCATGATCATCGGCACCGCGACCAGCAGCCAGGGCCGGTAGCGGCCCATCGCCGTGTGGGTGCGGTCCATGATCCCGCCCAGCAGCGGGTCGAAGAAGATGTCGAGCAGGCGCACCACCATGAACACGGTGCCCACCAGCGCCAGATCGAGCCCGAGTTCGCCCGAGTAGTATTCGGGCAAGAAGGCGACCATCGGCAGGCTGAGCGCCGACAGCGGTATGCTGGGACCCGACAGCGCCGCCAGCGTCAGGCGGCTGAGCTTGTGGCGCTGGATGGCGGGAACCTGGGACTGGATGCGGTCGTGCATGGTCAGGAGCCTTGTTCGATCGCTCGCGCGAGCGGGTCCGCGTCGAAGCGGGCGATGAAGTTATGCGGATAGGAAAGCGGGCGCTGCGACACCGCGTCCAGCGTTGCTGCCTCTTCGGGCGAAAGCATGATCGTGGCGGCGAGAAGGTTGACGTCGAACTGCGCCGCGGAGGAGAAACCGATGATCGCGCTGGCGACGCTCGGCCGGTCGAGGACCCAGGCCAGCGCCACGGCGGCCACGGGCGCCGCGCGGTCGGCGGCGATATCGCGCAGGACATCGACGACGGCATGCCCCTGTTCGCGATCGAACGGCAGGAGGTCGAGCGAGGCGAGGCGCCCGCCATGGCCGCCCGGGTCCTCGCGAGTGTACTTGCCCGACAGGAAACCGCTCGACAGCGGGCTCCACACCATCGTCCCGACCCCGGCGTCGAGCGCCATCGGCACGTAATCCGCCTCGATGTCGCGGGCGACCAGCGAATAGTACATCTGCCCGGTGACGAACGGCGCGAGACCTTCGGCGCGCTGGACGGCGACGGCCTTGGCGGCCAGCCAGCCGGGCCAGTTTGAGAACCCCAGGTAACGCGCTTTGCCAGCGCGTACGACTGCGTCGAGCGCTGCCAGCGTCTCCTCCAGCGGGGTCAGCGGATCGGGGCGGTGGCAGATGAGGACGTCGACCCGGTCGGTCGCCAGACGCTTGAGGCTGGCGTCGATCGACAGGTGGATGTGCCGGGCCGAGAGCCCCGAGACGAGCAGTTGGGGGCCCGCGCGCATACCGACCTTCGTTGCAATCACCGCCTCGTCGCGGCGCGCACCCAGCGCTTTGCCGAGAAGGGTTTCCGACTCGCCGGCATGGTAGACGTCGGCGCTGTCGAAGAAGTTGATCCCGGAGTCGAGCGCCTTGCCGACGATGGCCTCGGCGCCGGCCGCGTCGATCGCGGCCAGCGGACCCTCCCAGGCGGCGCCCAGGGTCATCGTCCCGAAGGCCAGTTTCGATACCACGAGCCCGCTCTGGCCGAGCCTCGAATAGCGCATGATCCGTTCTCCTGCGGCGGGACTGGCCGATGGGCGGACCAAAGCCAAGCGCCACGTTCATAGCAACAGATAGGAGATGAATCGCTCGGGCCGGCGCCGGTCGATGGCGTTGGCCCCGGCTTTGGGACTAGCCTTGCAGGCAGACAGTGTAGAAGCACGCAAGCGGGAGACGAGGGATGATGCAGATCGAACGGCCGCCGCCGATAGGGCAAACGCCGTCGGTGCGCGCATGAACCGCGACATCGCGGCGGACCCCTTGCGGGTCGGCTTCATCGGACTGGGCGACCAGGGCGGACCGATGGCTCGGATGATCCGGGCCGGGGGCTTTGCCACCGGCATATGGGCGCGGCGCGAGACGGTGGCGGCGCAGTACGGCGCGCGCGGCATGGCGATCGCCGCCGATCCCGCGACCCTCGCGGCGGCCAGCGACCTCATGTGCCTGTGCGTCACCGGCGACGAGGACGTGCGCGAACTGGTGTTGGGTGGCGGTATGCTCGATGCCATGGCACGGGGCGCGATGCTGGCGATCCACTCGACGATCTGCCCGGCGACGTGCGTGGAACTGGCTGGCCTGGCGGCGCGGCGCGGAGTGATCGTGCTCGACATGCCCGTCTCGGGATCGGGCCACGCGGCGCTGGCACGCGAACTGCTGGTGATGGCGGGGGGGGACCCCTGGGCGATCGCCCGCGTGATGCCGGTGCTCGAATGCTACGGCGGGACGATCCTGCGCATGGGCGAGGTCGGCTCCGCGATGAACGCCAAGTTGGTCAACAACCTCATGGCGGTGGTCAACATCGGCCAGGCCTGGGGGGCGCTGGTGCTGGGGCGCAAGATGGGCGTCGATCCCGCAGCCTTGCGCGAAGCGCTGATGGTCGGGACCGGGCGGACTTTCGCCATCGACCTCGTCAAGCGCCTGCAGCGCCCCGAGCGCGCCGAACATGTCCTGCACATCCTGCGCAAGGACGTCGACCTCGCGCTGGGCGCGATGCCGGCGGAGGAGACGACACGCTGGCAGCCGCTGGCGCAGGCGGGGCTCGATGCGCTGGAACGGCTCACGTCGGGCACCGAACTGCTGATACCGCTCAGGGAGGAACACAATGGCGAATACGTCGTCCACGGCAATGTCTGACCCGGCCGCCGACCGGGCGCTGTTCTATGCGCCCGAGGTGGCGTTCGACCGGCCGATACCCGAAGTCCCCCCGGTGGTCTTCGCGGACCAGCGCAATGCCGCCTTCACGCCTGACGCGCCCACCGGCCATATCGCCTGCGACATCGCCGAGGCGCTCGGCAGTCCCTGGCCGGCGACCACGCCGACGATGCTGGCCCGCTACGTGGTGGTGCGCAGCGGCGAGCGGCTGGCGCACCAGTTCATATCGACCGGCGAGGTCTACTACGTGATCCGTGGCAGCGGCGAGACGCGGTGCGCAGGCGAAGGCTTCCACTGGAAGCAGGGCGATGCGTTCTGCCTGCCCGGCGGCCAGCCGGTGGAGCATCTGGGCGCCGAGCGCGCGGTCTTGATGATGGTTACTAACGAACCGGAGCTCGCCTACCTGCGTGCCGCCAGCGGCGAAAGCACGATCGCGCCGACGCTGTTCCGCGCCGAGGCGACCGAGGAATACCTGCGGGCGGTCCACGGCCGCAACGGAGAACAGCTATCGGCGGGCAAGTCGGTGGTGTTCCTAAGCGCGATGATGGCCGAGCGCCGGGTGACGACGCCGACGATGCTGTCCTCGATCAACACTCTGGAGCCAGGCGGCGACCAGCGGCCGCATCGCCACAGTTCGGTCGCGCTGACGCTGAGCATCGCGGGCGAGGGGGTCTATTCGCTGGTCGACGGGGAACGGGTCGACTGGCTTCCCGACACGCTGTTCGTCACGCCGCCCAACGTCGTCCATTCGCACCACAACCGGGGAACGGCGATGATGCGCAGCTACGTGGTGCAGGACACCGGCCTGCACAGCCAGTTGCGCACCACCAACTTCGGCTGGGCGGACTGACGTTCCGCTCAACCCTTGCGCGAAAAATCGGCGGGCCGCTTTTCGAGGAAAGCGGCCACCGCCTCGCGAAAGTCGCCGGACTGGCCGCACAGCAACTGGGTCCGCGCTTCGAGCGCCATGGCCGATTGCAGCGAGCCGGTTTCGAGGTTGCGGCGCACCACTTCCTTGGTCATCTGCACGCCGAACGGCGCATTGGCGGCGATGACGCTGGCGATCTCTATCGCCGCCGCGATCAGCGCGTCGTCCTCGACCACGCGGTTGACATAGCCGATCCGCTCGGCCTCGGCGGCATCGAAGCAGCGGCCGGTGAGCATCAGTTCGAAGGCTTGCGCCAGGCCGATGGTGCGCGGCAGCAGCCACGAGATGCCGCATTCCCCGCCCGACAGGCCTAACCGGGCATTGGCGATGGCGAAGCTGGCGGAGCGGGCGGCGACCCGGATGTCCGCCGCCAGCGTGAAGGCGAAGCCGCCGCCCGCCGCCGCGCCGTTGATCGCGGCGATCACCGGCTGGGGCAGGGCGGTCATCCGCACGACCAGCCGGGCGAGGCGCATCTGCGCGGCGAGCGAATCCTCCGGCCCCCGCGCCGCGACGAAATCGCTCTTGAGGTCCGCGCCCGCGCAGAACGCCCGGCCTGCCCCGGTCAGCACCAGCACCCGCGCCGAGCGGTCCGCCTCCAGCCGGTCGAACAGCGCCGACAGCGCCGCGATCAGCCCGTCGTCGATCGCGTTCATCCGCTCCGGGCGGTTGATCGTGGCGAGCACGATGCCCATGTCGCGATCCTCGACCAGCAGTTCCTTGGCCATGGCGTCCCTCACTGGAAATGCGATCCGCCGTCGACGTTGATGTTGGCGCCGGTCATGAACGTCGATGCGGGCGAGGCGGCGAGCAGGATTGCGGCGGCGATCTCGTCGGGATGGGCGACCCGGCCGAGGTCGGTGGTGCTGCCGAACTGCGCTTTCAGCCATTGCCCGGCGGCGGCGAGGTCGTTCGGGTCGACGCTGCCGCCAGAGCCTTGCGCGACATAGGCGCGCAAGTTGTCCGACATCACCGGCCCCGGCGAGACCACGTTGACGAGAATGCCTTCCGCCGCCAATTCCAGCGCCATGTTCTTCGATATCGAATTCAGCGCCGCCTTGGCTGCCGTGTAGTCCGCCAACCCGCGTGAGTGGTGCTGCACCGACATTGCCGAGAGGTTGACGACGCGCGCCCACGCAGCAGCGCGCAGCAGCGGCAACGCCGCGCGCACGCACCGCACCGCCCCCAGCGCGCCGGTTGAGAAGGATTCGAGCCATTTGGCGTCGTCGATCTCGTGCCAGGCACGGCCCGAAGTCTGCGGTCCGGCGGCGTTGAGCAGCGCGTTGAGCGAGGGCCAACGCTCCGCGATTGCGGCAAAGGCGGCGTCGACCGAACTACGCTCGGCGATGTCCGCCCGGATCGCCAGCACTTCGGGGCTGCCGAGCGCCCGCAGGGCGGCGGCCGTCTCTTCCAGCCGGGCCGGAGTGCGCCCGAGAATCGCGACCGACGCGCCGGCGCGGGCGAAAGCCTCGGCAGCGGCCCGGCCCATGCCTGCACTGCCGCCCTGGACGCAGATGCGCGCACCTGAAAAGCCCAGATCCATGGTCAGTCTCCCTGCGTCCAGAGGACCTTGACCCGGCGATGGGCGATCTTCCAGCCATGCGTCCCGCGTACGAAGCGGTCGATATAGGTGCCTTCCTGAAGCACCGTGCCGGCGCGCATCACGAAGAACCACGTCCAGCTTTGCGCGCCGTCCCCGTCCGGTTCGATCCGCGAGGTGGTCAGGTGGTGGCGGGCACCGCGCAAGTCGATGCCGCCGGTGTTCGCCTGTGCTACCCTGGACAGGAACGCAGCGATGGCCTTGTGCCCACGATGCGCGCCTGCCGGCACTTCGAGCACGCCATCGGGCGCGAATACGCCCAGCACTTCGTCGATCCGGCCCCGGTCGCCGGCATTGTTATAGACGCTCAGCACATGGCCGATCTGCGCGCGGGCCTCGGCGTCGAGGGCGCTCATGGCGTGATCTGCCAATTGCCCTGCTCGCCGCGATGCCAGCCGCCCGCGGCGGTGATGCCCCCGTCGACGGGGATGGTCACGCCGGTCACGAAGGATGAGGCGGGCGAGGCGAGGAAGGCGATCACGGCGCCCGCCTCGTCGATCGAGGCCATGCGGCCCAGCGGCACATGGCGGTTGCGCATGGCGATGGCGGCAGGCTTGGTCGGCATGTGAGGGCGCAGGCCCGGCGTGTCGATGAGGTCGGGGGCGATGGCGTTCACGCGGATGCCGCGCGGCGCCAGTTCCAGCGCCATGGTCTTGGTGAACTCCACCATCCCGGCCTTGCAGGCGGCGTAGACGGCAAAGCCGGGTGCGGCGCGCAGCGCCTCGGTGCTGGCGACGTTGACGATCGTGCCGTGGTCTTCCATCGCCAGCGCCGCCTCCTGCGTCACCGCCAGCATCGAGACGAAGTTTAGGTCGATCACCCGCTGCCAGTTGGCGCGGGTTTGTTCGGCGAAACGCCTAGGGCGCACCCCGCCCGCATTGTTGACGACGATGTCGATGCGGCCGAAGTGGTCACTTGCCCAGCGGGCTAAGGCGTGGGCCTGGTCCACCTGCATCATGTCGGTGTGCCGGAACGCGGCGCGTCCGCCTGCGTGGTCGATCTGCGCGACGAGCCGGGCCGCGGCCTCGCCGTCGATATCGCCGATGGCGACGGTGGCGCCCATCCGGGCCAGTGCCAGCACAGCACCTGCGCCGATGCCGTTGGCGCCTGCGGTGACGAGGGCCACCCTTCCGTTCAGGTCAGCGGCCAGCGGGTGGCGCGATGCGGCCATGTCTCTCTCCATCCCGCGATGATGCCCGCTGGCCCAGCGCATGGGCAAGCCTGGCCCCGAAACATCACCCACCTGCTGGCAACGGCGCCGGGGCTAGGGCCGTCCAGCCGATCTCCCATGTGATGACGTCCTTATGGATGGTGAGTTAAATGGACAACTGTCCACTTAAAACATATTCGTCCAGTGAGATCATCGAAGGGCACCGGCCTTATGCAAACCGACCAGTTGTTCACGCTTGAGGAGCACGAGCGGATCGACGCCTGGCTGGCGCAGAACGTTCCCGCGCTGGGCGAGGGCGCGCTTTCCATGCGATTCATCACCGGTGGCACCAGCAACGTGGTGATGCGCCTTTCGCGCAACGATGGCGGCAAGCCTCTGGTGCTACGCAAGGCCCCGGCGCTGGCCCCGCCCGCCAGCGGCAAGGCCATCGAGCGCGAGGCGACCGTGCTGCGCGGCCTCGGCGGCTCGGACGTGCCGCACCCGCGCTTTCACGGCTTCTGCGCTGATCCGTCGGTGGGGGGCGGACCATTTTACGTCATGGATCTCGTCGACGGCTGGGCCGCCGATCTGAGCCTCGACAACCGGATGACTTTTCGCCCGCCGTTCGACGATGGGGCCGATCGCCACTACCTGGCTTACGCGATGGTCGATGGAATCGCCCGCATGGCGAACTTCGACTACGTCGCGGCCGGGCTGCAGGATTACGGCAGGCCCGACGATTTCCTGCAGAGGCAGGTCGATCGCTGGGGCAGCCAGCTGGCGTCCTATCCCGGGCGCTATCCCGGCTTCGAAAGCCGTGGCCTGCCGGGGCTGGCATATGTCGCCGACTGGCTTCGCGCCAACGTGCCCTCGACCGCGCAGCCGGGGCTGATGCACGGCGACTATGCGATGAACAACGTCATGTTCGCGCATCGCCCGCCCGCACGGCTCGCCGCGATCATCGATTGGGAAACCTCGACAATCGGCGATCCGCTGATGGACCTGGCGAGCTACGGGTCGCAGTTGCGCCGCCGTGACGGCCCGCAGCCCGAACGGCCTTACCTCGATCCCGAGCAATTTCCGTTCTTCGAGGACGCGGTGGCATGGTTCGCGCAGGCGACCGGACGCGACGTCTCGGCGATCGATTACTACACCATCCTGTCGAAGTACCGGATGGCCTGCATCTGCGAGTACAAGGTGGCCGAAGCCGTCGTCGGCCTGGCCCCGCCGGAAAAGGGAACGCGCTTCGACGGCATCGTCCGCTCGCTCCTGTCCGAAGCCGAAACGCTTGCGCGTGCCCTGGGCTGACGCGTTCATACTTTAGGAGAGAGATCATGGATTTCACTGTCGACGCCGCGTTCCAGCAGAAGCTCGACTGGATGAAGGACTTCGTCGAGAACAAGGTCCGCCCGCTCGAATTCATCTACGACTACGACAAGGACGCCGCCTACGACGTCGAGAACAAGCCCCTGCGCAAGATCATCAAGCGCCTGCAGCAGGAGGTGAAGGACAACGGGATGTGGGCCGCGCACTTGCCCGAGCATCTTGGCGGCAACGGCTTCGGCGCGGTCAAGCTAACCTACATGAACGAGATGTTTGGCACGTCCGCCTTCGGGCCGGTGGTGTTCGGGTGCCAGGGGCCGGATACCGGCAACATGGAAATCCTCGCGATGTTCGGGACCGAGGAGCAGAAGGCCAGGTACCTCCAGCCGGTGCTGGACGGTGACATGTTCTCCACTTTTGCGATGACTGAGCCGCAGGGCGGATCCGACCCGACGAACCTGCGCTGCGTGGCAGTGCGCGACGGCGACGACTGGGTGATCACCGGCGACAAGTGGTTCGCCTCAAACGCCAACCACGCCGAGTTCATGATCGTCATGACCGCGACCGACCCCGCCGCCCCGGCGCACAGCCGCGCGACGATGTTCATCGTGCCCACCGACGCGCCCGGCTTCGAGATCGTGCGCAACATCGGCTTCTGGACCGACAGCCCCCATTCGGGAGGCCATCCGTGGATTCGCTTCAACGACGTGCGGGTGCCGGATTCGGCGCGGTTGGGGCCGGTAGGCGAAGGCTTCAAGGTTGCCCAGTCGCGCCTCGGTGGCGGGCGGCTGCACCATGCGCAGCGCACGATCGGCCTGGTCAAGCACCTCATCGACATGATGGCCGAGCGCGCGGTCAGCCGCATGTCGGGCGGCGAGCCGATCGGCAACAAGCAGTCGGTCCAGGCGATGATCGCCGAAAGCTACATCGAGTACATGCAGTTCCGTCTGCTGGTTCTCTACACGGCCTGGATGTTCGACCAGCAGCAGGAACATGGCCGCGAAGGTCGCAAGATGATCAGCGCGATCAAGGCGGCGATGGCCAAGATCGCGCAGGACGTGACGATCCGCGCAGTCCACCTCCACGGCTCGCACGGGCTTTCGAACATCATGCACTTCGGCGAATACCTGGCCGTCGCGCTCCACGAAGGTGCGGCTGATGGCGTGACCGAACTGCACCTGGGCGCAGTCGCCAAGCAGGTGTTGCGCGACTACAAGCCGCGCACCGGCAGCAACCTGCCCAGCGAGACGACGTTTCTCAAGAAGGCCTGGGCCGAACAGCAACTAAAGCCGATCCTCGACGAGCTGGGCCTGACCTTCGAGGAGGGTAACGCCGACACCGAGAAGAATGTGCCGGTCGAGAAGTATAACCTGGCGCCGGTTTCGGTGTGATCGATAGAGCGCGCCCGCCTCAGCGGGCGCGCTCGGCGATGGTGGCGGGATCGACGCGGCCGCGATCGAACCGCTGGTTCGCCTCGCGCGAGCGCAAGTGCTCGTTGTCGACCGCCTGCGCATAATTCAGGCCGAAGTTCTCCTCGATCAGTGCGTTGTAGCGGCGCACCACTCCCGGATCGTTCGCGGCGATCGCCTCAGCCAGCGCCAGGGCCTCGGCGAGCAGGGCTTCGGGCTCGACCACCTGGTTGACCAGGCCCCAGCGCTCGGCCGTTTCGGCATCGATGGCATTGCCGCTCAGCGACATGGCTTTGGCGCGGCCCAGCCCGATCAGGCGGGAGAGCAGGGCGCTCATCCGCCCGCCGGGGATCACGCCGACGCGCGCGTGTGTATCGGCGAACTTCGCGCCGCGCGCGGCGATGCGGATATCGCAGCACAGCGCCAATTCGAGCCCCCCGGTTATCGCGAAACCGTTGATCGCGGCGATGACCGGCCCGGGAAAGGCGGCCATGCCGAAGCGACGGTGCCCCGCGCCCTGCTCCTCGTCGGCGGCTTGCAGGCCGCTTTCCCCGCTCGACAGTTCCTTGAGGTCCATGCCGGCGCAGAAGGCGCGGCCCTTGCCGGTGAGGATCGCGACGCGGGTCTCGGGCCGCTCCGCCAGTTCGGCGAAAGCGCTTGCGATTTGCGCCGACAGCGCCCGCGACAGCGCGTTGAGCGCGTCCGGGCGGTTGAGAGCGACGATCGTGACCGCGCCGCGATGTTCGATGTGTACCAGGTCCTGTGTCACGTCGATCCTTCCGGTTCCAGCAGATTGCGGCGGATGTCGGCCACTTCCTCCGCACCCATGCCCAGCCACTGCGCGTAGGCTTCGGTGCTTCCTACGCGAGCCTCCACAGCGTCGAACATCGCCTGCAGATAGGCGGCATCGACCATCAGCAGCGGGTCCCAGATCGCGGGATCGATGTCGTCGCGGCCGACGTGGTTGAGAAACCGCGCTCGTGCCGCATCGATACTGTCGTTGCTGAGCAGGTAGTCCGCCAGGATGTCCTCGCGCGAGACGCCCAGCAGGTCGAGGAGTAGCGCCGCGAAGACGCCGGTGCGGTCCTTGCCGCCGGCGCAGTGGAACAGCACGGGCAGCTCGCCTGCGGCGACTTGCCGGAACAAGGTGCGGAACGCATCAGCCTGGTCGAAGGGCAGGGTACGGTAGAGCGTCATCATGCTCTCGCGTAGTTGCTCCGCCGTGAAGTCGGTGCGGGCGACGATCGAAGGCAGGTCGGCGCCGCTATGGGCATAGTCCCGCGAAAGCCGGCGCGGACCGCCTTCCCAAAGACGCGAGGGGCGGCTGTCGCGTTCGCTGGTCGTGCGCAGATCGAAGATCACGCGCAAGCTCAGAGCATGCAGGCGCGCCACGTCGGCATCGGTGATCCGCACGAGTTCGCCGCCGCGATAGGCCAGCGCCCACCGCGTGCGCTTGCCTTCGGACGCCGGATACCCTCCGAGGTCGCGAAGATTGGAAGCGCGTTGCAGGATGATATTGCGCCGATGATCGGCGCTCATCGTGTCACCCGTCGTGTCCATCCACCCATTCCTTCGCGCCTGTCTTGCGCGCACCTCGCCGGCACTGCCACCTTGCGCGCCAAAGCATCGCATAGATGCTCAGTTGGTCACGCAGGGTCACATGGGGTCGCCAATCTCGATGACGCGCCCCTAGATGCCGCAAGGAGCGGGATGATGACGATGCAAGCTTTCGATGTCGAATGGGATGAAGCTGGGCTCGATGCGCTCAGGCGCCGGATCGCCGCCTGTCCCTTGCCCGATGCACCGACCGGTACGGGCTGGACGCTGGGATGCGACGCCGATTTTCTGAAGCGGTTCCGCGATCACTGGCTGGATGGCTACGACTGGCGCGCGGCCATCGCCGACCTCAACCGCCATACGCAGTACCGTGTCGAGATCGATGGTGTCCTCATCCATTTCGTGCATGTGAAGACGGGCGGGCGCCCCCTGCTTCTCACCCATGGCTGGCCGGGTTCCCACTACGAGTTCTGGGGTGTCGTCGACCAGTTGGCGCAGGCGGGCTTCGACCTCGTCATCCCCAGCCTGCCGGGATATGCCTTCAGCGGCAAGCCGGCGCAGCCAGTGGGCCCGGCCGGCACCGCGCGGCTGTGGCATCGGCTGATGACCGAGGTGCTGGGTTATCCGCAGTTCCTAGCGCAGGGCGGGGACTGGGGCAGCCTCGTCACGGCGCAGCTCGGGCTCAACCATGCGCCGGCGGTGCGCGCGATCCATCTCAACATGCTGGGCCTGCGCCTGCCCGATCCGCCGCAGGACGAGGCGCAGAAGGCATGGCTGGCCGCCAGTGGCGCCGCGCAGCAGCGCCTGAGCGGCTATTCGGCGGTGCAGATGATGAAGCCGCAGTCGCTGGCCTGGCTGGCGGCGGGCAACCCGCTGGGACAGGCGGCATGGATACTCGAACGCTTCCACGACTGGGCGGATCTGCGCGACGGCGACCTGGAACAGGTGTTCGGCCTCGATCACCTGACGACCAACGTGATGCTCTACGTGATGACCGATAGCTTCGCGAGTTCGCTGCTGTTCTACAACGGCCTGATCCGCGAAATGGCGGCCGGAGTGCCTCCGCGCCGCTGCGAGACGCCGACCGGCTACGCTGCCTTCCCCGGCGACGCGCTCATGCCGGCACCGCCGCGCAGCCGCGTCGAGATGACCTTCGACCTCGTCCGCTGGTCGGAATTTGACAAGGGCGGCCACTTCGCCGCGATGGAACAACCCGCGCTCTTCGCGGCCGACGTGATCGCCTGGGGCGACACGGTCTGGCCGCGCTGATCGCCCAGGAGATGCAGACATGAGCGACGAGATTCCGGAAGGCTACACCTACACGCCTTCGCCCAGCGCCTTTCCCAACCACGTCGGCCGCCTCTTCAGCAAGACGGTCGAATCAACCGACGGCGAACTGGAAAAGTGGACCGCGCTTCGCGTGGTGGAGCATCATGTGAACAGCTGGGGCCTGGCCCATGGCGGGCTAATCGCCTTTCTCGCCGAAGTCGCGACCGCCAGCGCCGCCTGGGACCCCGACGGCCCGCCGGTGGTGACGGTGTCGCTGACGACCCAGTTCGTGCGCGCGCCCAAGCTCGGCCAGCTTCTGGAAATGCGGGCCCGCGCCACCCGGCGCACGCGCAGCATGGTTTTCGTCGAGGCGCACGCCTTCGCCGACGGCGAACTCCAGTTTACCGCCAGCGCGCTCAACAAGGTCATCGGCGGCGGCTGATCCCTCAATCCAGCGCCGAGTGGACATCCTCGGCGCTGGTAATCCGGGCGATCATGCGGATCTGTTCCTGGACGATGACGCGGTGCGTGTTGGCATCGGCACCGGCGATGCAGTCTTCGGGTACGAGAACGTGGTAGCCCAGTTCCTGCGCCGAGATGGCGCACCCGGCGATGGCGAGGTTGGTCGACACGCCGGTCAGCACCACCGTCTCCACGTTCATCCGGCGCAGCAGCGCATCCAGCGCGGTGCCGATAAAGACGATCAGCCCGGAGCTGCGTTCGATCACGAAGTCGCCTTCGTGTGGCCGCAGGAGATCGACGAACTCCGCATCGGCCGATCCTTTGACCATGCCCCGGCCCTTCAGGCTCAGCGCGTTGATCAGCGATGTCGGCGCGATGTCCGCGAAGTCGGGACGGTGCGCGACGGGAGCGTGGATCACCGGCAGACCCTGCGCGCGGAAGGCTTCGGCCAGCGCGGCGATGCGAGGGACGATCCCGCGCTCGTTTACCTGGTCGACCAGCCCGGAGAAGCTGCCCCGCTCGATCACGCCGCGCTGGCATTCGTTTACGATCAGCGCCGCGCGCCCGTGGATTGTGATGGCCATGATAGTGTTGTCCTCTCGTTCGCCCGGCACGGTAGCGCACCGGGGCAAGGAGCCAAACCTCGTGTCGTTTCCTGCACATCCCTGATGAAATTCGCGAGCATTGCGATGGGCGCCGCTTGGCCGCACAGCAGAAGCATGGTCTCGTTCTCCCACCCGGCATCCGGCATCCTCGCAGCGTACGATGGCGCGCGCCCTCCTGCACCGGCGTGGTTCGACGCCGCGCTCTCGTGGGAACCCGAACGCACGTTCTTCGACCACGACGGGCTCGCGATCGAATTGCTCGTGTGGGGCGATGCGGGCAAGCCCGGCCTGCTGTTCCTCCACGGCGACAGCGCCCATGCCGACTGGTGGTCGTTCATCGCCCCGTTCTTCGCTGCCGACTGTCGCTGCGCGGCGATCTCGTGGAGCGGGATGGGTCGCTCCGACTGGCGCCCGGGTGGCTACGGGTTCGCCGACTGGGCGCAGGAAGCCATCGCCGCGATCGATGCGGCGGGGCTCGACAACGGGTGTGGGACGATGGTCGTCGCGCATTCGCTGGGGGGCTATCCGGCGTTGATGGCGGGTATCCAGGACCCGCGCATCAAGGGCTTAATCTCGGTGGACAGCGCCATCATACCGGACGAGATGCTGGCCAACATACCTCACCCGGTGCCGCGCCCGCACAGGGTCTATCGGACATGCGAGGAGGCGCTTTCCCGCTTCCGTTTCATGCCGCCGACAGTGGGAGACCAACACTATACCGTAGATTACATCGCGCGCCGTGGCCTGGTCGCCGTCCCGGGCGGCTGGAGCTGGGCGTTCGACCCGGAAATCTGGGGCAACATGGAGGAACGCAACCGGGGTCTAGCCGGGCTGCCCGCTGCCTCCCGCTGTCCGCTGGCGCTGATCGTCGGAGAGGCGTCGGAACTCATCGGCGACGAGATCGCCACCTACATGCGCGGGCTCTATCCGCCCGGCACGCCATTCATCGGAATACCGGAGGCGGGGCACCACGTCATGGTCGACCAGCCGATCGCGCTGGTTGCTGCCCTGCGATCCTGCCTGGCCTACTGGCCGCGATAAGACGGGAGAGTGAGATGACATTGAAAGGCAAGCGTTTCGTCGTCACCGGCAGCGCCAGCGGCATGGGCGCAGCGACGGTGCGGGCCTTCGTGCGCGAGGGCGCGCAAGTCGTCGGGGTCTATCGCAGCCGGGGGGTGGAGGCGCTCTCCGCCGAGCTTGAGGGGTTGCCCGGTTCGGCCGAGTTCATCCGCGCCGACGTGTCAGAGAAGGACCAGATCTTCGGCGCGGTGGAGGAGGCGGCGCGCCGGCTCGGCGGCCTCGACGGACTCGTTCACGCCGCCGCCATCGCGCCGACGACCCCGGCGGAGGAAATCACGGTGGAACAGCTCGACGAGGTCCTGCGCGTCAACGTGCGCGGCACGATGCTGAGCAACCAGGCGATCCTGCCTCATCTCAAGGAAAAGGGCGGTCGCATCCTCAACTTCGCGTCCTCGACCGGATCGACCGGCTCGGCGATCAAGGCCGACTATGCCGCGTCCAAGGGCGCGGTGCTCGCCTGGACCCGCTCGGTAGCAGTGGCCTGGGCGACTTACGATATCACCGTGAACGCGATCTGCCCGGTCATCAGCACCGACATGTACCGCGCCACCCGCGAGGCGATGACGGCGGAGCAGCTTGCCGCTCACGACGCCTCGCTGGCGAGCGCGATCCCGCTGGGCGGCAAGTTCGGCGAACCCGACCGCGATTTCGCCCCGGTCGTGGTGTTCTTGGCAGGCGAGGGCGCGCGGTTCATGACCGGGCAGATGTTCAGTGTCGACGGCGGCGTGCTGATGGTGCGCTAGGCGCCGCTCAGCACGCCAGGCCGGTGATGGGGGCGAACTGGGCGGACAGCGCCTGCACCGCGCGGTAGGCCATGTGGACGGCATCGCCGATGCGCCCGACCTCGCGGTTGTCGCCGATCACGCTGACGGCGATGCCAGCGCGGGTCAGGTCCTCGAACAACGCGTCGGCCGAGCGGCGTCCTTGCGCCAGCAGCAGGCGGTCGGCGGCGATTTCGGTCATGGTGTCGCCGCTCTGGAGCCTGACTTTGCCGTCGCTCACCGCGACAACGTGCGCATTGTCGGCCACGGTGATCAGCGGGTTGTCGTGCAGGCGGCGTAGCAGCCCCATGCGGTAGACCCAGTCGGCGGACCGGGCGAGCTTCTCTGCGGGCGAGCGGCTCACCAGCGTCACGCGGATACCGTGGTGGGCACAGAACTCGGCCGTTTCGCACCCGGTCTCGCCGCCGCCGTAGACCACCGCATGATCGCCTTCGACGAGGCCGAGATCGCGTTCGCGCATCAGCAGATCGTAGGCGTCCATCACGATGGGATCGTCGAGCCCGTCGATCGGCAGGTCGATCCGCTGTGTTCCGGCAGCGAGGAAGACCACGTCGGGCCCTAGCGCGAGGATGTCGCCGAGCGTGGCGCGCTGGTCGAAGTGGCGGATGACGGTGCTCTCGGCCAGACGATCGCCGAGGTAGTTGGAGTACCAGAACAGCTTGTTCTTCCCCGGCGGCGTGGCCGAGGCGATGATGCCGCCGCCGGTGAAGGCGCGCGTCTCGAAGATATGCGTCTCGAACCCGGCCTGGCGCAGCAGCAGCGCCGCCGATGCACCGCCGGGGCCCGCGCCGACGACCACCGCGCGGCGGCCCCGGCCGGTATCGGCAAGGATCGGCGGGTCCAGCTCGGTGCCGGTGCGCGGGTTCTCGGCGCATCCGACCTGAACGCGGCCGGGGTGCGGGCTGATGCACCAGTTGCACGAGGTACAGGGTCGGATCAGGTCGCGCCGGCCGGCCCTGGCCTTGCTCGCCCATAGTGGGTCGGTAAGCATCGGACGGCCGAGCGCGACGAGGTCGGCATCGCCGTCGGCGATCGCCTGCTCGGCCATCTCGGGCCAGCGGATCTGGCCGACGGCGATGACCGGCACCCCCGTCGCCCGGCGCAGGCGTGCGGCGTAGGGGATGCGCCAGCCTTCTTGCGTTGACATCGGTTCGACCACTTTCTCGAAGGCGGGCCCTACGCCCCAGCCGGTCGAGACGTGGAGTGCGTCGACGCCCGCTTCGACCAGGCGCGGCGCGATCGTCTCCATGTCGTCGATGGTGAGGCCCCCGGTGCGGAACTCGTCTGCCGACAGACGATAGACCAGCGGCCGATCGCCGAGCGCAGTGCGCACTGCACGAATTACTGCGAGCGGGAAGGCGAGGCGCCGCTCGGCATCACCGCCCCACGCATCGTCGCGCTTGTTGCCCAGGGGCGAGAGAAACTGGGTCAGCAGGTAGCCGTGCGCGCCGTGCAACTCGACGCCGTCGTAGCCCGCCTCAACCGCCAGCGCGGCGGTGTTGCCGAACGAGGCGACCATCGCGGCGGCTTCATCGGAAGTCAGGCCGCGGCAGGTCATCTTGAGCGGATCGCGCTTGGAGAAGATGTCGCTGGGGCCCACCGGCATGCCGCCGGGCAGTACTTTGGGGTTCGCATATTGGCCGCCGTGCTGGATCTGCATGAAGATCTTCGCGCCAGCCTCGTGGATGGTGCTGACAAGGCGGCGATGGCCCTCGAGGTTGCGGCGATCGTCCAGGGTCAACTGGTAAGCGTGGGCGCGCCCGGTATCGGGATCGACACAGGTATATTCAACCACGATCAGCCCCATGCCGCCAAGCGCGCGCTCGCGGTAGAAGGCGATCATCGCCGGGGTGACTTCCCCTTCGAGCCCGCCTAGTTCGGTGGACATTGGTGCCATCACGAGGCGGTTGCGCAAAGTGATACCGCGCAGGGCCAGCGGCGTAAACAGGTGCGGGTAGGCTGCCGAGCCGCTTTGCGGCGCTACGCTTGCAACCGAGGTCATGGCCGATTCTCTCTCGTTCAGTTCAGCGAGGGCGATATTCCGCCATCGACGTGGAAATTGGCGCCGTTGATGAAATCGGCGCGGGGGCTGGCCAGCATCGTCACGGCATAGGCGATGTCCTCGACCTCGCCGATCCGCTGCACCGTTTGCCCGCCGCCCTTGGCGATATAGTCTTCCGCCCGGGCGAGATCGTCGCCCCAGCCGCGCTTCTCGGCCATCGCGGCGAGCACGCGCAGCAGGCCTTCGGTGCGGATCATGCCGGGCGATATGGTGTTGCTTGTGACGCCGGTGCGCTTGAGCGCTTTCGACAGGCCCAGCGACATGTTGAGCATCGCCGCCTTGGCCGGGCCGTAGTCGGCCTGGCCCGAGGTCGGGGTGATCGCGGCGGCGGTGCCGATGTTGATGATCCGCCCCCAGCCGCGCTCCTTCATCTCCGGGGCGAAGGCGTGGACGAGGCGCACGGCGGCCAGCACGTTGCGCTGGTAGCTGGCCTCCCAGTCGGCGGCATCGCTGGCGAACCAGTTTGTGCCGCTGTCGGGAGAGGCGCCGCCAGCGTTGTTGACGAGAATGTCGATCCCGCCCAGCGCCGCCCGGGCAGCATCGGCGACCTGCAACGCCCCTTCATCCGTCGAGAGATCGCCACAGGCCGTGGCGACCTGCGCGCCGGTCGCCCCGATTAGTTGCGCCACCGCGTCGACGCGCGTCTGGTCACGACCGTTGACGACCACCGCCACGCCTTCGC
>Ga0308165_1001996_pt1 | contig 26261 bp, 24 predicted proteins | sample PhyWR2_FD_201032 | JGI IMG/M metagenome (GOLD analysis project Ga0308165, IMG submission 201032) | Phyllosphere microbial communities from UC Gill Tract Community Farm, Albany, California, United States - DLSLW.R2 | ecosystem: Host-associated > Plants > Phyllosphere > Unclassified | place: USA... | reverse complement strand
GGGAGTGCCTGAATAAAGCACGGAGGTGGTCACTGACCGCCTCGATTAACGAACGAGGCCCCCGCGTGCGTCTTTCATCAGGGACCGCTGCCAAAAGCCGCAGCAATCATGTCCGTTTGTAGTTCAGCCAGTCCGCACCTTGTTTTTTTCCTCATCACTGTCGTCCAAAAGAGGTGACGCTTCTATCCACTGGTTCCCGAAATATGGCGACTGATGCATGCAGGTCGTCAGGAAAAGTGCTGCTTGACTTTGGGAAACGCCCTTGTAGTGCTTTAAATTCCGAATTCTGAGACGACCCCATGAAGGAGGCAATGTCGCTTGACGCCATGCTGGACAGGTCGGCCTGTAGGACGAACTGCCCATCCTTTTTGCCGGCCACAGGCGCGGCTGGCTGCGCGGGGCAGGCCGCACCCTGCACGGGCGGGCTTGCCGTTGACAGGTCGGCACGCGGCGCGGCGCCAGCACCTCCCATCATCACCAGCCAGGCGCTGGCCACAGCCGCAGCGGCGCCCTTAAGGGAACCAGGGGTAGAGGGGTACTTGAATCTGAAGCGTTTGAAGCTGCGCATGTCGACATGCTACCGGCCAGGTGTTATGTAATCTACCTCATCAAAAAGATCAACCAGCAAACCAAGTATTACCTTGATGGCTGTCCTTGCGCCGCCTGCGATTGGGCATTGGGGGAAGTTGGGCGGGGTTTTGCGTTGATTACATTCGTGTGGATACAGGATGGCCCGAGGGTTAGATTGCTGCCTCAGAGCTTGGCGGCAGCCATCGACTGAGCAAAGCGCTGGGCGTTGAAGACCTTGAGAGAAAAGAATGGCGCGGCCGTGAGTGTTCTCGCATTGCATGGTGGAATATTTCCCTTCGCAATGAAGGCAAGCGCTATAGGCCAGGTTCTTCACGGCTGTCCCATGACAGCAGGGGCAAATCCGCCCGACTATACAAAGTAGCCAAGAGACAATGACAGGACCTGCAGCAGAGTCCATCGGCGCGCTGGACCTCTTGGCGAGCACTGCTGCTGTAGTAGTCCGGGTACTCCGGCCGGGCTTGCGTCTGCTCTCGCAGTACGATAGGGACTTGAAGTAACTTTGAAAAGAAAGACTCACGCGCATGGACGACCTCCTCAAGCTCCGCCAGCAAATTGCCGAGATGCAAAAGCAGGCCGATCAGCTGCAAAAGCAAAACCGCACTGCCGTGCTCGCGCAGCTGCGCGAACAGATGGCCGCCTATGGCATCACGGCCGAAGAACTTGGCCGTCCGGCGCCCAAGACCCGTTCGCCCAAGGCCCCCGCACCAAGCCCGTCCAAAGACAAAAAGCCTGCCCCAACTTCGACAGCAAAATACCGCGGACCTGAAGGCCAGGTGTGGAGCGGCCGGGGCCCGGCGCCCAGGTGGCTCAGCGCCTTGCTGGTCGAGGGCAAGACGCGGGAGGATTTCTTGGTCCGCCCAAACGCGCAGGCCTCAAGCAGCGCGGCCGAGTAAACAGGCAGCGCCAAGATCGGGCTTGGCTTGGGATGGCAAAGCTAGAGGCGTGCACAGCGCCATCAACCGGCCCGGAGCTTTGAAAGGCATTCAACATAATTCTCAAAACCAGCGATGCCATCGCAAGCCAACGTATTCCACGATTTTTATGTTAAATAACACGCCTGAAGTTCACTTCAGCAGTGTTCGCCCAACGACTCCGTGCCTAACAGCGCTGCCTCTCCAGTTCAAAGCCTCAGCGTGAGGGAATTTTTGATTACTGACATAACGCCAAACCCGCCCGCAAGGCAAGAGGAAAATTGCTAACTCACTGGCTCAACAAGAAAGCTTGTGGGTAAAAGCAAGGTTGCCCGGCTGCTTACGCCTCAATCGTTCAAGGGGCCGTCATCTGCGTCCTTGTCCACGCAATCATCCTGCAGGTGTGGAAGAAATTCGTTCACCAAATCCCTGACCAGGCGGGCCTGAAGCAAATCCTTGGGCGCTTTTTTCGGATCGCGCCGGGAACTCTCACCCAGGCTTTTCTTGATGCGCGCGAAATCGAGCGGATGAACCGTGTTCATGCGGGCCATGGCGCCGGTGGATGACACGATCACCTGTTCAAAGGGTCGAGCACCCAGCAGTTTTCCACCAGTTGCGATCTGAACGGCCCAGAAATCGTCTTCGTTGTCGCTCAGGCGCAAAGGATGAGGGTCCTCGTCGCCCGCCATGCGGCGCACGACGTCGACCTCAAAGCCCTTCTCGTTCACTGCGGTGTAGAGTTGTCCTTCGCGCAACTGAAACGACTTGTCCGCTTTTCGCAGGATATCCAAAAAAGATGAATCCAGGCGTTTGATTTGCGTAAAAAACCTGACCCGCTTGCGCGTATCGAACAGCAGGTCAATGTCCTGGGTGGCCATGGCCTCGCCCGGAATCAGGATACCGGCGGCCGTCTCGTAGGCGTACAGCGCATGCGTTCCGATCACCAGGAAGTGCTCTTCAAGGCCTGCATCTTTGATGGCCTTGAGTGTTGACACCACCACATCCGGAGTCCTTCCGACGCGCAAGGCTTTGTTGATCCTGAAGTGCGTAGCCAGTTCGCTCGATAGCGACTTGACCCGGGCTTCGGCCTGGGCTTTTTTCGCCTGGAACTTGTTCACCGCCTCGGCATTCTCGGGCGTTATCGGACCCAGAGATTTTTGAGCATCGGCTGACAGCGCCCGGATCAGGTATCGCTTACCTTTGACTTCGCGCCAGAACAAGGTACCGGCGTAAGGAGCGGCGGCCCGCCGCGCCTGCTCCAGGGCAGTGAACACCGCTTCGGCATCGATGTATTGGCTGAGCTGCTTGGAGCTTTTCGAGATGAACATACAGGTTTCACTAAAAAATTTATTAATTCGATATTACAGTGAAACAGTGAGAAACACCCCCACTCGGCATTGAAAATGATGTCTCCTCGCCAATTTAGGCAAGACCAATCGGCAAAGTAATGCCAAAATCAACCGGCGCCATCGGCGTCAACTAGCGCATAAACTGTGTCCAGTGTGCCTGTTCGCACGCCCAGCGGGCCTTGATTGCGAGCACCAGCGTCATACGTGGGGTGCCAGCCGGGTGGTTCGTCAAGTAAAGTCCTAATCTATGGCTGCAATCTCGTAAATATTCGGCGAACCCATAGTGGCGTCAGGGGAAAACTGTAAAGGGTGCGACCTGAAGACAGGTTTTCGCTACTGTTGCGACCATGGGCGCACAGCCGTTTGCCTTGGAGTCGAGTTCGCCAGCAAGCGATGCGCAGAGCGTGCCATTTGCCAGCGAATGGGTGACGCTGACCCAGCAGGCGCACATTGAGCTGGTCATGCAGATCCATTTCTTTCAGGCCATGCACGAGCGCGCCGTGGCCCACGCTGCGTGGCGCGAAGCGCGTTATCAAAGCGTCTTGCGTCAGATGAAGGCGCAAGGCGAGTTGCGCGAAGCGGCGCTGCAGGTTCAGCTGCAAGAGGCGCAAGCGCGCATCCGGGATCTACAGCAGCGCCTGTTTGGCAGCAAAGCCGAACGCCGCCCCAACGAAGGGCAGGGTCGGCTCTGCGAGGTGCGCGCCCCTCGCGGCCAGGGGGTCTGAGGCGCAGTGGAACAGCAAAAGCAGTTAAGAGGCCAAGATAGATGGTCAAATAGGGTGAGGCCAATTTACATTGGCTTTTTGGTTCTTGGCCGCGTCTTGAGGAGGTGGTCAAGTGAGGTACACCTCTGATAGCCGTCAGGTCACAGCAGTAAATCACGTCAGGCTAGGGTTGTTTTTGCCTTTTTCTGACGCCTTTCAATCTGCATCCAAGACTTCAACCTGACAGGCCAATCCCTAACGTACGATTTTTTCCGAATTCTGCGGCGACCCCAAGCAAATTAACCCGCTTGCGGGTTCTGCGTCAGGTGGTCTTTCAGGCCAATGAAGCGCCATGCATCCGCTCACGCAGCAGCCGGCGTTCTCGATTTCTTGGGCCGCCCGCCGAGTTTTCCATTTTCACGCGCGGCTAACGCCTTCGCCTGCGTAGAGGCCTGGCCTCCGACTTTTCCCATCTGCGAGGCCATCCAGCGCTTCGAGCCGAGAAAGCCCTCGAGCAGCGCAGGAATGTAGAGGTCCGCATCGATCTTTGGAAAATGCACGCCTAGGCCTGAAGGGCTGATTTGCGCGCCGGCCAGATCGGCCGGATGCGCCTTTTCCAGGCCCTGCGCGTCACGCGGGGCAAAGGCAATCTCCAGGCCGGAGGCCAGCGAAATCACCACGCGCGCAATGCGCCGGTCGTAGCGCACGGCCACCGCAGGCGGAAAAGCCGCTTTTTTCGCTGCCCCTCGGCGGTTGGCAGCTTCGAACTCCGTGTCAGTCATAGTCATGCATCTGTCTCCATGCAGCGCAGAGCGCCGCCAAGTTTGCAGCAAGCGCATCAACAATTTTGCCCAACTCCTTTTGAGAGAACCCATAGTTCTCACGCAGTTGCGGCGGTCCATCCGGGCCGTTGAGGTTGAACACCGCCTCACATCCCTTGCCCTGGACGTGAACATGGGCAGGGCGATGGTCATTGGGGCAGATGACTACGCGCAGGCCGAAGATGGTCAGAACAGTGGACATTTTCTCATAAACCTAATCAGATTGGGTTTTATTTTAGAAGATGACCGCTTGGCTGGCCAGCTGCCGCAGGCTGCCAGCGAAGTCAGCGCTGCTGAGTGCTGTTGCCCAGCCTGACCTTCGTGGGTGATGCTTGACGAGGTTCGCCACTACAGGCTTGCCGCAAAGCAACCGTACCTCTAGTTTTGAATCGTTCGGAATTCGAGAGGGACCTGACTGTGCGGACGGGTCGCATGGTTTTCCCGTAAACATGCGCACCTTACCCAGAGCTTTATTGGTGCATACGCGCTCAAAGCGCGTAAGATTTCCATGGCCAAACTCCGATCAACCCTTCGTGGTAATGCGATGCGCGGCATCCAGTAGCTCACCCTTACCAAAATCCGAAACCAGGAGGCGATGGAGTCGGCAGCCAAGGTGGCGCGTACTGGCAGGCACCCATGAAGATCGGATGAACGCCGGAGCAATTGACATTTCCACTTTTTGAAAGTGCGCACCATGTACAAGCGAATCGTGTTGGCCTACGACGGCACGGAGCCTGGGCAGCAGGCCTTACTGGACTGCCAAGAAATTGCCCAGTGGAGCCAAGCGGAGCTGACGATCCTGGCTGTGGTGCCCTATCCCCTGGCCTCGGTCGGGACCGAGGGCACCTTGTACAACGAGGACATGCAGGAAATCGAGGAAAGGCGCTACCAGGGCATTCTGGACGCCGGCGTGCGCAGGCTGGCCGAGGCGGGCCTGAGCGCGCGCGGCGAGGTCGTGCTCGGCGATGCAGTGAGCGAAATTGCGCAGTGCGCGCGCCGGCTCAAGGCCGACCTGATCGTCGTGGGGCACAGGCACCTGGACGGCTGGGCAGCGCGCTGGTGGCGCGGCTCAGTCTCCAAAGCCCTGATCGAGCAGGCCCCGTGCAGCGTGCTGGTGGTGATCACGCAGTGAACGGTCCTGGCGCATGTCCATGCCTGAGCATGAGGTTCACGCGCCCCTGCACGTCAGCAAGCTGGAAAAGTGAGCGCCAAAAGGACAGAGGTGATATCCAATGGCTGTATAAATACGGCTGCAAAGCGCGAAAAGTGGTTCGACACTGCTTCGCCAGCCAGGCTGGCGTGAGATCAACTATCCGTCATCGCCTTGCCGACTTGTCCAGGCGAGGTACTTGGCGTGAGCCTTCAATACGGCAGGGCAAATCCGTCCCGCCCCGCATTGATGCGCTGCACCGTCGGCTTGCCCTCGAGCACCTGGGCAGTGAGCGAAACGCTGGCGCCTGACACGAGCAGGCTGCGGTCGGCGGGCCTGAAGCTCACAATGGGGGTGCCTGGAGGAACCACGATAGTTTGCTGGCCTTCCTTGTAGGCGAGCTGCAGCCTGCGCCCTTCGGGCGCTGCCGCCAGGTTGGCCACGGTCGCATTGGTCATGGTGCTTTGCGGCGCCAGATCAAACGGGCGGTGGCCTTCTGCGGTGCCTCGGGCCGATTCTGGAAACACCGTGACCGCGATGGCCCGCTGCGACCCGTCGGCCTGTGGCGTCGCCCCGACGCCGATATAGCTGCCCGCGCGCAGCGCGCTCAGTTCGATGGGGTAGACCTCGGTGACCACCAGGCCAGCTCCCAGGGCAAGATCGACCACTTCGCCCTCACGTGTTTTGAGCACGAGCCGGTCGGGCGCCACCGACGCGAGCCTGCCGCGCAGCCGCACGCTGGGCACTGCTGGCGCCGATGAGGCGCTGGCCGGCCCGGCCTGCAGCCTGACTGTGAGAAAAGCCATCGTACGCCCCCAGGCCAGTGCGGCGGCCGCGGCGTCGTAGCGCGGCGTGGTGTCATTGTGAAAGCCGTGCTGCGTGCCTGCGTAGCGATGCAGGACATAGTCCGCGCCTGCGGCCTTGAGCGCTGCTTCATAGGCGGGCCAGGCCGCGTTGATGCGCTCGTCCACGTCCGCCTGCTGCACCAGCAGAGGCGCCTTGACCTTGGATGCTTCTTCGGGCGATGGTGTGTTGCCGTAAAAAGGCACGCCCGCATCCAGGGCCGGCAGGCGCAGGGCCAGCCGATGCACAATGCCCCCGCCGTAGCAAAAGCCCACAGCGCCGAGCTTGCCAGTCGCATCGCTGCGCGCCTTGAGCCACTGCGCTGCAGCCACGAAATCCTCCAGCGCTTTATCCTGATCCAGCGCGGCAAAGGCCGTGCGTGCCTTTTCCTCGTCCCCGGGTAGCCGCCCAGCGGCGTGAGCGCATCGGGCGCAAACGCCATGAAACCCTCCAGCGCCAAGCGCCGCGCGATGTCCTCGATGTGCGGGTTCAGGCCTCGGTTTTCGTGAATCACCAGCACGGCCGGCAGCTTGGCAGCGCCCGCGCTGGCCGGGCGCGCCAGGTAGCCGTTGACGCGGCCCGTGCCGCCGGGCGAGGGATAGTGGAGCCGTTCGACTGTCAGCCGCGCATCGTCCTTAGAAACTTGCTGGCCGGCTGCAAAGTCCGGGCTCAGCGCGGCGAGCAGGCCCGCAGCGCTCAGGCCCGCCTTGGCGAACCTTTGCGCCTGCGCGAGAAACCCCCGCCGGTCCAGGCTGCCGTGGACGTAAGCGTCAAACAGGAGCAGCAGCTCCTGGTCAAAATCCCGGATGCTCGGGCGTGGCGGCATGGTGCGTTTCCTTTTGAAAAAAACCTGCAGCATACGCCGATGATTGACATCCGTGCCCGTCTTTGAAGGAATGCAAACCCTGCAGGCAATGCTGCCTGGCGTATGAGCGGCCGATGCGCCAGTTCAGCTGTGATCGATAGGTTGGCGAAACATCGGTCTTCGTGGGTACAAAACAATACAAAGCGAAAAGCCATCTTGCAGATGGCTTTTTTGCGCTTCCTGCCCGGCCTGCGGCCAGTCTTTCTCAAATGTAGGCGTCGCGCGCGTAGGCCTGCGCCATGAAGGCCGTCAGTTCCACCACCGGCTCGGCCTTACCACGCTGAGCTGACTCGCCCCGAGTTGCCGCAGCCAGCGCCTGCTCATGCACGACGACGAGTTGCAGCTCGGCCATGAGGCGGGAGCCGTGCTGCACAAATACCCACAGCTGCCTGCGCGCGCGGCCCTGCGCCCGCCGCAGCGACCAGGCATCAGCGCTACTTTTGAGGGCAGCTAGTGCCCTGCGCGCGGCAGGCGCAAAAAGCGCAAGCATCCCAAGCAACGCTGCCCACAGCGCCATCCAGACAACCAGCAAGTGGCCTTCCTCGGGCACTGACCACTGCCGCGCCAGCAGCTTTGCTCCGCCTTCGCCCGGCAAGAATTGGGCAATCAACACGAATAACTCAACCCTTTTGAAGGAGAGCCAAGCAAGAAGCAACGTGATGGGTCAACAGGTCAAACCTGGACAAGAAAAATCCGATAAGGAAACTGGGCACTGAGCCCGATATGCAGACAGGAATCTTGCCTGCGGATGCCATCAAGGCCAACTATAAGCCAGGCTCCAAACCCTTTTCAGTATCTTTTGATCCAAGACTCATGAGGCTTTTATAGGTAGCTCACAACTTACAAGTTTTGAGCCAGAGAACTGAGCAATTGATGACTGTCATACGGCCTTCCGCAAGCGCGTTCAAACAAGGTGGTCAGCTTCTCGGCCAGCGGCGTTAATGGCAAGGTACTGCGCTTGATCAGCACGATGTCGGGACCGGCGAGCGCTTCAGTGACAGGGATTTCCTGCAAGGAGGTTTTGAAGATGGTACTGCTGACCCATTGCTGGGGCAGAAATGCCAATGCGTCGGTCGATGTCAGCAGGGCAATTACTGGCAGCGTGGTCAGGGTCTGAGTAAGCGATCTGGGCGCGGGCAGGCCATGCACCGCGAACTGCTCTTCGAATTCGACCTCTACCGGCTGGCGCAGGCCCGTCATGATCCATTCGGCATCGATCAACCCGCGCAGGCTGCGCACATGCGCCAGCGGATGGCCCCGGCGGCCCACGACCGCGCGCCGGTTGGCAAACAGCAGTTGCACATCATAGGAATGGTCCAAATCGCCCAAGGGGCGCGGCCCGATGTAAAAGTCGAGGCTGCCATTCCTGAGCTGCGGCTCCAGCGCCGGGAACAGTCCTTCCGTCAAGCTGACATGCGCATCCGGACAGCTTTTGCGAAATGACGCGTAAACCTCGGGCACCAGCGACAAGAACACCGCGCTTGACAGTCCGGCACTGACCTTTCCGGAAGCGCCACCTTTGAGCTGCTCGATTTCTTGCCGCCCGCGCTCGACATCGAGCAGGATGGAGCGAGCACGCACCACGAATGCCTGGCCGTAGACGCTGAGCGAAACGCCCTTGCCATGCCGCTCCAGCAGGGGAGCGCCGAGTTCCTTCTCCAGATCGCGCAGCCCCCGAGTAATGGCCGGCTGCGCCAGCCCTTGCGCGCGCGCTGCAGCGCGGATGCTGCTGGCATCGGCCACGGCGACCAGGTTGCGCAGTTGATGCAGTTTCATAAGTGATGCCCAACAGGTATCAAAAGTACCATTTTGCCTGCTTATTGTTTTTTTGATCCACATCAATAATCGCCGCATTGTTTGGTGTTGACAAAATTCAGGAGACAAAATGAAACGACGATCACTCGCCTTTCTGGCTGCTGGCCTCGGCCTCGGCTTGGGCACACCGCTGGGCTGGGCGCAGTCTTTTCCGACCCAGCCAGTGCGCATTATTTCCCCGTTTCCGGCCGGCAGCGGGCCGGACGTGGTCGCCCGCATCGTTGGGGAAAAGCTGACCGCCAGCTGGAAGCAGGGCGTCGTGGTCGATGCCCGGCCCGGCGCCAGCGGCTTCTTGGCCATTGGCGCGGCCAAGCAGGCTGCGCCCACGGGCTACGACTTGTTGCTGGCCGACGTGGGCCACCTGTCGATCAGCCCTTCACTGTTCAAGAAGTTGCCTTACGACCCGAGGGCCGATTTCGTTCCGATAGGCGGTGTTTACCGCACCTCGTTTTTTGTCGTAGTGGCGACCAACAGCCCAATTCGCACCGTCAAAGACCTGATTGCCGCTGCGGCCACGCCGGGTAAGGTCACCTACGGCTCCAACTCGATCGGCGGCCCGCTGCATCTGGGCGCCGCGCAGTTGGAGGCGGCCACCGGGACGAAGATGACGCACGTGCCCTACAAGGAAATTTCGCAGCTCTACATCGCCGTGTCCACCGGCGAGATCGACTGGGCCATGGGCAGCATCGCCAGCGCCGGCCCGCTGCTCAAGGCCGGCAAGGTGCGCTTCATCGCCGTGGCCGACGACGCCCGCTCGCCCAGCCTGCCCAATGTGCCCACGCTCGAAGAGTCGGGCGGCCCCAAGGGCATCAAGGCGCGCACCTGGGTCGCGCTGCTGGCGCCCCGGGGCACGCCTGCGGCGGTGGTCACGACGCTCAACCAGAGCCTGAATGACACGCTCAGGCAGCCCGACGTGGCGGAGAAATTCGCCACCTTCGGCTTCGTGCCCGACCCGACCACGTCTGCCGCGCTGGCCACCCTGATCGACAGCGAGACCGGGGTCTATGCGGCCATGGTCAAGCGCACCGGCGCCAGCGCCGACTAAAAGCAGGAGCCAACGCCATGAACAAAACAACCGACGTCGCCATCATCGGCGGCGGACCGGCAGGCCTGATGCTGGCCATCGAACTGGGCTGCCGGGGAGTCGATTGCGTGCTGCTGGAGGAAGACATCGCCGCACCCGATTTTCCCAAGGCCAATGCCACCTCATCGCGCACCATGGAGCATTACCGACGCCGGGGGTTTTCCGGGCAGATCCGCTCGCTGGGCCTGGCCGCCGACCATCCGCAGGACGTGGTGTACTGCACCACGCTCGCCGGCCGCGAGCTGAGCCGGTTCTCGATTCCATCGCGCGCCGAGGCCCTGAACCGAACATCCTTTGGCGACTATGGCGAGGAGTCCTGGCCCACGCCCGAGTTGCCGCACCGGGGCCAGCAGATGTTCATCGAGCCCGTGCTGCGAAAACAGGCCCAGGACTATGACTCCGTCAAGCTAATGCTCGGCTGGCAGGCCGAGTCGATGGCGATGGATGAAGAACGGGTCCGCATCGTTTCCCGGCATTTTGAAAGCGGCGAAGCGCTGACCTTGAGCGCGCGCTATGTCGTCGGCTGCGACGGCCCGCGCAGCTTGGTGCGCAAGACCTGCGGCATCCGCTACAGCGGCCAGAGCGAGGAAGCGCGCGAGTTTTTCGGCGGACAGATGCTCTCGGTGTACTTCACCTCCAGCACGCTCTACCAAGTCCTGGGCAAGGAGAAGGCTTGGCAATACTGGGCGGTCAATGCAGTGCAGCGCGGGCTGTTGATCGCCATTGATGGCATCGACCAATTTTTGTTTTGCCTGCAGCTGGGGCCTGGGCAAACGCCCGAATCGGTGGACTTCAAGGCCGCGATGTTCGCCGCCATCGGCCGTGAATTCGCGTTCGAGCTGATCGCCGTTGGCCCTTGGCATGCCGGATTCACGCTGGTGGCCGACCGATTCTCCAAAGGCCGCGCCTTCATCGCTGGCGACGCGGCGCATCTGTTCACGCCCACCGGTGGCATGGGCTACAACACCAGTGTGGACGATGCCGTCAACCTGGGCTGGAAGCTCGCTGCCGTCGTCAAGGGTTGGGCTGGCGAAGCACTGCTCGACTCGTACGAAGCCGAGCGCAAGCCCATCGCCGAGCGCAACACCACGTTTGCGCGCGCCATGGCCGACAGTATCGGGGGCATCAAGGTGCCTGCTGATATGGACGCCGATGGCCTTGAAGCCGAACGGGCGCGCCAGCAGCTCGGTGAAGCGTTGCACCAGCATGTGCGCAATGAGTTCAACATTCCGGGCCTGCAGCTCGGCCTGCGCTATGAAGGCAGTCCCATCGTGGCCAGGGAAAACACAGCGCCAACGCCCGACCAACCCAACCGCTACATCCCTTCGGCCCGCCCCGGCGCACGCGCACCGCATGTCTGGCTCGATGGTCGATCGATATTTGATCTGTTCGGCCGTGACTACACCTTACTGTGTTTCACCAGTGAAGGGCAGCCATCGCCCCCCGATGCTGTCCGTTGGCAATCGGCTGCAGCGGGCCTGGACATGCCGCTGGCGGTCTTGTGCTGCAACAGTGCCGAGGCGCACGCCTTGTACGGCGCCGACCGGGTGCTGATCCGGCCCGACCACCATGTGGCGTGGCGCGGCGACGCCAGCGCCGATGCCCAAGCCTTGCTGGCGATGGCCTGCGCTCGTGAAAGCCATCCGGCCCTGCAGCCCAGCGCTGCGTGAACCTGTTTTTTCAAACCCCCAACATCACCGAAGGAATCGACATGCGTTTTTTAAATTTCAAGCAGGACGGCCAGCCAGGTATGGCGGTGGCCGATGGCGCGCACTTCAAGGGGATTTTGCGCACCGACGCGGGCTTTCCCGGCGACCTGCAGTCCTTGCTGGCGCGGGGGCCAGACGCACTGCAGCAGGCCGCCGAGGCGCTGCGCCAGGGTCCGGTGATCGACCTGGACCAAATTACCTATCTGCCGCCGCTAGAAAACCCGGGCCGGATTTTCTGCATCGGCTTGAACTATGTGGACCATTCGGTCGAAAGCGGGTTCGCCGTGCCGACCTACCCGGCGATTTTTTCGCGTTTTGCCGCCAGCATGACCGGCCACGGCCAGCCCATTGTGCGTCCCAGGGTCTCGAGCCAGCTCGACTACGAAGGAGAGCTCGTCGCCGTGATCGGCAAAGCCGGGCGCTACATCGCCAAGGACCAGGCACTCAACCATGTGGCGGGCTATTCGATCTGCAACGACGCGTCGATCCGCGACTACCAGTTCAAGTCCGCCCAGTGGACGATCGGCAAGAACTTTGACAACACGGGTCCGTTCGGCCCGGACTTTGTCACCGCCGACGAACTGCCGCCCGGCGCCGCAGGCTTGAAGATCCAGACCCGGCTCAACGGCGCCGTCGTGCAGGACGCCTCCACCTCCTCGCTGATCTTTGACGTGGCTACCTTGGTCAGCCTGCTCAGCGAAGCGGTCTGTCTGCAGCCGGGCGACGTAATCGTCACTGGCACACCCTCGGGCGTCGGCCTGGCGCGCAAGCCGCCGCTGTTCATGAAGCACGGCGATGTCTGCGAAGTCGAGATCCAGGGAATCGGCATCCTACGCAACCCGGTGGTGGACGAGGCGTAAATATCAAATGCCTGCGGCGCCAGCCGCACGCGGCGCCCTGAGAGGGCAGGTCATTGCAGGCGTATCCAACGCTGGTCAGTTATAAAAATACCGAGAGACAAGATGATCAAAATCAAAGAGAAATGGTTGCCGGCCGCAGCCATGGCTGCCAGCGTGATGGGACTGCCAGGATGCGGCGGCGGGTCGGAGTCGATGCTGGCAAGCAAGCCAGTCACCAGCACGGTGGCTCTGGCCAACGGAGTGATCGCCGGCAACGCGCGCGACGCCGCAGGGATACTCAATTTCAAGGGCATCCCCTATGCGGCAGCGCCGGTCGGTGCTTTGCGCTGGCGCGCCCCCCAGCCGGCGCTGAACTGGAGCGGCACCCGCGATGCCAAACAATACGGCAGCAGATGCTGGGCCAACGGAACATCCGCTCCGGTCGTTGCCGATCCTGCGGTCAGCGAAGACTGCCTGTTCCTCAATGTCTGGAGCGGCGCCCAAAACACCCATGAACGCCGTCCAGTGATTGTTTGGCTTCACGGCGGTGGCTTTCAGTTCGGCACCTCGGGCGATCCCCGCTGGGAAGGCGGAAACCTGGCCAAAAAAGGCGTGGTCGTGGTTTCGCTCAATTACCGCCTGGGCGTCTTTGGGCATCTGGCGCGCGCCGACCTCGATGCCGAGTCGGATGGCAAATCATCGGGCATGTACGGGCTGCAAGACCATCTGGCAGCGCTGCAATGGGTCAAGGACAACATCGCAGCCTTCGGTGGCGACCCGATCAACATCACGCTGATGGGCGAGTCTGCGGGTGCGCACGCCGTGGGCATGCTGTCGGCATCGACGCTGGCGGCAGGCGCGTTCCATAAAGCGATTGGCCAAAGCGGTGCTTTCTGGGAGAGTGAGTTCGGGCCGCTGCCTTCGCATGCTGCGTCGGTGGCCAAGGGCCTGTCACTGGGCACCGCACTGGCAGCACCAGACTTGGCCGCGCTACGCGCATTGCCTGCACTCCAACTGGCTCAGGCCACCAATGCGGCAGCGCCGCCGTTTACGCAGCCTTTCGGCCCCAGCCTGGATGGCTACGTACTGACCGAGGAGCCGGCAGTGCGCTTTTTCGCTGGCCGGCAAAACGATGTGCCGCTGCTGGTTGGGCAAAACGTCGCCGAAGGCACCATCTTTGCCGTCCCAGGCCGCGCGCTGCCCGCTACTGCTGCTGCGTTCACGGCCAAGGCAAGCAGCGTTTTTGGAGCGCCCAACCTCGACAGCCTGCTCGGGTTTTACCCGGCGGCGACCGATGCACAGGCTGCACGGTCATCGGTGCAGCTGCTCGGAGACCTGATCATCGGCCTGCAGACTTGGACCTGGGCAAACACGCAAAAAAACACTGGAAAATCGCCGGTCTACAGCTATTTTTTTCGGCAGTCGTCAGCTTACACACCGCTGGCCGTTCACGTCTCGGAAGTTCCCTACGTGTTCCAAAATCTGCTGCCCAAGGCAACGGCAGAGGGCACCGTGCTGCCCGGTGCGCAGGACCAGGCATTGGCCGATGTGATGTCATCGTACTGGACCAACTTTGCCAGAACCGGCAACCCGAACCAGGCCGGCCTGCCGCTGTGGCCCGAGTATTCAAGCGCCGGCGGCAGCGTCATGGGCCTGGGTGCCAGTGTTGCTGCCGAGCCCGAACCGTTCACAGCCCGTTACCAGTTCCTCAACCGGTTCAGGGACGCCAAGGGCAGCCTGACGGTCAAATTCTGAACTGCAGGATCAAGAATGAAACCGCATCAAGACTCTTTAGCGCCCTCATCAACCATTCGCCGGACAGGCCACGCCGCCGTCCATTCGGTCGAGCGTATCGTGTTCACCGTGCCGGACATCGAGCCTGCCCAGGCGTTCTACACTGCCTTCGGCCTAGAGGTAAAGCGCACCGACCAGCAAATCGACCTGTACACCCACGGCAACAAACATTGCTGGATGAGCGTGGTCGCCAACGGTCATCCCAAGGCACTGCAATACTTGAGCCTGGGCATTCATCCCCAAGATGAAGACACGTTCCGACGAAAGATCGACGCTTTGGAGCTGGCCTGCGCGCCGCATCCACTGTCTAGCAGTGGTGGCCTGTGGCTGCGCAGCCCGGACGGCACGCTGCTTCAGTTGGTGGTGGCGGGCAAAGTCTCGCCCGACTGCAAAACGCCGAAAAGCCCACCGCCCGCCCCGGCACGGGGCGATGCCGCCGCGCGCATGCGCAGCCAGGCCAGCCGCGTGCGGCCGCGCTGGCTGTCGCATGTACTGGTATTCACGCAGGATGTCTCGCGCATGGTGGACTTTTGCCAGGATGTGCTGGGCTTGCGCCTGTCGGACCGTTCGGGCGAGCTGGTCGCCTTCATGCACACGCCGCATGGCAGCGACCATCACTTGCTGGCCTTCGTGAAGTCCGATGGCCCCGGCCTGCACCACACCAGCTGGGACGTCGGCAGCCTGGACGAAGTGGGGGAAGGCAGCGAGCAGATGCGAGCCGCCGGCTTTACCGAGGGCTGGGGCGTCGGCCGGCACGTCCTCGGCTCGAACTATTTCTACTATGCGCGCGATCCATGGGGAAGCTTTGCCGAGTATTCGTTCGACATCGACTTTGTCTCTTCAGACACCGATTGGGTCGCCGGCGACTATGCGCCTGAAGACTCGTTTTACCTTTGGGGACCTGCCGTGCCCGAATGGTTCGTGGCCAATACGGAGTTACCAACACCGCCTGCCGTTGAGGCGAGCCAGGCAGCGTGAAGGTGCATCAGGCGTTTGTACCTCAATGATTTGCAATCATTGATTTCAGAAATTGGTGGTCATTTGATCAAACGGATTACGAATATTGGGGGCTTGCCGTGCTGGCTTTCAGTCTGGAAAAAATAGGCCCTTGCACCGCTCCTGGCATTTCAAGCGGCATGAAAGCGATGGCTTCGGCTTGCGTGGGCGTTAACCCCAGACCGATGAGCACGCTGCGCACCAGTTGCTCGGCGTGGTTGCTCCGGGTCGGCTCCGTCAGCATCGTTTCGATGCCGTAAAAGATGGCGCCTAGCACGAGGTCGCGCCCCACGCGAACACTGTCCACCGACAGCCTTCCGCTCTTGTACGCAAGCTCCAGGTCACGCGTCACATAGAGGTCAATCAACTGGCCGCGCGTCGCGATGCGTGTGCCCACTTGCGTGATGAAGCTGCCCCACAGGGGATAGCGCAAGGCCATCTGCATGTAAAGGCGTGTGCCCGATGCAAAGCGCTGGACCGGATCTTCATAACGCAGCACCAGGGGATCAACGATTTGCAGCACCTCGTCACTCATGGCCGTAGCCAGCGCCAGCAGCAGCTCGCTGGTGGTTTTGAAGTGGTTATAGAAGGTGCCGCGCGAGACACCAGCTGCGGCAATGAAGTCATCGATGACAGCTGCATCGGCGCTTTTTTCATTAAAGACGGCCAAGGCACTCTCCAGAAGGCGCAGTCTGGTTTTTTCGCGGCGTTGCGCTCCTACCCTAACGCGGTGATCTTCGACAGGGTTTTCGTTTTCTTCGTTGGTCATGGATGTGGCGCGTAGATGGGCGTTCGGGTGAGCAGGCAATTGAAGGCGACCTAGGGAAATCCCTATCGTATTGGTCTATTTGTCATGTTGACGAAAACGTCAAATCGAATAAAAATTCATTCTATACAAACAGTTTAATTCAACCAAAGAAACCCCCATGAAACTGCTACGTCACGGCCCGATAGGCCAGGAAAAACCCGGCGCACTCGACGCCAATGGACAGATTCGCGACCTGTCGCTCTTGATCCCTGACTTCACGCCCGATTGGATGTCGCCGGCCAAGCTGCAAGCCTTGGGGGCCATCGACCTGTCGCGCATGCCGCTGGTGCCTGAAGGCACGCGGCTGGGCGCGCCGGTCGCCGGCACGCGCCAGTTTGTAGCCATTGGCCTGAACTACCGCCAGCATGCCGAAGAATCGGGTCTGGAGATTCCGAAGGAGCCGGTGGTCTTCACGAAGGCGATCACCTGCATTGCCGGCCCGAACGACGATGTCGAGCTGCCCGAAGGCTCGGTGGCTGGCGACTGGGAGATCGAACTGGGCTTCGTGATTGGCACGCTGGCCCGCAAGGTCTCCGTCGCGCAAGCGCTCTCGCATGTGGCCGGCTACTGTCTGGCCAACGACGTGTCCGAGCGTGACTGGCAGATCAAGCGCAATGGCCAGTGGGGCAAGGGCAAGAGTTTCGACGGTTTTGGCCCCATCGGCCCCTGGCTGGTGACCAGCGACGAGTTACCCGATCCGCAGAGCATCCCGCTGGAGCTCGCCGTCAACGGCGAAACGCGCCAGCAAAGCAACACGGCCGACATGATCTTCCCGGTGGCCGAGATCGTCTCGTACCTCAGCCAGTTCATGACGCTGCTGCCTGGCGATCTCGTCATCACCGGCACGCCACAAGGCGTGGGCTTAGGCATGAAGCCAAGCGCGGTGTTCCTGCGCCGCGGTGACGTGATGACGCTGAGCGCCGGTCCGCTGGGCACGCAGCGCCAGCAGGTCATCTGACCCGGCCAGCCTACCTGAAATAACCACCAAAAAACGCCGCGCTTGGCGCGGTGCGGGCGGAGCTTTGCCCGGATCCACAGGAGACAACGATGACTGAAGCCACCGGCCAGCGCGCCGATACCGACCTTCTTGCGGTGCACTCTGTCGATGAATTCGTCTTCAGCGTACCTGACCTCGCAGAAGCCAGGCACTTCTACGCCAGCTTCGGGCTGGACGTGCGCGACGAGGGCGGTGCACTGGCCCTTTACGCCTTTGGACATCCGCATCGCTGGGCAAGAATCCTTGCGGGCGCCACCAAGCGACTGCTCTGGCTGAGCCTGGGCATCCATGCCGCCGATGAACAGCGCTTTGAGCAGCGCCTTGCGAAGCAGGAAATTGCCCGCATCGCGGCGCCGCATGGCGCGCACGCCGGCGGCCTCTGGATCGAAGGACCGGACGGCCTGCCCATTGAACTGCGCGTTGCGGACAAATCGTCTCCCTCCCAACCTGCGCCGCGCGAGTACCCGCCGCAACACGGCAACTTCGGCCGTTCACCGAGCCGCAGCAAGGCGCAGACCACGCGACCGCTGTATCTCTCGCATATCCTGCTGTTCAGCGCCGATGTCGATCAGGCGGTGCGGTTCTACGAAGACGTGCTGGGCCTGCGGCTGTCTGACAGGTCCGGCTCGGTGATTGCCTTCTTGCACAGCCCGCATGGCAGCGACCACCACCTGATCGCGTTTGCCAAGTCGGGCGGCCTGGGTCTGCACCACAGCAGCTGGTGCGTGCCTTCCATCGACGCCGTCGGAATCGGTACGCAGCAGATGGCGCAGGCGGGCTACGGGCAAGGCTGGGGCGTTGGCCGGCACGTGCTGGGTTCGAACTATTTCCGCTACGTACGCGATCCGTGGGGCAGTTATGCCGAGTATTCCTACGACATCGACTTCGTTCACGCTGGTAACCAGTGGCCCTCGGCAGACCATCCCGGCGAAGACTCCCTCTACGTCTGGGGGCCCGCGCTTCCTGACGACTTCATCACCAACCACGAACTGCCAGCCTCGGCAACGGGCGGCGAAGGAAACCCATCATGAGCGAAGACAATATCCCTTTCTACGACGTTGTGCAGATCGGCTACGGCCCGGTCAGCGAAATCATGGCCTTGGCGCTGGCACGCCAGGGTCGCAGCGTGGCCGTGTTCGAGCGCTGGAGCGAACGCTTTCCGCTGCCGCGCGCGGTCTGCATCGACCATGAGCTGTACCGCGTGCTTTCGGCGCTGGGCATGGGCAAGGAGCTTCCCGCAGTCAGCCATTCAGGGCCCATGTACCGCTGGTTCAACGCTGACTGGAAAGAGTTGCTGGCCATCGATTGGGAGTCGGAATCGATTTCTGGCGGACCGGAGGTCAACTTCGTGCATCAGCCGACGCTGGAGAAGCTGTTCGAAGACGTCGTCGGGGCCTGCCCCAACGTCAACCTTCACCTCGGCTGGGAGGCCGTGGAGGCAATCCGGACGGCCGATTATGCGCAACTAGTGGTTCGGGAAGTCGAAACCGGCGCAACCCGCACGGTCCGGTGCAAATACCTCATCGGCGCTGACGGTGCCAACAGCTTCGTACGCGAGGCGATCGGCTCCACCCGGGAAGACCGGGGCTTCGAGGCGGACTGGCTGGTGATCGACGTGTTGCCTCACGAAGGCGTCACGCTCGACATCCCGGCGGCCGCGCAGTATTGCAATCCGCTGCGGCCCACGACCATCGTGCCCGCCGGCGTCAAGGATGGCCGGTACTTTCGCCGCTGGGAGTTCATGCGCTTGCCGCACGAAGCGGCCCAGGACATCGAAAACGAAGACTTTGCCTGGAGCCTTCTGGCCCCGTGGGTCCAGCGCGACCAAGCCACCATGGTGCGCCACAAGCTCTACACGTTTCGCGGGCTGCTGGCCAACACCTGGCGCAAGGGCCGGATGCTGATTGCCGGCGACGCCGCGCACTTGATGCCGCCCTTCATGGGCCAGGGCATGTGCGCCGGTCTGCGGGACGCCTGGAATCTGGCGTGGAAGCTCGATCTCGTGCTGGACGGCAAGGCGAGCGACGATTTGCTCGACACCTACCAGCCCGAACGCCGGCCGCATGTCAGCGATGTGATCGACCTGTCGATCTACCTGGGCAAGGTCATTTGCGTGCCCGATCCCGTCAAGGCTGCCGAGCGCGACGAAGCTTTCTTTAGCGGCAAGGCGCTGCCACCCCCGGCCTTTCCGAGCCTGACGGATGGCATCCTGCGCCGCACGCCTGATGGCATGGTGCAGGCACCGGCTGGATTGCTCAGCCCGCACGGGACCGTTCGCTCAGGCGATCGGCAAGGGCGCTTTGACGATGTCGTCGGCCTGGGCTTCGTGCTGATCTCCAGAAGCGCTGCGGCCGAGTCCGGGCTTGGCGAGAAGCAGCGCGCTTTCCTCGATGCGCTGGGCGCCAAGCGCGTCGTGATGGCCGCAGCGGGCGCCAAGGCTGCGCCGGGCACCTGGGAGGATCTGGACGACAAGTTCATTCCCTACATGGCTCAGCACGGCATTGAGGCGATGCTCGTGCGTCCGGATTTTTACCTGTATGGCGCCGTGTCGAAGGCAAGCGGCATCAACGCGCTGGTCGACGACCTGGCGGTGGATTTGAAGCGCCACGGCCTCACCCTCGGATCGACGCCAAAACAGCAAGCCGCTATCGCTTAAGGCAGCAACCCACAAGAAACCCGGACAACTCACGCGCCTGCCGGAGAACCTCGGTCACCGGCTGGTGCGGCGCGAGCCTGGGCAAATTCAGAAAGTGCGCGTCACCCAAGGCGCCACCGTGCCAATTTTTTATAACGACTGGAGACATTGATGACCATTTCTTTGCGCGCGCACCTGCCTGCTGCACTGTTTGTAGGCTTGCTGGCCACCTTGAGCGCCACCGTCCATGCGACGGAAGGCGGCGGCACCGTTTACCCCAACGGGGCGGACAATTTCAGCGCGGGCGCCATGCCGCCGCCCGGGTTCTACGGGATGCTGTTCGCCAACCACTACAGCGCGGACCGCGTCAACGATGCGAGCGGCAACAACCTGAACGTGCCCGGATTCAAGGTCACCGCCGATGCGGTGGTGCCCCGGTTCATCTGGGTCACGGGCGCGAAGTTTCTGGGCGGCGACGTCTCGCTCCATGCCATCGCCCCCGTGGTCAATCTGAAAGTCTCGGTGGCGGGCAACTCGCAAGCCAAAAGCGGCGTCGGCGACATCACCACCGGTCCGGGCCTGGGATACCACCACAGCGCCAACCTGCACAGCCTGCTCGGGCTCGATTTCTACCTGCCCACGGGCGGCTACAACAGAGGCGATCTGGCCAATATCGGGCGCAACTACTACGCCATCGAGCCGCTGTACATCTTGAGCTACATCGATCCCCAGGGGTTCAACGGCGACATCAAGATGGGCTACATCTTCAATCAGCGCAACAAGGACACCGATTACCGCTCTGGCCAGGAGTTCCATTTTGACTATGCCGCAGGCTGGGGCCTGGGCAATGGCTTGACCGCTGGCGTCGGCGGTTACTACTACCAGCAGACGACTGCCGACAGACTAGCCGGCGCCCACGTGGCCAACAGTAAGGGCAAAACGTTTGCCATCGGGCCTTCGCTGAAATACGACAGCGGCAACGGGTGGTTTGCCACCGTCAAGTGGCAAAAGGAAACCAGTTCCGAAAACCGCGCACAGGGCAATGCGCTGTGGATCAAGGCGGTGTTCCCACTGTAACACCCATGCTGGTCGTGATCGGACTGACAGTCCACGCACCGCTCAGCAGCACGCCTGTTCGACGAAAACTCTCCCGCTGCTTTCTAAAAGAGAGGGCAGCGTTTGCCAGCAAACCATCTCAACAACGAATCACCATGAACACCCATGTCAACATCAACCCCGGCGTCGCCACACCGTCCCGCTGGGACGTGAGCTATGAATGGAAAGCCGTCACCCTGCTGTGCCTGGCCTTCGGCCTGGTCGGCATGGACCGGTTCATGCTCCTGCCCCTTTTTCCCGTGATTGCGCCTGCTCTCAAGCTCGACTACCAGGATCTGGGCCACATCACCGGCATCCTGGCCGTCGCCTGGGGCGTCTCTGCGTTGTTCATGGGCAACCTGTCGGACCGGCTCGGGCATCGCAAGGTCATCATTCCGGCCATTGTCGCCTTCTCGCTGCTGGCCGGCTTCAGCGGCCTGGCCACCAGTGTCATGAGTTTGATGGCGATCCGCGCGCTGATCGGCTTTGCCGAAGGGGCCTACACGCCCCCCAGCATTGTCGCGACGCTCGACGCGTCCGAGCCCTCGCGGCAAGGCTTGAACATCGGCATTCAACAGGCGGCGTTGCCGCTGTTCGGCCTGGGCATCGCGCCCATTTTGGTCACGCAGTTGCTCAAGGTGGTCGAGTGGCACTGGATCTTCGCGATGGTCTCGATTCCAGGCCTGATCGTGGCCTACCTGCTGTACCGCGTGCTGCGCAACACGACGCCAGCGGTCGCAGTACTGCACACCTCGACCCATGACGCGTCCGATCACCAGTGGAGCGATGTGTTCAAGTACCGCAACATCCCGTTGAACATGCTGGGCATGCTGTGCTGGCTCACCTGCCTGGTGGTGCTCAGCGCCTTGCTGCCCAACTACCTGATCGATTACCTGCACCTCTCGCTCGAACAGATGGGCCTGGTGCTCTCGGCCATCGGCTTTGGCGGCACGATGGGTACTTTGGTCATGCCCGCGCTGTCGGATCGCTTGGGACGCAAGCCGGTCATGATCATTTCCGTCATCGGTGCGGCGATCGGTCTGTATTTCCTCATGCATACCGGGGCCGAGCCGTACCGCTTGTTCGCCAGCCTGTTCGTCACCTTGTTTTTTGTCTTCAGCATGATCTGCCTGACGGTGGGGCCGATCAGTGCCGAGTCGGTGCCCGCCCAGCTGATGTCCACGGCCTCGGGCATCGTGGTGGGGACCGGCGAGATTTTCGGCGGCGGCATCGCGCCCGTCATTGCCGGGTATGTCGCTAAGCACTACGGTATCCAGTACATCCTGTACCTGGCCGCAGTCGCACTGGCCCTCGGGTTCGTGGTGGCGCTTTGCCTGAAGGAAACCGCGCCGTCCAGTCAGCGCTGAACATCTTATATAGACAGGCCAAGAAATCACAGGCCAGCACTCAGAAAAATCGCAGCAGTCAATACTTTTTACCCATGGAGCCTGAAGCATGAAAAACAATGACCTGACCACCCTTTTTTCCCATATCAAACCTTCGGATACGCCTTTCGTCTCTGGTGGACTGCGCGATTTTTTCACCTACCGCGATCTAGGCATTGAGCAGGCCACTGGCGGGCGCGTGGTAGCGCAACTCGTGCGGGCGAACCAGGCGCCCGAGTGCGGCACCGGTTGGCATGTGCATGAGGCGCAATTCCATATTGTCTACATGTTCAAGGGCTGGGCGCGCTTCATGTACGAGGATCGGGAGACACTGGTGGAAGCTGGGGACTGCGTGCACCAGGCGCCGGGCATTCGCCATTATTTGTTCGATTATTCGCCTGACATGGAGTACCTGGAGGTCGTCGGCCCGGGCGCTTTTACCAGTATCGAAGCAAAAGGCCCCTGCGCGGTGCCCAAGCCAACGCCCTGGGTATGAGCGGTCGGCGGCAACCCTGCGCCAGAGCCTTCAAGTATCCTCAAAATCAACCTTTTACAAATTGCGGCCCTGGCTCTGACAGCGGCCCTTTTTCAAACTTTTCAACCCTTGATAAACCGAATTTAGAAGCGCAAAGTGACGCTAATCGCTCGTCATCAATGATTGGCTCTGGTCTGGTCTTGTCTCATTCAAGCGCCTTGACACTTGCGACAGCCTTGACTTGCAGGATGATGATCGACAACTTGTGTCGCTGGCTATTAGGCTTATGACTACACAGTGCCTGGCAGGACTCAGTCACCTCACGCCAATGCTGGCTCGACGTGTAAGGCACGGCCCCGTCAATTGCTCTTGAGAAAGTCAAGAACCGTCTCGTTAAAGGCCGGGGCGTCTTGCCCGGGCCAAAGATGGCGCGCGTTGGGAACAACGATCAGTTTTGAGCCAGGAATACAGCGGCTCGCCGCATCGGCCATGATTTTGTAGTACGGCCGCGTGAGCTCTCCTCGAGCAATCGCCACCGGCGCCTTGATGTGTCCTAGCTGCGCGCAACTGATCGAGGGCGGCGGGGGCGCTGCAAAAAGGAGCGGCAGCATACGCGCGTTGTCGAGCATGATTGTGCGCGTTGCCAGTGGAAGCGCTTCAAACGTGCCGGTCTGGGCGTTCACGCTGTCCATAAAAACCCGGACGGCAGCGGCATTGTCGCCGGCCTTGACTGCCGCAACGGCCGGGCCGAACATCTCTTTGCGATCTTCACCCAAAGCTTTCAACTCCGAGGGGTCGGTCAGCATTGTGCCAATTGCGGGCTCGTACACGAAGACGCTCTTGACCAGTTCCGGATGTTGGACTGCCAAGGGAAGCAAAATACCGCCGCTAAATGACCAACCGACCAGATGCACCTGGCCAGCGTTCAACTCTTGTATAAATGCGCGAAGATCATCAATGAAGGTTGCCTGCGAGAACTTGGTGCCATTGTCTGGCCACGTGCCTGTGCCGAAGTAGCGCTGGTCGATCGCAATGAAGCGGTATTTCTTTGCGAACGTTTCTCGTTGCCGCTCCCAAAGGCGGCGATCCGCATTCGAGCCATGTACAAATACAACCGGCACGCCTTGGCCTTGCTCGACATAGCTCAAGCTTGCGCCGTTGACGCTCATCTGTTTGACAGCGGGCGCCCCGACTTGCTGCTCGCCAATGCTTTGACAGCCGGCAATGAGGAATAAACCGATGGCTACGCACAAGTTCAGAAGTTTGTCCATGACCGGCTCCTTTGAACCATCTGCCACGGTAGCCGCGTGGCCGCGGTAGGCGGGGCCTAACGTGATGCGCAGAGAAAAACTTGGTCGACAAGCTGGCCCATGCGCGATATTTTGAACATCAAATTCCCTTAAATCCAGAGCCTGCCTGTAACACCTGGTGAGGCCTGGCTTTTCCATCTCCTCCTCAACTGACGCTATTCGTTATCGTTCGCTGTTGAGGCAGCACTGAAGCGCCTGCACGTCAACGCTCTTTAAGGGCGCATACTCGGGCTGTGCAGGCGAGCTCAGTTTGACCCGGCACGCAGTTCAGGTGATCGGTTCGTCTAGCGCGCTGCGGCGCGAGTCTTTTTTCGGGTTTGCCCTGCTCCTTCGGGACGGAAAACACTTATCTCGCCTACAAATACTGCGCTGGAGCACTTGGGTGCTCAGGCGGCTGAACACTGGTTGACATAATCGATCAACTGCGCTGTTTCGCTGGCCTTGTCAAAAAACGCATCTGCCCCTGCGTTCAAGCATTCTGTGCGCGCCATTTTGACCCGGCAGTTGCTCAAGACAACCATTTTCTGGGCTGCGCCTTGGGCGCGCAAACACTGCAGTATCCCAAGGCCCGTTCCCTTTGCCAAGCCCAGGTCCAGCACCACCAGATCCCACAGCGCCTGATGCGCCTGCAGCCACTCGCACGCCTCGGACTCGGTCGCCGAAGACCCGACAACTTGAGCCAAAGTGACCTCTTCGAGCAACGCGATCAGCAGTTCAACGACAGTAGCGTTGTCCTCGACAAGGTAAATGCGTAGCTTCATACCAAGTCAGGTTATCTACTGCATGCAAGGCCAATGTAGGACAAGCGAGTTCTCGCCTTTGGGCAAAGGCGTACAGGTTCAAGCGATAAAAACCACTAAAAGCGCGGTGTACGAAGAAAGGTCCAAGTGATCAACAAGCGCGATCACCAGCATATATGTCGCCCACTGACGCGCTCTGCAGCACAGGGCAGCGACCCCCGTGCTTTTGTGAGCTTGAAGGTAAGCAAAAAAGAAATGCTGCGCTGCAACGCGCCTACACCAACACTTTGTTTGCAGCAGAGCCTTGAAGACATCTGGGGCGACTTGCGGTTTGCGCGCAGGCCAGGGGATTTGGCTTGTCTGGCGCTGCTGGCTTACTGTGGCGTGCGGCCATGTGGTGCAAAAGCTGCTCAAAAGCACGGTCTGGGCCAGCACGCACGCCTGCCAAGACGCGACCTTCCACACGGTGGACATCGCCAGGCAATTCATGGCAAGGGCTAAAACCAGTACAGGGCTGAAAGTGACGGCCGATGTGCTCGGCGGGATTTACCTCAAAGGCAAAAAGGTCGCGGCGGACTTTCCTCCAAACATGCGCATCGTCTTCGACGGACCTCTGCCCCGCTGGAACTATCGCGCCACCCCGGCTGACGCATAACTTCGGGAAGTTATTTTTAGCCACATCCTAAAGATAAATTCCTTAAACGGGACGGATTTGTCCTGCCAATGCATAAAACTGGTCGGCAAAAGACAGCTCGATACAGCCTTCCAGCAGGAGCTGGCCTTTACGGATCATGTGCATGAGTTCGATGCCGGCCAGAACATTTCTGGCGGCCTGAAATGACTTGAAGTTGAGCATCGGCCTGGTGACGCGCTTGATGGCCCGATGGTCCTGCTCCACGATGTTGTTGAGGTACTTCACTTGACGAACCACGATCGGGGTTTGCCGGCCGGCATTGATCTCATCCATGGCCGCCTTATTGGCGCCGCTCTTGTCCATCGTGACTTTCGCGGGCACACCGCTGGCTTTCATGGCTGTTTCGAAGAACTGCAGGGCTGCGGCCTTGTCGCGTCGGGCCGCCAGCAGGAAGTCGACCGTCTTTCCCTCCTTGTCCACCGCGCGGTAGAGGTATTTCCAGACACCCTTGACCTTCATGTAAGTCTCGTCCATGCGCCAGTTGCCGCCCACCGGGCGCTTGTGTTTGCGCAGCGCCTTCTCAAGCAAGGGCAGAAACCGGATTGCCCAGCGATTGATCGAGGAATGGTCGACAAAAACGCCGCGTTCCTCCATCATTTCCTCCAGATGCCGGTAGCTGAGCGGGTAAGCCGCGTACCAACGGATGCATAC
>Ga0308165_1001995_pt1 | contig 26266 bp, 25 predicted proteins | sample PhyWR2_FD_201032 | JGI IMG/M metagenome (GOLD analysis project Ga0308165, IMG submission 201032) | Phyllosphere microbial communities from UC Gill Tract Community Farm, Albany, California, United States - DLSLW.R2 | ecosystem: Host-associated > Plants > Phyllosphere > Unclassified | place: USA... | reverse complement strand
GCCGCCATCAAAATCCCAAATCTTCTCTTTTCTGAAAGCAGAAAATAACTTAAGCATGGTGTTCCACAGGAATTATGCGAACTGGAATGGTTTGAAGATCCCACTTCCAGCTTTCGGGAGTCGTTTCAACCGGACGCAATTCGATACATTGCGTCGGGCAGGGGGCAACGCAGAGGTTGCAGCCCGTACACAAATCCGCCATCACGGTGTGCATGGCGCGCGTTGCGCCGAGGATCGCATCAACAGGACACGCCTGGATGCATTTCGTGCAGCCAATACAGTTGGCTTCGTCAATAACGGCCAGCACGCGCGCTGGCTCTTGGGCGCTTTCATCGCCATCAACAGGCTGAGGGTCAACGTTAAGCAGCGCGGCAATTTTCAGCATCACGGCTTCGCCACCCGGCGCACAACGGTTAATTTTTTCGCCCTGACTGCCCACCGCCTCAGCGTAGGGACGACAGCCAGGGTAACCGCATTGCCCACACTGGCTTTGCGGTAAGAGGTCGTCGATTTTTTCGACGACCGGATCACCCTCGACCGCGAAACGGCGCGAGGCATAACCCAGAATGATGCCAAAAAATAGCCCCAGAATGCTGATGGCGATGATGGCAATCCAGATAGCGTTCATTACAGCTTCACCAAACCACTAAAGCCCATAAAGGCTAAAGACATCAAACCGGCAGTCACCAGCGCGATGGCATTACCTTTGAAAGGGGCCGGAATATCTGCGGCGGCCATACGTTCACGAATGGAGGCAAACAGCACCATCACCAGCGAGAACCCGACTGCGGCAGAAAACCCGTACAGCGCGGATTGCAGGAAATTATGCCCGAGGTTGATATTCAGCAGCGCAACGCCGAGAACGGCGCAGTTGGTGGTGATAAGCGGCAAGAAAATGCCGAGCAAACGGTACAGCGCGGGGCTGGTTTTACGTACCACCATTTCGGTAAATTGCACCACAAAAGCAATGACCAGAATAAACGCGAGCGTTCTCAAATAGATCAAACCCAGCGGGATCAATATCCAGGTATCAATCCACCAGGCGCAAATTGACGCCAGCGTCATCACAAATGTGGTCGCCAGGCCCATTCCCATGGCGGTTTCCAGTTTTTTGGAAACGCCCATAAACGGGCACAGACCAAGGAACTTCACCAGCACGAAGTTGTTAACCAGCACCGTTCCGACAAAGAGCAGTAAGTAATCTGTCATTATTAAGCCTGAAATAAAAAAGCCGCCTATTATCGGATAAACCACACCAGGCGACAACAGGATAACTGTAAGGTTATTACGGATTCACAAAGGTCTTCTTCACGCGAGCAGAGCGCCTGAAGTAAGGGGCGAAGAGTGCCGCCGCCAACAGCGGGAACAGCAATTGGCGCACCGCCAGTCCGTCTGATACAGGCGAAAACGCAAAGGCTTTTAAAGCCAACAGCACAGAGATCAGCAGCCAGATAATAAAGTGTTTAGGCACTTTCTGACGTCGCTTAAAGAATGCGATGGTCAGCCAGAGCGTGTAGTACCACATGGCAATAGCAAAGCCGAAAGAAATAAACCACAGGGCGATATTCATTGTACTTTGTGAGGTTAAATTCTTGAGTGCATAGGGCGTAACGAGCGCGGTGGAATAAAGCAGCAACGCCAGCGAGGCGCTTAATAATGCAACCAGCAACCAGGCAAGCGGAGCGAATAACCAGCCTCCGATTTTCTCTCCAGGCAATGTGGCCATGTTATCTCCCAAAATTCAGCGCGAAATGAAACCCAGCAAATTTGCCGGGGCGTGAGTATATATCATTTCGCGCGGATGAGTACCTTCTTAGAGCACGTAGCGCCAAACGGTTTTAGGCACCTCGCCAACGTTGAACAGACGCCCACCAGAAACCAGCTCTGCACGACGGTGATCGGCAGCACGGTACATATTGATGATTTCCTGATTGTCGGTCAGCGTATAGTTTAAATGGTCAAACAGTTTTTCCAGGCTCTCGAGAGAACTGATTTTGCGAAATTTTAATAAATAGTCCTGAACTGTCATATTAATTAGCTTCCATTTTAAAGTAAGTCGTACCGCATACCTGTAGGGTAATTCGCACGAATAATAAACGGATAAAGAAAGGCGTAAATGGCCCATTCAAATGTTAAGGCTAAATTAGGAGTTTTCTCTGGAGAAAACAGGCGTCGGACGACACCTGGAAAAGAAGGTTAACCCTGATTAACACCGCAGGCAATATGCAACTGACAACATGTGTCACTCTTTTGACGGGGAAGGGTTTACTTAGGCTGCGAAGCCGTAACAGGCTCAGGCGGCTGGTAGTTATCGATATGACTTGCCACGCCGAGAAGAACGACGGAAACACCCAGGACAACCCATCCCGCTAATTCAATGATTCGATTGATTATTGACGTCATGATTCTTGTTTGTAATTTATCCATAAATACAGGTTGTGAATGTTACAGCGCGATTTTTTGCATCGCAAGTCATTTGAAACGGTTTACCTTTAGAAAATTCAGTGAGTTATCTGAATGTCATCAGGACTTCAGAAGATTCATGCTATTTTTGTTGATGTAATCCATTACAAAATGATTGTGACGCCATTATTGATAGTGTGAAAATGCGCGTACGACAAGACAAGAGGTAACGACATGAGTGACAAAATTCGCGTTGGATTAATTGGTTACGGATATGCCAGTAAGACCTTTCACGCGCCGCTGATTGCGGGTACACCCGGAATGGAACTGGCGGCTGTTTCAAGCAGCGATGCGTCGAAAGTGCATGCGGACTGGCCAACAGTGACCGTAGTGTCTGAACCTAAAAAGCTCTTTGACGATCCCAATATCGATCTGATTGTCATTCCTACACCTAATGATACTCACTTCCCGTTGGCTAAAGCGGCGCTGGAAGCGGGTAAACATGTGGTTGTCGATAAACCGTTCACCGTCACGTTGTCGCAGGCTCGCGAGCTGGACGCGCTGGCAAAAAGCCTGGGGCGCTTGCTTTCCGTTTTCCATAACCGTCGCTGGGACAGTGATTTCCTCACGGTGAAAGCGCTGATGGGGAAAGGGACGCTGGGCGAGGTGGCTTATTTCGAATCCCACTTTGACCGTTTCCGTCCTCAGGTGCGCAACCGCTGGCGCGAGCAGGCCGGTCCGGGCAGTGGAATTTGGTACGATTTGGCTCCTCATCTGCTCGACCAGGCGGTTAACCTGTTCGGTTTGCCGGTCAGCATGACGGTTGATCTGGCTCAAATGCGCCCCGGCGCGCAGGCCACGGACTATTTCCACGCGATTTTAAGCTATCCGCAACGCCGTGTGGTGCTTCATGGCACCCTGCTGGCTGCAGCGGAATCTGCCCGCTATATCGTTCACGGTACGCGCGGCAGCTATGTCAAATTTGGTTTAGATCCGCAGGAAGACCGACTGAAAAACGGTGAGCGTTTGCCGCAGGAAGACTGGGGATACGACATGCGTGATGGCGTGTTGACGCGCGTTGAGGGTGAAGAGCAGGTACAGGAAACCTGGCTGACGCTGCCGGGTAACTATCCGGCGTATTACGCGGGTATTCGCGATGCGCTGAATGGTTCGGGCGAAAACCCGGTGCCGGCCAGTCAGGCCATCCAGATTATGGAGTTGATTGAGCTGGGTATCGAATCCGCGAAGCATCGCTCAACGCTCTGTCTGGCGTAAAAATTAAGGCCGGCGAAATGCCGGCCTTTTAACTCATCCTGCGACTGAATCGCGCAGCGCTTGTTTTTCCAGTGGCGTTAAGAACGCGATTTCCAGCCCGTTAATCTGCGCCTGACGGATCTGTTCGCGGCTCAGACCCGCCTGCGGCGCCGCAATATTATACTCGTGAATAATATCGACACCCTGAACCGCCGGATCGTCGGTGTTCAGCGTTGCCAGAACGCCATGTTCCAGGAACGTTTTTAGCGGATGCTGCGCCAGAGAAGCGACCGTGCTGGTCTGGATATTGGACGTCAGACAGGATTCGATGCCGATACGCTGTTCGGCGAGGAAATCCATCAGCGCGCGATCTTCAACCGCCTTCACGCCATGGCCGATACGCTCTGCGCCCAGCTCGCGAATGGCCTGCCAGATGCTTTCCGGACCCGCCGCTTCGCCGGCATGCACCGTAATATGCCAGCCTGCATCACGCGCACGGTTGAAGTGAGAGAGGAACAAGCTGCCAGGGAAGCCGAGTTCATCGCCAGCCAGATCGATAGCGGTGATATGGTCACGATGGGCCAGCAATCCTTCCAGCTCCTGCAAGCACGCGGCCTCGCCGAAGGTGCGGCTCATGATCCCGATTAAACGCGCCTGAACGTTAAAAGCTTTGCAGCCTTCGCGTACGCCTGCGATGACCGCCTCAACCACACCTTCAACCGGCAGATTGTGGGCCATGGCCATATAACCTGGTGAAAAACGTAATTCGACATAGTGCAGGCCATTTCGCGCGGCATCTTCGATGTTCTCAAACGCCACACGGCGACAGGCATCCAGAGACGCCAGCACTTTCACACCCCAGTCAAGTTTACTCAGGAAACTCACCAGGTCCGGTTCATTGGCCGTCACCTGTACATGGGGAATTAATAACTCAAGGGTGGCTGCGGGAAGCGATAAATTAAACTGGCGGCCAAGGTCAAGAATGGTCTGGGCGCGAATGTTGCCGTCAAGGTGACGGTGAATGTCCGTTAAAGGCAGGCGTGTATCGATCATGGTCGCACTCTTTTTCTGGTTAAAGTGCGGCACATTATAAAAACAAAACGGGGTAAAAAGCTATTTGCGCAACGGAATAATCTATTGCGCAATATGATTACAGCAGCGTGTTGATCCCGGCGATCAGTCGTTGAACGCCTTGCTCCAGCTTGCTGCGCGGACAACCCGCGTTGAGACGCACAAAACCGTTACCTTCTGTACCGTAAGTTGATCCCGGCATGATGGCGACTTTTTGCTGCTCGATGAGGACGTTTTGCAGCGCGTTATCGTCAATGTTTAAGGGCCGAAGATCGATCCACGCCAGGTAAGTGGCTTCTTGTGGCTGCCAGTTAAGTTTCGGAAACGCGCTGTTCAGTTGTTCCGCAACATAACGAAGATTGCTTTCCAGATAGTCTCGCAGCGCATCCAGCCACGGCTCGCCTTGCTGATAGGCCGCAATATGTGCCGTCAGCGCCAGAACAGAGGGGGAGGAGAGTCCGTCACGACCTTTCAGCGCGCTGAGGTAGGCGTTACGGCTTTCGTCATCGCCAATCAAACCATACGCGCCGGTCAGCGCCGGAATATTGAAACTTTTGGAAGCGGATGTCAGCAGCGCCCATTTGCTGCGCGCCACTTCATTCCACGGCGTATGGCGGTGTTGTCCCCAGACCATATCCATATGAATTTCATCGCTTATCACCGCAACATGATAGCGTTCGCACAGTTCAGCAATGGCCTGCAGTTCATCGCGTGACCAGACTTTACCGGTCGGATTTTGCGGACTGCAAAGCAGCAAAATGGTGTTCTCCGGCTGAGCTAGCGCGGCTTCAAGTTTTGCCCTGTCGCATTGCCAGCCTGAAGCCTGTTTTTCCATCGCGACGGGCACAACGTGACGCTGATTGCCCTCAATGGCTTTGTAGAAGGCATCATAAGCGGGGGTGTGAACCACGATGCCGTCGTCCGGTTTTGACCAGAGACGAATCAACTCGGACACCATATAGATAACAGACGGCCCATACACAATCGTGTTCGTATCAATACGACTGGTAAAGCGTTGCTGGAACCAGTGCGCAACGGCGGCAAGGAATTCGTCATTTTTCCAGCGACTGTAACCTAACACACCGTGGTTTATTCGCTGGTGCAATGCATCCGTGATGCAGGGGGCGGTGGCAAAATCCATGTCGGAAATGGTGAACGGCAGTAAGTCTGCCGCGCCAAAACGGTCGGCCACGTAATCCCACTGCGTGCACCAGGTTCCGTGGCGATCAACAACAGTTGAAAAATCAAACATATTTCTCGTCCTTTAAGTAAAAACCCCCTTCATGAGAAGGGGGCGAGACGTCAGGCTTCTACCGTTCTCATCAGGGTCGATAGCTCATCCTTGACCGATTGCACCTGTGGGCCAATGACCACCTGCAGATTATGCTGATTCAACTGTACCACGCCAATGGCGCGATTTGCTTTCAGTGCGTTGGTATCGACTTTCGACATATCGCTGACTGACAGACGTAAACGGGTAATGCAGTTGTCCAGCGAGGTAATATTATCTGCACCGCCGAGTGCCGCCAGAATCGCTGGGGTGTTATAGCCCGATTTACCGACTGTGCCGACAACAGGCTGTTCTACGTTACTGGCAGTATCCGTATCGCGACCCGGTGTTTTCAGGTTGAAACGGGTGATGGCGAAGCGGAAGATTCCGTAGTACACCGCGAACCAGATAGCCGCCACAACCGGCACCAGATACCACTTGGTCGACAGACCATGCAGAATACCGAAGACCACGAAATCGATAACGTTGCCGTCGGTGTTGCCGATGGTGACGCCCAGAACAGCCATAGTGGTAAAGCCCAGACCGGTCAGCACGGCGTGAATGAGATACAGAACTGGGGCGACGAACAGGAACAGGAATTCAATTGGCTCAGTGGTTCCGCCGACGACGCAGGCAATCACGCCAGAGATCAGCAGGCCCTTAATTTTATGACGATTTTCAGGACGTGCGCAGTGGTACATCGCCAGCGCCGCACCCGGTAAACCGCCCAGGAAGGCCGGCATTTTACCCTGTGACAGGAAGCGCGTGGCGCTCTCGGAGAAGCCATGCGTGGTCGGACAGCTCAATTGCGCCTGGAAGATCGTTAGCGCGCCGCTGACATCGTGGCCGCAGACGTCCATCGTGCCGCCAGCTTCGGTAAAGCGGATCAGCGCCACCAGAATATGCTGCAATCCAAACGGCAGCAGCAGGCGTTCACCGGTACCAAAAATCATCGGTCCAAAATCGCCCGCGCTGTTAATGATGTGACCAATACCGGTGATGCCCAGGGCAAAGACCGGCCAAACCAGCGGGATCACCAGACCAAACAGGCCCATTACCACAGTCGTAATGATCGGCACAAAACGGGTGCCGCCGAAGAAGGCCAGCGCATCCGGCAGACGAATATTATGGAAACGCTCGTGCAGCATCCAGATAATCACCCCGGCGATAACTGCGCCAAGAATGCCGGTATCGATCGACTGAATACCAATCACGTTCTGGATGTTGTTGGCTTTCAAAATTGCCGCATCGGTGGTCGGCAGAATACCTTTCGCCGTTAACCAGAAATTAACGGCCAAGTTCATGACGGCGTAACCGACAAAACCCGCAAACGCCGCGACGCCTTTGTTCTCACGCGCCAGTCCCAGAGGGATAGCGATACAGAACATCACGGGCAGGAAGCTAAACGCGAAGGAGCCGACTTTGCTCATCCAGACAAAGATCGCCTGCAATACCGGATTGCCCAGGAACGGAATCAGCGTCACCACGTCGTGGCTGCTCAGTGAACTGCCAATCCCCAGCATGATCCCGCAAAAAGAGAGGAGTGCCACGGGTAACATAAAGGTTTTACCCAGTTGCTGGAAAAACTCCCACAGCGATATTTTTTGTGCTGCTTTCGCCGTCATAAAACGACTCCTTTATTGTTAAAATAAACATTACGTCTTCAATGCAGCGCAAGATAAAACGTTTTACCAAAGTTTAGTGCGCGCTGAATCACACTCTCATGCTTTAATTCGCAGTATAAAGATAACGTATTGATAAAACGTTTTACCGGTTTGAACATCAGGGAGCTACGCGTTCACATGTCTGTTGCGAAAAAAATCACCATTAATGATGTCGCGTTGGCGGCGGGAGTATCGGTCAGCACCGTTTCGCTCGTGTTAAGCGGGAAAGGGCGTATTTCTTCCGCGACGGGCCAGCGCGTCAATGATGCGGTTGAGCAACTGGGGTTTGTGCGCAATCGGCAAGCAGCATCGCTGCGCGGTGGACAAAGCGGCGTTGTCGGTCTGATCGTCCGTGACCTGACGTCACCGTTTTACGCTGAACTGACCGCCGGACTTACCGAAGCGCTGGAAGCGCAGGGGCGGATGGTTTTTCTGATGCACGGCGGTCGTGAGCCGGAACAGCTCCTGTCGCGTCTCGATATGCTGCTGACACAAGGTGTGGATGGCGTGATCATCGCTGGCGCTTCTGGAGCAGGGAGCGAACTTTGCGAACGCGCCGCCGACAAAGGGATTCCGCTGGTGTTTGCCTCACGCGCCAGCTATCTCGATGAAGCCGATACGCTGCGTCCCGACAACATGCAAGCGGCACAAATGCTGACCGAACATCTTATTCGCCGTGGGCATCAGCGTATTGCGTGGCTGGGCGGGAAAAGCTCCTCACTCACTCGCGCCGAGCGCGTGGGTGGCTACTGCGCCACGCTGATCAAATATGGTTTGCCATTCCACAGCGAGTGGGTGGTTGAGTGCGAATCCAGTCAAAAGAAAGCGGCAGAAGCGATGGGTGCTTTACTGCGCAGCAACCCAACCATCAGCGCGGTCATTTGTTATAACGACATTATTGCGATGGGGGCATGGTTCGGATTGATTCGTGCGGGACGCCAGAGCGGTGAGGGCGGTGTCGAGGCGTTCTTTGACCATCAGGTGGCATTGGGTGCATTTGCGGACGTCGGAGAAAATGCGCTCGATGACTTACCCATCGTCTGGGCGACCACGCCTGCGCGTGAGATGGGCTATACGCTCGCGGACCGTATCATGCAGCGAATTGATAAAACGGACGTTCAGGCGGGACATCAGATTGTGTCAGCGCGATTAGTGACGGTGAAATAGCGGGACGTTTCTGAGCGCAGAGTGTTCAGGCAAATTAAAAGCCCCTCAACAGAGGGGCTTGAAAATTACTGCTGTGGTACGGCAGGAATAGCGGGTGCTGCCGGTTCAGCTGGTGCCGATTGTCCCGGCATGCCGAGCGTTGGCATCCCGAACATGCCGACAAACTCTTCCAGCGGCATTTTCTGACCGTTGAGCGTGACCTGTCCGTTCGCATACTGAAGGCTAGTGCCAATCACGTTGTCTTCAAGCGTGGTGATACGGAACATCTGGCCCATCGCAGCCATGCCTTTCACCTGCTGGCTCGCCAGTTTTGCGGCGTCAGCTTCGTTATACCCTTCCAGCTTCGCAATCTGAGTCATAAACTCGGTCGCCATATCCACAGGAATAGTCAGTTTGCTCTCAAGCGATTTCACGCTGCGATCCACTTCCTGCGCCAGGGTTTGCGCTTCGCCCGTGGCTGTTGCCGGATCTTTCAGGAACAACGACAGGTTAAAGTTGGTTTCGCCTTTGCTGTTTTTCCAGCTCAGAGGCGCAATGGTGATAACCGGTTCGCCTTTTAACAGGATCGGCAGATTGCTTAACAGTGCATCCATCGCTTTCTGCTGATACAGCTCAGGATTATTGGTCAGCAACTCTTTATCCGCGAGCAAAGCCTGACTTTGCGCACGATACTGTTGGCTAAACTGATGCCACGCCTGGCCGTCGATATTGCCAATTTTAGCGGTCAGTTTGCCGGAACCCAGATCCTGACCCTGCACCTTCAGGCTTTTCAGCGTGTAGTCCAGCTGGCTGTCGATATTCTTGCCGTCTTTAGAAATCTCAGATTTGCCGTTGAGATCCATGTCTTCCAGCACGGCCATCTCTTTCCCTTCGACGCCGATAGCCAGCTTACCGAGGGAAATTTTCTGATCGCCAATACGCTCGTCAAAGCTGGTGAGGCGGCTATTACCGTCAGCTTTCAGATTATTAAAGGTCAGTTGCACCTTCTGATCGTATTCGTTCACCGCGTTAACCAGGCCGCTTTCTGCGCTACCGGTCAGTGAGAATTCATTGCCTTCGCGATCGGCATTAAGCTGGAAATTACCGCCGCTGAAGGCCACTTTCTCATCGCCTTTTTCGTAGTTCAGGGCTTTAAGAGCGATATCAGAGCGGGTATCACCGGCATAGGTAATGCGCGTATCAACAACAAACGGGGGCTCGTTCTTCGCCAGATCGAACAGCGGCTTGGACGCTTCGTTGTTCACCAGCGTGGTTTTCACTGACGCCATGGAAGGAATCAGGTTGAAATGCTTAAGCTGCGCAAACGGGAACGGGCCGTGATCGATAACCTCATCCAGAACGACGCTTTGCCCGGCTTTCAGCCAGGTGTTTTCTGTCCCTGCAACCGGCTTAACGACCAGTTGCATGTGGCTGGTAAACACGCCGCGCTGATAATCCTGATAGCTCAGCTCCAGCCCGGCTTCCGGGGCGGTGCGTTTCATTTCGCTATTGGCCTGGGCCACCATCTCTGCCAGACGGCTTTCGAGTTGCTTACCGGTGAACCAGGACGCGCCCGTCCAGACCACGCCCAGCGCAACTACGACGCCAACTGCTATAACCGATTTTTTCATCGTCATTATCCCTAAAATGAAATCAGGCGGAATTAACCGCCTGGCAATGTAAGAAGTCTCTGACTAGCTTAGCAAGAGTTGTTAAAAACGTCAGTAAGTTGCTAGAACTTATTGAAAACTCTGGCCAGGCGACCTTCGCCACTTACCGCAATCGGTGATTCATTTGCGGCAATAAAGGCTGACTCCCCCGGTTTAAGCACCAGACGTTGTTGGCCTTTATTCAGCACCGCTTCGCCTTCGATACAGAACAGGATCGCTGCGCTATCCTGGGCAACCACCGTTTCAGCGTGGCTGAGATCGTGCAAAGAAAAGGCGAAATCGTCGACAGGAATTGGGAAGTCCAGTTCTGCGCCGTTTTTCACCGGCTGAGTCAGCAGTTCCGCCGCCGGTTTTGCCACGAATTTCACGTTAGCAACCAGTTCCGCGATATCGATATATTTCGGCGTCAGGCCCGCACGCAGCACGTTGTCAGAATTCGCCATCACTTCCAGCGCCACGCCCTGTAGATAGGCGTGTGGCGTTTCAGCGAACAAGAACATGGCTTCACCTGGATTGAGCTTTACCACGTTCAACAGCAGCGGGGAGAACAGGCCGCTGTCGTCAGGGTAAAATTCAGAAATCACGCGGATGGTCTGCCAGGGTTCACCTTGCTGGCTGTTCAGCGCGGCTTTCAAAATCGCCAGCGCGTGGGACTTTTCGTCATCCTGCATATTTAACAGGCTGGCAAAAAGCTGGCTCAGGCCTGCTGCATTCGGGTTTTCAAGGAAATGCGCGATCGCTTTATGCGCACCGGCGACCGGCTGCAATAAAGACACAATCTCAGAAAACTCGCGGAAGGCGTTCATCGCCAGGAATGGCGTCAGTGCGAAAACCAGCTCCGGCTTATGGTTCGGATCTTTGTAATTGCGCTCAGCCGCATCAAGTGGAATGCCCGCTACGTTCTCTTTCGCAAAGCCCAGTTCAGACGCTTTCTTGTTCGGGTGAACCTGAATCGACAGCGGCTGATCGGCGCAAAGCACCTTGAACAGGAACGGCAGTTCGCCGAAACGGTCAGCAACTGCCTTGCCCAGCAGCGCGTTTTTATCCGCATCGATCACATCGCGCAGCGAGCGTACATGGCCGTTGGCATCTTCAATTTTTGAGCTGCTCTTCGGATGCGCGCCCATCCACAACTCTGCCATCGGCAGGCTATCGGGATTGGCGATTCCGTAGAGATCCGTTAACGCAGTTTGACTTCCCCAGGCGTAGTTCTGCACTGAGTTGATGAGTTTTTGCATTATCAAGCCCTGTTTCAAATGTGGAATTATCTGCCTGTATTAAAGCAATAAACCGCACGGAAGTAACCTGCGCATATAAAAAGTCGTACTAGTCTCAGTTTTTGTTAAAAATTTGTGTAGGATAAGCCAACGCGTTTTTAAGCAGGGTAGACGAAGATCTGCCTGGTCCAGAATGTGCAATGTCGTCAGTGAGAGCCAAATGTCGAACAAACCCTTTCATTACCAAAATCCTTTCCCTCTGAGTCAGGATCAGACCGAATATTATCTGTTAACCCGCGACCACGTTTCTGTCTCTGAATTTGAGGGGCAAGAGATCCTCAAAGTTGAGCCACAGGCGCTGACGCTACTGGCGCAGCAGGCGTTTCATGATGCCTCATTTATGCTTCGCCCTGCGCACCAGCAGCAGGTCGCCGATATCCTGAACGATCCGCAGGCCAGCGAAAACGACAAATACGTGGCGCTGCAATTCCTGCGTAACTCCGATATCGCCGCGAAAGGCATTTTGCCGACCTGTCAGGACACCGGCACGGCCATCATCACCGGTAAAAAAGGCCAGCGCGTCTGGACGGGTGGCGGTGATGAGGCGGCTCTGGCGCACGGTGTGTACAACACCTATATCGAAGATAACCTGCGCTATTCGCAAAACGCCGCGCTGGATATGTATAAAGAGATCAATACCGGCACTAACCTGCCCGCGCAAATCGACCTCCACAGCGTGGACGGCGACGAATACAAATTCCTGTGCATCGCCAAAGGCGGCGGTTCGGCGAACAAAACCTATCTGTACCAGGAAACCAAAGCGCTGCTTTCACCGGGCAAGTTAAAAAATTATCTGGTCGAGAAGATGCGTTCGCTTGGTACGGCAGCCTGTCCGCCGTATCACATTGCGTTTGTGATCGGCGGAACGTCTGCGGAAAGCACGTTGAAAACGGTCAAACTGGCGTCTACCAAATATTACGACGGACTGCCGACTGAAGGAAACGAACACGGTCAGGCGTTCCGCGATATTCAGCTCGAACAAGAACTGTTGGTCGAAGCGCAAAATCTTGGGCTGGGCGCGCAGTTTGGCGGTAAATATTTTGCCCACGATGTCCGCGTGATCCGCCTGCCGCGTCACGGCGCGTCGTGCCCGGTTGGGATGGGCGTGTCTTGCTCCGCTGACCGCAATATCAAAGCCAAAATCAATCGCGACGGTATCTGGATCGAGAAGCTGGAAAACAACCCCGGAAAATACATCCCTGAAGAACTGCGCAAAGCGGGCGAGGGCGAAGCGGTTCATGTCGACTTGAACCGTCCGATGAGTGAAATTCTGGCTCAGCTGTCGCAATATCCGGTTTCCACGCGTCTGTCCCTGAACGGGACTATTATCGTCGGGCGAGACATTGCCCATGCGAAATTGCAGGAGCGTCTGGATAACGGCGAAGGGCTGCCGCAGTACGTGAAAGACCACCCGATTTACTACGCAGGCCCGGCCAAAACGCCGGAAGGGTATGCATCGGGCTCGCTCGGGCCAACCACTGCGGGGCGTATGGATTCCTACGTCGATCAGCTACAGGCTAACGGCGGCAGCATGATCATGCTGGCAAAAGGCAACCGCAGCCAGCAGGTGACCGACGCCTGCCATAAACACGGCGGCTTCTATCTCGGCAGCATCGGCGGTCCGGCAGCGGTTCTGGCGCAAGGCAGCATTAAGAGCCTGGAGTGCGTGGAGTATCCGGAGCTGGGAATGGAAGCTATCTGGAAAATCGAAGTCGAAGACTTCCCGGCGTTTATCCTGGTGGATGACAAAGGCAATGACTTCTTCAAGCAGATCCAGTCATCCCAGTGCTCTGCCTGCGTCAAGTAAGTTAATCGCGATGCCCGGTCATGCCGGGCATCGATAAGAGCGCACAAAGCGCCATGCAGCAAATTGATAGCCAACAATACTTATCCTGACTGACATGTGAGCAATGTCGCCAACTTCATTGTTATCAAGGAGAAAGTAATGACAACGCATCGCAGTGAGAAAGATTCAATGGGCGCTATCGACGTCCCGGCCGACAAGCTCTGGGGCGCACAAACCCAGCGTTCGTTAGAGCACTTCCGCATCTCGACCGAGAAAATGCCCGTCTCGCTGATCCACGCCCTCGCGCTCACCAAACGCGCTGCGGCGAAAGTTAACCAGGATTTGGGGCTGCTGGCCGCCGAAAAAGCAACGGCGATTATCAGTGCCGCCGATGAAGTGCTGGCCGATAAACACGCCGAAGAATTCCCACTCGCCATCTGGCAAACCGGTTCCGGGACCCAAAGCAACATGAACATGAACGAAGTGCTGGCAAATCGCGCGAGCGAACTGCTGGGCGGCGTGCGGGGCATGGAGCGTAAAATTCATCCGAACGACGACGTGAACAAAAGTCAAAGTTCCAACGACGTGTTTCCGACGGCGATGCATGTGGCGGCGATTGTGGCCTTGCGTGCACATCTTATTCCCCAGCTCACGGTGTTGAAAAAAACGCTCGCCGATAAATCACAGGCGTTCAGCGATATTGTCAAAATTGGCCGTACTCATTTGCAGGACGCCACGCCGCTGACGCTCGGGCAGGAGATTTCCGGCTGGGTGGCGATGCTGGAACACAATCTCAGACACATCGAAAACAGTCTGCCGCATCTGGCGGAGCTGGCATTGGGCGGAACGGCGGTGGGTACAGGGCTAAACACTCATCCTGAATATGCCATGCGCGTTGCCAAAGAGCTGGCGGAGATAACCCATCAGCCGTTTGTGACTGCGCCAAACAAATTTGAAGCGCTCGGCACCTGCGATGCGCTGGTTCACGCCCATGGCGCACTGAAAGGGCTGGCGGCATCCCTGATGAAAATCGCCAATGACGTGCGCTGGCTGGCGTCCGGTCCGCGCTGTGGCATTGGCGAAATCAGCATTCCGGAAAATGAGCCGGGCAGCTCTATCATGCCGGGGAAAGTGAACCCAACGCAGTGCGAAGCCCTGACTATGCTGTGTTGTCAGGTGATGGGAAACGACGTGGCGGTGAATATGGGCGGGGCGTCCGGTAACTTCGAGCTGAACGTTTACCGTCCGATGGTTATCCATAACTTCTTACAATCAGTGCGCTTGCTGGCGGACGGCATGGAAAGTTTTACTGCGCATTGCGCCATCGGTATTGAGCCAAATCGTGAACGTATCAGTCAGCTGCTGAATGAATCGCTGATGCTGGTGACGGCGTTGAATACGCATATCGGCTACGATAAGGCTGCTGAAATTGCCAAAAAAGCGCACAAAGAGGGGCTGACCCTGAAAGCGTCTGCGCTGGCGTTGGGCTATCTGACCGACGCCGAATTTGATGCCTGGGTGCGCCCTGAAGAGATGGTCGGCAGCCTGAAATAATCACTCCGCCACGTACAGGTGCAGCCGCGGAATAATCAGCCGCAGCGGCTGCGCCAGGGGTTTATAACGATGCTGAATATTATCAGCATCGTAATTCAACAATTCCCCGATATCGGGCACCATAGCCCCTTGCTCCGCATCAAACAGCGCAATCATTGGCGTCGGGCAGGCATACTGCACCTGTTTTTGCTGACCGGCATACCAGACGCGGGCGATTGGCTGGACCTTCACTGGCCGTTTGATTTTGAGACGGGTATCCGCCGGAAGGGCGGCGATGTTTTCGTACTCTTGTTCCAGGCGCTCAATCCACTGTTCACGCGACCAGGGCGTCACGGTGCGCGGCGATTTCAGGCTTTTTTCCAGCAGCGAAAGCACCTCGTTACGGGTGAAATTCTTGATGATATGTTTGTTCGCCCAGCCAAATCGCAGGGTTGCCGGATGGCGCAAAACCGTTAACGAGCGATAGGCGTTGAGCGTAATAAGCCCTGGTAGCTGGCGATGCACCCATTCGAAACGCGCAGCGGGGAGCAACCCGGACTCTTCGGTGACGATTTTTTCAAACGCCGCTTTGAGAGTATTAATTTGCGCTATCTGGGTTTCAATCTCCTCGCGCAACGCCCCATCGCATTGCAGGCAAATCACTCCCGGCAAACGCACGGCGGCTTTGCTGCTGCGCTTCTCTGACTGCTGCTGAATAAACAGATGACGATAGTGGGCGAGCGTCAACTCCAGGGCCTGTTTGCCGATGTGCTGTTCCACTTCAATGGTATTCAGCGCATCGTGTTCTGCACCTTTCGCGACATCCGGCAATGTAAACACGCGCGCAGCCAGCAGCCGACAGCCCTTTAATCGTTCAGTAAGATTAACCAGTTCCAGCTCAATCTGGCGGAAGGTGGAATTCAGCCGTTCGATAAGATCGTAAGTCGCCATAAAACGCACTCAGTAGTTACAACATACTTGTTATATAGCACAGCACGTCGGGTCAGACCAGGTGCGGTTGATGCCTGGCAGGGCAAAGGCAAGGTTATTGATTGCGGCTGAATTATACGGTTTTTGTATATTTCTCGTCACTGGCGGCCCCTCAGTTGATCCAGAGCAGGTTAAAAGTATGATGAATTATTAGAATCGTCACACGTTTTTCCTACTCCTTAATGATGAGAGGCAACTATTTTGTCCAGACCCGGCCGAATCGTCTGTGCGCTGCTGGCAGGTGCGTCATCCTTCTCGCAGGCATCCGCACCTGATGAAATCACCACGGCATGGCCCGTCAACGTTGGACCACTCAATCCGCATCTTTACACGCCAAATCAAATGTTTGCCCAAAGTATGGTGTATGAACCGCTGGTGAAGTATCAGGCAGACGGAACGGTTAAGCCGTGGCTGGCGAAAAGCTGGAAGACGTCGGCGAATGGGAAAATGTGGATATTCACGTTGCGTGACAGTGTCACATTTTCAAACGGTGAAGCCTTTACCGCGCAGGCGGTAGCGGAGAACTTTCGCGCCGTGCTGGACAACCGCGAGCGCCACGCCTGGCTTGAGCTCACTAACCAAATCACTAACGTCAAAGCCCTCAGCCAGAACGAACTGCAAATCACGCTAAAAAGCGCCTATTACCCTTTCCTGCAAGAACTCTCGCTGCCGCGTCCTTTCCGTTTTATCGCCCCGTCGCAGTTTAAAAATAATGAGACGATGAATGGAATAAAGGCCCCGATAGGAACAGGACCGTGGGTCCTGAAAGCGTCAAAACTGAATCAGTATGACGTGCTGGTGCGCAATGAACATTACTGGGGCGAAAAGCCGCAGATTCGTCAGGTGACGGTTAACGTCATTCCCGATCCCACCACGCGCGCCGTGGCCTTTGAAACGGGCGATCTCGATCTGCTGTATGGCAACGAAGGGCTGCTGCCGCTCGATACCTTCGCGCGCTTTAGCCAAAATCCGGCCATTCGTACCCAGCTTTCGCAGCCTATTGAAACGGTAATGCTGGCGCTGAATTCCACTCAGGCACCCACTGATGAACTCGCCGTACGCGAAGCGCTCAATTATGCGGTGAACAAAAAATCACTGATCGAAAATGCCCTGTACGGCACGCAACAGGTTGCGGACACGCTCTTCGCCCCGACGGTTCCCTATGCAAATATTGGTTTAAAGCCGCGCCAGTACGATCCGCAGCAGGCGAAATGGTTGCTCGACAACGCGGGCTGGGCGGTTCCTAAAGGTCAATACATTCGCGAGAAAAATGGCAAGCCACTCCGAATCGAACTGGCGTTTATTGGCACCGATGCGCTCAGCAAATCAATGGCAGAAATCATTCAGGCTGATATGCGCCAGATTGGCGTAGAGGTGGCATTGGTCGGGGAAGAAGAGAGCAGTATTTATGCACGTCAGCGCGACGGGCGTTTCGGCATGATTTTCAACCGCACCTGGGGCGCGCCTTACGATCCTCATGCGTTTATGAGTTCCATGCGCGTGCCGTCGCACGCCGATTATCAGGCTCAGCGCGGCCTGGCGGACAAAGCGGTGATCGATAAAGAGATCGGCGAAGTGCTTTCCACCACGGACCAAACACAGCGCCAGTCGCTGTACCACGATATCCTCACGCGCCTGCACCAGGACGCCGTCTATCTGCCCATCAGCTATGTCTCGATGATGGTGGTGGCGAAATCTGAACTGGGCGTGATTCCATTTGCTCCTATTGGCTCAGAAATCCCCTTCGAGCAAATACAGCCGGTGAAGCGCTGATGATCCGTTACATCTTGCGGCGTATCGCGCTGCTGATCCCGATGGTATTGGCCGCTTCGGTGATTATCTTTCTGATGCTGCGCATGGGCACCGGCGACCCGGCGCTGGACTATTTACGGCTGTCTAACTTACCGCCGACGCCGGAAATGGTCGCTTCAACCCGCGTAATGCTGGGGCTGGATCAACCGCTCGTCGTCCAGTACGGCACCTGGCTGTGGAAAGCACTGCATCTGGATTTTGGCATTTCATTCGCCACCCAACGTCCGGTGCTGGATGACGTGCTGCATTTTCTGCCCGCGACGCTTCTGCTCGCGGGCGCGGCGCTGGTACTCATCCTGCTGACGTCCGTGCCGCTGGGCATTTGGGCGGCACGTCATCGCGATGGTTTACCGGATTTCATCGTGCGCGCGATCTCTTTTCTCGGCGTGTCGATGCCCAATTTCTGGCTTGCGTTTTTGCTGGTGATGTTCTTCTCGGTATACCTCAAGTGGCTGCCTGCGATGGGCTACGGCGACTGGCAGCATCTGATTCTGCCTGCCGTGTCAATTGCGTTTATGTCGTTGGCAATCAATGCCCGTTTGCTGCGCGCCAGCATGCTGGACGTCGCCGGGCAGCGGCATGTTACCTGGGCACGCCTGCGTGGATTAAGCGAAAAACAGACCGAGCGCCGCCACATTTTACGCAATGCTTCGCTACCGATGATTACCGCTGTTGGGATGCATATCGGTGAGCTGATCGGCGGAACGATGATCATCGAGAATATTTTTGCCTGGCCGGGTGTGGGACGCTACGCCGTGTCGGCCATTTTTAACCGTGACTATCCGGTGATTCAGTGCTTTACGCTGATCATGGTGGCGGTGTTTGTCATCTGTAATCTGACGGTGGACGTGCTGAACGCGGCGCTTGACCCACGCATTCGTCGCCATGAAGGAGCGCACTCGTGAGTTTCTACCGCACGGCGCGCTGGCCGGTTCGTCTGGCGATGGTCATCATTTTGTTGCTCGCGGCTATCGCGCTCACCAGCCAGTGGTGGCTACCGTACGATCCGCTCGCCATTAATTTACCCGCGCGTTTGCTGTCGCCCGACAGCCAGCACTGGCTGGGAACCGATCATCTCGGGCGTGACATATTCTCTCGTCTGCTGGCCGCAACGCGCATATCGCTAGGATCGGTGATCGCCTGTCTGCTGCTGGTTTTGGTATTGGGCCTGACGATAGGCGGCGCGGCGGGGCTGTTGGGCGGGCGGGTCGATCAGTTGACCATGCGCGTGGCCGATATGTTTATGACCTTTCCGACCTCTATTCTCTCGTTCTTCCTGGTGGGCGTTCTGGGAACGGGGCTGACCAACGTCATCATTGCCATCGCACTCTCGCACTGGGCCTGGTATGCGCGCATGGTCCGCAGCCTGGTTATCGCCTTGCGCCAGCGGGAATTTGTGCTGGCGTCGCGTCTTTCTGGCGCGGGGCATGTGCGGGTCTTTCTCGATCACCTGATGGGCGCTGCGCTGCCATCGCTGCTGGTGCTGGCGACGCTGGATATCGGACACATGATGCTGCACGTCGCCGGAATGTCGTTTTTAGGGCTGGGTGTCACCGCGCCGACCCCGGAATGGGGCGTCATGATTAACGACGCGCGCCAGTACATCTGGACTCAGCCGCTGCAAATGTTCTGGCCCGGCCTGGCGCTGTTTATCAGCGTAATGGCTTTTAATCTGGTGGGCGACGCGCTGCGCGATCACCTTGACCCACATCTTGAGACGGAGCATGCCCACTGATGCCGCAGCAGATCGAATTACGCAATATGGTGATTGAGGCGGACAAACCGTTGGTGAAGGGCGTATCGCTCACGCTAGAGCGGGGGCGCGTACTGGCGCTGGTGGGCGGCAGCGGCAGCGGAAAATCATTGACCTGCGCGGCCGCGCTCGGCGTTTTACCTGCGGGCGTTCGCCAGACGTCAGGACAACTGCTGGCGGATGCTGCGCTGATTTCTCCCCGAACGCTGCGGGGGAAGACGGTCGCAACGATTATGCAAAATCCGCGCAGCGCGTTTAATCCGCTGCATTCCATGGCGACGCATGCGCGAGAGTCGTGTCTGGCGGTGGGCAAGCCCGCAGATGATGCTTCGCTTATCGCCGCTTTGCGCGCGGTCGGGCTGGAAGATGCGCCCCGCGTGTTGAGACTTTACCCTTTCGAAATGAGCGGCGGGATGTTACAGCGAATGATGATCGCGATGGCGCTATTGAGCGACGCGCCGTTTATCATCGCAGACGAACCCACCACCGATCTGGATGCCGTCGCCCAGGCGAGGATCCTGGATTTGCTGGATTCAATCATGCAAACCCGCGCGCCAGGAATGCTGCTGGTCACGCATGACATGGGCGTCGTGGCGCGTCTGGCGGATGAGGTGGCGGTGATGGACAACGGCGTGATCGTGGAGCAGGGCGACGTTGAGGCGCTGTTTCACGCGCCGCAGCACACGGTCACGCGCAATCTGGTGGCCGCGCATCTCGCGCTTTATGGCATGGAGTTGGCCTCATGACGTTACTGTCTGTCTCCGCGATTTCACATGCGTATACACCTTCACAACCGGTATTACACGACGTGTCGATTAGTCTGAAAGCCGGTGAGTCCGTGGCTTTGCTTGGACGCAGCGGATGCGGGAAAAGCACGCTGGCGCGTTTGCTGGTGGGGCTGGAATCTCCCCGCCAGGGCGAGGTGTGCTGGCAAGGTGAGCCGTTAGCGCGCCTCACTCGGGCACAGCATCAGGCTTTTCGCCGCGATATTCAGATGGTTTTTCAGGATTCAATCAGCGCGGTGAATCCACGTAAAACGGTGTGTGACATTTTGCGCGAACCAATGCGTCATCTTCTGACGTTATCTAAAACCGAACAAATGGCGCGCGCCCGTTCGCTGTTGCAGGCGGTGGATCTGGACGACAGTCTGTTGTCTAAACGCCCGCCGCAGCTCAGTGGGGGACAGTTGCAACGTGTTTGTCTGGCGCGCGCGCTTGCCGTTGAACCCAAACTGTTGATCCTGGATGAAGCCGTTTCCAATCTTGATTTGGTGCTTCAGGCGGGTGTGATTCGCCTGCTTAAAAAACTCCAGCAGCAGTTTGGCACCGCCTGCCTGTTTATTACCCATGATTTACGGCTGGTGGAACGTTTTTGTCACCGTGTGATGGTTATGGATCAGGGACAAATCGTTGAAACACTAGCCGTGGGTGAGGCACTCACGTTTTCATCCGTTGCCGGAAGAATGCTGCAGAACGCGGTGCTTCCCGCTTACCCCGTGCGCCGTCGCGCCACACAGGAGACTGAAATCCGATGCAACGTGTCACCATAACGCTTGATGATGATCTACTGGAAACGCTGGATAGCCTGAGTCAGCGCCGTGGGTATAACAACCGCTCGGAGGCGATTCGCGATATTTTGCGCGGTGCGCTGGCGCTGGAAACGACTCAGCAACACGGCACGCAAGGGTTCGCGGTGCTGTCTTACGTCTATGAACATGAGAAACGCGATTTGGCCCGCCGTCTGGTGTCAACGCAGCATCATCATCACGATTTGTCCGTCGCCACGCTGCACGTTCACGTCAGTCATGAAGATTGTCTGGAGATCGCGGTGTTAAAAGGCGATATGGGCGATATCCAGCATTTTGCTGATGATGTTATCGCCCAGCGCGGTGTGCGCCACGGTCACTTACAGTGTCTGCCTGACGACGAATAACCGGCGTCAGACCGCGGCGGGCAGGGTGATGTGATGATAGACCGGCCAGCTAAAGCAGAATTTCGCTCCGCCCAGATCGCTGGCTTCACAGCTCACGTGTCCGCCCATGGCTTGAGAGATCGAGTGAACAATTGCCAGCCCCAGCCCGCAGCCGCCAGTTGCGCGGTCGCGACTTGGGTCAAGACGCACGAAGGGTTCGAATACGCGCTCGCGCTCTTCAGTCGCGATACCGGGCCCATCGTCTTCAACCGATAAGCTGGCCTCGCTGCCGTTTAGCTGCAAACGGATCCGCAGACGGTTTTCGCTATAGCGCAGGGCGTTATTCACCAGATTATCCAGCACCCGTTCCATCAGGCGCATATCCAGCGCGCCATAATCGCCGGGACTGTTTTCCAGTAACAGCTCACGCTGCGGATTGACGCTCTGCACGTCCTCCACATAGCTGCTTATCCACGCCGAAAAATCTGGCGTGCTGAGTTTGAGTTCGTTTTGCGGGCGATCCAGTCGGGCGTAGGTCAGCAGTTCTTCAATGAGCGCTTCGAGCTGGCCGATATCGCGATTAAGCGCCACCAACTCCGCAGCGGTCAGGTTTTCGCTCATCTCCAGCCGATAGCGCAGGCGCACCAGCGGCGTGCGCAACTCATGGGCGATGCCGTCAATCAGCGCCTTTTTACTGGCGATCAGGGCGTTAATATTATCGGCCATCTGGTTAAAGGCGACCCCCAGCCGTTCAAAACTGGAGGCGCTGTCGAAATGAATGCGCTCGGTCAGATGTCCGTCACCAAAACGTTGCGCAGCGGCTTCCAGACGCAACATGTCCTGCCAGTGCGGACGCATCCAGATAAAGACCGGAAAGGCCAGTGAAATGGCGATAAACGCCAGCAGCGCCATATCCAGCAAACGCATCTGGTGTAAAAAATAGAGATACGGAACCGGGCCGACGGCCAGGACGTAATGACTGCGCGGTATCCGCTGGATAAAGGTGTACTGATCGTCCAGCGCCACAATGTCGCCATCGCGCAGGCGTTGTGTGGTAGGGGCGTCAAGCTGGTAATTCTTCAGCGGCTCGATGCGCATATTAAACGACAGGTTTAGATCCAACTCTTTCAGCGTCCGCGCCCAGTCGTGCGGCGGGATTTCACGCAGTTCGCTGCGCATCAAATACAGCGAACTTTTCATCAGATCATCCAGAGACTGTCTGCCTGCGCGTTCGGCGGTAAATTTATAGACCAGCCCGACCAGCATGGTCATCACCAGAAAACAGACAAATAGCAAAAGATAAAACTGCACAAACAGCTTTTTCATGAACGTATCCGGATGACGAAGTGATCAAGTTTCCCAGGCGTGCGGAGCGAATAGATAGCCTTTGTTGCGCACGGTTTTGATGCGATAGGGCTCGGTGGCGTTATCCAGCAATTTTTTGCGCAGACGCGAAATCGCCACGTCAACGCTGCGGTCCATGCCATCGTAAGTCACACCGCGAAGATTTTTCAGCAGCGCATCACGATCCATTATCTGGCCGGCATGTGTTGCTAATTCCCACAGCAGGTCAAAATCGGCGGTTGAAAGGGCGACATCTGCGCCTGAGAGCAGCACCTGACGATTCACGGGATCAATAGATAACGTACCGAAACGCATCGCTTTGTACGGCGTGAGTGTCGCAGACGGCGTCTGGTTTTCAGTGGCGACACGCTGGCGTAAATGGAGACGCAGACGTGCCAGCAGTACGGCAGGTGGCGTGGTTTTAAGAATATAATCGTTCGCGCCCATCTCCAGCGACAGGATGTGGTTCATATCGCTGTCCAACGAGGTGAGGAGAACGATAGGGCCATCCCATTGCGCGCGTAAATCCCGACACACGGTCATGCCGTCTTTGCCTGGCAGCATGATATCCAGCAGCACCAGATCGGGCTTTTCACGCAGCACGACCTCTTCGGCGCGATCGCCGCGTGGCTCAACGACGACGTCCATATCGTGTTTTCCGAGGTAGGCGGCGATAAGCTGGCCCACTTCGGGTTCATCCTCCACAAAAACGATCTTATTCATAAAACGTCTGTATCGCGAAAAATGTCAACATACACCGCGTCACCTTAACCTTCCATTAATCTTTCAAAATTATCCTCAGTTCCGCTATTCTGGCCACTATTGTTATTTGATTGTTAAGGGAAAAGGATGGCGCTTTTGTTCAAAGCGGCGCTGGGTGCGCTGGTGGTGGTGTTAATCGGTATTTTGGCGAAAACGAAGAATTACTATATTGCCGGATTGATACCGTTATTCCCGACCTTTGCGCTGATCGCCCATTATATTGTGGCGTCGGAGCGTGGAATTGAGGGGTTGCGGACCACCATTGTGTTTGGCATGTGGTCCATCATTCCCTATTTTATTTATCTGCTGTCACTGTGGTATTTCACTGCCATGATGCGTTTACCGCTGGCGCTGGGCGGGGCCGTGGTGTGCTGGAGCCTCAGCGCCTGGGTGTTAATCTTCTTCTGGAGCCGCTTTCACTAAATCAGCGGACGCCCTCCGTCAACGCCAAACGAACGACCCGTGACGTAACAACTGGTCAGCAGATAATCGATGAGGTCGATCACTTCTTTTTCGCCAGGCGCAATTTTCATGAGGGATTTATTCAGCGCTTTCTGGCGATATTCCGCGTCATCTTCTTCATTAAATAAAATTAACGAAGGGGCGATGGCGTTGACCTTCACTTCAGGCGCCAGCTTGCGCGCAAACGAACGGGTCATGTTATCCAGCGCTGCTTTGCTCGCCGCATAGGCAATGTGCTTATCGCTGCCGCGTTCAACGACGTAATCGGTGAAATGAATAATGTCGCTGGCGGCATGACCCTGACCGCGCAGCAGTGCTTCGAGTGCATGATTCAACAGATACGGCGCGTGAACGTGGATCTGCATCATGCAGGCAAGCGTCTCGCTGAGCGGTGTGCCGGATTTTTCAGCCTGCCATGCGCTGGCGTTATGAATAATGGCGCGCAATCCGCTGGTGGCGGATTTCACCGTGTCGGCAAATCTCAAAATGCCTTCGTCAGTAGAGAAATCGGCCTGAATACAGGTGGCGCCTGCCTGGCGTAATCCTTCAATTGAGGAATATTCGTTGCGATAGCTCACAATCACCGGCTGGCGAAGAGCGAGAAAATGGTGGGCAAGGGCGAGGCCGATACGTCGGCCTCCACCGGTAATCAGAATGGGGCGTTGTGGCGCTTTTCCCATCGCGTTCTCCTTTTCAGTTAGACAATGGGAAAATATGTGCTTATCCCATTAACATCCACGTTGCCGGTACGGATGCCAGCAGTAACAGACCAATCAATGCCAGTTCACGGCGTTTCAGCGCGTGGCTGAGCTGATGCGTGCGGCGGGCATACATAAACACCAGCAGACCCGGCGCGTACAGCACGACGGACAGCAGCAGGTGCATTGGTCCGGAGGCATACAATAACCATAACCCATAGAGACAGGCGCCGACACCCACGACGTAATGCACGGGGCGAGTGGCGATTTTTAACAAATAGGCACCCACCAGGAAATAGGGTACCAGAATCATCTCTGAGGCAATGGTCAGCAGAGTGTTATAGTCCGAACCTGTGAGCCAGATCAGCACCAGACACACCTGAACGCTGATGTTGGTCAGCCAGAGCGACGCAGAAGGCGCGCTGTTCTGGTTCTGACGCGCAAACAAGCGCGGGAACGCTTTGTGCGTGGCGGCAAGGAACGGCACTTCCGCCGCCATAATTGTCCAGCTCAGGTACGCGCCGCAGACCGAAACAATCAGCCCCGCAGCAATCACCACATCGCCCCAGGAACCCATCATTTTGACCATCAGGCCCGCCATGGAAGGGTTGCGCATTTCGGCCAGTTCTGGACGCGCCACCACGCCGATGGACAGCAACGTAACCAGCAGGTAGACGCTTAACGCAGCCAAAACGGCCAGCAGCGTGGCGCGGCCGACATCGCGTTTGTTGCGCGCCCTTGCCGACACCACCACCGCGCCTTCTACCCCAATAAACACCCACAGGGTGATGAGCATGGTGTTTTTGACCTGTTCCCAGACCGGGACGCCCAGCGCCACGCCCTTGAAATCAAGGCTGAAAACGTCGAGACGGAAGGCGACAAACGCCAGAACGATAAACAGTCCCAGCGGGACCAGTTTGGCCAGCGTCGCCACCAGATTGATACTCGCCGCCGTTTGTACGCCGCGCAGTACCAGGAAGTGAACGAGCCACAGCAGAACCGACGCGCCGATAATAGACTGCCAGGTGTTGCCATCACCAAAGAAACGCAGTTCAGGTGTATCGGTAAAGAAACTCAGGGCGGAGAACACGATCACCAGATAGGAGACGTTGGCGATGACTGCGCACAACCAATAACCCCAGGCGGAGCAGAAGCCAATTAATTCGCCAAATCCTGCGCGCGCGTAAGTGAATATTCCGCCGTCTAAATCCGGACGGATGCGAGTCAGCAATAACATGGCAAACGCCAGCAGTAAAATCCCCACGCCGGTGATGGCCCAACCGATGAGCAACGCCGCCGGGCTGGCGACTTCGGCCATATTCTGCGGCAAACTGAAAACGCCTGCACCCAGCATGGAGCTTAAAACAAGCGCAGTTAAAGCGCTCAGGCCAAGTTTCTTTTCCATTGGCTTCCTGTTATGAAAGGTCCAAATCCAGAATAATTATTTCGCACAGGCGCAT
>Ga0308165_1001994_pt1 | contig 26267 bp, 41 predicted proteins | sample PhyWR2_FD_201032 | JGI IMG/M metagenome (GOLD analysis project Ga0308165, IMG submission 201032) | Phyllosphere microbial communities from UC Gill Tract Community Farm, Albany, California, United States - DLSLW.R2 | ecosystem: Host-associated > Plants > Phyllosphere > Unclassified | place: USA... | reverse complement strand
CCCGGTGCGCATGGCCGTCGTGCGCAGCTCTGCGATGCCGGGCCAGACGGTGTCGACCATCCCGCCGCGCTTGCGGTCGTAGATCGGGACGATCTGGACAGGCTTCTTGAAGATGTCGAGGTTGCGGGCGCGGCAGTAGGCCAGCGCCATGATGATGCTCTCGGGACGCTCAGCGGCCGGGAACACCGCGTCGGTGAGGACACGCCACGACGACTGATCGACACCGGGGAAGCGCTCAGAGATGGCGGGGTGATAGGGCAAGCGCGGCCCTTGGATGGCGATAGCATTCATCAGGCAGCTTCCTTGTTCGGGGTGTTGTCGTTGTCGCTAGCCTCGGCGGCGGCGACTTCCAGCCGCTCGTCGATCCGCTTGGCGGCCCACGGCGGCAGGGTCAGATATTCGGCGTCGCGGCGCGTCCCGCCTGGGCCCGGCCATTCGCCGGTCGCCACGCATTCCGCGAACTGATCAATGGATCGGCGCAGCTGCATCCGGCCGCGCTCAAGATCGGCGCCGGTCAGCACGGTCACGCGGACGCAATGCGGCGGGGCCTTCTCGACCCAGACCAGGGCGAACTCTTCCATGGGGCGGCCCAGGACCGCTTCGGACGCCATGCCGACCAGCGCGGCCTGCATGTGGTAGCCGTAATTGGCCAGCGACCGCTCCAGGCTGTCGTCCGACACGCTGTCCGCGGTCTTCAGGTCCGCGAACAGTCCAGACGACGAAGGGATGTTGTCGGGACGGCTCTTCAGCCAGGCGCCGGTCTTGGCGTCCTTGAAGATCAGCGACCGTTCGACCGCGCCATCTAGGATGCCGGATTTGACCAGCGGATGGGCGCCAAGCGACCGGGCCATGCCGGTGATCGCTTCCAGCTCGGCATCGGTGATGATCGTCAGGCCAGCCTTGATCTGCTCGGCCTTCCACTCCTTGGCCGCGTCGGTGCGCCAGTCCTTCCACTTCGACGGGCGGATGACGAACTCGGCGTCAAAGCCCTTGCGGCCGAGATAGAGCAGATGGTGCGCGGCCTTCCCGATGGAGAAGTGCGGGCGCTCGGGCTGATCCTTCGGCACCATGACCTCGACGCCGTCCACGACCTGGAGGACGAAGCCCGCCGGATTGTAGGGGCTGGCGTGGAAGTAGTGCGCCGGGGATTGGCTCCAGATTGTGCGGAGGCCAGACGACGAGATCGACGGGCCGACGCAGAGGTCGCCGTGATACTCGGCCATCGACAGCGCATAGACGCCTGGGGCCGAAACCTTGCCGGAAGGTGGCAGCGGTAGAGGGTTGGAAAGGCTCAAGGCTTCCTCCGAAGCGGGGTGTGCAGGACGGCCAGCAGGCCGATGGCTAGGATCAGGAGAGGCCAGCCGGACATTCAGGCGGCTTCGGCGAGTAGGTGAAGGTCTGGAGCGGACCGCAGCGGCGGCAGGATCGTGTCCCGTCCTGACGCTTTGGCACCTTGCGTCTTCCGCACTTCGGGCAGTTCATTGGAGACCTCCGAGTGAATGGCGATGCGGGTTACAGGGAGAGGGCCTTCGCCCGGTCCGTCCCACGGACCTCTCCCCTTCGCCCCGCTTCTGCTTGAGATCCGGAGATCTCTTTCCGGGCTGACGAATGTCAGCCCGTGCGGCCCTTCCTCTGGGACTGAGGGCATGAGGGCTGGAGCCGCAAATCTCATGGCTATTCGGCCGGCAGGGCCGCGACGCCGTCGCTGCCGATATTCGCCAGCACGTTCAGCGACGGGTTGTCCGCGATCAGCTTGGCGCGCAGTTCGTCCTGGCGAGCCTTCTTCTCAGCCGACTTGATCGTGGCGATGGCGGCTGCTTCTTGGGCCTCGATGGCGTCGCGCTGCGAGGTATCGACCCGGTCAACAAGCCAGTTCATCTGGCCGCTGTAGTCGACGTCGACCTCGACATCGGTCTGGTCGACACGAACCACGGTCATGCCGTGACGGGTGCCGGTCGGAACCGCTACATAGTCGCCCACGGTCACGGCCGGATCGAAGGTCTTGAAAGTGGTGAACGGCTTGACGCCCTTGCCCTCGGCGTCCTGCTCATAAGAGACGGTGACGGCGCGGACGTCGTTGTTGATCAGGAAGATGGCGGTCGAATAGTTCATGGTCTTGCTCTCGGTTGAATGTTGGAAGGCGGTTAGGCGACGAACTCGGTCAGCCAGGACTTGAGGCGGGCCAGCAGCGGACGACGGGTCGGGAAGAGGCGGCGACGGCGGGCTGCCCGTAGCTGGAGCAGCTTGCGTTCGGCGGCATCCCAGCCTGGGTGCGAGGTGAGGCCCAGAGGGTGCGGACGGTCGGTCATGCCAGCACCAGACGCAGGGCCTTCACCGCGTCCTCTGCCGCTCGATTGGCGGCGTTGCGGGCAGCGATGGCCGAAGCCGGGCAGTCATGCTCGGAGATCCGGGTGAACTCGCTGTCGGGGCCGACGAGGGCCACGGCATAGAGACGCTGGGCGCCAGGGCAGACGATGGCTTCCATGGTCAGGCCGCTTTCTGCATGACGGCCGGCGGCGGCGCGTCGTTGCCCTCGGCCTCCCGGATCGCGCGGACCAGATCAAGGAGCTGGATCTCGTGGATGCCGTCGAACGGCGCTTCCGACGTGATCGCCAGATCGGCGGCGAACGGGATCATCGCCCTCGCCTGCTCAATCGTCAGCCAGCGGCGGGTCGAGCGCTGCAGGATGCGGTTGCCCTCGACGATGAAGGTCTTGAGCCGCGTCGGCGGGACCAGACCCGGATCGACCAGCGCGGCGGCGTTAGCGATGATGGGGCGGATGGTTTCGGAGATATGGCGCATCAGGCCGCCTCGCCGACTTCGACATTGTCGTTCACAGCCGGAACCGCAGCGTCGGCATAGGTGAAGACGCCGACCAGACGATCCGTCCAGGACCGGCCCAGCCAGCACTGCGACACCGCCTTGCCGAATTGGCAGGAGATCATCTTGGGCTCGGCGCCGCCCGTCTCGGACACCATGCCCGCGTGGAAGCCGTCGCGGCCCATGTCGAAGACCAGCACGTCGCCGGGCTGAACCGCAGCCAGGGTCGTCAGCTTCATGCCGCGGTTGAAGAACTGGCCCATGGCCATCCAGCGATCGCGCGGACCCCAGCCCGGCACGAACGACGGAGCCCGGCCGCCGAAGCATTGGGCGATGAAGGTCCAGCCGTTGAAGCAGTCAGCCTGGACCGGCGACGAGACGTAGGCGTGACCGATCAGCGAGCGCGCGGTTTCAAGCGCGGCGGATCGGTCGAGGTTGGCGGGATGGATAGACATGGGTCACTCCGTTTCGATGGAGCGAGTATGTTATCCGCATACTTTCATTGCAACAGAAAAGTATGCGTTGCGCACACTTTTTGATTTCGCCTCACGTCAAAACCGGTCGCAGGCCTGATGTGCGGGACTCGACTCTTGGTCCGGAACGCTGATTCGTTAACGGGAGAGAGGAGCAGGCAGATGGCCAGAAAGACGATCTACTGCGCACAGGCCTTCTGGCGTCGCGAAGGACGCTTGGTTGCCGGCGAGGTGCGCCAGTTTCTGAATGAAGAGCGCGCGCGCCAAGGCGGCGAAATTTTGCTGACCGGTGCCGATGGCGTCGCCGTGTTTAGCATGGAGGGTCACCCAGACGAAGATCTCTGGGAAGAGCCGAGACTGATTGAGGTGATGGGAGACGCACCGTCGGCTGGCCTGATCGCCGCCTAGACTCGCGCGCCGGCTGTGATAGTCATGCTCGCGTTCACCCTCAGTGGACCGGCGGCCCAGCAGCCTACCCAGCTTTTCCCGCAAGGGGCTGGGTCGCCAATCATCCCCCCACCATTGCGCTAGACTCATCCGACGGCTGTGCTAGATCGCTGGTATGTCGGGGCAAAGGGCTCCGCTGAATTGATCCTGGGGGGATCACCTATGAAGAAGACCATTATCACGGCCGCCATCGCGGCCGCTGCGCTCACGTCTGCCTGCACGACCACTGAAAAAGTCAGCGTCATGCAGCCCGGCGACCGCGCCATGACCTGCACGCAGCTGAAGGAAGAGTTCGCCAAGCTGGATGCCATTAAGCGCGACGCGGATAGCGATAAGGGCGTCAACGGCGCCAATGTCGCGGCCGTCATCCTGTTCTGGCCTGCCGCCGCCGGTAACTACCTGAACGCCCGCGACGCCCAGCAGCTTGTCGAGCAGCGCCGCACTCACCTGATGTCGTTCTACAACGACAAGCAATGCGACAACCCGGCCAACGCCGATCTGCGCCTGATGGTCCCGAGCGCTCTTCTCGCGCCGATCGGTCAGGGCGGCCTCTAAGGTCCCACCACAGTCTGACGATGAACGGCGGCTCCATAAGGGGCCGCCGTTTCTATGCGGTCATCTCCGCTGTGTCAGTCAGCTGGGCTCGCCAAAGCCTCGGCTTGAATGCGACGGATCAACTCGGGACCGCTTCTATCCTCATCGCCGCTCGCGATTACGACTGATGGATATTCTTGCGCCGCACCGGCGCATCGCGTGACGAATAGATCAGCCATTGAGCGCATCCGCTGCTCTTCCCTGGACGCGGCCTCCCCGACGACGCCGTTTATCAGGCGATCGATCTCGGCTCGCTCGTCATCAAGGGCGCTGAGATACATCCGCTCGGCGAAGTCCGAGCCGACGAGGTCGATCGCAGCTTGATCTATAAACGCGGAAACGAGGTCACGACCGGCGTCAGCGTCAACCTCGTAACGCAACTGCTGGCAGGCGCCGGTAGCAAATGTCATGCGCGCAAGAGAAGACGCTTTTTCGGAATACTGAACATACGGCGGCGCCGATTGAACAGCGAGCGCTAGGACGAGGCCGATCAACCCTCGGTTCCCGTGCGCTTGAAGCTCTCCAACACCTTCAGAGCTTGTGGCTGGCTTTCCTCGGGGATCGCTGCCCACGTCTCAAGGACGCTGGTCGGAAGATCGTTCGGATCGTGATCGAGCAGCATTCCAGGCGTCGTGCCTAGCACCGGCGCAAACTTCAGCAGCCACTTGTGCGACAAGGTCATCCGGCCGACTTCGAGCTGTTGGACAGTCGCCTTCGTCGAGCCGACTGCCGCAGCGAGTTCGTCGAGCGTCATGTTGCGGAACTTTCGCCAGGCGCGGATGTGGTTGTGCTCCATCCATACATTTTGCTCTTGCGCGGCGAAGCTGTCGTTTCGCTGAGAGCATACTTTTTCGCTTGATCGAAAGTATGTGAATGGCATACCTTCGGCGGCATGAAGAAGTCGATCGCATCTCTCAAGGCCGCTGACCTTCGCCAGCTCGGGGTAAGCAAGCCCTACGCTCACCAGCTCGTTTCCCGTGGTCGGCAGCCTTCGCTGGAGCTTGCGGTGCGGATCGAACGCGCGTTCGGCATCCCGCCGCGCGAATGGGTCGAAGCCGCTAACGACGACACCGCCACCGAGAAGGCGGCCTGACGTGTCCCCCTCACCGGCCCGCCTCCCTCTGGTCGTCGAAACCCTGGTCGTTGCCGACGCCGCCTATGGGACGGTGATCGAAATCCAGAAGCTTGCCACCGACGGTCGCCAAGCGGATGCGCTGGCCCTGCTGGCGCTTCTTGCTGAGGGAATGGCCGCTCATCGCCCCATCATCCGGGGCGTCCTCGCCGCCGAGCGTCAGGCCGCACAGGCTTACGATCTCACGCAGCGGCCAACAGTCCGCGTCCTCGCGAGCATCGGTGTCGCCCAGCCACATCCTCACGCAGCGAACTCTGAAGCCCAATCGCCTTCTCCCGAACAGCCAAGTCCTTCCGTCGCCTGACCGGCTTTCTCGGTCATCTGGAAACCCGCCCGGAACATCCGCAGCACATGAACAAGCTCAGCCATCGTGAACACGCCCGGCTCGCCCGCGAGCTGATCGACCATTGCGGCGGGCTGGAAGAAGCGGCCGGCGCCTGCCGGGTCCGCAAGTCCGCCCTGTCCGGCTATCAGAACCCCGAAGACCCCTCGACCATGCCGGCCGACGTGATGGACGCGCTGGAGGAATACGCGGGTCAGGGGGCGGTCTATTCGGGCGCCATCGCTGAACGCCGGATGTTTCCGACGAAGGTCACCGGCTGCCTCAAAGAACTGGCCTTCGACTTGGCCCAAGAGAGCATGGACGTCGTCACCGCCGTTCGTGAGGCCCTGGCTGACGATCGGCTGTCTCCCAACGACCTCGACGCTATCGCCCGTGCCGAGCGTGACGCCGAAGAAGCGCTGGAGCGGGTCCGCGCCGTCCGCCGGGCTGCTGAGAACGCCAGCGATGATCGGAGGGCCGCCTGATGGGCGCCCTGCTCTACCGCCTCCACATCGCATTCCAGGCCTTCGCCCATGGCGTCACCGGCCTGATCTCCTTCGCCTCGCACCCGCGAGAGCGCTGACCAACGGGACCGACCGCCCCGTTGAGCGGTCTTGATGGAGGGCCAGATGGCCAAGAAGCTGAGTGCCAGCCCTGACGGCGGCGAACCCAAGTCGATCCCCAATCGCGACGAAGAAGCTGTCTTCCTGTCGCACATCAACAAGCTGCGCGTGCAGGAAGCCAAGAAGGCGGTCGCAAAGGCGGCGCTGGACGTCGAGGCCCAGGCCCTGACCGACCTGTTCCGCACCGCGAAGGCCGACGGCTTCTCGCGCAAGGAACTGCAGGCCATCTTGGACGACGGCAAGTCCAGCCGACGCGACCTGACGGCCGAGGAAGAGCGCCGCGCCAAACTGCGGACCTGGGCGGGTCTGCCGGCTGGCACCCAGCCCGATCTCTTCAATCTGGGTGATGCCGCCCGCGACTCCGTCGACGCCGAAGCCCAGGGCTATGCCATGGGCCTGCGTGGCGAAGATGAAATCCCGCCGGAATGGGTTCTTCCCGCCCACGTCCCTGACTTCTCTCAAGGCTGGCGCCGGGCCCAGACCCGACTGGCTGAGAAATTCGAAAAGTCGGCCGCCAACGACGACCTGGCCTCGACCGCGGTTCAGGGCGCCGCCTGATGTATCTCGCGCTCGACCTCGCAACCTGCACCGGCTTCTGCTTCGGAGCGCCCGACACCGGCGAACTGCCGGCGATCGGTCACATCCGCCTGCCGAAGACCGGAGAGGACGTCGGCTCCTTCCTCATCGCCTTTGAGGATTGGCTGACGTCGAAGGTCCGCGAGGTCGGGCCGAGCCTTCTGCTGTTCGAAGCGCCCATCCTGGCGTCCAGCGCGACACCGCACGTCACCCGCAAACTCCACGCCCTCGCTGGCATCACTGAAATGGTCGCCGTCCGCGCCGCCATTGAATGCTGCGAAGTCTATCCGGTCACCGTCAAGAAGGCCCTGACCGGCTCCGGCCGCGCCGACAAGGACGACATGGTCCGCGCCGCCCGCACCTACGGTTTCAACCCTGCTGTTCCAGACGAAGCGGACGCTTTCGGTCTCTGGCTCCACGCCGTGAAGACCCGCTTTCCGCGCGACGCCGGCCGCTGGGATCCCATCAACTTTACGGCCGGGAGGGCCGCATGAACATCTTCGCCAGAGTAAGCCGTGCCGAGTTCACCCGCTTGTGGGAGGCCGGACTGAGCGGAACGCAGATCGGGGATCGCCTCGGCATTTCTGAAACCAGCGTCCGCAGCATCCGAACCAGCTTCGGTCTTCCAAGCCGTCGTCACGGCAACGCGCTGCACACACCCGAGACCGTCGAGCAGGTCAAACGCCTGTGGCTGGAGGGCAAGTCCGCCAGCAACATCGCCCGGCTGATGGGCCCGACCTGGACCCGCAACATGGTCATCGGCATGGTCCATCGTCACGGCTTGAGCGAAGGCCGGAAGACGAACGCAAAGCCCGGCGCCGCAGCCAGGACCGCGAAGGTGAAGCCCGTTCGCGAGCCTCGCCCACCGAAACCTCCCAAGCCGGCAAAGGCCGCCCGTCCCCAGCCCTTCGACCTGTCCAAGTCCAAGACCGACAGCACCGCCGAGCAGCGCGCCGAGAAGGCCGCCGCCGGTCGCCTGATCATCAAGCGATCAATCGACGCAGCGAACGACAACTCGGTCCCCATGGTCGGTCGCAGCTTCGGTCAATGCGCCTGGCCTGTCGGAACGCCGGCCCGCGCCGCAGATCAGCTGGCCTGTGGCGCCCCGATCTATCAGGGCATCGAGAAGTGCTCCTATTGCCTCGACCACGCCCAGCGCGCCTTTGCCCGCGATGTCACCCAGCCCAAGCCCAAGGAGAACCTTGAGCGCGCGAACCGTCGGTGGGCCGCCTGATGTCTCGCACTCAACGCCGCGACTTCTCCGACCGCGTCCTGACCCAGATCGACAAGGACCGGCGCACCGCTGCTCAGAAGGCGCGTGACGCCAAGGTCAGAGCTGATGCGCGCATGGCCACAGCCGTCGCCATCGCCGGCATCAGCGACGCCCACATCGTCCTCCATTGCGAGGGCGTGCTCTCGGCCGTGAAGGACGCCCTGTGCGCTCGCCTCGATGCCGAGGGCGCCGCCTCTACCTTCGGGCGCTTCGCCCATGTGTCGATCTACACCGGGCCGATCCGCCGCGCCGCCGCTGAGCAGGCGTTCGCCAGCCTGACCAAAGCCGCCAACGACGAGGGCCGCCATGAATAGGCGCGACATCGTCGACCTGGAACTTCACTACGCCCGCATGGTCCGCCGAGAGGCCAAGGCCAGGGCCAAGCAGAACCCGGCCGCAGCGGAACAGCTGAACCGTTTTGCCGACGCCGCCATCCAGCGCGTCGAGGCCATCAAGTGCGGTCCCCTCTTCGACACGGAGAAGGCGGCATGATCGACCCTCGCGACCAAGACGAAGGTTCGAACCTCCCTCTGAACCTAGAGGCTGAACAGGCCTTGCTGGGCATCCTGCTCTTCAGCAACGAGGCGCACAGGCAGGTCCATGACCTTGTCACGGCAGAGGATTTCTCTGAGCCGTATCATCAGCGCATCTACGCCTTGGTCGGTCGGCTGATCACCGCCGGTAAGCTGGCTGAGCCCGCCACGATCCAGAACGATCTGGCGCCGGATCCTGCGTTCGAACACTTCGGCGGCCTTCCCTATCTGCGCCGCCTCTGGGACGCCGCGCCGCCCGCCAACACTATTCGCGCCTATGCCGAGCAGATCGCAGACACAGCCGTCCGGCGCCGCCTGATCAAGATGGCGACGGAGACGCTGACGTCGGCCCGTGACCCCGAGCACAGCGGCTATTCGGCCGTTGCCAAGGCGCGTGCTGAGCTTGAAGAGGCTGAACGCGGCGCCGCCCCCGAAGACGCCCTGTTCGTGAACGCGTGGGACGCCGCGCAGGCCCGTATGGATCGTCTGGAGCTGGAAGTGGCCACCGGCAAGCCCAAGGGCGTACAGACCGGCCTGTCGTCGATCGACAAGCGCCTGGGCGGCCTGCTGCCCGGTTCGGTCATCGTCATGGCCGGACGCCCCGGCATGGGCAAGACGGCGCTGCTCGGCAACGTGCTGTACGGCGCCGCCCTGCGGAACCCTGGCAAGCTCTTCGCCGGCTTCTCGCTGGAAATGGACACCGACCAGCTGAACGACCGCGCGCTGTCGCGCCTGACGGTCCAGGAAGACCAGCCCGTCAGCTTCTCCGACATCGCAAAGGTCCAGCCGTTGACGAGCTTCGACCTGCAAGCCCTTCATCGTGCGAAACAATCCATTCCGAAGAACCTGTGGCTCCGCGACCGCGCCGGCGTGTCCGTCGAGGATGTCAGCCGCGCCGTCTGGGCCATGAAACGCCGCGGCGATCTGGCGGCGATCGGCATCGACTATCTGCAGTTGATGCGCCGCCCCGCCTTAGCCGGCCGCAACGAGGCCAGCGCCATTGCTGAGATGACCGGCGCCCTGAAGACCCTGGCTCGTGAAGCCAAGATCGCCATCATCCTGCTCAGCCAGTTGAACCGCTCCGTCGAGAGCCGGGACGACAAGCGGCCGATGCTGTCCGACCTTCGGGAATCCGGCTCGATCGAGCAGGACGCCGACGCCGTCCTCTTCCCCTTCCGCGAGGTCTACTACCTCCAGAAGGCCGAGCCGAAGGCGCACACCGACGCCCACCTGGAGTGGGAAATGGAGGTCGCCGGCCTGCGCACGCGCATGGACGTGATCATCGCCAAGAACCGCCACGGGTCCGAGGGCAGCGAGCCCCAGGACTATCGGGCCGAGATCGACCTCATCACCAACACGGAGCGCACCTGATGCCCTTCCAGGCAATCCCCCTAGCGATGCACAAAAACACGGGGTCTCCGCTCTCCAAGCTCTTGCTAATCTACCTCACCTCGATCAGCGAGCTGCCGCCCATCGAAGACATTGGAGGCGTTGAGCCCGAGAGCGCGCCGATCGACTTCGATGCCGAACGTGCCGCGATCTTCTGCCAAGTGACCGTCGATGAGGTCTATGGCGCTCTGGAAGAGCTGGAGCGACTTCGTCTCGCCTATACGGATGACCAGTGGGTGTTCATGCACTCCAAGACGTTCGCATCGCCGCGAGACCGCTGGGATTTCGTCGTGGTCGCGCTGCCCATCTCTCAAATCGATCCCGTTGATCGGAAGCGCATCAAGTGCGGCGACGACCAGATCGATGTGATGGTCCGGCGCCAGCGCTATCACTGCCCCACCTGCGGCGCCCACGATGACGACGTCTCCAGCTGGCACGTCGATCACATCATTCCGCGCAGCAGGGGCGGCGCCGACGTCGAAGCGAACTGCCAAGCGATCTGCGCCACCTGCAACAGCCGCAAGGGCGCTCGGGTCCATTGGGTCGACTTCCTGGGAGGTCGCAACCGTGGCTAGGATTCGATCTGTTCACCCGTCGCTCTTCACGGATGAGGCGTGGGTCTCGTGCAGCCCACTGGCGCGCATCCTCTACATCGGCCTTTGGACCGACGCTGATGACCAGGGCCTCTTCGAATGGAAGCCCCTCCAACTGAAGATGCGCCTTCTGCCCGGCGACGGCGCCGATGCGTCCGCTCTGCTTGCGGAACTGGAAGCCGTTGACCTCATCAAGGGTTACGAAACCGACGGAAAGCGCTTCGGCGCCATCAAGGACTTCCGCAAGTTCCAACGCCCTCAGAAGCCGAACGCCATTCACCCGATCACTGAAAACATTGGGGAATATGTCGGCCTATCTCCGACCGAAACGAAAGCAGTAGAGGAGCAGTCGCGTACCGGTACAGTAAAAGTCCCGCAGATGGAGGATGGAGGAGGAGAGGAGAAGAACCCCCCTCCCCCCCAAGGGGGGCGACGGAAACCGAAAGTCTGTCTCCCGGATGATTTCCCAACCGAGGCTCTGATCGTTGAACAGCAAGCGAAGGCCCGAGAAGTCGGAGCCAATGTCGATCTGCGCCGGTTCGCCGCGTACTTCCGTGACCAGTGCATCGCGAAGGATCATCGCTACGCCGACTGGACGGCCGCATGGCGAAACTGGTGCCGTGGGAAGATCGCGGATGCGCCAAAGACCGCCGTCGCCTCGCTGGCCCAGCGCCAGGCCCAGGCCCAGCCTGCCGACGAACGGTGGCGCCGCTGGATCCGCGAGTACCGGCAGAACCGCTACTGGCCCAAGGACGACGCTGGCCCTGCGCCCGGCGCGCCCGGTTGCCGCGTCCCGCAAGCCATCCTCGCCGAGTTCGGGTTCAGCCCGGCTGCGGCCAACGACACCCCCAAGCCTGACCTGTTCGAAGGAGGAGCGGCGGCATGAGCGATGCTGAGACCACAACCGTCGTCGCCCTCCACGGCGAACCTTCGACCCTGGCCTTCCGCCAGCGCATCGCCGTCGACGTCGTCGGCTCAGTCGAGCGCTTCGAGGCAGAGGGCGAGGTTCCGACCGGTGCCGTCTGGGTCGTGTTCAACGATGAAGGCGCCTTCCGGTCCGGCTGGTCTGCCGAGCAGTCCGCTCTGCCCTCTAACGCCATCATCGGCATGGCCATCGCCGCTCTTACCAGGATCGAACCATGAGCAAGCAATCCAAAGCCAAGGCGAAGCTCCGCAAGGGCCGCTACGCCAAGCCGTCCCCGCCGCGCATGATCGGGGCCAACGACAACCACCCCGCAGCAGTGAACGACAACACAGCGCCGGTGAGCATTCGCGGGCTGCGGCTAACCGATAAGCAAGCCGAGCGCTTCGCCGAGGCACAAAGACGTATCGGGACCAAAGATCTTGGCGTCCAGCGCAGCGGTCACCTCATGCTTGAGGCTCTAGACCGCGAGATTGATCGACTGGTCGGCTCAAATGAGGTCGCTGTCCGGTTGAAGGAAATGGCTGATCTTGAACAGGTCCGCGACGTTCTGCTCGTCGATGTGACAATCAAGGCCCCAGACGGCACGACGGCAAAGACAAAGCGTGTCGAAAGGGATGGGCTGGAAACCCTGCTGACTGCGCATTCCATCACGCGAACCCAGCATTCGGCGGGACTGCGTTATCGCGCCGACTACGAGCTTCTGGATCCGGAAAACGGCCTAACCCCTCCCGCCATGGACCAGACGCGAAAGATCGTCCGCGGAGGCGATGGTTTCGCCCAGAAGCGTAAGGAGCGCGAAGAGTTCGTGCGCGATTTGGAGGCGATGATCCAGGAAGAAGACCCGAGCTGCCGCCGATCACTTGGGCGCTCGGATGTTGAGCGTGTCGGTCGAGCCGTCTGGGCGCTTCGGGAGATTGCGGGGAAGGGCTCAAGCCTGATGTCGCTATCTTCCAGTGGATCGATCCAAGCTCGCACATCGGACGCGTTGCGCACTGCTCTTGATTGTGCAGCTATCGCTTACGGATTGGAGTGAGACATGGAAGACGTCGACAAGGCCTTGCAAGAAGCCGACACGCTTATGAACGCGGCAGAACGCAACAACGATATCCCGCTCGCTGCGGAACAGCAGAGAAGCGCCATATACGCGCTGCTTCGGCAGCTTTTGCTTGAGGTCTCCGACATCAAGGAGGCGATTAAGGAACGAGCCGCTTGACGCGGGAGAGCAAATCGCGGACACACGCCAAGAGCGCAAGACGCGCCCGATCAGCCCCGACCCGCAACGGCCGGGGCTTTTTCGTTCCCGCTGACCATGTTCGGACCTACGGGAACGGCTGGATCAGTAGGCTAGAGATCGTCGTCGCTGACCTTGCGAAGTTGCGCTGGAAGATACTTCGCCCCGTTTTCCTTGTTGTTGTCGAACCAGTTGCAGTAGGCGGTTTCAGTACCGTAGTCGTCTTGCACCCAGCGAACCGTCATGAGCGGGCCTCCAGATTTCAGCTGCACTACGTCGCCGGCGGCGATTTGGTCGGCCATGTTGGCCTCCTTTGATTGCGACAGGTGATTCCCTGACACGCACAGGCTGCGCCGATAACCACGATCTGTAAGGTACTCCGCGCTTCATCGCCGTGGACAGATCGCCGACTCGGTGGACATCTCACTCGCTGAGGAGGCGGCATTGCCAGCTCTCACCAACCCAAAGCATGAGCGGTTCGCCCAGGCCTTGGCCAAGGGGGAGACTGCGGACGCCGCCTACGTTAGCGCCGGCTACGAAGAGAACCGCGGCAACGCCACTCGCCTGAAAGCAAATGAAAGCATCGAGGCCCGTGTCGCCGAGATCCTTGAGCGTGCCGCCATGCGGGCGGAAATCACGGTCGCCGGCATCTCCGAACGTCTGCTCATGATCGCTGAGAAAGGCGAGAGGCTTGCCGAGGCGTCCGGCCTATCCGTCGCCCGCGCCTCGCTGATGGACGTCGCCAAGCTGAACGGCCTCGTCGTCGATCGGAAAGAGCTGGCTGGCCGGAACGGTGGCCCCATCGAGTACGCGAACCTCACCGAGGATGAAGTGAATGCTCGCATCGCCGCGCTTGAAGCCGGTGACGGCGAACCTGAGCCTGCCGGAGAAGCGTGAGTATCTAGCCCTCCTTGAGCAGCGGGCGCGCCTGAAGCGCGAGCGTGAAGAGCGGGAGCGGATCGAAGCCGAGGCCGGCGGCTGGGAGGCGGAAAAGGCGCGGTGCGCCGCCGACCCTCTGTATTGGTTCGACAAGTACGCCTGGACCTATGACCCGCGTCTCGTCGGCAAGCCGGGCGGCGCCTTCGTCAGGTTCATCCTCTGGCCTAAGCAGCGCGAGTTCATCACTTGGCTTCTGGCCCGCGTCGAGGCCGGAGAAGAAGGACTAGGCGAAAAGAGCCGGGACGTCGGCGTCACCTATCTCTGCGGCGGGTTCGCGCTTTGGGCCTGGCTGTTCCGTCCGGGGTTCAAGTCCACATTCGGCAGCCGCAAAGTCGATTTCGTCGACAAGAAGGACGACCCCGACAGCATCTTCGCCAAGATCCGGATCATGCTGTACCGCCAGCCGGCGCAGTTCATGCCGGAAGGCTTTAACCGCAACAACCACGACAACTACATGCGGATCACCAACCCGGAGACGGGTTCGGTCATCACGGGTGAAGGCGGCGAGGACATGGGCCGGGGCGGCCGTTCCTCGATGTACGTGGTCGATGAAGCCGCCTTCGTCGCCAACGCCGAGACGGTCGAGAAGTCCTTGTCCGGCAACACCGATTGCGTGATCTGGGTTTCGTCGGTCAACGGCATGGGCAACCTCTTCGCCCGCAAGCGCCACTCGATCCTCAAGCCACATCAGATATTCCGGCTTCACTGGCGAGACGATCCGCGCAAGACCCAGGAATGGGCCGACGCCAAGCAGGCCAGCTTCTCAGACCCGACGACCTGGGCCTCGGAATACGACATCGACTACAGCGCCTCGGTCGAGGGTATCTGCATCCCTGCCATCTGGGTAGAGAGCGCGAAGCGGCTGGCGGCGCTTGAGCCTCGGTTGCGGTCCTCGAATGCAATTCGCCTCGGGCTGGACGTTGGAGCCGGGAAATCTAAGTCCGTCACCATTCCGAAGGCTGGTCCCGTCGTACACGTTCCACGCTCACGCGGACAGCCAGACACGACCGGAACGGCGCATTGGGCGCTCGACATTGCGCGAGAGCTGGGTGCCTCTGAGCTGAACTTCGATGCCCCAGGCGTCGGCGCCGGCGTCTCATCCACGCTGACGCACAACGAGGTCGCTGGGCTCAAGGTCTCGCCGATCAACACCGGCCTGCCGCCGACCGACCGCATCTGGCCCGACAAGCGGACATCCGCAGAGATGTTCGGCAACTCCAAGGCTGAGATCTGGTGGCTGTGCCGTACCGATCTGCAGCGGACGCACGAACACGTAGCCTTCCTTGAAGGCCGCGAAGGTGGCGTCGAACATCCAGTCACCGATCTTCTGGCCCTGCCATCCGGCGACAAGGAAAGCGACACCCTCTGCCTCCAGCTCTGTCTGGTGAAGTGGGGACGCAACGAGAAGGGCAAGATCGTGATCGAGACGAAAGAAGCCCTCAAACGACGCGGCATCGCATCGCCTGACTACGCCGATGCGCTGATGTTGAACTATGTGGACCCGCCAACGGCACCGATGGTCACGGTGTGGCTGAAAAGCCGGAACCGATCATGAGCGTCGTCCACTACCTGGCAAATCGGGCCCAGAGGACATTTCAATCGCTCCTTCCCGGCGGATGGGCGACACCCTACGCCAAGCACAACCACGCTGCCGACTTCGGCTATCCCGATCAGGTCAGCTTCGAGCTTGCCTTTGACGCCTACTGCCGCAACCCGCTCGCCAGGGCTGCTGTGGACAAGACCATCGGCAAGACCTGGGAAGATCATCCCTATCTTCAGGAGTTCCAGCGCGACGGCACTGAAGGTGGCGACCAGGGCGAGACCGGCCTTGAGGCCGACATCCGTCAGCGCTTTGCCGATCTGCGCATCTGGCAACACCTTGCCGAGTGCGATCGCCGTAGCCTGGTCGGCTGCTACTCCGGACTGATCCTGCGCTTCGCCGACAGCAAGGCGTTCAAGGAGCCCGTCGAGACGGTTCCAGGCGGCCTCATGGGTCTCGTCGAGGTCATCCCGGCTTGGGAAGGCCAGCTGACCGTCAGCACCTGGGACACCAACGAGAAGTCGGAGGGCTATGGCCAGCCGACTATGTTCAGCTTCGCGGAGTCGGCCGTTGGCCAGCAGAAACAGCCTCGCACCTTCGAAATCCACCCCGACCGCGTGATCGTCTGGTCGCGCGACGGCACCTTGAACGGACGCTCCGCTTTAGAGCCCGGCTATAACGCACTGCTCGACATGGAGAAGATCCGGGGCGGCGGCGGCGAGGGCTTCTGGAAGAACGCCAAGTCTGGCCTGACCCTAGAGATCGACAAAGACGTGAAGCTCTCCGACGTAGCGGCTGCGCAGGGCATTTCTGCTCAGGAGTTTGTCGACCAACTCGATGACCAAGTCGGCGACCTGAACCGGGGCTTTGACAAATCACTGCTGCTGCAAGGCATCAAGGCGACGCCGATGCAGGTCAACCTGCCCTCGCCCGAGCACTTCTTCGCCGTGGCGGCGCAATCGTTCGCGGCGTCGTGGTCGATCCCCATGAAGGTGCTGATCGGCTCCCAGACCGGAGAGCGCGCCTCGACTGAGGACAGCGAAGAGTGGGCCAAGGTCAACATGGGCCGGCGGACCAATCAGGCCGTCCCTGCGATCATGACCTTCGTGAACCGCCTGGAGCGGGTGAAGGTGCTGCCGCAGAAGGATTGGTTCCTGAGCTGGACCGACCTGACCGAAAGCTCGATGGGCGAGAAGATCGACCGGGCCGTGAAGATGGCCGACGTCAACTCCAAGCAGCCGTCCGGCGAGATCGTCTTCACCGGCGACGACATCCGCGCCGTGGTGGGCATGGAGCCGCTGAGCGACGCTGAACGGTTCCGTGACGAGGCGGACCCCGCCGAAGAGCAGGACGCCTTGGACCTGCCTAAGACCGAAGACGAGCCGGCTCCGGCCGCCTGACCCACCCACAATCGAAGGAGGCCCGCGTGTATCAGCCCGCAGCGCCGACGCGCGCCTTCCTGGTCAACAAGGGCCTCGCGGCCGGTGATCAGGTCCGCGTCAACATCCGCACCCTGGCCAACTCGGCGGCGATCAAGCGCGAGAAGCGCAACGGCCGCGACGTGATCATCGTCCCCTCGGCGACCCTGCCGGACGACGTCGTGATGAACGACATCCTCTATCCCGCGGCCGAGATCGCCAAGTCGTTCAAGACCCTGGAGCGGACACCTGCGCCGCTGGGTCATCCGTCGGTCAATGGCAAGTTCCTTTCGGCCCGCGACCCGGAGGGGCTGAACCAGACCTTCATCGGCGCTTGGAATGAGAACGTGCGCCAAGAGGGCGGCCGCGTCCTGCTGGACAAGGTGATCGACGTCGAACGCGCCAACCAGTCCGAGGGCGGCAAGCGCGTGCTGGCGGCCATCGACGCCGGCGACCCGGTCCACACCTCGACGGGCCTTCTGGCGATCATGGACGCCGCCAACGGCGACGTTCCCTACAAGTTCACCGCTCGCGACATCGAGTTCGACCACGACGCCATCCTTCTGGACGAAGACGGCGCCGCCACTCCCGACCAGGGCGTCGGCATGATGGTCAACTCGGCGGGCAAAGAGATCGACGTCATCAACAGCACCCTCACCGAGGACGCTGAGCGTGGTGTCGATTGGGCGCTGGATCATCTCGCCCAAGCTCTGGACCGGCGCGAACGTGCGTCGTGGCTGGAGCGCGTCAAAACCGCCCTTATCGAAGCCCTCAAAGGCTCCGAGCGGGTCCCCTCTGAGCAGCAAAACAAGGACGCTGACATGACTGTCTCGAAAGAACAGTTCGATGCGCTGTCCGGCGAGGTGAAGACCCTCTCGGAAAGCGTTGCGAACATCGGCGCGAGCATCGGCACTTCGGTCGCCGAGGCCGTGGCCAACGCGCTGAAGCCCGTCACTGATCAACTGACGGCGAACGCGGCCGACCAGAAGGCCAAGGACGACGCCGAGCACGCCGAACTGGTGGGCAAGGTGGTCAAGGCCAACCTGCTTGACGAAGACACGGCGAAGGAGCTGACGCTCAACGCCCTTCGCAAGCTGGCTCCCAAGGCCGAGCCCGGCAAGGCCGCCCCGATCGCCAACAGCGGCTTCAAGCTGCCGGGCGCGACCGGCGCCAAGCCCGCCTTCAAGGCCCCGGCCGCCCCGAAGACGGAGGCCTAAGCACATGCCCCGCTTCAACAAGATCTACGCCGGCCCCGTCACCGAGGTCACGCCCCAGGTGCAGGAACGTATCTGCGCTGCTGCGGTCCTGCCCGGCATCGCCCTGGTGGAGTCCGGCTCGGCCTTCGCCATCGCCGGCGCCAACAGCGGCGACAAGCTCTACATCGCTCAGGACAACTACCTGGCGCTGAAGGGCACCGACGACGCATGGCCCGCCGGCGACACCGTCATCGGCATGGAAGCGCTGGACGAGCAGTTCTTCAACGTCCGCGTCCCAACCGGCACCAACGTCGCTCGCGGCGCTGAACTGACCACCAGCGCGGCCGGCAAGTTCGTCCTCGCCACCACGGGCCAGAACGTCGCCTTCGTCGCCGAAGAGGCCTTCAACAACAACACCGGTTCTGACCAGCTTGTGCGTGCGCGCAAAGCCGGCCGGAACGTGGTCGCCGCCTAAGGAGGGCGAACATGCGCTATTTCGACGAACAGCTCGTCGCCAACTCCCGTCCGCACCAGCAATGGTGGGGCGAACTGAGCGTGGCGCGCGAACACTTCCACCGGGTCGAAGACCAGCACGCCGCCCTCTACGGCGAGATGTCGGGCGTCACCAACGCTTCGGCCGTCCTGCCGCGTGACGCCTGGCTGGAGCTGGACACCATCACCACCCGCGTCATGCGGGACGATGGCGGCAGCGTCTTCATGGCCGACCTGATGTCGCTGGCCAAGCCGGTGAACATCGGCAAGCTGGTCCACATGACCCGCACCGCCTCGGACACCGCCAACCCGGTCTTCCGCTCGCTGTCGGGCCAGGTGCCGGTCGCCATGGACAAGACGGTCTACAACTACTCCGGCACCGTCGTTCCGATCTTCGCCGATGGCTATGGCCGCGAATGGCGCGAATGGAACACCCTGCAGTCCGAGAACTTCGACGCTCTGGCTGACGATCAAGAAGGGTCGGTCGACAAGCTGAACCGCGACATGGCCAACTATGTCCTCGACGGCGATGCGACGATCAAGTTCCAGGGCTACACCGGCTACGGCATCCGCACGTCGCCGCTGACCAAGCTGATCAACATCGGCGCCGGCGGGGCCAATATCGACCTGACCACGGCGACCCCGGATCAGCTGGAGGCGTTCTTCGTCGGGCCCTTCGGCGCGATGCTGGACGCCAACCTGATCACCGAGGCCGTCAACCTCTACATCAGCCCCGACATCGCCCGGGCCTGGGACCGTTCCTATTCGAACGCCCAGGGCTTCAAGCAAGGCACCATCCGTGAGTTCGTCGCTCGCAACCGTCGCATCAACAAGATCGAAGTGACGTGGCGCCTGACGGGTAACCAGTTCTTCGGCTTCGTGCCGAACGCTCGTTACATCCGCCCGATCGTCGGCATGGCCGTGAACACCACGGCGATGACGCGCCTGAACCCGACGGACAACTACCAGTTCCTGAACATGGGCGCGATGGGGCTGGAGATCCGCGGCGACTACAACGGCAAGTCGGGCGTCTTCGCCTCGACCACGGTCTAACCCGGCGGGGCCTGGCTTCGGCCGGGCCCTTCCCTCATTGCGAGGAAAGGAGCGCTCCATGCGCATTCGCATCACCGCCGGCGGCATCTACGACGGCGAAGGCAAGGAAATCCCGGTCGGCACCGAACTCGATGTCGCCGACTTCGACGTCAACGATGAAGGCCAGCCGGTCGAGCCGCACCCCTGGGGCGGCCGGTTCGTCGCCATCGGTGGCGGCAAGGACGGCAAGACCGCTGTCACCAACGATGAACCGCCCGTCGGCCCCTTCACCGTCGTTGACGGCGGCAAGGGCTGGTGGACCATCCAAGACGGCAAGGGCGAGAAGGTCGGCGCCAGCGTTCGCGAGGACGACGCCAAGGCCTTCGACACCATGTCGGACGACGACAAGGCCGCCTTCGCCGCCGAACACGCGAAGGCCTAAGACGTGGCGGGCTACGGATCAGATCAAGGGTTCAACGAGTGGGCGGCCGAGAAGGGCTATTCCACCTCGACCGGTGACCTGACCGTAGCCCAGCTACGCCAGCGGGCCAGCGACTACCTCGACGGCCTCTATGGCGCCCGGTTCCGGGGCGAGCCGGCCGGAGGCATCGACCAAGAGCGCGCCTGGCCCCGGATCAACGCGACGGCGTGGAAGACGCCGGTCGCCGCCGACGTGATCCCGCGCAACGTCATCATCGCCAGCTATCATGCAGCCATCCAGGAGAGCGCCAACCCTGGCAGCCTGTCCGTTGGCGTCACAGCCGCCGGCGCCGTGAAGCGCGAGCGCATCGAAGGCGCTGTGGACACCGAGTATTTCGAAGGCTCCGGCGATGTCGCCGCCGACGCCACTGTCAGGCTGAGCGCCGTTGAAGGCTTGCTCGCCCCGTTCCTGATGTCAGAAGTTGCCGCTGCTGGCTTGGGTCTCTGGGCCGTCGGCTGATGCCCAAGTTCGACTACAGCCGTCCGCTGGCGACGGTAAACCGGCTGTTTGATCGCTATGGCCAGCGCGGCGCGATCCGGCGCACGGTCCCCGGCTCAGGCCCCAAGTACGACCCAGGCCCTTCCTCATATTCCGACGACCCGGCCGACATGGTCGTCACCGACTTCAGCAGCCGCGAGATCGACGGCACTCGCATTCTGGCGACCGACAAGAAGATCATGGTCGCGCCCGGCACGCTGACGACGGCGCCCGCACTTTCCGACAAGGTGGTCGAGGCCGACGGAACGGTCTACAACATCGTTCCGCCGATCCAGACGAAGCGCCCGGCAGGGACGACGCTGGTCTACATCCTCCAGGGCCGCCGATGACCACGAAGAACTCTGTGATGCTGGCGACCGCCACGCTGCAGGACATCATCAGCAAGGGTAAGGCGATGAGCGCGTGCGCCATGCGCGAGGACGGCGCCGGACCCCGCGAGGCGCTCCGCAACGATGCCCACGCCCTGCTGGACGCCTATCTCGACCACATGGCTGACGCCGGCACCCACGCCCGAGCCATCATCCCGGATTGATCGATGACAAACAGCCTTCGCGAGCCTGTCAAAACGGTTGAGACTGAATGGCTCGACGTTTCGCGAATGGGCAGCGGTTACGAAGAGCAGCTTGATGTGCGTGGCGATCCAAAGGCCTCTTCTGAGGTGAATCATCGCCATCGGGAAGTCCGTTATTCGGGTCAGTCGCAAGCCGACTGGAAGCCCGGTCGCGCACCGAACTGATCCATGGCCACCACCCGCGCGAACCGGCAGGTCTATGCCGACCTGCTTGCTCGCTATGGCGTGGCGGTCGCTGACGCCTTTTTCCGAGCCCTGGACAGCCTTCGGGCCGGTGTTGAGCTGCAACGGGTCACGGCGGCTCTTCAGAACGGCGACATAGACGCTGCACTGGAAGCCCTGCACATCGACCCCGAGGTCTTCAACGAAGTCGCCGAGCGCGCCAAGCAAGCCCACGATGAGGCGGGCAAAGTCACTGCATCGGCCATGCCGAAGCGCGCCGCTGACGGCACAGCCCTTGTTGTTCGGTTCGACGGACGCAATCCCGAAGCCGAGGCCTGGCTCTCGCGCCGGTCTTCGGATCTGATCACCCGCCTGACGACCGAACAGCGCCAGTTGGTCCGCGACACTCTCTCCGACAGCATGCGCCGGGGCGTGAACCCACGGCAGGCCGCGCTGGACATCGTCGGCCGCATCAGCCGGGTCACTGGCAAGCGTGAAGGCGGCATCCTGGGGCTTTCCGCACCTCAAGCTGAATACGTCGCCACCGCGCGCGGCGAGCTGGCCAGCGACGACCCCGCCGCCCTGAAACACTATCTGACCCGCGTCCGGCGCGACAAGCGCTTCGACCGTTCGGTCACCAAGGCGATCCGCGAAGGCAAACCCGTCGACCCCGCCATCGCAGCCAAGGCCGTGACCGCCTATGAGCGTCGCCTTCTGAAACTGCGGGGCGAGACCATCGGGCGGGTCGAGACGCTGACCTCGATGCAGCGCGCCAAGTTCGAAGCTTATCGACAGGCTATCGCATCAGGGAAGGTCGCAGAGAACGTCGTCACGAAGGTCTGGCGCTCGGCCGGCGATCTTCGGGTTCGGCATACCCATCAGGCCCTGAACGCCGAGAGCGTGCGTTTCAACGAGGCCTTCCGTAGCCCGTCGGGCGCACTGATGCGCTTCCCCATGGACACCGCGCTCGGGGCTGGCCCGCAAGAGATCGTCGGCTGCCGCTGCGACTGTGAATACCGGATCGACTTCCTGGCGAACCTGAGGTGATGCGATGGCCAACGTCACCTTCAAAGAACAGGTGACGGCTTGGACCACTCGGACGAAAGAGCGGATGCTCGCGGTTCGAAATGAAAGCGTTCAGCGTGTGATCGAGGTCATGCAAGAGCCTGGCCCATCAAAGGCCGGCACCAAGCGTGCAATCGCCGCTGGCGCTGGCCTCGGCAAGCTGAAGAAAGACGGCTCGCGAGGCGTCAGCAAGAAAGCATTCGGGCCGGTCGCGCCTGGCGGTACGGGCAACATGCCTGTCGATACCGGCTTCCTGCGGGCGTCGCTCCGGGTCGGAAAGGCGCCACTATCGGTCGCGGTCAGGCAGCCGCCCGAAAATCCAGGCTCCTACAGCTGGAACGCGTCGAGCGTGAGCCTCGTGCTCACCCGGCTCACGATAGAAGACCCCATCGAGGCCAAGTACACGTCCGTCTATGCGCGGGTCGCGGAGTACGGCGCCGGCGGCCGACCAGCGCGTCGGTTCGTTTCACTGGCTGCGCAGCAGTGGCCCCAGATCGTCCAGCAGGTCTGCATTGAGGCCCGCGCTCGCACAGGCGGCGGTTTCGATCAGATGCAGCCACGAGCCGCCAATGGGCGCTTCGTGTCGGACAGAGGGTAACCCATGGCCGATCCCGCCATCGTCGCCGCACTGCTGCTGGCTCGCGCCGAGCTGATGGAGACCACAGGGCCGGCCCTGCCGGTCGCTATGCCTGATGTGGCTTTCCAACCGCCCGTCGATAGCCAAGGCGGCGCCCTGCCCTACCTTCGGATCGACCTCTTCTCCAACGCGCCCTTCTGGGAAGGTCTGGCGTCGGGCCGCATCGACCAGGGGCTTCTGCAGATCACCGTCGTCTGGCCGGAGGGCGAAGGCATCGTTGCCGCCCGCCGCGCCGCTTCCGACGTTATGGCCCATTTCTACAAGGGCCTGCGCCTCTTTGGCCCAGCCACCCGCGTCAGCGTCAACAAGGAGCCGTGGGCCGCATCGCCGATCACAGAGGCCGCTGAGACGCTGACGCCCATCACCATCAGCTGGACGGCCGTCTGAGCCCTCCCTGACCGCCCTCATTCGCCGAGATGGGCTCCGGCTTCAAACCAAAGGAGCCACCCATGGCAATCGGCACGTCCGAAGGCTCGACCGTGTTCATCGGTCCGGTCACCAACGTCACCACCCTCGCTGCTCTGAAGGCCCTGACCGGCTGGGTTGAGATCGGCGACGTCGAAAGCATCGGCGAGTTTGGCCCGCAGAAGCAGGACGTGAGCTTCACGCCCCTGAAGGGTCCGAGCGTTCAGCACCTGGTCGGCGCCGTCGACAACGGCATGCTGCCGATCGTCTATGCCCACAACCCGCTGGACGCCGGTCAGATCGCCCTGCGCGCCGCCGCTGGCACGAAGTTCGAATACGCCGTCAAGATCGTCCTGGCCGACGAGGCCGACGAGAACGATACGCCGACCACCTTCTATGCGCGCGGCCCGGTCTTCGGGAACCGCATCAACGTCGGCGGCGCCAACGACGTCCGCAAGCGCACCTCCAACATTGGCCTGAACGTCTTCGAAGAAGAGCCGGGCGCCGCCGTTACCTGATTTCGACCTCCCCCCCAAACTCAACGGCCGGGTCGCGCCCGCGCCGTCCTTTTGAAGGACACCCTCATGGACCTTTCCACTCTCGACACCTCAGCCTTGGCCAACGAAGGCGCGGTGCTGGAGCTTCGCGGCCCCGACGGCAACCCGGTGCTGCAAGACGACGGTTCGCCCGTCACCATCACCTTGCTCGGCGAGGATTCCGACGTCGTCACCAAGCACAACAACGGCATCGCCAACCAGTTCTTGCGTTCAGCCACCGGCGGCCCGGCCATCACTGCGGAGGCCAGCAAGGACAATGAAATCGCCAAGTTCGCCAAGGCCACGGTATCGTGGGACGGTATTGTGATCGAGGGCGAGGCCCTGACTTGCAATGAGGCGAACGCCAAGGCGCTGTATCGCCGGTTCAGCTGGATCCGTGACCAAGTCCGCGCCTTCATGGGCGACCGCGCCCGTTTTCTGCCGACCTCGCCGAAGACCTGATCGCTTTCGCTGAGGCCGTCGCCGGCGGGACGCCCCAGGCGAGGCTCCCGCCCCTTCCGCAAGCGATCACCCACCTCTGGCTGGCCCTCGTCGATCTCCAAGCCACCCGTGACAGGGGCATGGCGGTCGGGCCGATCACATGGGCCGAAATCAACGCCTACGACGCTGCCACCCTCGCCGGCCTGTCCGCTTGGGATAAGCGCCTGATCCGCCGCGCCGACGATGCCTATGAGGCCGTCCGGCTGGGCGTGAAGCCGAAACCAACTAGCGTCGCCGGCATCAAGGCAAGCCTTCGGGCCGCTATCGCCGCGCGCAAAGCCCGCCAGACCCAGGAGCCGCCAGCATGACCGACCTGGCGACCCTGGGCATCCGCGTTGAAAGCCAAGAGGCGGATGTCGCCGAAAAGCGCCTCGCCGACCTGTCTGCATCAGCTGCGAAAGCCGAGAAGAGCGTCGACGCCCTCGCTGTTGCGGCCCGTCGGGCCGACGGCGCGACATCGACCATGAACACAGCAGTGCGAGAGCAGGGCCGAGTCATGGCCGTGGCGCGCAACAGCATCGGGCTTACCGCGGCCGAGGGGTTGAACCTGTCGCGCCAGTTCGCCGACATCGGCGTCACCGCCGCCATGGGAATGAACCCGCTCATGATCGCCCTTCAGCAGGGGCCGCAGCTGCTGGACATCTTCCAGATGGCAGCGATGCGGACGGGCGTCACGGTGCGCGCGGCCATGCTGACAGCGGCGAGCGGGGCATGGGCCGCCGCTGCGCCCTTTGTGCCTCTAGTCGCGGCTGCAACGGCTGCTGTGGCCGTCATCGGCGGCGGCCTGGCCTTGGCGGCGCGCGGCGCCAACAAGGAGTTCGGCGACCTCGAAAAGGGCCTTGGCCTGACCGACGAGCAGCTGAAGAAGGTCACTGACACGTCGATCGGCATGGGCGACATCGTCATCGCGACTTTCCAGGAAGCCGGCGAAGCCATCATGGACGCCTTCGACGGGCCTCTGAAGGCCGCGAAACAGGCGACCAACCAGTTTCTCGATGAGTTGGCGACGAACACAGTCAAGGAGCTGAAGGTCGTCGTCGGCGCGTTCGTCGGGGCGTTCGGTGCGATCAAGGCCACGTGGAGCCTTCTGCCCGGCGCAATCGGCGACGCCGCCTACACGGCCGCCCAGGCCGCGATCAATGCGGTGAACTGGCTGATCCAGAAGTCGGTCGACGGCATTAACAGCCTGCGGAACCAGTTCAACGCCCTACCCGCCTGGATGCGCGGAGGCGAGACGGCTCCGACCCTGGCGGCTCCGCGCATCGCGGCGCTGGCCAATCCCTATGCTGGGCAGATGCGCAATGTCGGAGAGGTCGGCTCGGCTGCCTTCAACCGCGACTTCGCCCGCGGCGGTGCCTACGTCGATCAGGCGTTTGACGCCATCGGCCGGCGCGCACGAGACAACCAGATCGCATCCATTCGCCGACAAGCCGGCGACGCAGACGAAAGCGGCGCCGGCCGCGCCGCCCGTGAAGCGGCGAAACTGCGCGAGGTGCTGGACCCGCTGCCGCGTATCGACCTTCAACCGCTTCGGGTGCAGTTCATCGAGTTGGTCGAGCCGCTGAAGCTGATCGCTGATGAGCTGCGTCTTATCGACGGCCTGGCCCAAGAGACAGCCCAGGGGCTGGCGTCTGCTTTCGGCGAGACTGGCCGAGCGATGGGCGATCTGCTGACCTCGATGACGCGCTATCAGTCGCGGGTCGCGGAAATCAATCTCGCCGAAAAGGAATATCACCTCAGCGCTGCCCAGGCTGAGCGAGAGCGTGCCTACGCCCAGGTGGCCAACTACGGCGACATGCTGGCGGCCGCGAAGGGCTTCTTCCAAGAGGGCAGCGACGGTTACCGCGTGCTGCAAGCCGCCGA
>Ga0308165_1001993_pt1 | contig 26287 bp, 24 predicted proteins | sample PhyWR2_FD_201032 | JGI IMG/M metagenome (GOLD analysis project Ga0308165, IMG submission 201032) | Phyllosphere microbial communities from UC Gill Tract Community Farm, Albany, California, United States - DLSLW.R2 | ecosystem: Host-associated > Plants > Phyllosphere > Unclassified | place: USA... | reverse complement strand
GACAATTCGCCCGCACCATGGTCGAACTCGCCTTGGCTGCGGCCGATGCCGCGGAAGTTGAAGCGAAGCGTAGTAAAGCCGCGGCTCTGGAACATGTAAAACAGATCATAGACGATCTTGTTGTTCATGGTTCCACCGAACTGCGGATGCGGATGCAGGATGAGCGCAATCGGTGCGTTCTTTTCGCGGGAAGGCTGATAACGGCCTTCAAGGCGTCCGGCTGGGCCGTTGAAAATGACTTCTGGCATGTATACTCCGCTGGTGATCGGAAGGCCGGCTCTAGATTGGCGAACTTGACGTGGCAGTGCGCCGCTTCTAGAACCGATTTGAAATTTCGTTAGACTGGACCGTAGTTCAGTACCTGATGTGGCTTAATAGGCTTTTCCTGACTGAAAATTCAAGAAAATTGCGCTTAACGCCACTTAAAGGCTTCGCTTAGGAGATAGTATCGGTGATCGGAACCGGCAAGAGGCTCTATCTGGACTATAATGCCAGTGCGCCGTTGCTCGATGAAGCACGCAATGCGGTCATCGAGGCATTAGGCATTACCGGAAACCCGTCATCTGTGCACCTTGAAGGTCGCGCCGCTCGTGCACTGGTCGAATCGGCGCGGCGCAGTGTTGCTGTACTTGTGAATGCTAAGTCAGATCATGTCTTCTTCACATCGGGTGCTACGGAAGCCGCATCCACACTTCTGACGCCAGTTTACATGATGGGGCGTTCGCCGGTGCGTCTGTCGCATCTTTATGTAAGCGCGACTGAGCATCCCTGTATGCTTGCAGGTGGACAGTTTGCGCCGGACAACATCACGGTTCTTGCCGTTGATGAAAATGGAATTCTGCGGCTTGATGCTTTGGAGCAGGCGCTGAAAGCGCATGACAAGAGTGCGGGCTTGCCACTTGTGGCTGTTCAGGCAGCCAATAATGAAACCGGCGTCATTCAGCCGATCCGCGATATTGCAGCAGTTGTCAAAGCGTCCGGCGGCGTATTCGTCGTTGATGCGGTGCAGGCCGCAGGTCGTATTAAATTAGATATTACAGATAATTGTGGTGATTATCTGATAATCTCGTCGCATAAGATCGGTGGACCCAAGGGGGTCGGTGCTGTGATCACAATCTCTGATCTTATGATGCCAAAAGCGCTGGTTCGTGGTGGCGGTCAGGAAAAAGGCCATCGGGCTGGCACCGAAGCACTGCCACTTATTGCAGGCTTTGGTGCTGCCGCAGATATTGCGCATGCACGTCTGAACGGCAATGGCTGGTCGTTGGAAGCGCGAGACCGGCTGGAGGCCGGTCTTATGGAGATCGCGCCGAGTGCGACAATCCATGGCAAAGCTGTTGATCGTTTGCCGAACACGACGTTTTTCTCGCTGGATGGGCAAAAGTCTGAAACCGTTCAGATCGCATTCGACCTTGGCGGAATAGCTCTCTCAGCAGGATCAGCATGCTCTTCAGGGAAGGTCGGTCCAAGTCATGTGCTGGCTGCTATGGGCCTTGTGGAAGGGCCGGGCGCGATCCGTGTTTCGCTCGAACCGAATGCTCCAATAGAATCTGTTGATCAGTTTCTCGACGTTTTGCGCAAAATCGTCGCTCGCCATGAATGCTCCAAAGCCAGTTGAAACTGAAATCAGCCGTAAGCTGTAAATTATTCTTGAATTTTACTGGCAAATTTAAAGCTGGGCTTGAAATTGAGTTTAGAAAGGTTTTAAAGAAGCGTCACGCACACTATATTGTGGCGACGATAACAGCTATCATCGCCCTGACGTTTGCAACTGTCGGACCTTGAATTCGACGAGGATGGAGAACGCCAATGCCTGCAGTGCAGGAGACCATTGATCAGGTTCGCGGCTTGGACGTGGACCAGTATAAATACGGATTTGAAACAACTATCGAATCCGAAAAAGCCCCTAAAGGCCTTAACGAAGACATTATTCGCTTCATTTCCGCAAAAAAAGACGAGCCGGAATGGATGCTGGAGTGGCGTCTGAAAGCTTATGAACGCTGGCTTACCATGGAAGAGCCAACGTGGGCGCGTGTCGATTATCCGAAGATCGACTTCCAGGATCTTTATTATTACGCAGCGCCGAAGAATCAGACCGGCCCGAAGTCGCTCGATGAAGTCGACCCGGAACTTTTGCGTACTTACGAAAAGCTTGGCATTCCTTTGCGTGAGCAGGAAATCCTTGCTGGTGTGCGCAAGCAGGGCGATCCAAGCGAAATCGACGGCAATCCATCGGACAATGTCTATGCATCGGGTCGCGTTGCTGTTGATGCCGTGTTCGACAGTATTTCCGTTGTCACGACTTTTAAGGCAGAACTTGCAAAAGCTGGCGTGATCTTTTGTTCGATTTCGGAGGCCATCCGCGAGCATCCTGAACTGGTTCAGAAGTATCTTGCTTCCGTGGTTCCTGTTTCAGACAACTATTATGCGACGCTGAATTCGGCTGTCTTTACAGATGGTTCGTTTGTTTATGTGCCGAAGGGCGTTCGCTGCCCAATGGAGCTTTCGACCTATTTCCGTATCAATGAAAAGAATACGGGTCAGTTTGAACGCACGCTGATCATCGCGGAAGAGGGCGCTTACGTGTCCTATCTAGAAGGTTGCACAGCGCCACAACGCGACGAAAACCAGCTTCACGCAGCGGTTGTTGAACTGATCGCGCTTGATGATGCCGAGATCAAATATTCAACCGTTCAGAACTGGTATCCGGGCGATGTCAACGGCAAGGGCGGCATCTATAACTTCGTGACCAAGCGTGGCGATTGCCGTGGCGACCGCTCCAAAATTTCGTGGACACAGGTTGAAACCGGCTCGGCTATTACCTGGAAATATCCTTCCTGCATTCTTCGTGGTGATGATTCACGCGGCGAATTCTACTCGATTGCTGTTTCCAACGGCTATCAGCAGATCGACAGCGGCACCAAGATGATTCACCTCGGCAAAAACACGTCGAGCCGCATCATCTCCAAGGGTATTTCGGCTGGTAACTCCAACAATACCTATCGCGGACAGGTTTCAGCGCATCGCAAAGCGTCCAATGCCCGCAACTTCACCCAGTGCGATAGTCTCTTGATCGGCAATGATTGTGGAGCGCATACAGTGCCCTATATTGAGGCAAAGAATGCCACGGCACAGTTTGAGCACGAGGCAACCACCTCTAAGATTTCCGACGACCAGCTGTTTTACGTCATGCAGCGCGGCATTCCGCAAGAGGAGGCAATTGCCCTCATCGTCAATGGTTTTGTGAAGGAAGTTATTCAGGAACTGCCAATGGAATTCGCCGTTGAGGCGCAGAAGTTGATTGGCATTTCGCTCGAAGGCAGCGTCGGTTAACCCGACGCTTGCCTGACTGCTTTATCGCATCCGATTTTCTGGCCAGCTCTTTAACTGGCAATAGCAGCCCTTCGATGAGGCTGCGTTGAGAGACAAGGTTATACCCATGCTTGAGATCAAAAACCTTCATGCAAAGATCGCTGACACGGATACTGAAATTATCCGTGGTTTGAACCTCACCGTGAATAAGGGCGAAGTCGCCGCCATTATGGGCCCGAACGGCTCCGGCAAGTCGACACTGTCCTATATCCTTGCAGGTCGTTCTGACTACGAAGTGACCGAAGGTGACATTCTTTACAACGGCGAATCGATCCTTGAATTGGATCCTGCTGAACGCGCTGCTAAGGGCATTTTCCTTGCGTTTCAATATCCTATGGAAATCCCAGGCGTTGCTACGATGGAATTTCTCAAAGTTGCGATGAACAGCCAGCGCAAGGCACGTGGCGAAGCTGAATTGAAGATTCCTGAATTCATCAAGCGTGTCAAAGACGTTGCTGGCGGCCTTAATATTGATATGGCCATGCTCAAGCGTCCTCTGAACGTAGGCTTTTCGGGTGGCGAAAAGAAGCGCGCTGAAATTCTTCAGATGCAGCTTTTAGAGCCAAGCCTCTGCGTGCTCGACGAAACCGATTCCGGCCTCGACATTGATGCGCTGAAGATCGTTTCGGATGGCGTGAACGCGCTGCGTTCGCCAGATCGCGCGGTCATTGTGATCACCCACTATCAGCGTTTGCTCGATTACATTGTGCCGGATAGCGTGCATGTTCTTTACAAAGGACAGGTCATCAAATCAGGCGATAAGACTCTTGCAAATCATCTTGAAGAAAATGGCTATGCCGACATCATCGGCGAAGTAGCCTAAGGAGGCGGATTATGAATATCCAGACCTCAAAGCCAAGAACTCCGGCTGAAAGCGCACTGATCGACAGCTTTGCCATTCGTATGGGCGAGCTGCCGGGCAATGGTGACGTTGTCATTGCACGTGATAACGCGCTTGAAGAGTTGAAAGTTCACGGCCTTCCGTCGCGCCGCATTGAAAGCTGGCACTACACGGATTTCCGTACGCTTCTGAAAAGCGTGCCGGATTTCAATCCGACTGCTGGCACTAATGCGCTTCCAGCGTTGCTTGCAGGTTCGACAATTCTTGCTGCAAGCAATGGTGCAGCGCTTACTGCAAAGGCTCCCGAAGGCGTGACGCTGACTGCAGTGCGTGATGCGCTGGCTGATGGATCTCTCGTTTCAGGACTGGCGGTTCGTGGCACGGACGACACGATTGGTCAGATCAACGCTGCCTATGTTAGCGATGGCTGGGCTGTTTCGATTGCTGATGATGTTGAGCTTGAAGCACCGCTTGAAATTCAGAACATCCAGAAGAGCGGCCAGAGCCATACACGCTTTCCGGTTGAAATTGGCTCGAATGTCAAGGCAACTATCATTGAGCGTCAGACGGGCGGCGAGGGCGATGCTTTCTCGACTTCTGTCAGCCATGTGACCGTTGGCGATGGCGCCGATGTCATATGGGTTATTTTGCGTGATTTCGGACAGTCGACACAGCTTGCGCAGTTCAATGCAACGATTGGTGCAGGCTCCAAGCTTACGCTTTTCATCGTCAATGCTGGTGGCAAGCTGATCCGTCAGGAAGTGCATCTCAATGTTGCAGGTGAAGATTCGGACTTCGAACTCCGTGGTCTCAATCTGCTCGCAGATGATTCCCACACTGACATCACCATGACCGTTGCGCATCTGGTTGAGAACACACGTTCGACCCAGATCATCCGCAACGTGGTCAAAGATCGCGCGCGTGGTGTGTTCCAGGGCATGATCCGTGTCGCACAGATCGCTCAGAAGACCGACGCCCGCATGGCTTGCAACACGCTGCTGTTGTCTGACGATGGCGAGTTTGATGCAAAGCCTGAGCTGGAAATCTTTGCTGATGACGTGGCTTGCGGTCACGGTGCAACGGTTACTGAGTTGTCGAAAGACTATCTCTTCTATTTGATGGCCCGCGGTATTTCTGAAAACGAAGCCCGAGGCCTGCTGATTAAAGCGTTCATCGCCGAGATCATTGAAGAGCTGGAAAATGAAGCTCTGGTCGAGGCGCTGGAAGAAGTGCTTTCGAACTGGCTCTCAGCCCACGCTTGATTGAACAAGGCGGAGTGAGTTTTTCACTTCGCCTTTTCTGCCTGAATGGTAGAAGGAACGATCATGGATCAGAAGAATCCGCTTGTAGCAGCCTATGATGTCGATGCGATCCGCAACGATTTCCCCATCCTGTCACGACAGGTTCATGGCAAGCCGCTTGTTTATCTGGATAATGGCGCTTCCGCGCAAAAACCGCAAAGCGTTATCGACGCCATAAGCCATGCTTATTCAAATGAATATGCAAATGTGCACCGTGGTCTGCATTTTCTCTCCAATGCTGCGACAGACGCTTATGAAAAATCGCGCGAAACAGTTCGCCGCTTTCTGAATGCTGGCTCTGTTGACGAAATTGTCTTCACGAAAAACGCGACCGAAGCGATCAATACGGTCGCTTACGGCTATGGTATGCCGCATATCGGCGAGGGCGACGAAATCCTCCTGTCGATCATGGAGCATCACTCCAATATAGTGCCGTGGCATTTCATCCGCGAACGACAGGGCGCTAAGCTTGTCTTCACGCCGGTTGACGATGAAGGCGTGTTCCATATTGAGGAATTCGAAAAGCGTCTGACCGAGCGCACAAAGCTTGTCGCTATTACGCATATGTCTAACGCGCTTGGCACAGTCACGCCGATCAAGAAGATTGTGGAACTGGCCCATGCACGCGGCATTCCGGTGCTGGTCGATGGCAGTCAGGGTGCGGTGCATCTGCCGGTTGACGTGCAGGATCTTGGTTGTGACTGGTATGTCTTTACTGGCCACAAGGTTTATGGTCCTTCAGGCATCGGCGTTCTTTACGGCCGGGCTGAAATGCTCGAAAAGATGCGCCCGTTTCAGGGCGGTGGCGAAATGATTGAGGAAGTAACGGAGGAAAACGTCACTTACAATCATCCGCCGCATCGCTTTGAGGCCGGCACGCCGCCAATCGTGCAGGCAATCGGGCTTGGTGCTGCACTTGAATATATGGAAAAGATCGGCCGCCATGCGATCCTCGCTCATGAGGAAGATTTGCGCGACTATGCGCATGAGCAGTTGTGCAAGATTAATTCGCTGCGTATTTACGGCAATGCACCGGGCAAGGGTGCTATTATTTCGTTTGCGTTAGAAGGCATTCACGCGCATGACGTTTCGATGGTAATAGACCGGGCAGGCGTTGCTGTGCGTGCAGGCACACATTGCGCACAGCCGCTCTTGAAACGTTTCGGCGTCACCTCTACATGCCGTGCTTCATTCGCACTATATAATACACGCGATGAAGTGGATGCGTTGGCAGAAGCCTTGGAAAAGGCAAGGAAGTTTTTCGGATGACCGAGATCGAACAAAAAGTTCAGGAACAGACTGAAACTAAAGCGGATGATGCGAGCGCATCAACGGAAACGAAGTCTGCGTTCTCCGCTTCTTTGATACCGCAGGAAGAACTGCTGCGCTTAACCGATGACATCATCGCGGCACTCAAGACCGTTTATGATCCTGAAATCCCTGCCGACATCTACGAGTTGGGTCTTATCTACAAGATCGATATTGAAGATGACCGCACGGTGAAAATCGAAATGACGCTGACAGCTCCCGGATGCCCTGTTGCAGGCGAAATGCCGGGCTGGGTTGAGAACGCCGTTGGCACCGTTGAAGGTGTTTCCATGGTCGAGGTATCAATGACCTTTGATCCACCGTGGACTGCTGATCGTATGTCCGAAGAAGCGCAGGTCGCTGTAGGCTGGTACTGATATTCAAAGAAAAGCCCCGCATTGCGGGGCTTTTTATTCGACATCAGTATCCGGTGGTATTCGCATAATGCAGTGAATTCTTGCCGAAGCAGCCTTGCAGCAGGCCGACCAGCCCGCCGAGAGCCGTTGCGGCTGAAACAACGCCCTGACCACCTCTGAATGGAATCGAGAGGGATGCGCCTAAAAATTTGAACGCACGGCCAGCAATTTTAAGCGGCAGCTTTTTCAGTGTCTTGTTTGGATTTTCTCGATAACGCGCACCAAATTCAGTGATGTTATGATCGCGATTACGGCGATAATGATAGCTTAGCGTCAAACGCGACGATGGTACGGTCTCATAGACAATCGCATCACAGGCCCAGCCGGTTCGGGCACCCAGTGATTTCGCCTTGGCCCATAAGTTCCAGTCTTCGCCACCGGTAAGGCCGAAATGGGAATCGAAGCGCAGACCCGTATTGCGGAAAAAATCGAGCCGCCCCATCCAACTACCTGTAGCAACCTTGATCGAATCGCCACGACCTGCCGCACATTTGCGCTGGCATTTCTTTTCAGACTTATATCCGCTTCGCTCAATGCCAGACCAGACAAGTCGCTGCACAAGAGTGAGATTGTCGTCAAAGGGTTTTGGTCTAACAGGAGAGCCAACGATGTCGAGATCAAGCCGGTCGCGTTCGGCAAGCAGTTTTACGAGCCATTCTGGCTCTACGAACTCATCATCGTCTACATAGACAAGAAAATCAAAACCCTGTTCTATAGCGTGATTGAGTGCACGGTTTCGCGCTGCGGATATGCCTGGAATGTCTTCGACTATATAGGCTATCTGATGATCAGGTATAAGTGCGCGGAAACTCGTGACCGTTTCGTCAAGCGTTGCAGAGGCATTATTCTCAACAATAAGAAATGATACATCTGCACTGTCAGGCTTGTGAATAGTAGCCAAAGACAAGAAAAGGTTACAGAGCATCTTAGGTCTGTTTCGAGTGACGACGGAAATGCAGATGCGCCGTTGAGACATGATTTAATAAACCTAAAAAGATCATCTGATATATTTAGTATGCTTAATATGTAATTATCATGAAAGCAATAGTTGTAATATAGCTAAATAGCACTCGCAATAACTAGCAAGTACTGCTGCTATTTTAAGCCTATCACGATTTTATATAAAAAATAATACAGTGTTCATAAACGACTGTTGAAGGTGGTGCCCCCAGAGAGACTCGAACTCCCGACCCCCTGATTACAAATCAGGTGCTCTACCAACTGAGCTATAAGGGCATCACAGGCGTCGAATTAGCATAATTCTGGCGCGTGTAAAGCGAAAATTCACATTGAACGGGTGATAGTCAGCAAGTTTTGCATATGATAGCCATCAAGCCTGTGGAAACTGCACCTTTTTGGGCGCATGGGGACGGATTAATATGAGCGATATATCTTTGGCGCTTCACTTCTTATCATCGGGAACAGAAGAATCACTCGATGCTCAGAAAGAGCTGGTGAAGCGCTATGGTCATGTCGCGGCTGAGGATGCTGATGTTGTTGTGGCGCTTGGCGGTGACGGCACCATGTTGCAAGCATTACGCGATTTCATGAACAGTGGCGTACCCGTTTATGGCATGAATCGCGGTTCCGTCGGGTTCCTGATGAATGAGTTCAGCGTTGAGGATTTGCCTGCACGAATTCTCGCTGCACAGAAAGAAACGATCCGCCCGCTTGAAATGATTGCCGAGACTGAAAATGCTCCGCCGTTTAAAGCGCTGGCAATCAATGAGGTATCACTTTTCAGGCAGTCCTATCAGGCGGCAAAGGTTCGGATCACTATTGATGGCAAGATGAGACTCGAGGAACTTGTTTGCGATGGAGTCATGGTCGCAACGCCCGCAGGCTCTACAGCCTATAATCTTTCGGCACAGGGACCAATTCTGCCGCTTGAGGCGCCCTTGCTCGCGATAACGCCGGTCAGTCCGTTTCGTCCGCGCCGGTGGGGTGGCGCGCTCTTACCGAAGCACGTAACTGTGCGGATGGATCTGCTTGAAACAGAAAAGCGACCGGTGAATGCTGTTGCTGACAATAATGAAGTTAAATCAGTTAAATCGGTAACTGTGCGTGAAGACCCGGATAGTCAGGTTGCTATTTTATTTGATCAAAATCATTCCTGGGATGAACGAATTTTAACAGAACAGTTCAGGCATTAAAACGTGTTGGTTTTATCGTATTCATATCACAGAATTTAATTCTTTGTTTTTACGCATGTCTTTCACTCAAAACCGGTTTCCACTTTTGGAAGACATGCTCTCGTTATTTGTGAATTCAGTAAATTGGCTCATTAGCTTTGGGTGAAACACAATAAAATACAGCTAAATAGGTGTTTCTATATTCTTAGCGGGTATTTTAGTTGACTTTTGCACGCTGGGGACGTAGGCGATGCTACAAGAAAACGCTTATTGCGTTGCAGACGCCTTTTCCTGCCTTGGTTCCTGCGCCGATTGACGCGGCTGTCATTAACAGGATGGGTGGAATTCATTTCCAAAAAAAGAGAGCTGCGCCTCCATTGACGACATTTGCCGAACTCGGTCTTTCCCCGAAAGTGCTCGCTGCTGTTGAAGCTGCGGGATATACTGCACCTACACCTATTCAGGCTGGAGCTATTCCTCCTGCGCTTGAGCGCAAGGATGTGCTTGGCATCGCCCAGACGGGCACGGGTAAGACTGCATCTTTTGTTCTGCCGATGCTGCATCTTCTGGAAAAGGGCCGTGCACGTGCCCGCATGCCACGGACCCTTATTCTTGAACCGACGCGCGAACTCGCAGCGCAGGTCGAAGAGAATTTTGTAAAGTATGGCGTTAATCATAAGGTCAACGTGGCACTTTTGATTGGCGGCGTATCTTTTGACGAACAGGAACGTAAGCTGGAACGCGGCGCAGATGTGTTGATCGCGACGCCTGGTCGACTTCTGGATCATTTCGAGCGTGGTAAGCTACTTCTGACTGGCGTGGAAATCCTGGTTATTGATGAAGCTGATCGTATGCTTGATATGGGCTTCATTCCTGATATTGAGCGCATCTGCAAGATGATACCGTTCACCCGACAGACATTGTTTTTCTCGGCAACTATGCCGCCGGAAATTACCAAGCTGACCGAACAGTTTTTGCATTCGCCAACGCGTATTGAAGTGGCGAAGGCCTCTTCGACGGCAAAGACTGTCGCGCAGCGTCTGGTTAAATCGGGGCGTAAGGATTGGGACAAGCGTGCTGCGCTGCGCGATCTGATCCGCGCCGAAGGCGATGCGATCAAAAATGCGATTATTTTCTGCAATCGCAAAAAAGATGTTTCTGAGCTTTTCCGTTCGCTTGTTCGTCATGAATTTGATGCCGGTGCCTTGCATGGCGATATGGATCAGCGTGCGCGCATGGCCATGCTTGCCAGTTTCAAAGAAGGCAAGTTACGGCTTCTCGTTGCATCTGATGTTGCGGCACGCGGCCTCGATATTCCTGATGTCAGCCATGTCTTCAATTATGATGTTCCGATTCATGCGGAAGATTATGTGCACCGTATCGGACGTACGGGACGCGCAGGACGTTCCGGTCAAGCCTTTACGCTCGTGACGTCTTCCGACACGAAGTACTTATCGGCAATCGAATCTATGATTGCTGAAAAAATTGAATGGCACGATGGCGATCTTTCAACCTTGCCAGCAGCAGACGAATCTGACGATACGTCACGCAAAGGCAAGAATGCTCGTGGCAAAGCTAAAGACGCCAAGGGCAAGTCAAAAGATAAGCAGAAGGTCGAAACACCTGTGATTGTTCAGGCAGATGAGCCGCAGCCGGTAATTACCGAAATCAAAGAGCGCCGCGATGCGATCCGAACGTCAAATGATGATCGTCGGGGCAGGCCGCAAAACGATCATCACAAGCGTCGTCGTGATCGTGATGACGATGATGGTCCGGTACCGATTGGCTTCGGTAACGATATTCCAGCATTCATGCTGATCCCGACAGGGGTATAATTTTAAACAAATAATCAAAACGCCGATCTGATTACTCGGATCGGCGTTTTACTTTTTGGGTTGATGTTCTAAAGTATTTCCAGCAAAAGTGCGAAGCGGTTTTGCGTAGGATAATGCGCTCAAACAAATAGATAGAGCGGTTCTTAAAATTCTATTTAACGAGAACCGCTCTAAGACTTGCAGCAAATGCGAGACGTGCCCAATCCGTCATGATTTCAGGATCGTCATAGGCATTATCCGGTACGCTCCAGTAAGGCATTGCAACAGGTTTTCCGGTTTTTTTACCATTATATCTCCATTGCCTTGAACCAGCTTCCATGAAGGCCGGTGCGGATTCAGCATCGGCCTTCAGCAATAGCTCATCCTGAACGACAAGCGCTATGATCAAACCCTGATGATAAATGCCTTTGCCGCCAAACATGCGGCGAATGCTGATTGCACCCAAACCTTCAAAAAGTTCTCGAAGTGATTGGTCGTCCATTTATATTTAGAGCGCGTTTCGATCTGATTTCACCATATCGGCGCGTCTCAACTCCTTTTACTTTAAGCATAATCTTATCGATCCTCGTTTCACTCCGGTCGGATTATGCTCTAAGCTGCACCCTGAATATGACGCAGGCTTTCGGCGGATGCAGGCTGTATCTCGACAGATTCCCCGCAACCACAAGCCGATGTCTGGTTCGGATTGTTGAAAACAAATCCGGTGCGCAATGTTGTGACTTCAAAGTCCATTTGCGTGCCGAGCAGAAACAACACGGCTTCCGGCGCGATATAGACCTTAGCACCGTCTTTTTCGACGGCATCATCACCGGCTTTTGGCTCTGTGACGAGGTCAATCGTATATTCCATACCGGCGCAGCCACCTTTTTTCACGCCGACGCGAATGCCCAACGCGCCCTCACGGGAGGCCATGATTTCGTTAACGCGCGCTGCGGCTGCATCGGTAAGCGTCAAGACGGAGAAACGGCCCATTTTTATATCTTCCGGTGTTATGCTGGTTTGTGACTGCAGAATCATTCAGTCTGTCTGCAGCAAAGCGCTTTTGTTCGCGATTGCCACGTTTTTACTATAGTTAGTGTTGTAACATTATTACTGCAAGACGCCAAATCGGAGTGCCGCCGTAACGGGCTTACACAACTTGGTGTGCTGCAACAAAAAATTGCTGGAAGAGGAAAAGCGAATGTCGATAAAGCGCATGAAGCCTTTGATACGTGCCGGAGTTGCGGGCGTTTTCAGCACGATTGTTTTGATGTCTGCTGCTTCAGCACAGGATGCGCCGAAAAAGGCGGCTCCTGCTCAGGAACAGGTGAAGCCTGTCGAGGAAACTAAACCATCGGAGCAAACACAGGACGCTTCGGATGGCGTTATAGTGCCTGATTATCGCGATGATCGATCAACACCGCAGGCACTGATCGAGTCCTATTACAATGCGATCAATCGCAAGGAATATACGCGCGCTTACGGATATTATTCGGAAGAGGGGCGGGAACCGGACTTTAAGACATTTGCCAAAGGCTATGAGGGTACCAAGAGTGTTAAGGTAGCTGTGCGCAAGACGGATCCAGATCCGGGTGCAGGACAGATTTACTGGAGCCTGCCAATCGCAATTGAGTCTGAGAGTGAAGATGGCAACAAGCAGGTGTTTACCGGCTGCTACACGATCCGTATGACCAATCCGGGGATGCAGGAAGAACCACCATATAAGCCTATGCAGATTATGACCGGCTCTTTGACCAAATCGCCTATGGAAATCGAAAAGAGTGTGCCGGAAAGCTGCGAAGCTCCTTAGAACCCGTTTCGATCTGATTTTATCAGACCGGCGCTCTAAAGTCTTTTGCGTTGATCACATTCGTGTTGATCCTCGTTTCGCTCAGGTCGGATTATACACCAATGAAAATGTCTGCTTGACCTTACCACGATGGAAAGCTGCATAGTGGCTTCCGTTCAAGCAAGGAGTAATTTGAATGGTCGTTTTTTCTGTTCCTAAGATGAACTGCGGCGGCTGCGCTAAAAGCGTTACGAGTGCTTTGCATCAGATTGATAAAACAGCGTCGGTCACGATTGATCTCGACAAGAAAGAGGTCGCCTTCGACAGCGTTGCGTCGCAGCAAGACGCACTCAATGCGCTAGCCGCTGCGGGTTATTCGGCGACGATCACGCGATAATGTGATTTGTAAGATAGACACTCGAAGCATAATTGCCGGGCTGATAAATGGTCCGGCTTTTTGGTAAAGATTATACGGGACAGGCGACCAAGTGTTGCAGTGCCCAATGGGTTTCTTGTGTTTGATTGACTGCAAGGCTGATTTTTGCCACATCATCGGCAAATCTCATTTATGGTGCTCGTAAAGGGGACCAGATCAAACTCATCGCATGGTTGCGATAAAGAAGGATGTAAGGCATGGCTATGGTAGCCGATTTCCAGGATCTTCGCACGAAGATGGTCGATAATCAGATACGCACCACGGATGTTACGGACCTCCGGGTCATTGATGCTTTTCTGACCGTTCCGCGTGAAGCTTTTGTGCCGGTCAACCGTCAGGTTCTCGCCTATATCGACGAAGATCAGCTGCTTGAAAGCGAAGGCACCGCTCCACGCTATCTGATGGAACCATCACCTTTTGCAAAGCTGGTACAGCTTGCAAAAGTGAGCAAGAACGATGTCGTTCTCGATGTTGGTTGTGGCACAGGATACTCTTCGGCAATCTTTTCTGAGCTTGCAGGTTCGGTCATTGGCCTGGAAAGTGATTCCGCATTATCGGCCGTAGCGACGTCTCGTTTGCAGCAACTCGGTCATGACAATGTTGTGATCGTTTCAGGTGCTTTGAATGCAGGCTACCCTTCGGAAGCGCCTTACGATGTAATTTTCATTGAGGGTGCAGTTGATTTTGTCCCTGAAGTACTTTTCAATCAGCTCAAAGAGGGTGGCCGTCTGGTCGTCGTCGAAGGGCGTGGAAATGCCGGAATTGCGCGGATTTATGTAAAAGAAAACGGGATTGCTTCGGGGCGTACTGTTTTCAATACGGCAGTTCGTCCGCTCCCTGGTTTTGAGCGAATTGAACAGTTCGAGTTTTAATCCAGCGCGTGGGGCAATTCTGCAACGATGCGGAAATTGTTTGTGAAAGCACTGGCGGGAAAGATGGAAATAACGGAATTTACACGTTATTAAGTCTTCCCGAACCGGCTGGTTCGATTATAGATTCGTTTGTTCTGATATGAGGTATACGGTGTTCAAAGCGTGCAAAGGACTTATGGCAGCGGCAATCCTTCTGTCGGGCACCGTATTATCGGGACAGGCTGCTTTGTCAGAGACGCTGACCGGCGCTCTTATCAAGGCTTATAAAAACAATTCCACGCTGAACTCTTCGCGAGCAGGCGTGCGCATTCAAGATGAAAATGTTGCAATTGCAAAATCGGGCTATCGTCCGCAGGTCACCGGCAATTACAATGTTGGTCGTGGCAAAACACCTGTAGGTGGCACGCGAACCACTGGTACTTATGGCATTGAACTAAACCAGATGCTGTTCGATGGCTTTCAGACGAAGAATAACGTCGCAGCTGCAGAAACAACCGTTTTTGCGCAGCGAGAAAATCTTCGCAATGACGAGCAAAACACACTTCTGGAGGCTGTTCAGGCCTATATGAATGTTTATCAGCTTCGTCAGATCGCAGCCCTTCGTGAAAAGAACCTTGCAGCGTTGAACGAGCAAGTGCGTGCGTCTCGTGCGCGCCTTGACGTTGGTGAAGGCACGCGGACCGACGTCGCACAGTCTGAATCGCAACGCTCGACCGCTGTCGCACAGCTTAATTCAGCACGTGCAGACGTGAAGTCAGCCGAAGCAACCTATGTTCAGATTATTGGCGCTCAGCCGGATCGTCTTGCTGTCGCGCCTGCTGCAAAAAACCTGCCACGTTCTCCTGATGCAGCTTACGCAAATGCGGTTTCGATCCATCCAGGCATTCTGGCTACACAATATGCAGTTAATGCGCAGGGTTACAACGTGAAGGCTAAGGAAGGCGCTTTGTTGCCAACTGTTGGCCTGACGGCAAGTGCCAGCCACCTTGATACCTATGCTGGCACAAATGCTGGCGATGGTAACTCTGCTTCGGTTGGCGTAGGCGTAAGCATTCCAATTTATACGGGCGGTCGTTCATCGGCGCAGGTGCGTCAAGCGAAAGAACAGCTTGGTCAGGCGCGTATCGAAGTTGACATCATTCAGGACCGTGTCCGTCAGGCAATTAGTTCCGCCTGGTCGCAGCTTGAGGCAGCGCGCGCTTCCGTCAAGGCAAACCGCGACGCAATTTCTGCAGCACAACTGGCTCTTGATGGTGTCATTGAAGAACGGAAAGTTGGTCAGCGCACCACGCTTGATGTATTGAATGCACAGAATGAACTTGTGACCGTTGAGATTGCACTTGTTCAAGCTGAACATGACTCGATTGTTGCAAGTTATGCTCTTCTGAATGCAAGTGGCCGTATGACTGCGCAGGATATGCAGTTGCAAGTTGCACAGTATAAGCCTGAAGAGCATTACAATGCTGTCAAAGACAAGTGGTTCGGATTGCGCACGCCAGATGGTCGTTAAGGCACAGGTGTGATGAGCAATACAAATACGGCGCCAATGGCGCCGTTTTTTGATTCGTACGGCAACTGGCAATTCTTAATAAAATGATAAAGCTGTGGGTTCGGATTGCACATGCCTGTGCAGGGATTCTCAAATCACCGAAGGTTCTGTACCCTTAATCCATTGATTCTTTGCCTGTGTAGGCAATTGACAATAAGGGAAGACGGACAGCTATGGCACAAACATCGAGCGCAGCGCGTGAACCGTCAATGGAAGAAATTCTTGCTTCCATTCGCCGTATCATTGAAGATAGCGACGTCTCGCGCCATCCCCTTGTTGCTCCGCCTTCGTTTTCGACACGTAGCGAAGTTGCAAAATTTCGTAAGCCCGTAACTGTTCAGGACATTCAGCCAGATACGGGTATCTTCTCTGGGGAAATGACATTGCGCGGCCCGATTGAAGAGCCAGCGCTGAAGGACGTCCTCACAGACGAAGTACCTGAGGCAGATGAAGAAGAAGACGATTTCGTTCTCGACGCACAAAATGACGACAATCGCAGCGAAGTTTTGGAACCTGTGGCGGGAGCTGATAATCCGACGACTCTTGAAACGGAGATTGCATATGAAGCTCCGCAGCCTGATGACATGCGCCAGCAACAAGTTGAAGCCAAACCTGCAGACTTGAAAGCACATATCGCGGCACATATTTTGTCGGAAGGCACTGAGCGCAAAGTTTCTGCAGCATTTCAGGATTTAAATCACGCAGTTCACGCAGAACCGCGTCGTTCTTTTGATGAGATCGCTTCTGAACTGCTTCGCCCGATGCTGCAAGATTGGCTAGATAGCAATCTGCCGCCGCTTGTCGAAAGACTTGTTCGCGAAGAAATCGAACGTGTGGTGCGAGGCGAACGCTAGTCCATCTGCATCATATTAAACCAATTGACCCGTCTGTCTCACAGGCGGGTTTTCACTTTTTGGGTGATTTGTCGGCTGTTAGTTGCTATTGAGCCGTCAATCAATTCATTCCGCATAATGACCGGATATTTCCATGCTTGAGAAGACTTACGACGCCGCGGCCGTGGAGCCGAAAATCGCTGAACGCTGGGAAGACGCTGGGGCGTTCAAGGCGGGTGCGGGTGCAAAGCCTGGCGCTGATCCTTTTGCTGTTGTCATTCCACCGCCAAATGTAACCGGTTCGCTGCATATGGGCCACGCGCTCAACAATACGGTTCAGGACATTATGGTCCGTTTCGAGCGTATGCGCGGCAAAAACGTTCTGTGGCAGCCCGGCATGGATCATGCGGGCATTGCCACGCAGATGGTTGTAGAGCGCCAGCTGATGGAAAGGCAGGAGCCGAACCGCCATGCCATGGGGCGTGAGAAGTTCATTGAGCGTATCTGGCAGTGGAAATCTGAATCGGGCGGCATGATTTCCAATCAGCTGCGTCGTCTTGGTGCGTCTTGCGATTGGTCACGTGAGCGCTTCACAATGGATGAGGGGCTGTCCCGTGCAGTTCTCGAAACCTTTGTCTCGCTCTACAAGCAAGGTCTGATTTATCGTGACAAGCGTCTGGTGAACTGGGACCCGAAGCTTCTGACCGCGATTTCCGACATTGAAGTCGAATCCCGCGAGATTAAAGGTCATCTCTGGCATTTGCGTTATCCTCTGGAGAATATTCCTTTCGATCCCGAGAATCCGCATACCTTTATCGTCGTTGCAACAACGCGTCCTGAAACCATGCTTGGTGACACAGGTGTTGCGGTTAACCCGAAAGATGAGCGTTATCACGCCTCGGTTGGCAACAACATTGTTCTGCCGCTCGTTGGCCGACGAATTCCTATTGTTGCCGATGATTATGCTGATCCTGAATCGGGTTCTGGTGCGGTTAAGATTACACCTGCGCACGACTTCAATGACTTTGAGGTCGGCAAGCGCAACGAACTGCGTACAATCAATATCCTGACGCCTTCGGCTGCAATCACGCTGAAAGACAATGTTGATTTCCTGGAAGGTTTGGAACTGACACAGGAGCTCAATGCTGTCATCAAAGAGTTTGACGGACTTGATCGCTTTGCAGCGCGTAAGCGTCTTGTCGAAATTCTTGATGAGCAGGGTTATCTGGAAAAGATTGAAGATCACACGCACGCGGTCCCGCACGGTGATCGTGGTGGCGTACCGATTGAGCCATATCTAACCGATCAGTGGTATGTGAACGCTGCCGAGCTTGCAAAGCCAGCCATGGCTGCTGTTCGTGATGGACGCACGCAGATTGTCCCCAAAAACTGGGAAAAGACCTATTTCGAGTGGATGGAAAACATCCAGCCGTGGTGCGTTTCGCGCCAGCTCTGGTGGGGACATCAGATTCCGGCATGGTACGGCCCGGACGGTCAGTGGTTTGTCGAAAAAAGCGAAGAAGAAGCCAAGGCGGCAGCGTTTACCCATTATGGCGAAGAAACGACTCTCGAACGCGATACCGATGTTCTGGATACATGGTTCTCGTCTGGTCTATGGCCATTCTCCACGCTTGGCTGGCCGGATAAAACACCGGAACTGGCGACTTATTATCCGACCAGTGTTCTGGTAACAGGTTTCGATATTCTGTTCTTCTGGGTTGCCCGCATGATGATGATGGGCATGCATTTGATGGAGGAAGTTCCCTTCCATACAGTGTATCTCCATGCTCTCGTGCGCGATAAGCACGGCGCCAAAATGTCGAAATCCAAAGGCAATGTCATTGATCCTATCGAGTTGATGGATGAGTATGGCGCGGATGCTCTGCGCTTCACGCTTGCCATCATGGCGGCACAAGGGCGAGACGTTAAACTCGATCCGGCACGTATTGCCGGTTATCGCAATTTCGGCACCAAGCTTTGGAATGCGACACGTTTTGCGCAGATGAATGGCGTAAAGCTTGATCCGAATTTCAAGCCTGATGATGCAAAGCTTGCGGTCAATCGCTGGATTTTGACGGAACTGACGAAGGCAACAAAATCTGTAACCGATGGCATTGTGACTTACCGTTTCAATGATGCGGCCAGTGCTGCCTATCGTTTCGTCTGGAACCAGTTCTGTGATTGGTATCTGGAGTTGCTAAAGCCGATTTTCATGGGCGATGATGAGCTTGCTAAGGCTGAAGCACAGGCAACTGCAGCCTATTGTCTGGATCAGGTCTATAAGCTTTTGCATCCTTTCATGCCATTCATGACCGAAGAGCTATGGACGCTGACCGCAGGTGAAGGAACAAAGCGCGCTACGGTTCTGGCGTTGGCGCAATGGCCGGAGTTGTCGTTTGAGGATGAGGAATCGGCAACTGACATCAACTGGTTGGTCGATCTCGTGATGGGCATACGCTCTGTCCGCGCAGAAATGAATGTTCCTGCGGGAGCTGTGGCTCCAATCGTCGTTCTGGAAGCGAATGCTACGACTGTTGATCGTTTCGCGCGTCACGACGCTGCAATCAAGCGTCTTGCGCGTGTGGAAACTGTGTCGTTTGAACAGGAAGCGCCAAAAGGCTCGGCGCAACTGGTGCATGGCGAAGCAACGATCTGCCTTCCACTTGGCAGCCTGATTGATCTTAAGGCTGAAGCAGCGCGCATGGCCAAGGAAGCAGGCAAGATTGCTGCCGAGATGGAAAAAATCGATAAGAAACTCTCAAATGAGAAGTTTGTGGCTAACGCCAAGGAAGAGGTCGTTCAGGCTGAACGCGAACGTCTTGCAGAGCTAAAAGACGCTGCTGCACGCGTCGCGACGGCTGAAGCGCGTATTCGCGAAGCAGGCTGATTTAAGTCTTCGAGTTGAGAGCATATCGAATCATGCGCCCGGCAATTTTGTATTGCCGGGCGTTTTTAATTAACGCGCCGACAAATATCGCAATTTATAGTTCTCAGGCGCTGATCGAACTGCTGTTTCGATTGTTTTTTAGCGTTGTTGCGCTTTGGCAACAAGCTCCAAAACAGGCTAAAAAGCGGCAAAAAATGGCCTTAAATTTGGGAAGTCAGCTTAGAAAATTAGAAGAATTGGAAATTGTACCTATCTTTTGGGGATTTTCGAATAAACGTGGGTTCTTTACCCATCTGCTGGTCAATTAAAGCATCTTGCAGGGTGCAACATTCCTGTCTTACGTTTGCGTCAAAGTAAAAATAGCGGGTTCACTTTAATTTGTTCGGGAGGACGTTTCATGATGGCTAAGAGCCTGAAAGTAGCAGGTATTGCAACCGCTCTGCTGGGGAGCGCCATCGGTGCGCATGCAGGTGGCTTTGAGCGCAGTTCACAGGACTTCGATATACTGTTTGAACAAGGCACAGTCATCGACACGACGGGCACATTCGTATCACCACAGCGTAAGCTGAAAAATATTCGTGGTCCAATTGGTACCGCGACGGGTGGCATCAACCCGATAACAAGGCAGCCCTATGCTACTGAAGTGGATGAGGCAAAAAGCTATTGGGTACCAAAGTTCTCTGCCAAAGTTGATCTGACAGATGATCTTGCCTGTGCTGCCCAGTATCGCCAGCCTTGGGGCATCGAGACAGATGTTGGCACTGACAACATTCGAATGTTCACGGCCATTGAGCAGAAGATTTCATCGCATGACTATGGCTTGAACTGTTCTTATCGCTTCAACGCGGGCGAAAAAGGCTTTTTTCGTATTCTTGGCGGTGTGAGCTATCAGGAGTTGAAGGGTGAACAGACCCGTATGATTCCAGGCGTAAACCCACTTAATAATCCAACAAACTTCCCGTTCCCAGGTAATTTCCGTATTGCTTCGCTCGATGTGGAAGACAAGGCTGTCGGTTGGCGCCTTGGTGCAGCGTACGAACTTCCTGAATATGCAATTCGCGCGAGTATCGTTTACCAGTCCGAGGTAAAGTACAATCTGTCAGGTAGCATTGACAACCTCGCAGTCAATCCTTTCACCCAGCAGTCGATTTCGATTCCGGTTGAAAGCGACGTTGCGACGCCGCAGTCGGTAGAACTTAAGCTCCAGACCGGCATTGCACCTGATTGGCTTGCTTTTGGTTCGATCAAGTGGACAGATTGGTCGAGCATTGAACGCGTTTCGTTTAATGCTTCGAGCAATGTTCAGGTCGTGCCGGGTAGAGTTGTCCCGCAGGGAGCTAACATTACCAATTTGAACCTGTACTATCAGGATGGCTGGACTGTTAGTGGCGGTGTTGGACATAAGTTCAACGAACAATGGTCGGCTGCTGGAACCATTACGTGGGATCGCGGAACAACCACAGGTCTAACTTCGCAGACTGATATTTGGCTGTTCGGACTGGGGACGAACTATAAGGCTACCGAGAACTTCGAAGTTCGTCTCGCCGGTGCCGCAGGTTGGCTGACCTCTGGCGAAATGGATGATACCGTGATCAATGGCGTACCAAATGCCACTGGTTCTAAAGGTGAATTCGGCAATGACTTTGTAGGCGCATTGTCGCTGACAGCCAAGGTCAAGTTCTGATCTTATAAACAAGATGAGAAAAAGCCCGGTCTCCCGACCGGCTTTTTCGCTTTTTTAGAAGATTATTTCTCAAGACGTTTAAGCAGTGACGAAGTATCCCAGCGTCCGCCGCCAATCGTCTGAACTTCCTTATAAAACTGATCAACAAGGGCTGTTACGGGCAAAAGCGCACCATTGCGGTCTGCTTCATCGAGGCAAATTCCCAGATCCTTGCGCATCCAGTCGACAGCAAAGCCAAATTCATATTTGCCTTCATTCATAGTGTTATGGCGATTTTCCATCTGCCATGAACCTGCTGCGCCCTTTGAAAGAACGGCAATCAGCTTCTCAATATCAAGACCTGCTTTTTTACCGAAATGAATGCCTTCGGCCAGTCCTTGCACAAGACCGGCAATGCAAATCTGATTGACCATCTTTGCCAATTGGCCTGAACCGGCAGGCCCCATCAGGCCGACGGACCGTGCATAGGCGTCTATAATCGGTTTGGCGCGATCAAATGTTGCTACATCTGCACCAGCCATCACGGTAAGAACGCCATTCTCCGCACCGGCTTGACCTCCGGATACCGGTGCGTCGACAAAGTGAAAGCCACGGCTTTTTGCTTCTGCATAAAGTTCACGCGCAACCTCAGCAGAGGCTGTCGTGTTGTCGATGAAAACAGCCTCTTTTTTCATCGTTGAAAATGCACCATCTGTGCCGATTGTCACTTGTCTCAGATCATCATCATTGCCGACACAGCAGAAAATAAAATCTGCATCTCGCGCGGCTTCTGCTGGCGTGGCGGCATGCTTGCCGCCGAATTGTTCTGCCCATTTTACAGCTTTTGCCTGGGTTCGATTATAGACCGTAACGTCGTAGCCGCCCTTATTTTTAAGGTGACCTGCCATGGGATAGCCCATCACGCCGAGGCCGAGGAAGGCCACTTTAATTGTAGTCATTGTCAGATGCCTCCGGAGGAAATGCTTATGCTTAAGAACAGACAAGGTCGCTGTCAGCGCGTGTTGCAGGTGAGGAGAGTCACGATAGCCTGTGCTATAACTCCATATATTTAAAGCAGATCGCCCCCGGTCGCTGCAAGGCTGCTGGGGGCGATAAATTTTCTTTTATTTGCCGAATTCTCAGACCGATTTAACGGATGAGATGTCGTGTCAGCCGCCGTTCGAGGAAGTCCCAGATATGTCTCAGGCATTCGACAATCAGCAGATAGATGACAGCTGCCCAGATATAGGTCTGGAAGTCGAATGTGCGTGAATAGGCACGGCGCGTTTCACCCATCAGATCAAGCACGGTGATAATGGCAACAATTGCCGATCCCTTGATCATCAGAATGATTTCATTGCCATAAGGCCGCAAGGCAACGATGAGTGCCTGTGGCAGGATAACTTTCCAGAATGTCACGCGCTTTGAGATGCCAAGTGCCGCAGCACCTTCCCACTGGCCTAATGCGACGCTCTGAATGGCTCCGCGCAGGATTTCCGCCTGATAGGCTGCAGTGTTGAGTGAGAAGGCAAGAATTGCGCAGTTCCAAGCATCGCGGAAAAATACCCAGAGGCCGACGCTCTCAAGAAACGGTCGGAACGTGCCAAAGCCGTAATAAATCAGGAATGTTTGCGCAAGCAGTGGCGTTCCACGAAAGAAATAGACATAGCCGAATGCAATACCACGCAAGACGGGATTGTGAGACATACGCATCGCTGTGATCGGGAGCGATAACAATGCGCCAATCACGATCGAGATCGCGACCAGTTTTAATGTGACGAGCAATCCGGACCAATAGCGCGGTCCATAGGTCTCAAAGAGATCAATGCGCCAGGTGTTGTAGAGATAAATTGCAAGTCCGACAAACATCAGGGCCCAGAAGGCAACGATGATATGACCGGCAATTCGTGTGCCAGTCCACGCTCGTCTGACGGGAGGCGGTGCTAAAACTTTTACAGAGCTCGGAGAGATTACTTCACTCATGATCAGGCTCCCCGTGACGCATTATTACCGGCATCAGCCCAGCGAGCGATGCGGTTAATAAAATAAGAGGAGATGATTGCAAGTGACAGATAAAGCAGGCAGGCGACGCCAAAAAACAGGAATGGTTCTTTGGTGACGCGTGCAGCAATCGATGTCTGACGCAGAATATCCGAAAGCGTGATTACCGAAACCAGCGATGTGTCTTTGAGCAGAACCAGCCAAAGATTTGCGAGACCAGGAAGCGCAATGCGGATCAGTTGGGGCAGGACGACTTTGAACATTGTCTGCCAATATGAAAGACCAACCGCATAACCGCCTTCATATTGTCCACGCGGGATAGCGCGGAAAGCCGACAAGAAGACTTCGCTCGAATAAGACGAAAACACGAAGCCCAGCGCAATCATGCCTGCCACAAAAGCATTGATCTCGATATTCGCATTGATATTGAAAAAGCTCAGCAATTGCTGAAGCAGGAGCGAGGCACCGAAATAGACAAGAAAAAGCGTCAGAAGCTCCGGTAGGCCGCGAAAAATTGTCGTGTAAATATTGCTGGCCAGTCGCATCGAGGATTCGCTTGATTGCTTACCCAGAGCAACAATGAAACCCAGAATCAGACCTAAGGGCAACGTTGCAAGCGCTAGGCTAATTGTAACGACAAGCCCCCAAGCAATACTTTTACCCCAGCCCTCGGGACCAAAGCTTAATAATGTGGCGTAGTGTTCCATGCGCCTAATCTCTTCCTGAGGGCTTCAAATCGATAGCGAAAACGCGATTTGATAAGTTTTGAAAGTTTCTCATTATAGCCCAAATAATTACGCCGGTTTACGTGGGAGTAAACCGGCGCTTAAATATTAAAAACTCTTAGTTTTCCGCGCCATAGGCATCGAAATCAAAGTACTTGTCGTTGATTTCCTTGTACTTGCCATTCGTGCGGATTGCCTTGATGGCTTCGTTGAACTTTTCAACCAGCTCAGGGCGCCCCTTTTTGAAGGCAACACCTGCACCTGGACCGTGAATCTCGATCACTGGTGGGAATGTGCCAACCATTTTGCAGCATGCGCCATCTGGCGTCTTTAGCCATTCGCCCAGCGTCACGCTATCGTCGTTGACAGCATCAAGACGACCATTTGCGAGATCAAGACGATATTCTTCTGCCGTTGGATAAGACTTGATCGTGCTGTCGGTAAAGGTCTTTTCCGAATAATTGGCATGTGTGGTCGAAACCTGTACACCAATCGTCTTGCCTGCGAGGTCTTCTTTGGTCACACCTTTAATGTCGGTGTCCTTGGGAGCGACAATGCCGGGAGGCGTGTTATAATACTTGTTCGAGAAATCGACCTGCTTCTTCCGCTCATCCGTAATGGACATAGAAGCGATGAAAGCATCGAACTTGCCGGACTGAAGCGCAGGGATTGCACCATCCCATTCTTGTGTCACAAATTCACACTGTGCTTTCATTTCGTCGCAAAGTGCCTTGGCAATATCAACGTCAAAACCGGTCAGCGTGCCGTCGGGCTGGATCATGTTGAAGGGAGGGTAGGCACCTTCGGTACCGATTTTGAGCTTCAGAGGTTCCTGAGCATTGGCAATGCCCGCGTTCATGCCGCTCAGTGTGATTGCAAGTGCTGCTACAGATGTCGCCGCAGCGATACGCTTAATAACGCGCATTCTTAGTCCTCTCGTTTTGTTTTTGGCTGGTTCCCTGATTATTCTTCTGGTTCAGCCGCATTTAAGGAACACTATCGACGTGGAATTTTCGGCCGCAGGTCTGATAATGTGTTCCCTGATTTCTACAACTTATATGAGAGCTGACAACGCGCAATATTTTTTCTCGTCTATGCCCATTCATCCGCCCGTAAAGCTATAATCCCACCATTTTTTACCGAATGGCAAGATGCTTTGCGTAATTTAATTGTGCATGTTGAAAGGGTATTTTCAAAGAAAAGGCTTGATCAAAGCAGGCTTAACCGTGCTTTCTGCGCTCATACGAGCAATCAGTAGTGAAACCCTCAAAGTGCCATGGTTTGTTCAACGAAGTCTGCAATTTTCTCAATTTCGTCGAGTTGAAATACCGGCAATCTTTCGTGGCTCAGTATATGATCACTGGCAATGGCGACAATGTTGGAATCATCATTGCAAAGCAGTGGGCCGTCATGACCACCAGACCGCCTAAGCTCAATCTTCTTATGAGATTCGCGCTTGTAACCTTCAATCAGAACCAGATCACAAGGCGCTACCTTGCCGACAATCGCTTGCAGTGAAGGTTCTTCTTCGCCCAAATTTTCGTGCATGATGGCGTAGCGCGCTGATGAGACGATTGCGACTTCTGCAGCACCTGCATTGCGGTGCCGCCAGGAATCCGTGCCGACGTGATCAATGTCGAAATTATGATGGGCGTGCTTAACCGTCGAGATGCGATAGCCTCGTTTGGTCAACTCCTGAACAAGCCTCTCAGTCATTGTGGTTTTGCCGGAATTTTTCCAGCCGGTGATCCCGAATAGCTTTTGGGTCATTTGATTGCCTCATTTAGCAGCTTTGCTTCAACAAGATCGTCGGGTCTATTGATGTTGAAGAACGGGTCATAGGTTTTGCCATCAGGTGAAATTTCCACCAGTGGAAACTCGACCTCCTCAAATCCAACATGGCGCGCAAAAGCAAATACACTGGCTTTTTCGCTTTGTGCCAGCCAATCAATAAGTGGTTGCAATAGTTCCGTTTTCCAAAGGCCAAAAATTGGATGCACGCGACTATTGGAACTGGCAAGCACAATGCTGGCATTGGTTTTCTCTTGCTGTTCATGAAGTCGCAATACAAGATTGAGCGGCAGGAATGGACTATCGGCTGCAACACTTGATAGCAGCGGAAAATCAGCTGCATATGCGAACGCGGTTTTCAGTCCTACAAGCGGTCCGCCATGCGAAGAAATGGAATCTGCGACCGTTGTGATATTGAGTTTCGGGAGACGCTCATGATGGCTATTGGCATTGAGAAAGATCTGGTCGACCTGCGGTGAAAACCGCTTTGCAACATGCTCAAGGATTGTTTGAGAGCCAAGCTTTTGCAGAAATTTATCACCTGACAGGCCGCCCGC
>Ga0308165_1001992_pt1 | contig 26305 bp, 22 predicted proteins | sample PhyWR2_FD_201032 | JGI IMG/M metagenome (GOLD analysis project Ga0308165, IMG submission 201032) | Phyllosphere microbial communities from UC Gill Tract Community Farm, Albany, California, United States - DLSLW.R2 | ecosystem: Host-associated > Plants > Phyllosphere > Unclassified | place: USA... | reverse complement strand
CGGTGCTTGTTTATGGACCTGATGCGAAAGCTAATCTGCGCGCTTTGATGCGGTTGTGTGATAGTGTTCTGCCGCTGCCTTTGGGTGCTGCCAATAATCACAGAAGCTTTGTCTCATTGGAAAATGCAGCTCGCGCTTTGGTGTTTCTGGCACAAGCTCCGTCAAATCAGGTGTCTGGTCAGATTTTTCATCTCGCCGAGCCTGAACCGCGTTCAACCTGCGAACTTGTCTCGAAAGCCCGCGCTGCCCTGGGACGGCCTTCAAGGCTGTTGCCAGTTCCCGCAGCACTCATGAAAACTCTGCTTACTTTGCTTGGACGCAATACACTTTATGAGCAGCTTTTCGGTGATATGCTCGCCGATACATCATCGCTGCTCAATATTGGTTTTCACTATCTTCCCGGTGATCCGCAGATCGCGGCTATGGCAAAATCACTTCAAAAAATTTAGAGCGGTTCGTGTTAAAACGGAAACGTTGGAACCGCTCTATCTTTTTGCTTTGTCGCATTATCCAACGCAGAACGGCTTCGCACTTTTGCTGGAAATGCTTTAATTCTTCTGCCCAATGGCCATCGGCGGTTGAATGCGCGCTTTTTGCATGAGCGGCACTTCCGGCTTTTTCTCAATAGATCCGGTAATCATTCGCGCACTGTCCAGCTTGTTGCGACCACCCTGCAATTGATCTTCATGCACCCAGCCAATCATATTGGTCGAAGGGACCACAACGCGATGCCATTTGCCCGTTTTGCCATAAGAACGCATTTCGCGGCCCTTATCGACTGTGCCAATCGCTGGCGACTTGTCCCAGGCATTCTTATGAATGGTCAGCTTGGTCTTTGCATAAATAACCGAAGGCGATTGTGTTGGCGCATTGGTGCCGCGTGGTGGCATCGGCAATGACTTTGCTGATGCAGGCGGTGGCGGCGGTGGGGCTAGCATTTGCGCTGGCCTGAGGGTCTGAACGGCTGCCTGCTGCACGGACTTGGGTTGCGCAGGCGCAACGGATGCGGCAGGGCGAGGGACTGGGCCAACTGCACCTGCATAATCTCTGGATTGCGTTTTCTTCTCGATCACAGCCTTTTCGACAGGCTGTCTGGTTTCTGTCTTCGCAGGCGCAGAAAAGGTGGCTGTTGGCGTGGGGCGTTGAAAAAGGGCAGTGAGTGCCGCTTGCGGGCTTTTATGCTGTGCAGTCGCCCACAGGCTAAAGGCACCCAAACCCAATATCGCGCCGAGCGCCAATATCGGTGTGGATGAGCCTGAACTACTCTTGCGCCCTGTTGAACGCCCAGTTGAGCGTTTTGTCGGGCGGGAGCTCCGTTTCCGAGGTGCCATTTATCTGTTCCCTGTCCGAATCGCGACAGGAAGACACTAGCGGGTCTTCCTTCGCATTTGGTTACCGGACTAAACGGAACGCGTGAGGCCGCCATCCACGCGAAGGTTCTGGCCTGTGATATAGGCAGCACCTTCCGAAGCAAGAAATGCGACGGTCGCAGAAATTTCTTCGCTTGTGCCATAGCGCTGCAACGGCACACTGTCGCGACGTTCTTCTGTTGCAGGCAGGCTGTCGATCCAGCCCGGCAGAACATTGTTCATGCGGATATTGTCTGCTGCATAGGTATCGGCAAAGACCTTCGTAAAAGAGGCAAGACCCGCTCGGAAAACGGCAGAAGTCGGGAACATAGAGCTTGGTTCAAAAGCCCATGCTGATGAAATATTGATAATCGTGCCGGATTTCTGCTTTTGCATGTACGGCACAACGAGCCGGCTTGGACGCACAACATTGAGAAAATAGGTATCAAGACCCTTGTGCCAGTCTTCATCGGTAATATCGAGAATTGGTGCACGAGGTCCATGTCCGGCGCTGTTGACCAAAGTGTCGATGCGGCCCCATTTCTCAACAGTGAGATCGACAAGCTTTTTCAGATCATCAACTGACTGGTTTGACCCCGTGACGCCAATGCCGCCGAGTTCTTTGGCCAGTGCTTCGCCTTTACCTGACGATGATAAAATAGCCACGGCAAAACCATCTTGTGCCAGACGCTTTGCGGATGCAGCGCCCATGCCGCTGCCGCCTGCAGTTATAATTGCTACTTTTTGAGCTTCTTTTTGTACCGGCATGTTCTAATCCTTACGTGATGGTGATCACCGGAACGTATCGCAGAAGGTTGGAATCTAAAGTCAATTTTCTTGAATTTAAGATTTCATAATACGACCCCAATAAAAAACGCCGCTTGCGCGGCGTTTTATCGAAGATGGTCGAAAGAGTTATTCCTGTCCGGATGACTTGATACCCGAAAGAGCTTCGGCAGAAACAGGCTCGTTCCGTTTCTGACTCAATTCTTTTTGCTGAACTGCATCTCGAAACGCTGCCCACTCATTTTCGTGGCGGCGATAAATTGCATCTGAATTCTGGATGTCCATTTCGATCCTCCCCAAATTGGGCCTCTGTTGTTCTGGCAAGCCGAATAACACGGACCTTGAAGAAACGTTGCATCACAAACCTTAAGCGTTTGAAATCTTAATCGGTTTATATGTTTTTAACTCGATTAAGTTTTCCACCATTGGTGATATTTTGTGTTTGTCTGAGACTAAAGGATTAGTTCTCTTCAATTGAAACGCCACCTTCACCGATTTTCATTTCGATGCCGGAGGGCTTGGTTTCTTCCTGATAGGTATAGATCGCGAAACCTGCCACCACGACAATGAGAGCACCGATAATCAGATAAAGACCGTTGCGATTCACGCTGAAACTCCTGACATTTGTAGGTGCGGTCAAAACGCATGAGCCTGTGATTGGTTCCAACTCGCTTGCTCGCGCTTCCAAAAAAGCTGAGAAAAATCAGAGTGTGAAGAAAATTCGGAAAAACGCTTTTTATCACTTGCTTTATATCTGGCGATTATCTAGGGAAGGGCCGCTTACAAAGCACGGAGCGTAGCGCAGCCTGGTAGCGCATCTGGTTTGGGACCAGAGGGTCGGAGGTTCGAATCCTCTCGCTCCGACCATTTTCTTCAAAACAATTTGCCAAGATGAGTATGTCGCAGTCAGATGCTGTGGCGTGCGTCTTTATCGCGTTGACATGATGTGACGTGTAAACTATTGCCTTGTTGAAATCATCGCCTCTGACGGGGCTAAAGAGCATAGATCAAGGTTCTTCAAATGGTTGCACGTATTTACCGTCCAGCTAAGACCGCAATGCAGTCTGGTAAAGCCAAAACTGAAAACTGGCTTCTGGAATATGAGCCGGAGAGCGCCCGCAAGGTTGAGCCTCTGATGGGCTACACTTCTTCTGGCGATATGAAGAGTCAGATTCGCCTGTCGTTTGACAGTCGCGAAGATGCAATCGAATATGCGACCCGCAACGGCATCGCCTATCGTGTCATCGAACCGCATGAAACCACGCGCCGCAAGGTTTCCTATTCGGATAACTTTAGCTTCTACCGCGTCCAGCCTTGGACGCACTAACAGCTTTTCCCGGCCTGACACTTTGTGTTAAGTCCGGGTTCTGATGGTGAGGTCCCGTAGCTCAGCTGGATAGAGCACCGGCCTTCTAAGCCGTAGGTCACTGGTTCGAATCCAGTCGGGATCGCCATTATTTCAATAGGTTAGTTAACCTGAGTCGAAGGTCAGTTTTACCGCTGTTTTATAGACGGTTTACAAGATTACTGACTTTTTGCTTTAGCTGAAAATTACAACAATATTAGTTCCTCATTTTCCGCCAAATCGTGTGCATCAAGCAATTTTTGGATAGCTCTGATGTCGTTCACTCACGTCAACTTAGAGCGGTTCTCGTTTTAAACGGAATCGTTGGAGCCGCTTTATCTCTTTGTTTTACGCATTATCCAACGCAAAACCGCTTCGCACTTTTGCTGGAAATGCTTTAGGTTTCGTGTCTATATCAACCGCCTGCCTGACGTCTAAAGATATTCGGATAAGAGACGGGTGGCGCAAAAGCATTTTTCCGGCACCTGTATCTCCGCGCAGATGTTGAAGTTTGCCAAAAAGATGTCTGGGTATCAGCGCTGGCGGCAGACACGACTTTCCATTGTGAGAAATGACGGGATGAGCCCCAACTTTCGCAACCATTCTTTTTATGTGTTGACGTGAGACATTTGGCATATCCCCAAGTAGCAAGAGTGCATGGCTTGCGCCGTGTTTTTTCACGTAACGTAACCCGGCTTTCAATGTTTCACTTTGTGTGTTGGTGTTGTCTGGGAATAACGGGCGCAGGCGTGTGCGTCTGAACAGACTTGCGACCATAGGATCACGTGCGACAACCACGCCGAAACTGTACGGTATCCCTTGAAGGCATGCCGCAACATGAGCCGATAACGGTTTTCCCTGATAGCGAGAAAGCAGCTTGTTGCCAGCACCATAGCGCCGCGATTTGCCTGCCGCTAAAACGATAACTGCAACTTTTGCCGCTCCACTCATTTCGCGTCTTTAGCTATATTATTTGAAAACGCGCCATCCTTCACATTCTGCAATATGTGGGCAAGCGCAGAAACGCCGAGCGTGTAGGGGTCGCGTGTCGATGGTATAAGCCCGAGTGGAAATCGCAGTTTGTCTATCTTCTGACTATTACAATTCATAGCGCTCAGTGCTTTGCAGCGTGTTGTATGTGTTCGTCTGCTGCCTTGTGCACCAACAAAAAACGCCGGACTATCCAATGCTGCTGACAGGATGTCAGTTTCGCGATTGTGGTCATGGAAAAAGGTGATGACTGCACTTCTTTCGTCAGCATCAACATCTTGCGGCCAATGATTTGTAACAAGAGAGTTAGCCCACGAGAATCGCGCCAGCACGTCAGGATCGGGTGAGTAAAGTTCGACCTTGCAACCGGCAGCAAGTGCCAGTTCGGTAAAACAAATCGTCTCCATACCAGTGCCAAACACCAACACTCTTATTTGGGGCAGAATGGTCAGATGCAAACCCATACCTGTCGGGTTTAGCGACAAGGTTCCGTCTTCCCCTAAAGTTAACATCGCCGGTTTTCGTGCTTTGAGATAGTCGGCAATAGTTTTCAGAAGAAGTTTGTCGGGAAACGGAAAAATCTGAATGTCGAGAGCGCCCCCGCAGGGAAGGGGCACATCCCAGTAAGGCGAACCGTTGCCGTAACGCACGTGCATGGTCTGACCTGTTTCCATAGCTGATTTGGCGTTTAAAACGACATTTTTGTCGATACAGCCCGACGATAGATTACCCCAACGATGGCCAGAGGCATCAATCACCATCGCTGCCCCGCAACGGCGATAGGAAGGCCCTTCGACACCCACAATGACAGCGAGCGCGCAATTATCCTCGGACAAAGCCGGCGTCAACGGAAAGTCATTTTCGTTGATCGAAACGGCCTTAACCGCCAGTTTCGTATCGTCAAATTCAATCTGTCCCGTTAGCTTCATGTGGGTTCTTCCGAAAGGCTTAGAATGTTCAGTCTTCCAACGCTTTTTTAATCTTATCCGGCGTGACCGGCAGACGATAAAAACGCTTGCTAGTTGCATGCGTGATGGCATTTCCAATTCCGGCAACAACCGGAATCATAACCACTTCTGCCATGCCTTTCGGCGGCGAAGTTTCTGACAGTGGTTCAAGATATTCAGCCGTCTGCGTCCAGACTGCTACATCTTTGCTGCGCGGGAGCGTATAGCGGTTGAAGTTCCACGTACCGTTACCCGGACCGTCTTCATAAAGCGGAAGCTCCTCCATCAAAGCATGGCCAATTCCCATCGCCACACCACCCTGTTGCTGGCCGGAAACCAGCGCGGGGACGATAATATTGCCCGGATCAAGAATGCTGTGATGCTTCATGATTTCGACTTCGCCAGAGAACGTATTCACGTTGAGTTCAACGATACATGCTGCTGGCGTATAGGTGGTGACACCCGCATTGTTGCGCTGCACTGGCGGAAAATACACCGTACTACGCTTGATAAAATCATATCCGCCCGTTGTCATACGGCCCTTAAGCTCCGCTGATGCACCATCACCATAGCGAACAGCGAGAAGATCAACTGGCAGCTCGCGCATCCCAATAACGGGTATATCGAATTTGGCCGTTGCCCATTCCCAGCGACTGAAGCAGTGAAGTGAAACGCCCGTCACCAAACCCATTTCATGGGCTTTGCGTGCGAGACGTTCAAAGGATAGCGTTTCCATTCCGCCACCACCGATACCACCTGCCGTCACACGCAGATCGTTAAGAGTGACGACGCCACTCGCAATTTGCCCGCCAGATGCACCTTCACTCCAAATGGTTTTAGCCGCGGGCCAGAACGTGTTTTCAAAAAGGAACCGCGCCGCCTGTTGTGTTCCGAAACCCAGAAAATAAGCGCTGTTGGAAGCACTCATTGGCGGAAGCGCATTGGGAACCCAAAACGGATCTTTTTGCAGCTCGTCCTGCTGTTCCTGCGTGGTCGTGTAAGGCGACCAATTGCTCACCATCGGCAATTCGGCAAAATCAGTTACACCAAATTCTACGACATCCGGTACTTTTCCCAACATGTTGCGAACCATCACCTGTTGCGCGGTCGTCGCACCTGTGCCAATTTCCTGCACGCAATGGCGCATGCTCAATTTACCATTTGCATCAAATTCGAGCGTGAGTGCAGAGGTATCCGCGCCGGACCCATAGTCTTTCTGAACCTGCGCAAAACCTACGCCATAAAGGCGACCGGGATTGGCTTTGTCATAATCCGCCTTGGCTTGTTCGCGATTGACCCATAGTGGATTTTTAGCCACCAGTTCGAGCATTTCGACATTACGCAAATCACCCAATGGCTGTGCACCTTGCGTATTTTCATCGCCCGCACGCATCGCATTGCGAAGGCGAAGCTCAACAGGATCAATATCAAGTTCGGCTGCGATTTCATCGACCATCAGTTCGGTGATGCTCATAACCTGAATGGTGCCATAGCCGCGCATTGAACCTGCCTCTACGGCTGGCGTTGCAAGGGCTATCGAAGTGAGGTCTGACTTAGGGAAATAATAAATTGACTGAGCAGCGGTAGCGGCTACCTGTGCAACTGAGAACGAGAAATTAGCGCGTCCGCCGCCATTACAATTATAAAATCCTTTCAGGATTTCAAACTTGCCGGTCTTGCGATCAGCAACAATGCAGACGTCCATTTCGATAGAATGGCGCTTCAGTCCAAGCTGGAACTGTTCATAGCGATCATTTGCCAGACGCACAGGCAAACCGTCGCCGTAAAAACAGGCCGCAATCGCATAAAACGGAAAGATAGAGTGATCTTTTGATCCGTAACCGACTGTTGTTCCGGTTAGTAGTTTGATCGTCTCAACGGGGAAGCGTTTATTATCTTTAACCATCGCGGCAGCAACACGCGCGACCTCATAAGGCGATTGTGCAGCGACAATCAGATGCAGCGTTTTTGACTTCGCATCATACCACGCATTGCCGTTGTCCGGTTCCATTGCACTCGGATCAATGGATTGCGAAAAACCGTGCCGTTCGAGCACAAACTTGCTGTCGTCCTTACGCGCTTCCTCAATGGCTTTGGCTATATCTTCGGCGGCGTTCATACCGCGTCGCATGGGTTCATAGGTCTCACGTGCGACTTCTTCCGGATCGCGCATCCCACCGCCGCCACGATGCTTGGTCAGCACAGATGCAGGCACAAAAACTCCGGTTGTGCTGTCTGATGGCCAAGTTGGTGTATCGCCATCGAAGCCGCCAAATATAACTGCATCCTGTATCGGCGAATAAGCAGATGAGGCAGAAGGAGTTTCACCGCCAATGCGAACATATCGCGCTGCACCGTAATTGGCTGGCGATTTAACGCCAGTTTCAGCACCATATTTCACAACACTCGTTTCAAATCGTAAAAGACGCTTTGCGGCATCGAAGCGATCAAAATCATGATAGACAAGCAGTGCTACTGGCTGCCCCAAAAGCGGAGCAGTCTGGCCCTTTGGCAGCAGAATGCTTTTACCGTAAAATTCATCCGCTAGGCCTTCGGCTTGCGGCGCTGTTAAACCATCAGCTTCAAAATCCTCATGCAATACCAGACGATCAGGCTGAAGACCGGCCCCTAAAATAGTCAGATCAACCCCTTCAAAGGTTCGCTTTGCGTCGGTCGCTTTGATGAAAAAGGCATGGGCTTGCTCTTTGGGCCATCCTTCCAGATCGCGGGCCCGATAATCACGCGAGAAGGTCTTCTCGCCGGTGACTTTACGAATGGCATCCCATCGATAACGGGCCTGACCATCTGCTCCAATCCAATCGGACGGGCTTGGTCCTGACTGGACTTCCAGCGCATGAGCGACTGGTAGCCGCCCAAGCATCACAGTTATACCGGCGATTGTACCCAGTTTCATAAAATTACGACGTGAAATATTCGAACTCATCATTCCCCCCGGGGGTTGATCCGATTACGTCTGAAATAAATATGCACGTGATTATGAGTAAGTTGGGCTCAATCGATTGAGTCCAACTCATGAGTTTTAATCGACAGCGCTCTCTTCAGCTGCAACCTGCTCGGTAGTCACCGCTACAGACTGGCCACCCCATTCAGCTCTGATCCAAGTGATCAGGGCTGCAATTTCGGGATCATCAATCATATGGGCAAATGGCGGCATTGCGTACATGCGCTGACCATTGGTGAATGTCTGCGTCGGGATACCGTTGAGAACCACCTTAATCAGCGTCTGCGGATTATCCATTGCGAGGGTGGCATTGCCCTTCATAGCGGGAGCGACATTCGGAATGCCTGCACCATTGACGCCATGACAGCCAGCACAGGCCGAAATATAGGCCAGCCTTCCGGTTTCCATCGGGCTTCCCGGTTCAGGATTATGCGCTTCCGCCAAAGGTGCAGGCGGAGGTGCTGCGGCTGCGATATTTCCTTCGTCATCGGTCAACAGATAGGTGGCAACGGCCTTTATATCGTCCGCGTCCATGACACTGGTTGAGAAATGGGTCACCGTATTCATACCGGCAAAAGATGTGCCCTGAGGCGCGATGCCGGTGGAGAGGTACTGGCTTAATGTCTCAACATCAAAGCCATGCTTGGATAATGCTGTGGCTGTGATATTGGGAACGGCCATTCCATCCACTTCGCCACCTTGCAGCGGACGCAAGAAATCAACGCCCATCATAAGATTGCGGGGCGTGTGGCAAGCACCACAATGCGCAAGACCTTCAACGAGATAGGCACCACGGGTCCATTCAGCCGAGCGCAACTCATTCTGAGGAACCTCCCTGTTCGGGAAGTTCAGCAAGTTCCAGAAATTCAGGAATGGGCGCACCGGCAGTACGAACACACCGGTATTCGCTTTATTGGCAACCGGGATCGGCGGAATGCTCATCATATAAGCGTAAAGCGCGTCGAGATCGTCGGGCGTGGTGATATGGGTGTAAACATAAGGCATGGCCGGGTAGAGATTACCCTTACCAGCAGCAATACCGTCTTTCAAAGCACGATGGAAATCAGCACGGGTATAGTTACCGATGCCATGCTCTTTATCGGGCGTAATGTTGGTCGAATAAATCGTGCCAACAGGAAGCTGGATTGGTACGCCGCCCGCAGCCATTGGGCCTTGCGGCAGTGAATGACAACCGAAGCAATCGCCCGCCAGTGCCAGTTCACGCCCGCGCGGGATCAGGCTTTGCATCTGTTCGGGTGTCATGGCCTGCTCGGCCTGTGGGGCCACACTGGATGAGCGAAAAAGGCCAAACAGTATGGGGAGCGCAATCAGTGCACCCAACACGATGATGGCTAAGATCGAATTGCGCAATCTATGGCTTTTCATCGTTTTTCTCCTATCCGATCACGCAACCGGGCGTGGCAAGCGCCACATCGCGAATGGCTTCGTAATAACGCACATAGCCTGTGCAGCGGCAGATATGGACATCAAGTGCTTCTTCAATCGCGCCTTCAAGATCAGCGCGTTTGACAGGCTGACGCTTGAGTTGATCGATAAAAACTGTTGCCCCTGCCACAAATCCGGGCGTGCAATAGCCACACTGGAACGAGAAATTATCGATGAAAGCCTGCTGGATCGGCGTTAGTTTTGTTACTTTGCCATCCGCATCAGTTTCAGCCTGACCTTCGATTGTAATGATCGATTTTCCATTGAAGAAATGCGCATCATAAATGCAGGTGCGGCTTTCAGTTCGCGTGCCATCCTTCTGCACTTCCATAACGGTGCAGGCATGACAGATGCCCTGACCGCAACCAAAATGCGTGCCGGTCAGATCCAGATATTCATGCAGAAAATCGATCATTGGCATACCGACCGGAACCTGAACCGGACCGATTGGCTTGCCATTAATGGTCAGGGACAGCGGGCGTTTTTCGATGCTCATGACAAGGCCCTTTTTACTTTTTCCGGAGTAATCGGAAATTCATAGAAACGTTTTCCGGTGGCATGCGTAATGGCATTGCTGGTTGCTGGCAGGATCGGGATCATGCCCAATTCCGCCATGCCTTTGGGTGGTGATGTTTCTGAAAGTGGCGGCAGATAATCAGAGGTCTGGTTCCAAACAGCCACATCTTTGGCTCGCGGTAGGGTATAGCGGTTGAAGTTCCATGTGCCGTTGCCGGGGCCGTCTTCATAAAGCGGCATTTCTTCCATCAGCGCGTGGCCGATACCCATCGCAGTGCCGCCCTGTATCTGGCCGGAAACAAGTTCAGGTACAATCATCGTGCCGGGTGCCATCATCATGTGATGACGCATGACCTTAACCTGACCCGTGAAAGTGTTCACGTTCACTTCCACCAGACATGCGGCTGGCGTAACGGTTGTCGGATCGGCACCGCCGCGTTTTGTCGGCGGGTAATAAGCAATTTTGCGTTTGATGAAGTCATAACCCGCCGTGGTCATACGGCTTTTCAACTCATCAGAAGCACCGTCGCCATATTTTACCGCAATCGCATCAAGCGGCAGGTTTCTCTCGCCAACTGTCGGAATATCAAACTCCGCACGTGACCATTGCCAGCTGCTGTAGGCATGGACTGCAACACCGGTAATTAACCCCATTTCATGGGCTTTTTTGGCAAGACGCTCAAACGGGATCGGCGTCATACCGCCGCCGCCAATACCATCAGGACCGACCCGGATATCTGATAATTCAACGTTCAGGCTTGCGATGGCGCCGCCGCCAACACCTTCGCTCCACAGCGCTTTGGCGGCTGGCCAAAGACTGTTTTCGAGCAGAAAACGGCCGGCTTGTCGTGTACCAAAGCCGATATAATAGACACCACTTGACGAACTCATGTCCGGTATCAGCGCGGGTGTCCAGTAAGGATCGTTTTTCGCAAGCTCATCTTGCTTTTTCTGATCGGCATAGCTGGTGTGAAGCGGCAACTGCTCGAATTCGGTAACCCCGAAATCCACCACATCCGGCGCTTTACCCAGTGCCTGCCAGACCATAACCTGCTGTGCTGTCGTGCCACCAGTGCCGATTTCCTGCACGCAATGGCGCATGGTCAGTTTTCCACTCGCGTCAAACTCCAGAACCAAGGCAGTTGGCACGCCGCTTGATCCATAAACTTGCTGAACCTGCGAGAAACCAACACCGTAAAGCTTGCCGGGATTGGCTGCCTCAAATTCAGCTTTGGCTTTTTCCCGGTTTTGCCAGATCGGGTGTTTTTCGGCGAGATTGAGCATTTCGACATTGCGCGGATCGCCAGCAATTATGCCACCTTGCGTATTCGGATAACCTTCCAGAATGGCATTGCGACGACGCAATTCGATCGGGTCGATCTTCAACTCACTAGCAAGCTCATCAACCATTAGTTCGGTGATAGCCATGGACTGCAATGAGCCGAAGCCACGCATTGAACCGGCCTCAACAGCAGGCGTTGCCATGGCAAGAGCCGTCAGATCCGACTTTGGAAAGTAATAGATCGATTGTGCGCCGCGCGCCGCCACATGGGAAACCGCAACCGACAGGTTTTCACGCCCGCCGCCGTTGCAATTATAAAAGCCTTTGAGAATTTCAAACTTTCCCGTCTTGCGGTCGGCAGTGATCGAAACATCCATCTCAACTGAGTGGCGTTTCATACCCATCTGAAACTGTTCATAGCGATCATTCGCCATGCGGATTGCATGACCTTCCCCATAAAAACACGCCGCCATCGCATAGAATGGAAAGACCGAATAATCCTTCGACCCATAACCAACTGTCGAGCCCGTCAGCAAAACGATCTTCTCAACTGGAAAGAGTTTGTTGTTTTTGGCAAGCATTGCGACAGCATTAACGATGCCTGTCGGTGACTGCGTGGCCGTCATCACATGCATGGTTTTTGTCGCGGCATCATACCAGGCATTGCAGTTGTCTGGCTCCATCGCGCAAGGATCGATGGACTGCGAAAAGCCGTGGCGCTCCAGCACGATTTTATCAGGATTGTTACGTGCGGCTTCTACCTCATCGGTGATGCTCTTTGCATAATCCATGGCGATGCCTTGTGTATCAGGCTTTTCATCCGCTCGATGCAAAGCCTCGATAAAGCCGCCACCGCGATCTTTTCGGATGATCGGCGGAATGGCGATTGCTTTATCCGGCGCATAGGGCGGCCAGACAGGTGTATTGCCGTCAAACCCGCCTTTAATGCCAGCATCCTGATAAGGCGAGAATACTGATGGATCATATGGTGTATCGCCGCCGATACGCACATAGCGCGCAGCGCCGTAATTCGCCGGTGGCTTGGGACCGGTTTCTTCACCATAGACAACCACATTATCTTCAAAACGCAATTGACGTTTTGCAGCATCAAACCGATCAAAATCTTTGTAAATCAGGATAGCAACAGGGTGACCCAGAATAGGTGGTGTTTCACCTTTAGGCACAAGAATATTGTAGCCGTAGAAGCCCTTGCCCATATTGGTGTCTTGCGGAATATTCAGACCGTCACGAACAAGATCTTCCTGAAGCAAAACTCTATCAGGCTGCAAATCTGCGCCGAGTATAGAAAGGTCAATGCCTTCAAATGTCCGGTCAGCTTTCGTCGCCTTGAGCATGAAAGCGTGGCTTTGTTGCTTCGGCCAACCGGGGATATCGCGCGCACGATAATCCCGCGCAAAGTTCTTTTGCCCTGTTACTTTACGAACGCCATCCCAGCGCGAACGCGCCTTGCCATCCTTGCCGATCCAGTCGGTTGATGTGGGGCCTGAATGTACTTCCAGAGCGTCTGCGGCAGGAACACGTCCAAGCATCACCGTAATACCGGCAAAGGTGCCGAGCTTGATAAAGTTCCGACGTGAAATACCTGAAGCCATTGGCTTTTCCCCCCAAAGCAAAATTCAGAACGGTGAACCGTTGCCTGAAAGAATGCTTCGTAAAAAAATAGTTACCGGAGGCGAAATCACTTTCTGTATTGATGGAAAAAGATCACATCAATCCCCCCACATAAACCATACGGAGAAATGCTCTGTATGGGATTTTCAACACCAACGCTGTGATCTCAATATTCGAGATGTCTTTGCGGTGTCTTAGACTTCTGTATGTCGATCCCATCGCCCTTTTTGCTCGCAGCTTCTTCCTGCTCTTCAAACAAGACGCCGCCCAGTGCAGCAACAAGGATCATAAAGCCGGTGCCAAGCAACCAAGAGAGATACCAAGGGCCGTAATCACCAAGGATGATGCCAATAAGGATCGCAATCACAGCGATGATCATTGCCACCACAAAACGCCAGAATACGCTCATCTTGCTCTCCTTAAAATGCGTGGTGCGACGTCTCTACATGGTCGGGATCAACCTTGCCGCGCATCACCCAGAAAGCCCAGCTCGTGTAAACGACGATCAGAGGCATGAAGACAACCGTAAAGCCCAGCATCCACATCAGCGTCAGCTCGCTGGAGCCGGAGTTCCAAACTGTGAGGCTATGCGATGGATTGGTGCTCGATGGCATCATGAACGGGAACATTGCAGCACCTGCGGTGCCGATAACGCCAATCCATGCGATGGCACCGAGCCACCAGCCAAGCAATGCCTTGCGTGCAAGCAGTGCCACAAGCCCCAAGGCAACGCCGATATAGGTCAGCGCCGGAATTATCCAAAGTACCGAATATTCGTGGAAGTTCGAGAGAAGTGCGCCCGGTGTGCGTTCGACCACCTGATGCAGAGGTGTTTGCGGTACACCCGGATTTGGCCCCTGCACGATCTGATAACCGTCCATGCCCGAAACCCAGAAGCCCCCAATCGTGAACAGAACCAGTGCCAGTATACCGCCGAAAAGCGAAGACTTACGGGCACGATCCGCGAGATTTCCGAGGCCTCCGCTCATCAGCATTGCGCCGCCCATATAGATCGACAGCGAAACAGAGAGCAGACCACATAAGATTGCAAACGGGTTGAACAGCTCAATGAAGCTGCCGGTATAATAAGATGTCATCCGCCAATCGAAGTTGAACGGCACTCCCTGAATGATGTTGCCAAAGGCCGCACCAAACACCAGCATCGGCACAAAACCGGAAACGAACAGCGTCCAGTCCCACGCATTTCTCCAACGTGGGGATGGCATCTTACTGCGATATTCAAAACCCAGCGGCCTGACGATCATGCTGAACAGCAAAACCAGCATCACGATGTAAAAGCCGGAGAACGCTGTCGCATAGACCAAAGGCCATGCAGCAAAGATTGCACCGCCGCCGAGAATGAACCAGACTTGATTGCCATCCCAGTGTGGGCCGATAATGTTGAGTGCAACACGCCGTTCAGTATCGGTGCGCCCGACATAGCGTAGCAATGTGCCAACGCCCATATCCATGCCGACCATGATGGCAATACCCATCAGGAGAATACCGAGAAGCAACCACCAGACAATCTGTAGTACGAGATAAATATCCATCACAGATCTCCCGATTAATAAGCCGCAGCCGGAGCTGGTGCAGTTGCAGGACTTGTTTCTTCCAATGCATCTGGTCCTTTGCGGATGAAATGCAGCATCAAAAACAGCTCAACGATAGCGAAGATTGTGTAGAGCAGAATAAAGCCCGACAAAGACACGATCATATAGGCAACCGTATGCGTCGATGCCGAAAGCCATGTCGGCAAGACTTCATAGACCGTCCACGGCTGTCGCCCGACCTCGGCCACGAGCCAGCCCATTTCACAGGCTATGAATGGAACAGGGATCATCCATACGGAGGCCCGCAGGAACCAACGATTATTTTGAACCGTATTGGTCAGCGTGAGAATGAAGGATAGGACAAAGTAGCCCAGCATCAGCAAACCCAGCCCCACCATGACGCGGAACGACCAGAAGATGATCCAGACTTCAGGAATGGTATCTTTTGCGGCCTTATCGATATCTGCATCCGTTATGCGCGTGATGTCGCCATCAGGTGCATAACGCTGGACGAGAAAGCCATAGCCAAGATCATCCTTGTGCAGATCGAACTTAGCCAGCGCTGCGGGATCGGTCGGATTTGAACTGAGAACCTGCATGGCTTCTATCGCCGGAATACCGTTACGGATACGCGTTTTCGCGCGCTCCTCCAATACATCCGCGGCAGGCACCGTTCCCTCAAGGGAGTGCGTCACGAGAATAGACAGCATGGCTGGTATTTTGACAGCGAAGAGATTTTTCTGCTCGCTCTGCGATGGAAAGGCGATCGCATTGAAGGACATGGGCGCTTCTTCGGTTTCCCAAAGCGCTTCCATGGCCACAAGCTTGGTCGGCTGCGCATGCGCGCCAACAAAGCCAAGCGCGTCACCAAGGGTCAGAACCCCACCGGTTCCGAGTACACCGAAGAGTGCCGCAATGCGGAACGAACGCTTGGCGACATCCATGTGGCGATTGCGCAGCATATAAAAAGCGCTGACGCCGCAGACAAAAATCGCTGCCGTGACATAGCCTGCGAGCACAGTATGCACGAATTTCGCCTGTGCATCTGGGTTGAAGAACATGTCGAAGAAGCTACTGAGCTCCATACGCATGGTAACCGGATTGAAATCAGCACCTTTAGGGCTCTGCATAAAGCTGTTGGCAACAAGAATCCACAGGGCCGACAGGTTTGAACCGAGCGCTACCAGATAGGTGACAACCAGATGCTGCATCTTGGTGAGGCGATCCCAACCAAACACCATCAATCCAAGGAATGTTGATTCCATGAAGAAGGCCATTAAGCCCTCAATCGCCAGTGCCGTACCAAAAGCATCGCCGACAAAGCTGGAATAAAACGACCAGTTCATACCGAACTGGAATTCCATTGTGAGACCGGTTGCGACACCCAGCGCAAAGTTAATCAGCAGCAGCTTTCCCCAAAACTGGGTCATGCGGCGATAAACTTCGCGCCCTGTTGTAACGTAAACCGTTTCCATTATGGCGACCAAAATGGTCAAGCCCAACGTCAATGGAACAAAAAGAAAATGATATAAGGCTGTTGCCGCAAACTGAATCCGCGAAAGATCCACCACCAAATCGTTTACCACGATCAGCCCCCATTTAACTTGCCAGAATTCACGGTGCTTTATCAAATAAGCACTGGTTGCCTGAAGACGGGCGAACGAAAGAAAATAACCCCTACGAACTCTATATTTGATATTAAATATTACTAATTATCAAAACTCTATTTTTGTATGCTTCTAAACGCCGCACCTTAAGAAGGTCTGTTCTTGGCTGATTTTCCTTATTTCAGATTAAATGTTGTGTCGAAAACAAGCCTGAATACAGTCAGTTTTAGCCACCAGTAAATCATCAATAAAGTGATGAGGCAGAAAGCGCATTACACTGTTTCTCTTGATGAATCGCGAGCGCATAAGATAGTTTTCCGCGCCATTATCTTTTCGCGAAGACATGTGCTGTTTCCACGAAATAAGAACTGTGCGGCGGTTGATTTAATAAAATTATCAGTAGAAAAATTTATCGTTGTTTCAGGCGAAATATAACTCAAATTAAAGCTGGAGAGTGTTTCCATGAGCGGCTTGGATTTCTGCTTAGTGTGCATTTTCATCTGATTGGATCAGATCAGCGCTCTAATTATTTGTTTTAACGCGCATCTTTTCCAAAAACGTTTCACAGTTTTGGGGATGCGTTTTAATCTATGTAGCGCGCAATTTTTTCAGCGCGCTACAGTTTCTCGGCTCATATCTGAGTAGGCAAGTTTAAGCCTTTCGCAAAAATTCAGTGCGCAGAACAAGCCCTTTAACTTGCTTAGTGCTGCAATCGACCTCGTCCGGATTGCCGGTGAGGCGAATATTCTTTACCAGCGTTCCACGCTTGAGCGTGGTGGATGTGCCTTTGACCTTAAGGTCTTTGATCAAGGTCACAGAATCACCGTCGTTGAGTTGGGTGCCGTTGCTGTCACGTACGATTTCATCAGACATAATATAATCCCGATTATAAGTTGCCGCAGTTTCATTGATTATGAAAACTGTCGGTTTGTGAACGGTAGGTGTGTCTACTCTTGTTTGTGGCCCGAGCGTTTTGCGCCGCAGACTGCTTGTTCCTACAATAAAAAAACGCCGCGTACATTGCGGCGTTTCGCTTTGTTTAAGATTAAATCTATTGACCGCGTGGGCCGTCACCTCTGCTGCTACCCCATCCGTGCCTTAGGCGAGGGCCGCCTCTATACGAGCGGTCCCAACCACCACGCGGTCGATCCCAGTTTCGGCCACGATTCCAGCGACCACGATCCCAATTACGGTCACGATAATAACGGCGGTCCCAGCGGTCATTCCGATCATTTATTGCAGCGCCGATCGCCACGCCAGCGATCAGGGGGATGCCGATAAGGGCTGCGTTGCGACCAAAGTCATCCGAGTAGCCACCGCTCGACCCTTCTCGCATCGCCAAGTAGCGAGAGGAGGCCCATCCAGAAAGCCTACCATAGCTAATTTGGCACCAGCCATAGCCCGATGTGCAACCCTGAACGCTCACAGGCGCCCGATTCGGAATGCTACCCAAAGATGCATAACCCGTACCAGGACCTGTTCGAACATTGAGATTAGTCGTGACAATTGCATTTGCTGCTTGAGCTGCACCCGCGGAAAAAACACCCAAGGCAATTAATGCTGCTTTGAAAGAGAGTTTCATTTGGTTTCTCCCTGAACAACTTCATTGGTTAATAAACGATGAATATGACTAGGAAGTTCCCGAATGATCTCTTCTTAAATAGATTTCATTTGCGCTGACGCAGAATGACGGCAACGGCTAAGCCTGCCAGTCCAATGGCAATGACACCCTGCAACACAAATACCCAGCTCATCATGATGTTTTCCTTTGGTGCGTCTTACACCTGAATCCAGCATACCTTATCAAAGCGGGCTTCTACAGCATTGGTGCAAAAATCGGAATCAATTTTTGGCAATCACCGCACTGGGTTTGACAAGCGAAGGATCCGATAAGTGAAGGCCGTGATAGGCGAAAGATGCGGATCAAGTATTCTAACTTGTGTTATTCTGGTGGCCCAAAATACTTTGTTTTCAAATTAGCCAGCTCTTCACTTTCTTGTAGGCTGATGATCGCTATCGAGGCTGGTTTTACAAGGTCGCTGTGGCGCGGAAAAGCAAAGCCGTATTTGTCGGGGCTGAATATATTGCCAACGATTTCAACCGGCTCACTCGCATATTTATGCGTGTAATATTCCAGCACCGGACTATCCCCGACAATCGCTGAAATTTCATCATCGGTGAGTGCTTTCACAGCTTCCGGAAGATGATCGAAGTTGACGGTCGAAATGGAGCGGGCTTGCAGGAGCTGTTGCGCGATACTTCCCGTACGAACGCCAACAGTCTTGTTTTGAAGGTCGGCCAGATTGTTGATATTGTTGGAAATATGCGCAACCGTCATAACGCTTGTGACAGACGATGTTACATAGGCTACCACGGCTATGCCAAAGACAAGCCAGAAGGCCTGCCATATCCGACCTAACCATCCAAACAGGTTTTTGCGCGAGCTTTTACCAGACGTCGCAAGAGAAACCACATGATAGAAACTTTCCGCGATTCCTTCGAGCCATCGCCGAGGAAAATTTGGATCAAACCGACGGTCGAAGAACGTCAGCAAGATCGTGGCGATCAGAATGACAATGCCGATCCATGCGTAAGTCGCCAGATGGCCAGCATTTTCGAGATCGCCGATCAGGTCCTCCCAGCTGTTGCCGGCCTCTCTGTGCACCATGATTCTAAGGCCAGCGTCGAACCAGGGATGCGTGAAATCGACAATTTCAGCACGCTTTTCGGTAATTGTAATGTTGGATACGGCCACATCGACCTGGTTCTCGGATACTGCTTTAACCAGCTCAGTATAATTGGGATACTCGACAAACTGGGACACCAGCCCAAGCCGCGCTCCAATATCGCGCCAGAGGTCGACCGCCATGCCATTAAATGTATCCCCGTCTTTGATGACAAAGGGATCACTGATATAGACGCCCACTTTGACCTGACGCAAAGGCGCGTCCTGTGCGTTGACAGGAGCGATGATCAGCGCCAACAAAAAAAGGGCAAGAATTGCCTGCAAAAAAAGAGATGCCTGACTTCTGATGAACTTATAAAAAAGCACTGTCCCGAGCCGTTTTTAATTTCGATAAGGGAAAGTATAAATGTTTATCCGTCAGATGGAAATGAATTTCCTGACTTAATTTGCCGCTTAAAATTGATTTATATAAAGTATTTTCTAATATATATTCAGTGGAGCGAAATAAATAGAACATTGCATTGTATATATAAGTTGGTCGGCTGTGAATTGAACACAGCCGACACTATTCTGAAGGGATAGGTTTAGATCGCTGCAAAACCCTTTTCAAGATCGGCGATCAGGTCAGGCACATCTTCAAGACCAATCTGTAAGCGGATGACTGGGCCTGGATAATCTCCCTTGGCGACTGTGCGGTCTTTTAGACCGACCTCGTTTGCAAGGCTTTCGTAGCCGCCCCACGAGTAACCGAGCCCAAAAATCTCAAGTTCATTCAAAAATGCATGGGCTTGTTTGCGCGTGCCGCTTTTAAGTACAAAGGCAAATACACCGGATGATCCCTTGAAGTCGCGCTTCCACAATTCATGACCGGGGTGGCTTTCAAGTGCGGGGTGCAAGACACGGTCAACGGCTGGATGGCTTTCCAGCCAGTGCGCAATTTCAAGCGCACTTTTGCGATGATGTTCCAGACGAACGCCCATTGTGCGCAAGCCGCGCAGGATCTGATAAGCGTCGTCGGGTGCAGCGCACAATCCGAGTGTGCCGTGCGTTTCGAGCAGTTGCGGCCAGCATTTTTCATTGGCTGAAATTGTGCCGAACAATATATCTGCATGGCCGGATGGATATTTGGTGGAGGCGTGAATGCTAATGTCCACGCCGAAATCGAGTGCTTTGAAATAAAGCGGTGTCGCCCAGGTATTATCCATCATGACGATCGCGCCGCCCTTATGCGCCGCATCTACGATTGCTGGAATATCCTGAACTTCAAAGGTGTTGGATGCGGGTGATTCCGTAAACACCACCTTGGTGTTGGGGCGCATCAGTTTTGCAATGCCACTGCCAATTTCAGGATCATAATACTCAACCTCTACGCCCATGCGCTTGAGGATCGTATCGGCAAAATGGCGGGTTGGATTATAAATCGAATCGACAAATAGCGCGTGATCACCAGGTGACAAAAAGCCGAGCAGGGGAACCGTAACCGCCGCCAGACCAGAGGGAACGCAGACCGTACCGGCGGAACCCTCAAGCGCGTCTATTGCCTTGCATAAGGCTTCGCTCGTTGGTGTTCCGCGCGTCCCATAGGTGTATTTCTGATTGCCGGTGGCCATGGTCTCAGCATCAGGAAAAAGCACAGTGGAAGCGCGTACAACCGGTGGGTTGACGAAGCCGTGATAGTCACGCGGATCGTAGCCGTCACGGGTCAAGCGTGTGTTTATGCCCAGCTTTTCTGTCTTGTTCTGTTTGTTAGTCACGAAATTGCCTCCAGGCCATGTTGCATGCTGATGCATCGATTCTTGTTTGCGACTTTCGCAAAGAAAGGTGTTTGTGTCCGCTTTTCGTGGATGCGCTCGAACTACTGGATAAGGCGCGTGTTTCTAGGATGCAACATTGAGCTTTGTAACAGTGATAATCTAAAGCATAGCGCATCCCAAAAAGTGGGAACCGGTTTTCGGATAAGATGCGCTCTAAAGAAAGAGTAATCCCGACATGAACGAGCGCAAAGCCACAAGCACGGTCCTCTATCCATTTCGTGCTGCGTTGGAACTCTTAAGAGCGCTTGTAAGGCCAGCTTATGCAGGTGCACCTTCAAGCTGGATCATGGAAATGACGGCAATTGTGGTACTCTTGCCCTTCGTTCTGCTGGTGCTGCATCTTTGGGATGCGCAGATCATTCGCGATGCCATGAGCAGCGATTTTATCGTCATGGAAGTGTTGCGTACTATCACAGATCTGATTCGCACATTGGTGTGGCTCGGCATCGGTATTCTTGTCTGGCTGGCAACGGCCATGCTGCTTTCATCAGAAATTCGTCTTGCGTCGCAGCAAATGCTTGTTCGCTTCCATGGCTGGGCGACGCTCATTTTGACATCTATTGTGGTGGGCAGTTTTCCGACCGAGATTGGCAAACTTGTCATTGGCCGTGCGAGGCCACTTTTGCTCGATGAGCTGGGTTCCGCCTATTTTGCGCCGTTTCGTGGCCAACATTCCTATGAAAGCTTTCCATCAGGTCACTCCATGATGGCCGGCATAATGTTTGTATCTTTGTGGATTTTTCTGCCGCGCTGGCGCATTTTGACGGCACCCATCTGTATATTATTCGTCATCAGCAGGCTGGCGGCGGGTGCTCATTACCCGACAGATGTCGTTGCCGGGTTTGCAATTGGCTTTATTGCGACATGGTGGGTTGCGCGCTTCATGGCGACGCGAAATATTATTTTTTCAATTGATAATGACACGATGATGCCAAAGGTCTGATTTTGACGAAAAGGGAAGATTTTTCACGTTTAATTTCCCTCTGCAATGGATCTAAATATCTGTTTTTATTTTATAATTTTTTTCCAGTAAAGTTCTCCCGATAAGTTGGTGGTAAATACTGGAAAATGGGAAAATCATGTAAAAAACTGCGTGTATTGCAATGATTTTTTTGGAGAATGGTTCGTTTCAGTTACCTAAATAGCTTGACCAAAACCAAAATATCGCCTTCGATAGGGCGGTGAAGGCGACAGGCTTCACTATGCCCATAAAACAAATGAGGGTCGATAACGGCTCCGGGCAAGGGGTGCCTGCGTAATGCAAGGGGTTGGGGAGGTCTCTGAATGGGCTCTCCTGCATTTGCGATAAAATAAGCAACAGAGACGTGGAGCGATTTCGCCCGCGATCTCAGGGAACATAAAAGGTTGCAGGCCAGATGAAAAAGACTGTTTTGACAGGGGTATTGGGTGCGGCGGCGTTGTTTGGTGTGGCATCAGCTGCATCGGCCGATACGCTTGCGGATGTAAAAAACAAGGGCTTTCTGCAGTGTGGAGTCAACACAGGTCTGCTCGGCTTTGCATCGCCGGATGACAAGGGCGAATGGTCGGGCTTCGACGTGGATTACTGCCGTGCAGTTGCAGCCGCTATATTCGGCGACCCGACGAAGGTAAAGTTCACACCACTGAATGCAAAAGAACGCTTTACTGCGCTGCAGTCGGGCGAAGTCGATGCTCTGATCCGCAATACGACATGGACAATCAGCCGCGATACGTCGCTTGGTCTCGATTTCCCGGGCGTCAATTATTACGACGGTCAGGGCTTCATGATCAATTCCAAGAAGCTGTCGGGCATTAATTCCGCATTGCAGCTTTCTGGTGCTTCGATTTGCGTCCAGTCGGGCACAACGACTGAACTGAACATGGCCGATTATTTCCGCGCCAATAAGATGGAATATAATCCGGTCGTTTTCGAAAAGCTCGAAGAAGCCAATGCAGCCTATGATTCTGGTCGCTGCGATGCTTACACGACCGATCAGTCCGGTCTTTATTCGACCCGCTTGACACTGGCAAATCCAGACGATCATGTCGTTCTGCCAGAAATCATTTCCAAGGAACCGCTGGGACCAGCTGTTCGTCAGGGTGATTCCAAGTGGGCGGACGTTATCCGCTGGACCCACTATGCACTTCTGAATGCTGAAGAATTTGGCATCACGCAGGCCAATGTCGAAGAAATGAAAAACTCCGACAATCCTGAAATCAAGCGTTTGCTCGGCTCTGAAGCTGACACCAAGATCGGTACCGATCTCGGTCTCAACAATGACTGGGTTGTGAACATCATCAAGGGTGTTGGCAATTACGGTGAAGTGTTTGAGCGCAATCTTGGTGCTGGCAGCCCACTGAAAATTGCACGCGGCCTGAATGCCGAGTGGAACAAGGGTGGCCTGCAATACGGTATGCCGATCCGCTAAAGCATTTCCAGGAAAAGTGCGTAGCGGTTTTGCGAAGGATAATGCGTAAAACAAAAAACCTGCGCGTTTTTGTTCGATAATTTCTGGTGGGGGCAATGTGGCGCCCGCCAGATTTATCGGCTCTGTATATCATCGTTGCATACCAATATCGGCTTGGCAGCATCGCTGTGCAGAACCGGCAAACTTTAGCAATTTCATCCGCGCCCCGCATAGCGATATGCAAGGCTCACGGCTCGACATTTAAACGCACCCGCTTTGAACTGACTTTTCCGTGGGGGATCGGAAGAAGTAATTATCTTTAAAGCTGCTGCAATGGTCGAAAGAAGACAGGAAACATATGGCTTCCTATTCTGCAACCGAACAACGCCGCGACAGTGGCGGAACGTCTCTCCTGTACGACCCGCGTGTTCGCGGTATATTCTATCAGGTAGTGGTGTTCGCAGCTGTCGTAGGCTTGATTTATTGGATCGTGGGTAACACGATCACCAATCTTCAACGGGCAAATATCGCCTCTGGCTTTGGCTTTCTGAACGGGCGTGCTGGCTTTGACATCAGCCAAACGTTGATACCCTATTCAAGCGACTCGACCTATGGCCGCGCACTTCTCGTTGGCCTGTTGAACACGCTTTATGTTGCCGCACTTGGCGTCGTTCTTGCATCAATTATCGGCTTTGCCGTCGGTATAGGGCGGCTGTCGCGCAACTGGCTGATCCGCAAAATCTGCATGGTTTATGTGGAAGTGTTCCGCAACATTCCACCGCTGCTGGTTATCTTTTTCTGGTATTTTGGCGTGCTCTCGGTTCTGCCGCAGGCGCGTGAAAGCCTTTCACTGCCGTTGGGAACTTACCTCAACAATCGCGGCTTCTTCATGCCATCACCCGTCTGGGGTGAGGGAGCGTGGCTGCTGCCAGTCGCACTTCTCGTAGGGCTCGTTACCTCATTCACCGTGGCGCGCTGGGCAAAGCGCCGTCAGATGGCAACTGGCAAACCGTTTCATACGGTCAGGGTTTCTGCAGCGCTCATCATAGGCCTGCCGCTACTGGCACTCATCGCCACCGGCTTTCCGGTTTCTTTTGATTATCCAACGCTTGGAACCTTCAATCTGACAGGTGGATCGCAGGTAAAGCCAGAGTTTCTGGCGCTGCTTCTGGCCTTATCGTTTTATACTGCATCTTTCATCGCAGAAACGGTTCGCGCAGGCGTTCTGGGTGTCAATAAGGGCCAGACGGAAGCATCCTACGCAGTTGGCTTACGTCCGGGGCAGACGATGCGTTTGATTATCGTGCCCCAGGCACTGCGCATTATCATACCGCCGCTGTCGAGCCAGTATCTTAATCTGATCAAGAACTCTTCGCTGGCAATTGCAATTGGCTATCCTGATCTTGTGGCCGTTGGTGGTACGATCCTCAACCAGACCGGTCAGGCTGTCGAAGTGGTTGCGATCTGGATGGTGATCTATCTGAGCATCAGTCTGGTTACATCGGGCCTCATGAACTGGTTCAATGCCAAGATGGCGCTGGTGGAGAGATGACAATGGAAAACGCTGATCTCCAATATGTTCGCTCGCAGATGGTCGACGGCGAAAAGCCGCCACGTTCTGTTCAGGGATTATCGCACTGGTTGCGGGTCAATCTTTTTGCAACACCCGTTGATGCTGCACTGACGATCTTCGGCCTAGCGGTTGTGGCATGGTTTCTGCCGCCCATAATCGAGTGGCTGTTTATCAACGCTGCTTGGACCGGTACTGATCGTACCGCATGTCTGACTGTCGCGCAGGGCGGTGTGCAGCCGGAAGGCTGGTCGGGTGCCTGTTGGGCCTTTGTGAACGCGAAATACCAGCAATTCATCTATGGCCGCTATCCGTTAGATGAACGCTGGCGTGTTGATCTGACGGCGGTTTTGTTCGTCGCTCTGCTCGTGCCTCTGCTCATCCCGAAAGTTCCGCATAAGGTCATCAACGCGATTTTGTTCTTCTTTGTGTTTCCGGTTGTGGCTTTCTTCCTGTTGGTTGGCGGCTCGTTCGGACTGCGTTATGTCGAAACTGCACTTTGGGGCGGTTTGCTCGTGACGCTGGTCCTGTCCTTTGTTGGTATTGCTGTGTCCTTACCACTGGGCATTGTGCTGGCACTGGGACGGCGCTCTAAGTTGCCGGTGATCAAAACGTTGTCCATCATGTTCATTGAAATGGTGCGCGGCGTTCCACTGGTGACGGTCCTGTTTATGGCAAGCGTGATGCTGCCATTGTTCCTGCCGCCGGGCGTGACCTTCGATAAGCTGATGCGTGCATTGATCGGTGTGGCGCTGTTTGCTTCAGCCTATATGGCGGAAGTGGTGCGCGGTGGCCTTCAGGCGATTCCGCGTGGTCAATATGAAGGTGCAGATGCGCTGGGTCTGAGTTATTGGCACAAGACCGGGCTCATCATCTTACCGCAGGCTTTAAAACTTGTGATTCCGGGCATCGTGAACACGTTCATCGGCTTGTTCAAAGACACCAGCCTTGTCTACATCATCGGCATGTTTGATCTACTCGGCATTGTCCGTCAGAACTTCTCCGATGCGAACTGGGCTTCTCCACAGACACCTGCAACAGGTTTGATCTTTGCGGGCTTCGTTTTCTGGATTTTCTGTTTCGCCATGTCGCGATACTCTATATTCATGGAACGAAGGCTCGACACGGGTCATAAGCGATAAGAATAAAGGGAATAACGAAAATGAGTGCACAAAGCGCCCTCCCGCAATCAGAACTCGGTGTCGAAATCGACCGCAAGAAACTTGAAGTCTCGAAGACCGATGTGGCGATTGAGATCAAGAACATGCACAAGTGGTATGGTGAATTTCACGTTCTGCGTGACATCAATCTGAAAGTTATGCGTGGCGAACGTATCGTGGTTGCTGGTCCTTCGGGTTCAGGAAAATCGACGATGATCCGCTGTGTCAACCGTCTGGAAGAACACCAGAAGGGCCAGATCATTGTTGATGGCA